>Ga0163217_1099324_pt1 | contig 18413 bp, 24 predicted proteins | sample SynspAceP_FD_185933 | JGI IMG/M metagenome (GOLD analysis project Ga0163217, IMG submission 185933) | Saline lake microbial communities from Ace Lake in Antarctica - Synechococcus sp. Ace-P (PacBio error correction) | ecosystem: Environmental > Aquatic > Non-marine Saline and Alkaline > Saline ...
TCATCAAGCTATTACTTTGCGATACGCTCCCGTCTGATCTCCGACTTTCGGTCTCAGTAATCGAACCTATTATGAACCCAGCTGGCAATTAATTCCACAGAGATTTGACAACACTCATCACTCGTCACCTTTGCCGCCAAACAGAGCTCCGCCGTGCCATCACCGGCTTATCCATCGGCGCAGGTTTGCATCCGGACGCACATTCCCTCTAGCCGCTAAGCATCCCTGAAGCCTATTCTGTACAGCTCTGCTGACACGCTATGCAGCGCCTGTCACTGCAACTATCGACCACTCAGAAATGTGGGAAGTGGGTGGGGACTGCAACACAAACCAACCATGCGCGCAGAAACCTTTAAAAAAGCACACTCGGCCGTGACGCATTGACTACCTCGACTTTCCCTTATTCTTCTCTTCACGGCAGTTTGGTTGGTAGAACCTCGATGCATGCCAATGGCTATCCATTGAATCCATCCGACTTGTGGCGCACCGAGACTTCTGCATCCTCTACCAATCCGCTCAAATGCACCCAACTCCTGCTTGCCTAGTCAAACCACTCCCCATCGAATACTACTCGATATAGAACCCGTGTGCCCCAATAACCTATGGCAACGTTAATTGGCACTGAAAGCTCTGCCCTGTCTTCCACACCTGCATTCAACTTACATAAGTACCTCAACACGGCGTAAAACAAGAACCCTAACACTTTAACTTCACACCTTTCTAACAGCTTATAATTTCGCTTTCTGCACGATCCTATCACTCCTCACACTTACTGTCCCAGTTCGCTCTCCCACTCAGGCATCTTTCGATGGAGCAACAGAGTCACAAATGCCGCATCATTCGCCAATCATTGCAATCCGAACCCCCATGCTTGACAGCCCCATTCACTGGCTTTTCTACTTCTTCCAGACCGACTATCTACAACAAACTGGAAAACTTAACTGCTTCACCACCCCACTCCCTGCGGGATCTTCCCAACGTCCAATTTCATCTATCCCACCCGTGTACCAAAAAGTCTCTTGAACAAAAGCCTCACCCAATCGTTCTCGATGCACGGGGGACTTGCACTCAAACTTGAGCCAAAACACTAGCACTACCCCTATCTTATTCCTCCCAACCTCATCGAGACATCATTTCCTGCACACTTCCCTGTTCAATTCCTTGCCTTTACATAAAATGAATACTGCTCACCACCTCGGCAACCAGGCCGATCAACTTAATCCAAAGCCCATTCCTTCACGTCCTTCCAACATGACATCGCGAACTTTCCGCCTATTAACAACAGAGGACCTGCAAGCGACGGGTCTGCGTCTGGAAGTCTTCGAAAACAAGGCGCGCTCCGCTTTTACCTTAAAAAAGACCGTCTTAATGAGCAACCCGACTCTGTTTGGACCTGCCCACCCGCGGAGGAAGACTCAAATCGACGGTAACCTCGACTGCCGACTCATAAACGCGATAATCGTGCGAACCAGTGCTCCACCCTTCTCGCCGCAAAGACGGGCCCGACCCAAGTTCTCTCCTACACTTTTGCAAAACGATCAAACAGTGTCCTATTTCCAATTTTCCTATGCAATATCGATCCCACCCTACCCGATCCGCTACTTGCAACAATGCCTGAACCTCCTCTGCGCAAAATCCAAAGCGATGAAAAATACCGTGAAAAGTAAAAAAGAACGATTTCCAAACTCTCAAAGCGTCCTGAATAGGCTACCAAAACGAATCCCACCTACACAGTAAATGGTTCTGCTAACTGGCAGGCACAATCAAGAAGAAACTCTCAACAATCTGCAATTAGGCTTCGGGTGCAGAAATCTGCCAGCAGGCTACCGCTATTATTGACCAGCAAAAATCCTGGGCTGGCTATAAGCCTTTGCGCCCTACGCAACCTTTCACTTCGCTCATCGGAATCTCCTTCTCTTATCGGCGCATGAGGACATCAAGCATCGAATATACCCTCTCGCGAACACACAGACCACTTTTGAAAAAAATGAATCTCAAGAAAATAGCAGACGTCAAAATCGAAATTTCATGGTGAAGACGCTTTCTAATCGACTGTAGCGCTAATTCCGCGTCAAAATAACCAGCCACCCAAGGCCCCTAAACTGACTATCTAACCCATCCGACAGATAAACAAAGCTTCTTTTAATCGCTCTTTCCTTTTCTAATCCCGCTCCTTCTCGGATGTGCGCTCAAGAGACAAACCCCGGCGCGGTCACAATCGTAACTCCTCAACGCGAGCATATCATGACTTAACACCTTGATGACCGACTCCAACACTCACCAAGCAAACGCCTTATCGAAATGCGCAAACCGGTGATACTGCCATCTACATCTTCTAACTCCGTGTGCATTCCGAATTCGTCGGCTCAGCCGGAGTTGTCACGATACTGCAACGCCCCGGATTCAACGCATCCGAATACTTCACCCTCGCCTTCGGCAGTCTCTGTTCCCCCAGATTGAAACCTGTCATACGCGGCGCGCAAGCTCGCGCGCAGGACAGGATCGGCAACCCAAGACAAACTCTCCGACTCCAAGACTGCCCATCTTTACAATTCGTCCACAAAACCCAGAGGCGAATCCAAACTTAGACTCGGCCGATTCCAACACGACTTTTCCGGACCTCATCATCAAACACGGATCGATCTCTATCATCAGAGCGCACATCCCGTGCGGGTGAAACCGGGACCAGCTCAACGAACCGCCTCCAGTTCAACCATATTACGAGACCCGTATCTATCTCATCCTATTTGGACGCAGGCCACAGGTCAAAAAAATCCTGAAACTTAATCTCGCCTGAATCTCGAAAGCCTAATTATTCTCAAAATTGCCTACGTATCTGGCCGGCGTAAATTCAATTTTAAATCTCATAGCATCCCAAGATACCGCCGCTACCCTGGATACCACAGCTGAAATTTAAAACTTCCATATTCTTAGTAAAACTTCTCGAATCTAAAACAACCTCCACACCAACATGATCACCTGACATACAACCCGATTAGCACCTTGTCAGTACCGTGCGAAACTCACTGGCGTGCATCCCACTCGGCACTGCTTATCATCCATGCCACGACAATTCTGAAATCGCGTAGCCTCCTCAAACGAGCGAACGAACAGCAAAGTTACACATTGACAACGAAGCCTCCCCGAACAACGCAGCTTATCCACTTTCTTGAAGATTTTTGACACTAGCGCTCTGCTGACCTCCAACCAGATGCGGTCGCCATTTCCACTTCATCCCGCGACACCCACGACGGAATCTCTGCCCGTCAACCAGCTTTGAAACGCCTGCGCTGCCATACTCTTTTATCGAAAAAGCCCCTAACGCTTGAATACTGTTTGGGACCTGTGCAGCGCACATTCATCCTCTCACAAAGCGAACAAGAAACTCGGCCAAAAGAACGTAGTAGCTAGCTACCTTTTTTCCAAGCACATCATCCCTCTCTGCATTCGATTTACTCGAAGCAGGCTCAAAAACATGGGGAACCCCGCTCCGTGACTCGCGCCAAACGAACCTCAATCAGCAAGCTCCCATGCCCTACCATGTCGGACATCGTACTCGACATTTGATGAAAACACCTCAGCCTACTCCGTAGACCTGCCGGCGTCCACTACATACCAGCAGCTAACTGCTCGCCAAACCTGACTCGGTCTAAGCCTGTCCTCTGTCTTCTCGCTAATACCGCGCGCTCGCATTGAACGCCCGCGACTCATTGCACGCAGACAATTACAACCTACTGCGCCAACTTCAGCCTCGATTCCGAACCGATGATTGTGGGAGTCATCGAGGCAGCCCCTCGGGGCCTATCGTTTCGCGAGACCAGCATCTCTTCTATCAAAGATGTCTTTGGACAAAACAGCGCGCCCGTTTCCGATCACAGCTCCAACGGAGCAGCGCAGCATCCAGAAAGTCCGATCATGTGGACAGTCCTCATCACTAACAACGGAATCGCTCCGATTCACATGCCTCTGATCACCATTCAAAACTGAGTTCTAACTCAAACTGATGAATGGATTGATATCACTCGATGAACAACCACTCAAGAACTCGTCGATCGGAACAGCCTACTTTCTCAAAGCGCAACTGTAGAGGACCATCAGATTTGACAGCATCCATTTGGATGACTCATCACACATTCTGACAGATTGCCTCTTCCGCTTGTGATCGCGAAGTCTGTATACGAACCGCTGAACCGTCCGTACACAACCCTAGTTCCCCTACTTTCCCGTTTCCAACCGACAGCAAGATCGTATACTTTTCTTCACCCAAGCCTATGCCAAAATCAGACGTCAGTCATCAACGGACGCCCGCAGCGAATCTGGCTCGCCAATCCGGTCAAACAAATTCGCCTCGCAGAAACCTATTGTACCTGTATTTCACTTGACGCACGAACCCAAGCCTGACAGGTGAAAAAAGTAGAAAAAAACCCCTAAAGAAAGGCTACCTCGTCGCCTTTCTACACACTGTAATATCACCGCCAGCTCGCCAGCCGTCAAACACTACTTGAGGCGATTCCCGGGAATATAGATACCCTCACTCCATAATGCTGGCATTCCCACACATTGGAAATCGGGGCGCGTACGACAAATACCCAGCGAGCGAAGCATTTGAAAAGCCTTTTCAAGTAAATGGTCAAACGGATCACTCCCTGTACTTCAAGCTCGCACTTCCCAAAGCTAACGCACCAGCAAAGGTGGTCGGTTCGACCTCTTGAATATCGCATCCTGCTCCGCCACGCAACTATTGACACTCCTGACGACCTTCGCTTCACAGCTCACTCGCAACCAAAGGCGCGATCTCACCCACCGCACCCTCGACGCAGAGCATTCAGTCGCCGCAGACTGCGCACCATTCCGCATCGCAATTGCTATTCTCCCAGGCCCGGGTTACACAACTCCCCATCTTGTAGCACGGATTAACACTTGCCCCCAAACACCTACTCCCCAGGTCAACGAAAACACCGGAGATGCTTTGAAAAATGTAGCTGCAACCACCACAACCAATCTCGGCGAGAAGGCGGAAATCGCCGGAACGCAGATCGCCTGAACCTGGCCTATTCCTCACTCAGTTCAGATGCCGGCTGATCTTATCACGGCAGCCAATTAACAACACTCGACGGGGGATCTCATGCGATCGACAAAACTGTGGAGCCGCATCCTCACGGGTTCCTAATATCACGTGCCTATCGTTTCTCCTGAAATCTGCATTCAAAATCTCCGAATTTCCTGATACTAACTACTCTGACTACTTCTACTCTTGACTCGTAACAGTCCTTGAACTACACTTGATACTTTAAACTCTGACCCTGTACACGCATTTGCGAAGCCGGAAAAGAAAGCCTGGAATACACCAGACTAAACAATGGAACAAATCTAGACTGCTCACCTTTGAGGACGCTCCGGAATGAGCGACTTTTACCCAAAAACGTTTGGCAACGAAATTGGACAGAATGGCTGACAAAGCAAAACCTCAGGAAAAAATCTCTAAAATCCCACATCCCTCAAAACCTGCTCCGGACGAATCACCCCGATTCCACGTCCTTCCAAAATCATCTCGCATCGGTTGAATTCACTCCAAACACTGCGCACGCGAAGCCAGGAAATCGGCAGCCTACCGCGACGCATTCCAATCCATTTTTATGACAAAGCCCACCTCTTCACCCTCGGGCACCCACTTTGATCCATATTGTCCACACAAACTCGTTCCAAACCCTGCTGGGAAGTAGAACTACCGCGGGTCATCGTCACACGCGTCGCGAAATATTGTGCACCTCGCGAAAACCATCGATCTACGTGGCCCTGGCTATCTGCCTGCACAATCACCGTCAGCGACCGCGAGACTCTCCACCAACTTCGCCCCACGCCGGTCAATGGTCTGCAAAGGAAAAAGTGCCGACGTCTTTGCCCCTTCTGGTCCATTCTTGGCCACACCGAGAACAGACAATCAAGACCCCATAACCTTCCCGCCTCTTTGGCTCTCAACACTCAATGGGCACAACTCCCTGCAAGACAGTATACTTCAGACTCTGATATTTGAACCTTCCGCACGATCCACTCTCTCCATTCTCGAGTCAAGCAATGACCTTACTTCCTGAGGATGTCCCATCTCTACTGGTCACACCACCGCGACAGTCACAAACGTAAGGGCTTGAAGCCCGACACCCTAAATATCTAGAACCTGCGAGAAGCTTGTCCGAGTGGGCCAAATCGAACCGGACTGGGGACTCTTCCGCAGGCCAAGTGGCCGACTCGCAATATCCCGGCAACGCCAATGCCACGATTACGATTCCCCATCCAGCATCTTCTGGACTATACTTGATCCAAAAAGACAGCCCTCGGATCACTGAAGAAATGAACAGTGATACGCTAAAAATCCTTCAGAAACGATTCTTCTAACTCCATTGATCGGAGCAAGACTCAACATCGAAAGGAGTACATAGCTCGTTCAGCTGACGAAAGCATCCGAGACAACTGCTCTTTTTTGTGTGACATTTGGCGCTGGCAAATCACCCATTCTAAGTCAAAAGGCGTGCTCGCCCTGGGTAAGATTTGGCTCTGATGATTTGGATACACGCAGCTGGACTCACATTTCGCTGACCCAACTTCACAACTCGAAAGCGGCTCCGCCGAAGTACTTTCAATCCAAGAAAAGTAGATTCAACATCTCTCGCCCCCCAGAGCTTTATAAGGAATTTAACACATAAACTCGAAAAAGCACGCCTATACCTACACCATTCTAAATCTTGCAAATCCAACTGAAGCTACCCCTAGTCCACTCTGTGAAAAAAGCTTCCTCGAAAACAACCCTTTGTACATCGATCAACCTTGCGCCAAGCCCAACACGGCTGAAACTAGGTCATCCCTGGCGAGAACTGCGAAAAAAACAGCAGTAAGTCTACTCGCCGCCGAGCGGGACTCAATATCTTTTGCAAAACTCTCAGGCAATCATTACTCGACGCAGCACTCGGAAAAGCCTGGAGAAAAGAGGCACGGTAAAACGTCTACTCTCCGATCACCCGCACCTCCGAACCTCTTTCTGCCCAAAGCGATTGCATGTTTGGCTACGTGATCCTGGGCCCTCATGCTTACGCGCTCGTCAATCTGCACCCAACCCGTTTTCGCCCGAAATTAATGAGCTGTTCATCCCAGCCCTCTTTCACCAACGCGAAAACAAGCCTCAAACTCATGGCGTGGCAACGCGCGATCGCGATCTTTATGGAATCCAAAAGGCTTAAAAAAATCGGGAACTGGCAGCTAACGAAATTTGACAACTGTACCGCGCAACGTAATGCTTTCTACTCTTACCGCAACCTAACGCCGGCTCCATTCTCGCTGCTTTCTAAACAAAGCATATTCTGCCTGCCCTGAAATTCCGCAGCCCTTTGCAAGAACACAACTACAAACATGAGACAATCGTTGCGAAAAACTTAGGCTGTATCCGTATTTTCTGCTCAAATTGAAACCTTAATGAAAAAAAAGATAACGATCCTTATTCAACCGATTTGGCACAACAGCTCATTGAATCAACGCAAAACGTCAACTGTCCTGCGGCAAGCTAAACCCACGCGGATCAAACCCTAACCTACTCGGAAAGTAAGCAATAAACAAGCACGCACATATACCCTCGAAAATCAGCCCGCGCGCAGAATACTGGCAAAAGAAGTCATCTCCCAGTGCAATACGTTGCCACCATACCTGGCAAGCTCCCTTTCAGGAAAAAAAATCCTTCGAGAATGATGCACGTTGCCCGACGGCTTTTCAGATACAATTGTCGCACCACTGGCACGCACAATTCAACGCCTGGCACACATTTACCATAATAACCCCCAAAAAATCAAGCAACTTGAAGCGGGATCCACTACGCACCCAACCATCTATAGCAATCCAAACATGGACAAAGACGACCTCTCACTTCGAAGACAATTGACCACGAAAAATCCTTTCACAGCCGAAACCGAAATGTCAGCAAGCCACATCTATCTGAAACTGATGTAACGAAAATACACAACCATTTCTTAACAGACCCCTTATTTTTGCGATTCTCCTTGGATGAACAGAAAGGCTCATTCTAGACAATGATTTGGAAGGCGCTACTCAAAAGAACTCAGACGCCCATTTACCCTTAGAACTCGCGGCCACACGGTTTTGCTTTCTTGTGGAGCGGCCCAAAACCGAATCATACTGATCGTGTCGCACTTTACCACATCGATCTGCTTGTTTTTTCCACTCCGAAAGCTAAAGCGCCTCCCCTTTCGGCCATCGAGCTTGAACATCGAACAAGTTCAAACCTGCCTACAAACGGACCAGATGGACGCTTCCGTCACTTGAAAATGGCTAACGTAAACAACTGAACCAAACAAGGGACAAAACCGCCTCCCGCATTCTGGCTTGATACTTTTCGCTGCAAGAACAGCCATGAACAATAGAACTTGCCCTGGACAATCGGGCGAAGAATCCGGACTTATGGCTAGCAAAGAATACTGGACGGACATTACCCTTCAAGAGTATGAATTAAGACAGCTAAATCTGATCAGCCGCAATCATCTCAAGCAAGCCAAACGGAAGATTCAGAAACAAAGAAACCATGCTCAATACCATATCGAACCTAAACCTAACCAACTAAAGTCCATCCTCTGATCTCCCGGCGGACGCACAATGGACATTGGAGCTATTCCTCAAACGCGGGCCTCTTTCAGAGAGCGGGCGCGATTCCCATGATTATCCGACCGCGCATGAACACAGCCGGACGCCCGACCACTGCTGAAATAGCCGAGGAACTCAGATCCAAGTGCACACTCCTTTCCTAACCCAGCAAAGATTCCGCAAAATGCATAAACAAAAACAATCTCAAACGCCTCTTGCGAAGAATACGACTCGGCATTGGTCAAATCCACATCTTGCCCGCCCCGCCAAAACAAAAAAAAAAAAAACCCCCCCCCCCCACAAAAAAAATTTTGGACAAACACACCAGGCCGCTGGGCTTCTGGAAAAGCGGAAGCCCAACAAGCACTCGCTGAGTCCCGTGCACAAAATCTCAAATCAATCAAAATTAGACTTAGCTGCATTTTCCGCCTTGCCAAGCTCAGCTCGAGCACACAAGGCACGCATCGTCACATGCATGTAGTAAAAACAGCCCTAACCTGCAAGGCAAATACTTCTGCCTATCACCCGCTCGCAAAACGGTGCAACTACTTCCCCTCACCCGCTGAGTGGCGTGGAGCCTTCCCTCCCTACTCACAACCGCGTCAACTGCGGTGATTCCTGCCGACACGGATGACTCCGATTCGTACTGAACCAGCATCGCATCTGAGAGTCTTCGGACTAACCCCTCAGAAAACACTTAGAGCTATTGTCGCCTTCTAAAACCACCCTCTAGCGGCAATCGCACTTGCACTCACTCCGCGCAACGAAATTCGCAAAACGCAAGCGTCATCTTCTTCACCTTCCTGCATTAAAGCCACGCCATATCACCGGGGCAGCCAGCTCCATCGTCACGATCGGCTGGCCTACAACCATCTTGACCCCGCGCTCTATGAATCCCAACAACCCTCTTGTCCCAACGGAATTCGATCCTTCCCCTTCTATACTTGCATCAACTCTCTCTATCGCTCTTTGGGGCTCTTGCCAATGACTATCACCAATCCACATGGTTGCGCGCCCTTTCAAGCGAGTCTTGGCAGTTGACTAATACGCAACGCCCTCCACTTCTGCTCCAACACTGCCTTTTACTCGGCGTCTCTTACCATGGCTTTCACCGGTCAGCCTTCCTTCATTAAAAGCGATTCCTCTACTATAAAAGACTGGCAATTCCCTCTTAGTCTCCAAGGCCCATACTTTCCTACCGGAACGCGATGCCTCTTTTTCTAATCCAGCAGCCAGCTTGGGAACAGCCCTATGGCCTTCTTCTTGGCTTTCACCTCTACCTCTTCGCACATCTTGGACTTGGCATCTTCTCCGAAACTACCGCCAATCCATCATACTTTTGGCTACTGGACCCGAATCTCACCGCCCACCCAAAAGACTAACATCCTTGCTCAAGCCTTCACCCAATGCGGAGCTTTCGCAGGACTTTTGTTTGCCTGCAACGAAATTCTAAATCCTCAAATGCCCTACAATCGACCATACACTCGACGCAGATGGCGAACCATCAAATCTTCCACTTCCCTGGACTGAATCTGCCAAAGCCAGTGATCCGCCAACAGCAAGACTCTGATGGTAATCTCGAGATCCTTATGCTAGCTGGGCTTGGTTGCTCTGCGTATTCTGGTTGTGCGATTCGTTCCCTGCTCAAAACTGCCTGAACGTAACTCGATCTCCCAATCCAACACGTGGACTTTAAGACTACCAATGCGCCCGTCCTTCTGAACGCAATCGCACAACTTTCGTCGGAAGGCAACCCTCCGCTCAAATGCCTTCTTATCGTGCGGGCACAGATCATGGTTTTGACCTATATCTAATCAATATGTCCCGACCGTACCGCGATCCACGCATCGCGGACCGGCGGTTCATTTTGGCTATGCCGGCTTTCGTTGGTTTTCTCTGCCGCGCCGTCTGATCTGCAACCATCTCCTGCCGGCTTCATTCCCAGCCCCAAGCCCAAATTGCTAACTATTCTCTCAATTCTGGCCACATCTTTGTTTACTCGCTGGCCGGGCCCATCTTCCTTCACCCTGGCATCCGAACTGCGACTCCTATAACTTAGTGCCCGATCCTCATTTGCCATGTAGCTGCAAATGCTCTCCCCACCCAATCTTATCCGATCCGCGCTGAAGGACCTTCGGAAGAGCGACTCCAAATTTGCAGCAGCCTATCTCGTCATGGCCCTCCGTGGGAGCGAGCACATCATGCCGACCTACCACACGAAGACCTACGACTCCTTGGCGGTTCCAACCTATGACGATATTCCAAATCTCGGCGTATCCCGAATCCAATCTTTCATTACTTCCTTGCCTTCAGGCTCGTCTCGTAATCGGTCTTTTAACCCTATTCGCCTCTCCCGACCAAAAATTTAGTATCCAAATTAACCATCACAACCTAATGAAAATCACTCTATTCCTATTTGCATTCGCTATGACTTATCTTCTTCCTATTCACCGCACAAAATACCTACGCCTCCACTTTCTGGAATGGACACCCTCCACTCTCAAAGGCACAACTCGACTCCCAAGCAAGAACGCTCGCTCGTCCAGAAAGGAATCCGTCCAGATCGGCAAATCGTGCAAATCCCAACTATCCGAAGCTATACCTTCCCTGCCCAACAGAAATTCTGCAACTGGACAAAGTTGCTCGTCTCATCTTTCCCACTTTCCCGCATCGTGACGATTCCTCTGACCACCGACTTTCTCTGATCCATTCTCCTTTGACAGTGGCAAGGCGGGTCCATTCCCCAAAGTGGACAGCGTAATATTTTGTCGCGTGAACCTAGGGAAAAATCACAGCGAATGCCAACATAGGCACTAAGAAGTCGATTTCATCAGGCTTTGAATGTAAAGCTCTTGACTACTAAATTTTTGGCTGGACGAACTGAATAGTACAAACCATTACGCACCACAGCCTAAAGGCAAATAAATGAAAATGACTCGGAATACGCCCGAGAATCCTTGCAATACGCTCATAGCTTGGAACCGCCAACGATCTACGCATCATCCCTTGTACTACAGCGCTCGCATGATGCTCTCCCACGATGGCCCATAACGACATAGCTGCCTGCAAAATTTGCGAATCCTCTCCGTCCTTCACGCGCGACTGCCACTAAATGGTGGGCGAACATCAACGACATGGCCTAACTGAGATCCGCCACCTAAGCTATAGCAGTCCAGTCCCATGCAGCGTACCAGACCAGATGCGCCCCCAGCACGTAAACAAATGCCAGAATCGAGAATCAATCGCTACAACTTGCCTTCGGCTGGACTGACACGGAGCAGCAATCTGCCAAATCCAACGCCGGCCAACAAAAACCAACCAAAAAGCCCGCATCAGCCAAAAATCGAACCCGCCTCCGCATCCTGCTGATCCACAGTACCTCGGCAAAAATGATGAGCATATACGTCCAACCACGATCTGTGCCTCCCACATACAAACATTCTGAGCGAGCTCGCCTTCCCACAAACGTTTTCCGATCCTCAAAAAACGGCGCATGGTATCTCTAACAATCCACTTGCGAATTGGAAATCATTACTTCAGGCATTTCAGCTAAGGACACATCCACACCCAAAATCCACCAAGACAACAAGCCCACCATCCACATAACGCACTCTCGAATAACCATTCAGCATCTGCTGTTCGGCCACACTGCTTCTGCAGATTCATCCAGGGCACATTGCACAGCATTCGATGTTCCCATCCTGCGTCACTGTTATTCCGATGTCCAGGGCCATTGAGGATAAATTCTTGGCACCAAAAACCAATCCCTGCCCAAAGCTCCCACTTGGGCTGAAGGCTTCGAGCAAGATTCAGTCTTGGCTGGCGGAGCACTTCCGCGTCCCACTACCGCCAACAATACCTATGGACTTGGCGTCGCTTCCCGACGAAATGCCACATCCAAATGTCCAAAAGTAACCAGTGACACGCCAACAAAGATAGCCATAGCTTTCCCAAGCTGCCTGCCTGGATACGAAACAGCATCGCTTCCTACAAGTATAGCGCCCTAGACCTAACCGAAGATTTTATTCAAGTTTTATAAGAATACTCTTCTTAATCAAGCAAAGCTGCAGGGTAAAGCCAATGGTAAACGTACCCGCCATAAACAGGCAACGTTGGACAAATGGAGGCTGCGTACTATCCAAACCCAACGACTCCGCCCTTGAAAGCCGACAACCATCTCGGATTGGTCGACTACCACTGTCGGCAAAGCCCAAAAGCACGCGAATAAACACAGTGCCATCCAATTACCAGAAGTGATCAATTCCTTGGCACAGAAGCCGGTTTCTGGCATTCATACCGAGCGCCGTCCAAGATGGCTTAGCCACCCATCTCAACATGAGTACTCGCTCGCCCGGTGATCATCGGCTGGCTTTAATCAGAAACGTAAGACAGATACCTTGCTTGCTAATTCTTCCGCAGTCGCTCCACTCGATTCCCTACAGGGTATTCTCTAAAGAAGCCGCACAATAGCTAATCTCTTTCTTGAGGCCGCTTCATCAAAACTCCCTCAATCCCACTCTTTTCCATACCACTCTGGAGTCCATCTCGGCAGGACTCACCCTGCATTGCACGCGATTTGATAGGGGAGCAAGCGCCACCGCCCACTCACGGCTGAGAAAGCTACTTGGCACCTTCTTCTGCAGCGGTATCAGCCACCATACTTCTGTCCAGCTTAGCGGCTGTTCTTACTACCTGATCTTGACGATGGCTCGCCCTTGCTCGATCTGACACTGTGCAAGGCACAAATTGCACTAAACCATATCAATCGATTAATCTTACTCGGTCGCCACCGACCTCACGAACGCCTTTTTGCGCTTCCTTCTCCAAACCCACGCATCCCATTGATTCCAGCATTATTTACATCCCCATCTTTCCTTTCCAACAGCGCCTCGACATGTCTTCTTTTACTGCCATCCTCGCGAATCTGCCTCCGGCTAATCAACCAGGAGTATTGGGACTCCTGAAGCTCCTCTGCTACCTTCTCTTCCAGCCCACTCTCCGGCCTCCAGCCTGGTTTTCATCCCGGATCGGTAATCCACGAATCCCGCCCCCTCTCTAAAAGGCCGCCTCCAAATAGCTCCCCGCCCAAATTCCATTCTGCTCCGCCCGCAACTCACCGGATCCGACTTTATTGGTCTTCAGTTTAGGTTCCATATCTATACGCAATTTCTTTTTTGTTCTAAATCTTCCTTGGCTTCCTACGAACTACTGCCTCGACTCAATTCTGCTTCTAACTTCCTCCTTTGACGTAATTCCGCTCCAGCTTTCTGCTACCATCAACCCGTCTCTTCCCCCATTTTCCAGCATTCATTTGTTCATCTGCTCTTCTCTTCAGCACAAAGTATCCCAACGCCAATCGGACGCGCTTTTCCCCTTCTTGTTTTTCTCATCTTTCTTAGTTAGCCATCTCAAATACAACCCATCCGCTCCTTTAGGCAGGCTTTTGAACTTGTTTCTTCAACTCGGAATAAGCACAAGACGCCTTTAGCTTTCGATGAAACAAACAACAGATCGATTGTAAAACAATCCTACACCATCCACGCTAATGATGTCTTTTTGCCCGCTCCACCAAAGCCAAACCCCTTTCTGCCATTCTAACGATAAAATGCTCTAGTTCTTGAGAATCAGCGCTCCAAATCATTTTCTAAATAGCCCTTCTTCTCAATCCAAAATCCAAAAATAAGGGTCTCTTAAACGGTTTGTAATTTCTACATCAGCTTTCAGATAGATGTCACGCTTTGCTTTCCTCCTCTGAAAGATTCTTCCGTTCCAATTGTCTTCGAAGTTCTCTCTCTGCTCCATTTCTGTTACATATAGCCCGATCTTTCGTGCGTAGTAATCCCCCGCCTCATCCTTGTCTTTTAGGCGGTCACTAATTCAACGGTAAAATGTTCACGCTCTACATTGCTCGTGCCCAGCTGGTGCGCATCAATTTGATACACTCTCGAAAAAACCTCGGCAACACTGCATCAAATTCTCGAAGATTTTTTTCTGAAAGCGACCCTTTGCCATACGCGTTTGCCCCAACGTAATTGCCTACTTGCGAGATGCTTCTTTTCCCATATCCTGCGCGCTATTTTCAAAAGTACCTACTGCCGCTGCTTATCTTCTACTTGCAATACTTTCCAAGTAGGCCTTAAGCGTCTCCACGCTGCTTACCTCTGCGCAGACACTTGACCGTCGCCTTGCCAATCAATCGCACTCCTTGCCAAATCTTGAACGAACAACGGCACGTTATCTTCTTTCCCTTCACTCAACGTTTTCAATTCTCGACGCAGAACAATAACGCACTACACCCTACACTTTCTTTCCAACATTGTCCGTCATCGTTTTCATTTCGCATCTCTTCCACGGCGTGCCGGAATCTCACGGGCAAGCAATCATCACTGCTTCCTGTTTTAGAAACAGCAGAATGCCAGCCATCGCCTACCGACTTGGCGTAAGCAGTCAGACCAAATTACTACTTCGCCTCAGTCTTCCAACATCCTTAGCTGCCCATTCTCCCCGCCATTTTTTAGCACTTATTCCATAAAAATCCATCGCCGCTTCAACCAATCGCATCTTGACGCCTTTCCTTCGCTTGCTCGAACAGAGGCTGCGCATGCAACCTCGCACGCTCAAATAATTTCCCCAAAAACTGCCCTCATCATTTCGCACCAGCGACCTAAGCATACGGGCCCATCCAACTAACCCAAACATCAATCGCTTTGGGCAAACAGCCAGTTCCGAGCTGCGCGTAATCGAGATACGCCACTTCTACCCTCCTCTTCTCCACTTTCTTCCAGTCTGCCCTTTCACGTAACTCGATCTTCCTGCAGAGTTGCAAAAGATATCAGTCCCGCCTTCCGGCGCAGTTAGACTTAACCTCTTTTTCCACTTCCTCGCCCAGATACCCTAGTTTCACCTTTGGCCTTGTCGCCAAGTGCATCCGATTCACCAAAGTTCTGCGTCTTCAGGACCTTTTTCACAAAGTGATAGGCTACGCTTCCAGTTGCCAATTTCGCGCAAAGCACTTCCAGAAAGTCTCGTGGTATTAGCCCTCCTTCTTTCTCCGAGTTTACTTAACTTCCTCTTATACACTCTGCCGGCGAGCACATCACTAATCTACACTTTTTGATTGAACGTACTTCGCGCGTGAAGCCCTTTCAGTTGCAACTTGCGCTCCACGCAAAATTTCGATCCGAGCTCCTTATCCCCACCACATCAGCCAACGCCCAAATCTACCCAGCCCGACCACGCCTTTGATAAAATCGCCTATTCCAGCGCCAAATCAACAAAAAGGCGTTTCTCGCGATGCTTTCGTCAGCCTGACAGCTATACAATCCTTCCGATCTTGGTCGCCGTCCATCAATGGTCAAGATCTTCCTGGAAGGAACTTCTTACGCTATCCACTTTCATTTTCTTCAGTGATCAGGGCTGTCTTTTGCATCATACTTCCAAGAAACTGCTGATCCGGAATCCTACCTCTCCATGCTTCCGCGATCACTCATCGCACCTTCGCCTCGCAAATCCCCAGTCCGCTCGATTCCCAACTCCGACAACGTCTCTTCCAAGCTTCTAGAATATTAGGTCGGCCTCAAGCCCACTTCCTACTCCGGCTCGGACACCTACCACGTAGAGATGACATCTCCAAGGCGTAACGGTCCACTCGCTACCTCTGACCTCAAATGGGAGATGCATGTCCGAAGTCCAAACTATCAAGCTCCCTGAAGTATACCTGTCTTGCAGGCAACTTTCTCCATTGAGCTTTCAAGCAAAGGCGAAAGGTTATGCGCGTCTTTGATTCTTCTCGTGGGCCAACGAATCGGACCCCAGAGGAGCACAACTATCCGCCTTTTCTCCTTTCACCCATTGACCGCCTGGCGAAGTGGAAAGTCTCGCCTCGCTTGACGTCATCTGCTGCAGCACAATAGCCCACCACGCAATGCCATGGCCATTTTCCCACTGACACACTATTTCCGCACGCTTACGAATGAACTCACTCGCTAGTCTTCTAATTCCCCAGCTCGTTTTGGGAACTCAGCTCTTCTTTGCGGATCCCAATACTTGGATCAAATGGTCCCGGACCGTGGAAAGAAGCTGCTTCATAAAAATGATTGCGAATCTCCGTACGCCATTCCTGCCTTCCTCCCGCACGTGTCTTGACGGTAATCTCAAACCGACTGCCAGTGATTTGGAAGGACGTGAATCGGTGCATCCGATCCGAGCAACTTTTGAGGGATTTGGATTCTCAAATTTCCTGTTTGGCTTTCACGCATCTCCTTCCAATCCTGCCCAAACCCGTTCTTCTGGTAAACAAAGTCTTCAATTCCAATCCTCTCAAGCCTGAGCACGTCCTAGATTTGCTCCAATTCTCCTTATCTTTGGTATTCCCAGCTTGTCTTTCCGGACAGCCAAATCGATCAGTTTCCATCATTCTACACGTCATCACCCGTAGCTTCCACGTACCATTCCAACGATCCGACGTCAAAGCAATCAAAGTATCAGCTCAGTTAGTCATCAAGAAAATCAGCACTTTTCAGGAATCAAGCGCATTTCAGAACCGGAACCGATCAAAGCACTGAATTTAAAAACCCGTAAATCGCCACATTTTCAATCCATGACACCCCCGTCGATGTTTGTACATCCGGCTGCCGTCCGATAAACATCCACCCGGCATCTGCAACCTGATAAATAAGCCCAGTTCAGCGTCATCTCTTCCGCGATCCCATCTCTTCCCAACTCTGTTTGTCGTGCAGCCTAATTTTTTCCAACATTCTCCTTTTCTTGACCTGGATTACGTCTTTTCTGGCAATACAATCCATCTCACAAATGGCCGTGTGCGAACCCGGCCTGGAGAAAATCACATATTGCATCGAACTTCCACTGCCCACTATACTCCTCTCAGCAATACCTCCAGCGTCATGGTGAGCATCGCGCCTCTTGGCTCATACTGTAAGCCGAATCGATCAAGGACCAATCAGTCTGCTGCGACAGATGCCATAATTAAGATCGAACCGCCACCTTCTTGCTTCTAGCTTTGCAAGTGCACCTTGAAATTACAGAGGAATGATCCTTTCGACATCTTACCTCGCGACAACAGCTTTTCAAAATCTTCCTCCGCCCTGGTCATTTTCTAACCTCCCAATATGTGCAATGCCCAGCATTATTGAGAGGTATCTATTTTCCCCGGGAATCGGCCCTCAACATTACTGCCTTGACCGGCTCGCCGACTGCGTGATACATTACAGTTCAGCAAAGCGCGACGACGGTCAGCCTTTTTCTTTAGCGCCGTTCTTTTCCTACTCTTTCTCACCTTCACGCTGATTCGTGTCCCAATGAAAAATACTCACAACCAACTTCCTGCAGCGACATTTTTTGCCCCAATCTGCTCATAGCCAATCTTCCGCTCGCCGCCCTCCTCGTGCATTACTACCTGTCTTCATCTTCTCCATAGCTTGGTAAAAAAGGAATATAACCGATTCCTCTCGCAGTTGGCAACGAGTAAATAGGAGGAACTAAGAGTTCTTACGACCTTCAACCGGTCTCTTACAGATTCATCACAACAGCGAAACGCATCTTCCAAACCTGTTCGATTCGCATCATCCAACCATTGATCCCTGTCACAATCCATGTCCCTACATCCGCTTTCGAGAACACGTAAAGCCTTCGCCTTCCCGATCACCGGTTCTTGATGGCTTAGCGTTGCATCAAGTCCCATTACACATCCACTTCTCAGCTTTCAGTACCAACTCTCCACTTTTTTGAACTCGATATCCCAGCCATGATGAACC
>Ga0163217_1013563_pt1 | contig 18411 bp, 28 predicted proteins | sample SynspAceP_FD_185933 | JGI IMG/M metagenome (GOLD analysis project Ga0163217, IMG submission 185933) | Saline lake microbial communities from Ace Lake in Antarctica - Synechococcus sp. Ace-P (PacBio error correction) | ecosystem: Environmental > Aquatic > Non-marine Saline and Alkaline > Saline ...
GAGAGAGAAGATCGAATTCCTCATAGGACTAGCGGCGTGCGTCGGAAAGTGGTCCGCTGCCGGTGTTACGGCAACGTGCGGTTTGTGGTCTGGATGAAAAACGACACCCGTACTGCACAGCAAATTTGGTTGGCGATATCAAAAGACGAGCCCAACTACGAACCAGGCATTTTGCCTTTCTGTCCGAGCAAAATCCGTTTTTAGCCACCGTAGATAGCAAGAAACGGCGCCCTGAGGGCGCCTTCTGCTATTCGGGCTTTTACGCAACCTAGCGGGGTGCCTGATCAGCCCCTTTCAGACTGGCTGTGATCTTGGGCTTCGGATGCCTCACCCTGCGAAAGCGGAGCGATAGCCAATTTCCACGCCTTTCAAATCGGCCTGACGTGATCCATCGCCCCACCGTTGCCAAGGTGGTTTGCGCCGTAAGGCGTGGCCACCGCTGAACCTTGGAGATATCCAAAAACAAGCTCCGGCCGTAACCATAAACCCCAATGGTACGAAATGGTCATGCCATGGTGGGCGAGGGTGGTCCAGGTGAGGTGATGGTCATCCTCCGGCCGCCGCCGTGCCGGTGATGCAAACACGCTGGCGAACTTGCCAAACAGCTGACCTTTTTGGCCCACAGACCGCCGGTCTGGGTCGAGGAAAAATTGGCGCATGCTGGCCAGACATGTTTTGCCAAAGCGCGTCGGGCCAACAACCAAAAGCATGATGGCAAATCGTAATCAGCCAATTCTGCTGGTGTTGCCAATCGACCGCAATCCTGCTCAGTCTTGCCGCCCCGGCAGCCCTTGAATGCCTCGGTGGGCATGGTTTCCGGCAACGCGTTGATCGAAACCTCGACCCCAGCCACTTAGCTGGCGCCTTCCGCGAACCGCATTGGCCATGGTGTCTAACGTGACCGTAACATTGAAGTGATAAAGAACCAGTACCGCTTGAACCAATAGTGACATTCCTTGATTTTCGTTTGATGAAGAAGTCGTGTTTACGAACTGTAATGAACATCAAATGGCATCAATTAAAATGTCGGTAAAAAATCAAAATGCACACATATCAATCGATATATTCGAATTATGCGAAAATTTTCAAGTTGCCTTAAGACCTCTTACCAGGCATGTCAAAACTCTACTTGTTCGCTGATACTTTTCCATGATCGCTGCAGCTATCATTTCATGGAATGACCATACCAAAACCGCAAAGACTCGATCTGAATAAAATCAAAAAGACTTAAGGGCTTTCTTTGGCCACGCAATAAATGCTAAATATTTGCCTAACCAGAATTTCTAAAATGGAAAGAGGTAAGTCGATTTTAACACAAAATGCTAAATTTGGCGTAAAAAAAAGCGCCAACAATGTAGGAATGAAAGAAGGGCTGGCTGCCGCTTAATAGAAGGAGGGCCATGATGGATGATCTCTGGTTGGGCATTTCAGCCGGAGATTGGCACTCCTCCTTTCGTCTAGAAGCACTTGAAAGCGTCCATATAGATGGGCATAATAGCCATCAAGAACGTAATGCTGAAAGTATTGAAAACCTCTAAGGTTGCAATGGACTGATGAATATCTTGAATTTCAAAGCCGAAAAACCCTTCGACCGTAGACGCTTTTAAAATGGCGAAAGCCATGATCGGCGTCGCCCAATGCGATGCATGATTTACATCGAAAACAGGCGTAATCAATCGTGTGATAGGCCTAGGAACGTCTGAAGTACCGCCATTACAGACAGCAATTCTGACTTCAAACTTGCAAAAAATCATTACTTTGAACGATCGATCGACTTGGTCAACGCCTTTCTGTGTTTTTTAGCCCCTTTTCGGCCGTTTCAGGCCGTCCTTACCCGAAAACTCCGGGCGGATTTAATCCCGCAACTCAACAACCTGTTTTTCCCGGGCGCATCCACAAGTTAGCCAGGGCAAACAACGTATGCAAGCTGGGCAGTATTTTGGCCAAGCCCCTTGTAAACCGCCCTTGTAAAAGAAGCCGAAAACTGCATTTGATCACCCGAAACGGGGTGCTCGACCTGCCCGGTGGCTGGCTTTGGCCGCGCTCGATTTCGGCGTAAGCCTTTCTCAATCAGCTTGGTTTGCTCAAACGTCTTGAGCTGCCAGGACGCACGCAATCGACCAACCACTGAAACTGCGTCCTTATGCTCGCCCGTTCTGGAACGCCGGTGTAACACATCACCGCCACATGAGTTCGTCACACGTGCATACAAACTTGTCTACCGAGTGACATCAGCACGTTGGTCAGGTTGTGCCTACGAGGCTTGAACGCAGACCTGTAATCAGCAATCACACCGAGTGCGCCTTTCATGCCGAAATAGTACGTTGCCTTTTTGGTCTGAATCATCTCGGACAAAACGCTATTCCCGTCGCATTCTGGTCGAACTGGGGTGCATGAAATGAATGGTTGCATCGACTATGGTCCCTTGGTCGGAGCATTAGCCCATGTTCAACCCAGGAACGGTCACCACTCGACAAAACGCCGTGGACTGCCGTGGCGGTTTCCAGCAAGCGACCGGAAAGTTGAGGATGTGGTTCCGTCTGTGAGAGCAGCGATCAAATGATGCAAAGTACGCGAATGCGCCTTGCCAAGCACGCCGGAGGTCAAAATGCCTTCTGCACGAGAAGCACCTTGTACGTTCTTCGCATACATGGCCCCTCTCCGATCAAGAGCCAGTATGTCCCCCAATTGCCAAGTCGCTCCCGCCGACGCTTCCTCTGGGGGTTCGTCGAAGGGACCTGGCAAGTAATGCCGTCGCTTACTGAAGAAAACGCTTTGCGACTGCCCGTGAACGCGAGCGTATTGACTGCTTTGCGGCGGAGTAGCTGAGCTTGGGGAGCTGCTATCCCGCGGAGAGGCTCTTCCTGTGTATGTTATATATCTGTCAGCACTTTAGCTGGCCTGCGCCATGACTGGAATATGTCATCCGTTAACGCCATCGCATTCCTAATAACGGGAGTCGCCCTCAATAGCTGCACGCGTTGGTGGAAATAAACCAGGGCATGTCTATAGCTTTGGACCGCAATTGAGCTCTAGCGCTCGGATGAGCCACACACCAGAAGCCATTGAACCATACCTAAGCAGCCCGTCGAGAATGGACTACTAGGAGCTTAAGCCCATATAATACTGAGCCAGTTTGTCGCGTCTCTTTCAATAACCAATATCATCGTCAAGGGGCCAGCGGGGTAGGTGAGTAGCCTATGTTGGAGTGAGGCGGACCATCCGGGACTCCGCAAAGCTATAAAGCGTCTACGCTCGCGACTGCGGCCCGCGACGAGGCAACTGCGTGAGACACGTAATGCATGCCGGAAGTGCCAGATAGCATAAGACCAGAGGTGAACAGCGACGCTGCACCTCTCTTCAGCGAACGGGACCTGGGCCCACTAAATCAGATAGCCAACCCAAGACGTCAAATACCTAAGAACGATTACAAGCGTGGTCTGCCACCTGTAGCCAAAACCAGTTTCTGCATCAGAAATGAACCACACCACGATCCAGCGGATAGGCAGGCGCTCCACCTTCACCCTTGGAAATGGGGCCTTCGATTCAATGCGAGCAATGGGCGTTCCAAGGGGACAACGCTGATCCATTTCGATCAGGAAGCGCTCACGGTCGGTCTGCTTACGTTACGCGTATTCGCGTCAGCGAGAGCTCATCTGTTTCATGCGGGTGATCTCGAAAATGGCTGCGCCATTTACCGTTTAGAAAGTCCTTTTACAGAACGTTCCCTAGAGAAATTCCAAGCAAGGATCCTCATCAGTTAACATGAGTCCATCAGTCTCAATGGGGAGCATCAACAAGCACGCGACCCAGCACCCACATCGGAGACTACCTGTAAGGGCGAATACACCTGCCCGATGCATCCAGAAATCCGTCGAACCGGCTCCCGGAAAACTGCCCGACCTGGCGGGGAGAGCCTGAACCGTTGTCCAGTCCCGGAGCTGAAGAGGAGGAAAATTCCAGAGCTGAAGGACTTCTCCGCTGCGGTCCTGGTGGAACCCTACCGTTGAACCGTCATCGTGACCGATTCGGCGATGGCCGGTCCCATCCTTGCAACTGTTTCAATGGCACGACCCAGAACTGGGTCCGACTGGCCCTCTGGCGACGCCCTGACCCTATGGGGTGGCTGGGTATCTTCCCGCGCGGCATTGACTCATCCGCCACCGCAGCCCCAACATTGGAACCCTGATCGTTTGGGAGGCCGCTGCCTACCTCTACAGCGTGCCGCTACCTGGTTCCGCAGTGGGTTTCCCGGCGGGCCTTGGCCCAGGACGGACGTATCGGCGGTCCTATTTGAAGCAGCCGCAGTGATTATCTCACTCACGCGTTGGCAAACTGCCCTCGAACTCTAAGGCCCGCTCGCAGACTTTCGGCAAAGCCATCAAGTCACTGCTGAGGCTGGCACCAAAAGACTGCGCGGTCGATCTAAAGCCCGATGGCCAGGGAAAGAAGATATTCCGCTGACCAGTCCATCAGGGCGACCAACCTACGTGGTCCGGCCCGGGAGAGAAAGCCCGGGGAGCGTACGGTTCTAGAGGGTGAGAGCGCCGCGACGATCGATGCTTACCGGAGAACCGTACCCCGTGACCAAGCGGTAGGGAATGCCCTTATCGGTGCCCAACCATGAACAACCCCATGGAAGCCTGTGATTGAGGCGGCAAGAAGTCGGTTGCCAGACCAATGCTGTCGCAGATCGTTCAGATTGGTGCCAGAGCCCAACGTTCCAAGGCCCCATGCAGCGTATGGGCTGATGCCGGTGGCAGGGTATTTCGTGTCGGGTGATCCTGATCGCGAATTCCTGAACCTTCTTCGGCTGAGGGCTATATAGGGCCGGAATCAAGCTGGGTATTTGGCCTGATCGAAATGCGGTGCGGTGCTAATCCAATTGCGTGTCCCTGCGCTCTGGTCTGGCAACCCCGATTCGCCGTCAAGGTGCGAACTGGCAAAGGCCGCTAGTCAAAGCGGTGTGTTTGTTTCCCGCGATGCCAGCGCCAATCAGAAAATCTAGCAAGATCGACACGCTCATCGTCGACAAGCTGGAAACCCTGAACTTCGAGGGGCGACCCGTATTCCATAGTGCGGAACGGACAACATGCGGTACGACCATCCAATGAAGTGGCTGCGGCCTGGCGTCTAGCTCCGACCAGGGTAGTGAGCGAACACCGCTGCTCATGACATAGTCGGATCATGCGCGCGGTTCAGGGCATTGCACTGGTCAAACCGGACACTTTCGAATACTCTGGCTACGGGTATGGTAGTGGCCGCGCCCAGGTCGATGACTATCACTCAGCTCGGCAACACCGGCACTGATGGACGAGGCGGGCCCGATATTACCCCGCTGCGCAAATCGCGGCCGAGCAAACTGCGTCTGGAGAGCATCAGCATCATCAAAATATTTGGCCGTTGAAGGCCGCCTGGCGGGACATAGTCTGGCCCGTTTCCGATCCGATCCAAGCCTACTCCAACAGGCTGTCTCCAAGCTTGCAAAGCGAAGACGTAAAGGTCATCATGGCCACGTGTGATGGACCTCACCACAGCCAAAGGCCGTGGCGCAGCAGCCGAATCGAAGGAAAGTGGCAATGGTGAGGTCAAAGCCGCAGGATAACGGAGAAACTAGTCGCTGCCGTTTGCAAGGCTATGGAACGTCCTGTCGCCATGGCGGGTGAGGATATCAACGATGCGCCCGCCCTGGCCCCAGGTCCTGACGTAGAGGTATTCGGCCCATGGGCACCGGTAGACCGCATGTGGCGATGAAACAGCGCCCAAGTGACGCTGGGTCAAAGGGAGATCTGATCGCATCCCTGCGAAGCGCGCACACCTCCAGTGGCAACGGTGAAAAACTGAGGAAAACCTCGCCTTTGCGTTCATCTACAACGGATCGGGAATCCCGCTAGCACGGGGGCTGCTGTCCCGCTACGGCGCATCTTCTGTCGCCCTTGATTGCTTTGCGCTGGCGGTTATTGAGTGTCAGCTCGGCGTCGTGTCTTTCAATGCTTTCTGAGTTGAAAATTCAACAGTGATCATTCGTAATTAGGTCTTCCATACTCACGCGAGGCTCAGGTTGATTTATTTCATTTAAGTTCGCATGTCTGACTCGAAAATCCGTATATCGGTAGTTTCCTGGTCTCGACCTATCTGTCGCAACAACAATTTGTGTATCATGTGACGTTTCTTATTGTGACTGTTTTGATCTGCTGCGGGGTATGAGATCTCTGGTCGTCGTTTAACCGCATTGTAATGACTTTCGTCCTGTGTGCTCCGCTATTTCGCAAGATTCTGATTATTCAAGCAACTTCCCGATTCTTATTTCTCATATACCGGCGCTCGACTGGGTTCCGGCCCCAGGAATTTAACTTGCTCTATAGTGTCCTCTGCGGCGATAGTGGGATATAGTCCAGCAATTTCTAGATTCGATTGACCTTTTGGGCGTTCGTGCCTTCGCCTGGTCTGGCTGGCATCGTTCTGGTCACATGACTTCTTCGCTCTGATACGTCGAAATCACCCCATCACCATTCAGTGTGACTCTGGTCGATTTGCCGTCTACTGCTGATTGGTACCTAATTCACCACTGCTTTATAACGAGCGAGTTCATCATTAGGCGTGCACTTTCTAACTCCAGGAATCAGGTGATGAATGTTCGAATGACAACCGCGTACGCGGGCTGAAGACTCGTTATCACTCTTGCTTTTCTGCATTAGTTGGTGCTCGATTTGAACCTAACTCTTGGACTACTTTTTTCGAGCGTTGCGGAGCAGCATGCATACTCGAACGCACTCTTTCCCTGGAAAGGAACGTAGCTTGGACACTTATGCACTCCTGCCCGTATCGCAGCTTTGCGAGTTCGAACTGTGTTCGTGGAGTCGTGCCTCAGTGGCTCATCGACTTACTGACGTAATCGTTGCAGAGCTAGGTGCCGAACTTGCGCCCGCTGCCGCGAGGCAAGCATAGTAGCGAACTTTTGGCAATCAAGCCGCCGGATCATCATAACTCAGACGCTTGAGGTGGTTGTCAATACGCACGCTCAGCATCTTGGAGTTGCGGTTGGAGTCGAAATGCCATCTATAGTCACTTCCTGATCGCACATTTCTGGTTGTCTGATTTGCGAGGGTGCCGATCGCGCTGCATCAGCGATCCACATGGTCATTTCCCCTTTCTGTCTCCCTCTGGCATTCGCTGCGCGTCGTCGATTGCTTGGCATGTGGTGTGCAAAGAAGTCTTGCAGCTTAGTCGTGCCAGGCGTCCATAATTGCTTTCTTGCCCGATGAGGTGTTTTGGAATATTGGGACTTTAAACCATCAATCGGTTCATGGAGATTTTCTGGATCTCCTCCTGTGGCTGCTTAAAGGACGCTGTCCTGCTCTCGTCTGCAGGTCTTTTCATTACGTACTTCATCTCCCGTAGCGCTGCGCGAATTGTCCGGCAGCCAGTATTTACGTTTGTTCGGTCTGTGGCCTCAACGCCACAGCGTTATGGAGGCGGAGGGGGAGCCAACGAAGTACAAAGTACCCTCTTCGAAGTACCCAGAGCTTCCTCGCCAAATCCATTTATCGTTGCGCGAAGGGTGCCAGCGAGGTTGCTTCGTCTGCGTGGCCTTTGACCATGGTGGGGCAGCCTGCGCTACCTCAATTCCTGCTCATATGGTTGGCGCTTTATGTGTGACGCCGTGCGTGAGGGAATGTTCCCGATAACAAGTTCTTATCCGTGGAACGGCACTTGCAGAACCTAGGCTTAACGCGTGAGGTTTTGTAAGATCGCCTGTGGACAAACCTCGACCCGCAGGGTCTACCTAGTATAGTCATTCTTGCCGCAAGGCGTAGCAATATTCTGACATGGCGACAGGTCCTCACTCTGGTAGGGACGAAGATCTTTCCTGCCTATCTCAGTGACCATATTAGCACTCGAGCACTTCTGGCGAAAGCCGCAATAGTGGGTGCAGATGCTGACTGAGATTTGCGTCACTATATCTCCAGACTGAAGTCCCAAGGACGTTGTGGACACTACATGATCATCTTAAGCTGATATAGTACTTATTCAGTCTACTTGCCCAGCGACGTCGAGAGTCTTTTTGGTGAGTTCTCCGTCATGTCTCGTATCCGCAAACAGCGGGTGGTTTCAAGTCGTTTATAACTAACTTTCTATCGGAGGGTTTTTGCATAAGGGACATCTGGTCGGCCTCCCGTCTCTACAGAACGCGCGACCCGGCTTTCCATTGCAGTTCTTACGAAATACATGCTCTGGGACGTTTTACAAGTGCCCCTTGAAGATCGATTTCTTTTTCTCGCTAATTTTGATGCTGTGGCTCCAGTTAACAGCCCCCGCAAGGTTGGTGGATAAAATACGTCAATTGAATTGCCGAGACGCTCAATCGCGCATAGGCAGAGCAAACGCCTATTACTCGTTTATCTGACGCACAAGCGAATCGCCAGGCGTTGAGGCCTTACGGAACGCCTGAACTTACTCTCTGGCGTCCTAAACTCCGGCATAATCGAGTCCTCCACCAAATTGATGATTCTCGATGCGCCTCATCGCTAAGTTCCCAGCCGCGAAAAGCGGCCATAACCACAATCTACAGCTCCACCAGCCAACACCGACTACCCGCAAAATTCCGGGCCACCGCCGCATGCTGTTACTGCAAGGCAGGCCACCTTGCTCAGAACCTCTGCCGTGCCACTTACGCGGCGCTTTGCTTGTCCGACGAATACCAGGACTGCAGCGTCGTCCCCCAGCACGCGCGATCGTGGTCAGGTTTGGCCCAGGTGAACCACCTGCGTGCTCGGTTGAACCAATGCAAAAGCCATCTTCCGACTTCCGTGCAATCGGACTAGTGCAAATTGGGCGCATGAGAGTGCCAGCCGCCTGTTCCCCGCGGGCGGGAGAGCTGAGGGATCCCGGCGCTGGCCGGCTGGCCCGGAGCTGAGAACCTTGCCAGGTGGCCTGCTCGCCACATACGGGCAACACTTCAAGCTGGCCCCGCCGGTGACCCTGCGCACGGCTCCGGCAGAAAGTGCCTGTGCAGCTCACGCCGGACCCGAAGTCCAGCAGCGGCTGGTGCACGCGAAACCGGAGTCACCCAACGGCTCGGGGCATCGTCCTCATCATCGGGACTCCATCAACGTGCAATAGGTCGCCATCAGCCTCACGACCCAACACCCGGCGCCAATGGCCGTCGAAGCCGTCCGACCTAAGGGAAAACCTCGTCAACTTTTCGCCAGGAACTTTAACACTGCAGGGTGCATGCTCTGGCACAACTTGCGGAATTTGCTTCAAGCGTATGACGGGGGTAGGTGCACGCAAACCCTGCGAAACGCGTGTGGAGTCCTGCGGCACAGACGTGCCCGAACGCCACGACCCCCGGCCGAGGCCGAGCCGTCGCCAACTTCGTCGGGAGCCAACACCGCAAGCGAGCCACATCCTTGTGCTCACGCCTCGCCAGAACAGCCGGCGGGCACGGGTGTAGCCGACCCGAAAGTCCTGCACTGGCTGCGTCCCGCTATGCACAAGCTGTGAGCGAGAGGTACACCGGACCCTGTTCTGAGTGCAAAGCCATTCAAGCGCACGAGAACCGCAATCGACACCTGCCGCGCCCCATCGCAAAAGACTCGCTCGGTAGGACAGCAACATTACTCTCTCAAGGGGCTCGAGCCGGGATGTCCTCGTTGTTCTGCATCCTGAACTTATGACCGCTTCAGTAATCGTATGCGCCTCTGACGACGGGGCGCAAGGCACGTAAGTGGTGTTCTCGGAAACCCCATCCTGTATGGCTGTGAACAACGGCTTTAGCCTTATTGTTGCGTTTTGCGCACTTGAACTCTGCCATCTGTGTTCAAGGTCGATACTGTCTGGCGGTAACTTGAGCCGCGGACGAAAAAATGGGTGAGAAGAGATGTTCAGCCTTGAAATGTTTCGTGGTATGGGTTTTGGCAAGTTGCGGTCAGCAAAAATCATCGAAAGGCCATTTCCAGACGCGAGTCAGGACGCACGCGTAGAGGTGATCGGGCAGCCGCAAGGTCACTTGTAAGATGAGCCACAGAAAGTGCCGAATCGATCCGCCGGAGTGATTCCAGGAGCTTGGCTATCCGCCCAGTTCACGCTTGAAAGCGCTGATTCGCTGCTATCCCAATAAATCTCCCAGTTCCTGAGAGCGTCTTTTACCTGGGATACTGGTGACTCTCGTTTGGTCATACCTTCTGAACCATCTCGGCCGCGAAGCCAGTTTTGAGTGATCGCCCTGGCTCGCGGCATTCCAAGCGTGGTATCATGGAGTAACGCTTGCGCTGAAACAGGCTTTTCAATGCAGCGAACTCGTGGCTTTTTTCGTCTTCTATTGCCGAACTTTTCCTCAAGCGCCCCCAATGAACTCGCTACGCCGTCGGCCGCACGCCTGGTAAAGTGTTCTGGGTCCCAGCAGGCTTGCTGTTTGAAATGAATGATCTGGTGGTCATAGACGCGCTCAGGGTAGTGGGTCCAAAGAGCAGTTGCCTTAGCCTATAGGTCCTGGGTCATTCGTGAATAGTTTGCCCTAGCTTTAGCAAAACCTTCGTTGACCACAATTTTCAACCAAAAGTTGCGGCCTGCAGGGGGCTTGCTCTTCCATGTGTTGGCCTCAAATGAACTCGCAGAGTTTCGGCGAACGATCCACCCTCGACGAAAACCGCAATGCTGACGCCTCTTCTGGCTCCAGGCTTCGGTACTGGCATACCGAGGTTATGAGCAAAAAGACCAGACAGTCTCGATTCCCGGCTGTTGGTGGCAACGGGAAGCAGATTCCCCAGGACTTGGCCACCTTACACAGGCGCCAAGGGTGTGTACTGGCAATCGCAGCCATCTGGCAGATGGAGTCCAGGGAACCCTGAATGAAACCCAGTCCCTTCAGCCGAAACCACTGGAATGCCTGCAGTGAAAGCGCTTTCGACGTCTGCGCATCGAAAGCCAGTGTAAAAGCCGCACTCAAGCTCCGCGAGTTCGCGGAATCGGTGAAAAGTTGAAGGTTCCCCGCAGATTGTAGCCTGTCAATAAACTCGGGCAGCTTCTCACCAACCAGCGGAATGCTGAAAAATGCCCGTGGTGGCCAGGCGGTGAAAATAGGCCAGTGGCAGAGTTGCCTCGAACGACTCTTCTCCCAGCCATTGCTGCAGCGCCGGAAAAATCCTCGCGCAGCACCGCCAGCAGCGGAGGCGATAGGCGTTATGGTAGATCCGCAGGCCTTCGAAGGGCACTCAGCGCAGTGCAGACCCCGGACTGCTCCAAAAGCTCGTTGGAGGCAGGGCACCATCTGTCAGTAAGTTCAAATGCAGTCTGTAAGGCGCTCAGGCTTCAAAGGTTGCCCTCGATATCACGCCAATGGCGATAGCTCAGCATGCTCCAACTCGGATAACAGATCCTCGAACGGTGGAAATTGAATCATCCCCGCTCGATGCAAACGTCGACCGTTGGACCAAAGTAGCTCAAAGTCTTGCTGTCAGAGCGCCAAACCCGGTCAGCGATGGCTGGTCGTGGGTGTTCGATGAAGGTATTGCCGTAATCGCTATGCCCGGCAGATGAATTTGAACGAATCCGCTCGTGCCGGCAATTCCAAGAATGATGCCATGGGTCGAGAAAATCCTGATTCGTGCGCTGACGAGACGTTGTTTTCACGTCAAGGAGCAATCGCAACCGTCAGAAACTCATTCCGAGAGAAAACTCGATTCCGCTCATGCGCACGTCCTCCACTGCACCGTAAGAGGAAACGTTCTCCAGCAACATATGGGTACGTTCCAGAAACATCCTGCACTAGACGCACCCGCGCGGCCGACATGCAGCAAGGTCTTTCTTGGGTAAATGCAGCGGCACAGGTCGTGGAGTTGATGGCGTTTGCCGCGCTCCAGCACAAGTGGTTCGGAAACCCACTGGGCTGTATCCCGGTTCCGCCAGTTGCTGAGCTGTCGTAGTAGCCCATGTCCAGGTTATGTGAACCGCCGGATTCGACAAGCGATACTCCGTGCATCACCAACGGGTTAATTGCTCCGCCAATCGCATCCGAGAAAGTAGAGGGCCTTGCCACCGCCCACGCAAGGTAAATTCTCGGAAATTGATCTCAACCGTCGACCGCAGGTCGCTGTGCAAGAATCTGTTCTGGTAATTACCACTGCCGAAGGCCAAAGACCTGAAATATCTCCCAGGTTGTTTTTGTGCTTTACTCATTCTAAAGACTCCAGCTAGGGTAAGTGTCTAGGCACTCCTCCGATACGCATTATCGCTGGTCTTTACCTAACCGGGCCTCATTCGCACTTGGCCTGAGTTCAATTCAGCTTGAAACCCTGGCCTTTATCATTCTCCTGCCTTTGCAGGCATTTTTGGCGTCATGCAGGTCGGTTCTGGCCTTTGCAACCGTTGACGTCCGGAAGCACTTCACTTCACTTCTTTGTGTCCTGGTGCGGTCCTGGACAATTTGGCAGGGCGGTAGCAAACTAATGGTCTGGCGCCACGATGAGCCAGAGCGGCACCGGTAGCTGACTTTGGATTATTTCGACATTATGTGACTAATCTTCTCTTTAATTGTTGTGTGGTCTTATCCGCTGGGTGCGAATGACCCCTTGATTAGCTTAGGCATCGAGCGCCGTGCAATGCCCTCCACAAGAAATTCGCAAGGCGTTTTAGAGGGTCATGAATAGACAGTTACTCCTTGACCTTCTCTGGATGGCTACATTGAAGGAAAAAATTAGCAATACCTGATCAGTAAACCGTAATTTCGGCTCAGTGTTGCTGACTAGGCTCTTCTTAGTTTAATCGTGAACATCGAGCCTAAAGCTCGGGTTCTCTGCATTGCTGCAAGGGTACCTACTTAACTTTACTTTAGGAATACCCAAAATATGAAATCGATCAAATAGCTCTGTTTGTAGTTTACTGCTCTGTAGCATTTCTCCACTTTGGAAAATGCTGAAGGTGGTGCTGACCGATACCTTCGCGGCGCATGGAGCAGGCCACGCCAGACGTCTCTTGGAGGCCTATCCTGTGGTGGTCCTCAGCTATCATAGCAATGAAACGTTTGAGGCTCCTGTATGCCAGTTCAGTCCACCTGAGCAAGCAGAGCTACACCGAATACTTTGCTGAATGTCATCTTACCTTACATGAAGTTTTAATTTCACTCCGATGGTTGAGTATTATATGGTAGTTTTCATACTGCTGATCGTCGGTAAGGCATTGTGCATATGTCACCCGACGTGGACTATAGTTGAAGGTGGTAAATCGTCCCGACTATTTTGAAAATAAGCACATGGATACCGATGAACCGGGCTACACCATCAACACCTGCTCATTTGAACGGATTGATCAATTATACGGCTATTGCTTAAATGCTATATAACTACAAGGCGCAGCCTCTCGTCAAAGGCGCTGGGCAGCCACCGGTAATTATCGTGCGGACTTGGCTCTGTGTTAGCGTCATCGCCGGCGTCTGGCGGTGAACAGCCCGGCCAGCCGCAACGTACTGACTGTAACGGAATTCGACCTATTCATCGGTGAAACGCCGCGGTGAACATCACCGCGCAGCGCGCACGGCCCATACCATTCAACGCCGCTCCCCTGGGCCGATCTTCGTTGGCGCGAAGGCGGATACCGTCAACAATTGCGCGTGCGGCAAACCGCCTCAAGGAGGAACAAACCTCCATCCATTGGCGACGGCATCAACTCCCTGCCGGCGAACATGGATGGTGTCCTGGCCTGAGCTTCCAAAGGCACGCCCTGATGGCATGTATGATAACAAGTCAAGGGTCAACCAGAACGGCAACCTACTGTTATCCACAACCATTCTGGGCCCAGGAGCAGCTCGGGCGTAATACGGTGCGACTGTCATCGATGCCAAGAGCCCGAAAGCCCTCAGTACGTACCGTGATTAACGCCCGTGTTCGCTGAGGCGACTGGAAACGGATGAAAAGTCCAACGCGGGTACTGCCAAGCTCAAGAAAACAGTCCGGAACTACTACATTATCCAGCACAAACGCACCGTTGGTGACTCTCATACGATGACTTTAAGCGAGAATGGGTTGTCCGCCGACCGTACGATCGCAAGATGTTGGCGGCCGAGATGAGAGATGAGCCCAGACGGGATCTGCGCTGACGTCAGTGGCTACACCTCACCTACCTGATGAATGCGCAGGGCACCTGTGGCAACTATGGACCGGCCATATTCAAACAGGCCGAAAAAATAAAAGAATCCGCCTGCGGTTCATTAATGCTCGCTATGACCTATTTCCCCGAATAACGCTTGACGCATCCCAGCGCTGAAGAATGACTAGGTGGTGCCGGCCGATGCGTCCTGCACGTTCAAAACCCCGGTCAGCGCGACGGTTCCGTAATCCCCGGGCCGAGACCTACGACCGTATTCATCGAACCAGACAGCGAACAGGCCTAATACGTGTTTGCCCAATCCATGACCGCAACTCGGCTATGCGCGGCGGCACCCTTGCGGTAACCAGGAAGGGTTTGAAGTGCACCGGTACCAAATCCCTGACCCGCGCCCAATGATTGCCATGGGTGACATGGGCATGGACACGGCGGCAATGGGTCAATGGAGCAAATGGCCAGGATGATCACGGCAGTATGTCGGGCATGTCATGGGGGCATTGCAAGGGTGCATGCCGCATGGATCAACAGCGCAAAGGCTGGAATGGATCATTTCGGCATGGGCTGGCATGGCCTGCATGGCAGCGTGCCATGCAGGCACACCCAGCCTCAGAGACGCAACAACCCGCTGGTCGAATATGAAACCATACAACCAACCGCAATAAGTTTGGAACGACACAGTATGTTTGGCAGACAACGGCCGACGCGTCCTCACGTACTCTGCACCTGCGCAGCCACCTTCCTCGACCCGGAGGTCGCGAACCAAGTGCACCAATCGAGCTGCACGCTTACCGGCACATGGAGAAATTCCTCCGGTCCTTCGATGGACATCAAAGTTTTTCTTTTTTCCTCTGACGCCGAGCCTCTGCGCCCTCAAGTACGACCGACGACAGCGTGTTCGCATATCACGCGGTCTAATCGACACCATGGATGGCTCAACCCGATCATCTTCAATCGCGCATGTGGAGTGATCTGGAGGATGCGAACGGCAATTTTATCCTGGTGCGTAACACACCAATCGACATGCACGCCAGGGTTTCCAAGCGCAGCTAATCGGTGACTGCGAATGCGTTGGGCTTCGTTGGGGCCTATCACTGCCCCCCCCCCAACCTGTTTGCTCCAACATGGAAATGGCATGTTCGCGTGAAGTTCCGTTGGATGAAGTAACATGAGAGAAATCTATATCCTCTGATGAGTCTTACTTTTATGAAGCGTAATGCCCTGTTTGGCAAGCGACAGCGAGATTTAGATCTTTTTGGCTAGTTTTTCTGCCACGCGCCGGACTCAATTGGCAGGTGAAAAGGGCACAGCGAGCACGAACAACATGCTGCCGAGTCGGCTGCGCCGACGCCCAGTGACAAAGCTGCAAGGACATCAATCGAAAGGCCAAGGCCGCTGGCCAGCAAGATGATCATGGCGCCATGGATCATGAAAGGGTATGAACCCATGAACGATATTGGCACGAGAAGATGATTGGATAAGCATGGCGGCACCGAAAGCCGAAGCAGGTTCGAACGATGACCACTAGGTTTTCAACGCCCAGTCCCTCATAGCGCGTCCGGTGCGCTGAGTGCACTCAGGCGGACGGCGTTGACCGCAGGCTGCGGAAGAAATGGATCCATTCGGCAATGGGGCATGGGGGGGGGGGGGGGCGGCTCAATGTCGATGGACCCGACAGCTCCAGATTTGGGCCACGGTTCCGCCAAAAGCGCCGATGGAGGCATGGATCACGCAAGATGGACCAAATGTGCCATGCAGGGTGCTTCGGCAGCATGGATCAAATAGCCAGATGGCCACGGCGCAAAGCCAAGAGAAGGCCCAGGCTATGGATCACCAGCAAGATGGGGCAAGTGGCGCCATGCAGGACAGATGGGAGGGCATGGATCAATTCAAGAGATGAACCAATGGCTCCGCCTGAAGCCCCGAGAACCCCAGCCGTACGCGATTCCGTTCCCTGCACGGACTGACTGTGATCGCCAAGACGGCTTCCCCGCCAATACCGTGGCCACAAAGTATTCACGAGCAGCGCCATCAAACAATTTTTCTGGCTCGAATCAGCCTCGAATACCAAGGACGACCAGATGACCGGCAGCCAAACCCTGGCGCTGGGATCGTCGGCTGGGGTAGGCGTGATATCAACCGGGTCCTGTTCCCCCGAAGGCGAGCGTACCAAACGGCGTGACCAGAGGGGAGCGAAATTAACAGCTGCTGTAACGGTGCCGCTCGATCCGCCCTTGTGGGATGTTCTCGCGGCGTTCGCCAGGAACTTCAACCGGAAGTCCCCGCAAGACTGGGCCGCTTCGGTTATCCAGGGCATGGCGCTTCTAACGCCTTTGGAGGCCGGAGCCACGGCCCTTCTGTCGGCCGAGAATGGCCAAACTGCTGCCACAGACTGGAGGGAGTAACGACATTCTGCTGACCAACCGGCTGATTCGCTCCAAGCCAACTGCCGAAATGAACTCTACGGCAAGAAAACGAGATCCTGAAGCGAGGTGGTGGGTCTGGGTTGGCAACATACGAGCTCGGCTTGCGTCGCGCGTTTACGAGATGTCAAGGCCAGTTTGGCCCCTATATCGGGGTTTCCTGGAGCCGATCCTAAATAGGCAACCACGGCAGACTGGTTGCGCGACGAGGGCGGTGATGTAGACGAGGCGCGTTTTGTCGCCGTATCCGGATGTGGTTTTGAGAACCTAGACATGAAAAAGAACAATTAAACTTGGTGGCGGCCGCGTGGTCGTAGCACAGCTGTCCTGGCCGGCGCCTACTTTGGCGTGGGTCCAACGTGGGGGGCCGATGATCCCCATTCACACTGCAGTGTACTGCCGTTTCTCCACGATTGGCCCGTGACCGCTCTAAATCGAAGTCCGTTCGGCGGAACATCGAGGTTCCCAACGCTGGGATATGATCGCTCTTTTGATTCCCGGCGCCGGTTGCGGGCCAACTACAACTGCCACATGTGTACGGCTGTCCATTTGGCGCCAGGTGTGGCGGAGGACCGAGCTAAGCCAATCGCTTTATTCCTGCGCCCCCAACCTCGCCAGATCGGTGTCGATGGTCAATCCGTCAGCAGCGTTCGGGTGATCAAGCATGGCAACAAGGCGAACGGGTATGCCTGCGTGGCAAGAGCATGGAGACGAGTAAAACATCTGGGCATGGTTGCCTCCTCAAACCAACTGCCAGTAGATGGATGCCAGCAATCCAAACACTCGTGCGCATCCAGTGGCGGCCATTCAGCACGGTTGGTGGGGAAACGCAATTGCATACAAGAAGAGAAGCAGGCGACAACAAGCCTGGCCCATCATGACAATAGTGGGCGGTGCCGGATAGACCACATGGATCAGTGATGCTGGAGAGCCTGTCATCACGAGGCCGCGGCTACTGATAGCGAGGGTGGCTCCGCAACCTAAGACAGGTCACCAATTCGGGATATGAGTGGCGATGACCACCATGCTGGGGATGAAGGCGTCGCCAAACGGAGGTGATCATCACGCCGAGCAGGCTCCGAACGCCTCGCCCAAGACCCACACCCACGCCGATGGCAAAGAGCACGTAACAATGAAGTAAATATCTGGCCTTACTGGCCGCTCTCTTCCGTCACGTTCCTGCCGGTTCAAGCAGCTGATTGCCCTGACGATTGATTGCCCATCGTGAATGCCAATGCGATGTGCAAGAAGTGGGAATTTCACACCTCGAAAGCGAATGGCTTCAAAGTCGTCGACCATGTTGAAAGCAAACATGAACAGCAGTGAAGCAAAGACTTGTGGCGTGCGCCAACGGTTAGCGTCTTGCCCCAACAGCCGCGGGATTGACGCAAGTTCGTCGAAGGTCATGTGCCGCGCTCAGGTCAATCCGAACTTCCACAAGCGCGAATTGACCTGCGCCTGGCAATGCTGTTCCGGGGATGCCGGCGGGCTCCCCCGGCATGGAATTCGATGCGTACAGCATGCCTACAGGTCATTGGCTTGACCAAAGACGGGTTCTAGATCAAGGTCGTTGCAGAATATCTCGCCCAGTAAGTACTGCCTGCCAGCAACGGCCTGTGTGCTAGTGGCCGAACTCATTTTCATACGTCCTTTAACCTAAGTAAAAAAGGCGCCCTAAGGCGCCAAAGGGCTGTCTCCAAACCAAGAGGAGCACTACGAGGGGAAGCAGGACCAGGCGCGAGCGGGCAAAATCAACCCGCTCGACCTTGCCAGGGTTAGAGAACTTCCAGCGGTACTCGACAATCGGCCGGACATTCATCCAGATCCGAACCTCGTAATCGGTCGCAGAGCGAGTGGTCCATTTGGCGAACACGGAAAGATCATAATC
>Ga0163217_1106810_pt1 | contig 18409 bp, 14 predicted proteins | sample SynspAceP_FD_185933 | JGI IMG/M metagenome (GOLD analysis project Ga0163217, IMG submission 185933) | Saline lake microbial communities from Ace Lake in Antarctica - Synechococcus sp. Ace-P (PacBio error correction) | ecosystem: Environmental > Aquatic > Non-marine Saline and Alkaline > Saline ...
AAGGAGAGAAGATCCGAAATTTAACCCCTGGGGGCGCCCAAAACCCGTCCGGCGGGGGGCCCCGAAAACAGGCCAAAACGCCCAAAAATGGCATGAAAATCTTCCAAAACGCTTCGCCTTCCGGTCGACAATGGAACAAAGGCCCCACGGCGAAAGCACGGTTTTTTTTTTCCATCATGCCGGCGGCGCGGTAGCCCGTTAAGCGCGAAGGTTAAAGTCCCCCGGCGGGCGGCCCCGCATCTCCGGGGAACGCGGCTGTCCTCATCCTGTGGGAAATGCCCGGGGTCAAAGGCCCTGGGCTTGGGGTTTTTGGAATTCAAGCACAACCTCAGCGCCGCGGGGCGGCAACGCGAATAGGCCGCCGCCCGCGTAAACCCTGCGCGCCAAGCCCCATAGAAAATGACCCGCTGCCGAGCCGTCCGAAAAAGCCGTCAGTCCGAATTCAGATCGTCCCAAGAAAGCGTAAACCTCCGGAGGCGCGAAACCCAATGTTCCCTCGTGCTGAGCCAGCAGCGTCAGTTTGCGCAATATCGTGCGGTTCTGGACGCCGCGCGCCGATCGGCTGGCCGCCGCGCCGAAGGTCGCAGCAATGTCTCCGGTCTGCTCGAACGCGACCAGCAGAACCATCCGGGCCGCCATCGGTGAATTGGCGCCGCATGATCCGTGCCGATGCGATTCAAAAAAACCGTCGGCACCCGCGTCGGTGGCAGCGCGCGAAAAAAGCAGCGCCGTGGGAACTCGTCGCTGGGCATATCAGCGGTCCAAGGGAAGGTTGGGGTCCAGTTCTGCGGCAACATACTCTCCCTTCACAGGCACACATTCACGGGGCCGAACCCGTTTGGTGTTCATAAGGCCTCAATACTTGGCATCGCCCCATGAATTCGGGCGGCGAAAAGGAAACGGAGTGTTTTCCCAAGGGGGCGCCTTGAAAACTGGCAGTGTCCCAGCCGGTTATCGCGGTGCAACGTCCGCAGTCTTCGCATATGCGCCACCCTCAGATCCCCGCGAATCCGAAAAACCCCTAAAAATCAGTTTAAAAATTCACTGACCTCAGGCGCATTCAATCTACAGGCCTTCGGCGGCATCCAGCAACGGCCAACGCAAAGCGCCCCCGAGAACGGAGGGCGCTTTGAACGTCGTTTCACAAGGCAGCACGTTTGTGCCGGCTGTCACTTACTTAGCCATTGGGTCCGAATCAGCAAATCATCTGGCGACCTTCCACTTTGGGGAAGTTCTCCCACCTTACCGATCTGCTTTGGTATGCCTCGGCAACCCGCCCGAGCAGTTCGCGTCACCAAAGTCCTGGTGCGCCATCCTCGGGGCCCCGGAAACGCAGGTAATCTTCACTCTTGTCGCCGTCTCTAGAACTTGAAACGTTTCGCATTTTGGACACTGTAGTCATTAATATCGGTGTTCGGGCGAAACTTTAGCCTCTTTGATCTCGAATGATCTTTTGCTTCTTGCGGGCCTCGCTTTCGCGCTCTGGGTCTTCGTATTTGAACTTGCCCGAATCCATGATCTTGACAACGGGAGCACGGCGTTTCGGCGAGATTTCCACCAGATCGAAGGCCAGCTTCCTCGCAAGGCGCATGCCTTCGCGGGGGTGAACCAACGCCCGACGTTTTCACCTTCCGCGCCAAAATCAGAACGGATTTCATTGGAGCGAATGCGATCATTGACGCGGGGCCGGTGTCGCGCTGCGGAGGCGCGTTATAGGTCTGCGGGCTATGGGACAGGTCCTTTTGATTGGTTTTGTCGTAGCGATTGTGAAGAATAACAGAGCCGCGCGCCGCGACTTCAAGCAGAGACCTGGTTCAAGGGGAAGAGAAGAACTGTTTCCTGACCCTTGTGTTTGTTTGGCCTATATGGCGCGCATATCGGTGCCCCAGAAATTCGCACTGCAGCAAATTTGGAGATATCCCATGCGTAACGCGCGTATCCAGCGATCGCACTTGTCGCCGGCCTGAGCGTAACCGTAGCAGAGTTTTTGCCTGGGGCGAGGACGGAGCGAAGAGACCACAGAACACAGAAACTCCGGCGCGATCACCGCACCCGAGGCGGTAGACCACCGGAACGTCTGTTGAAGCTGACTGTGCCGAGGCCTGCCGCTCAGAAGCGCCGCCGCGGCCGGAGGCAGAAGCGCCGCCGGCTGCCGAGGCAGAAGCCGCCGCCGCTGCAGACAGCGAAGCTGCTGCGAACTGCCGCTGCCGCCGAAGCAAACCGCTGGCCGCCTGAAAGCTGCTGCCGCAGAGGCAAACTGCCGCCGCCGCTGCCGCTGAGGCCGCTGCCGTAGAAGAAGCTGCTGCTGCCGCCGCCGCCGCTGAGGCCGGGAAGCTGCCTGCTTGCTGCCGCTGTGGAAGACGCTAATCCGAGGCCGCTGAGACTGCCGTTGAAGAAGGCTACCGAAGCCGCAACCGACGCTGTCGAGGCTGTGACCCTGAGGTTGACGCTTGGTGCAGCCTGAAACACCGACCACCTTCAACTCGAGCAGGTCATTGCGCCTGATCGGACGCTCTAGCCTTGAATGATGCGACAAAGCCACGCTGTCGCACCGCAAGTTGAGGGCGCTCAGAACAACGCCAGCGCATTCTGGGCACCGTTCTGGGCCAGGTTCGCACCGCAACTCGGCCCTCTAGCCCACACACTCTTAAATGCGAAAGGGCCGCCGTCATCGGGCGCCCTTTTTCGTTTCAGATTCAGCAATGCAGGTGGTTTAAATCAGGAACGCTTTTTCCACCACGTAATGCTGCGGGTTTGAATTTGCCCCCTCGACCAGTCCCATACCCCTCGAAACATCTCTTTAGCTCAAGTAAACGCGAGGTTGCCCGCAGATCATCGCGTCGGTCCATCTCAGGGTCAGTGGCGGAACACCCAGATCAGTAACGCTCGCCCGAGCGCATGAGATCCGTAATCCGGCCCATCTTCGGACCTCTGCTCGCGGTGGTGGTCGGGTAGTATTTGATCTTCTTCCAGAAGCCCTCGCCAATGACCTTCGTTCAGCAACTCATCGTCCTTCAAGGCGTCAAATCAAGTCGCGCCCATAGGTCAACTCGCCCACTTCGCGGCAAGGTATGGGTGATGGAATGACCTTCGTCGTAATGCCTCGTAGGTTTGGCGGCTCGCGCAGCAAGGCTGGCCAAAACGGCGCAAGAAGCCGGTGCCGGTGCGAAACCAGAATGCGTTTGCCGGGACAACGCGTCATGAACCAATGTGCCGACAGGTTTGGGGCGCAGGATGAATCTTGCTCGCCCGGGTGCTATATGTTGGCAGGCCGCGAGGCAGCGGGCCGTCCTGGACCTTGATGGAATAAAGAATTCCAGAAATGCCTCCTCCCAGCTCGGCGAGGCGGATGGAAATAGGCGCGCAGGCAGCGGTTTGGCTTGCCGGTGGTAGGGTCCGGGTCCGCCCATTAGGCGATCATCACGAACTCGCCGAGGGAACCGAAAACGACTCCTTCGACGGCCGGCCTCCCAACCTTGAAGCTGAAACGGCGTTCCTGTGGTAATGCCTGGACCTCCATCACGGTGGTTCGCATTGGGCAAGGTCGCACGGCCTTTTTGAGGGCTGTGGCGGCTGCGCTTTGGTCGTTCATGGTGGGTGCAATCCAAGTCTAGAAATTTGGCGGCGTACTACCCCAGCCAAACAAATAAACACGAATCTAGATCAAGCCGCAGGCGCGACTGAAATAGTCGTGGCCCCCCTGGCCAAAAATCCCCAGCCCCGCCCCCGCGGACATCCATTGGCCCTTCGGTTGGCGCGCGCCAGATCTGCGGGATTTCGACCCTCGTCAAACGCCTGCACGCCCGCGGCCATGGCGTATTGATCCGAGATGATCGCCCCATGGGCGCGAACCGCCCCGGTAAGCCCAGCACCCGCCAAGCGCCGCGCCAGCGTGAAGCCGCGCCCCCATCCTGCGAAGTTGGGAAAGGCAATGCGGATGGCGGGCGCCGTCCCAGATAGCGTGCCAGTGTCATCGGATCGACGGCGTTTGGAAAGGTCGCCCTGAGACGCTGTTGGCGGCCCAAGCCCCCCCTTCGGGGGGGCGCCCCCCCCTTGCAAATCTTGCGGTCCCAGTCGTCTTGGCCAGAGCCAGTGTCGCGCACGAATCACGTTTGATGGCTTGTCTCAGTGCTCATTTTCAAATGTTCTCAAATACTCCAAAAAGCGCTGGCGGATCAGACGTTCGGTCCAGATGTACCCGCATTCCCGTTTTCGCGGTGCCACGCAACGCCCTGCACGGGGGTCTTCGCCAGTCCTTCGAACGGGCGAGGTGCATGGGCGCGCAAAGCCAGCGACGCAAAACGCCGCCGCGCCCACCAGCGGAAATGCCGGGGCAGGCGGTTTGTTCAGCGAAATGTAAAGTCGGCCACTCGGAGCGGGTCCCAATGGGCCAGCGGATTGACCTTGAATGCGGGGCGCGGTTGGTGCCGGGCTCAAGAACTCCTAACGGCCTCTCGTCCTACCGCCTTGGAAGCGTTTTTCGCCGCGGAGCATCCCGCGTCAAACCGGCGCAAGCGCGCGGTCGAGGGGCACGCGTTTGCGCAGATCACAGCAGGCCGTCGGGATTGGCGCTCGTGCAAGCAGGTTTTTCGCTGTCCTCGACCAGCAACTCGGCCGGTCAGCTGCCCCTGGCGCACGTCGCTCAGGCCCAAGCCGTTTCGCAAGTTTCCGCCTGATAGCCAGCGTCTCAACAAACAGCATCTCGTATTCGCGGAAGATCACCGGAGTGGCTGGGGGCCATACCGAGATCAGGTGGCAACAACACCACGGATTCCGCCCCGAACGACAGACACCAAGGCGATATCGCCCACCATCGATCCTCAGGCTGTGTTTCGAGACACTGGTCCGCGCCCTGAATGGCGGTACGCGGTCGTTCAGGTCGCGCACGGCGTCCTACAATGGTCAGATCAAGCGGCATTGGCTTATGTCCCTCGGGCCTGGGTAAAGGGCGGTTTTGAAGCGGGGCCCCGGCGCCAGGCGGCGGGTAGGCGTTCATGGAACGTCCTCATTGCGGCCCAAGCGCAAGGTCCAGATAGGCCATAAAATCAACCTCTCAATGTGCCGGAAGCAGCGCATCTGCGGCAAGCCGGACCCGCGCGTTCGCCAACGCTGCGCGGTCTCCGTATGGTCCCCGCCGAGCGTGATTTGATAGTTTTTCCAACCGCACCGCGCGGTCGAGGCCGGGAATCCCGATATGGCCACATTGGTGATGCCCGCAGGCATTGTCAGCCCGAGATTTTTCAGCTTTAGCGCGCCGATCTCATGCTCCAGCTTTTCAGCTCGTCAAACCGCGTGGCAATCTCTTGCGCAATCGGGAATCGAGCGCGCGGATCGCCAGCGCACAGTAATCATGCCCGAAACAAGGCGATGATGTCACGATCAGCCCGATATTGGCGTCGCTCCCGTGCGCCTTTAACGTGTTTGTAAGACTCTGGACATGGTGCGCGCGGCACATGGGGCAAGGATGCACGTTCTGCTTCGTGCTAATGCGCAGTTCGTTATAGCCGTAAACGCCGGCAACAGATCTGCCATGACGCGCATCTGCTCGAGGTCGCGTCACCCGGTGTGTAGCCATGGGGCCTTTGAAGGCTGATCGAGCAATTCGCGTCCTCGGGTCGCGGTGGGAACCTGCAAATGTTGGTGTCCGAGCCAACCTGCGAGAGCCCCGGCTCCAGAATGGGGGCGTTCGGCGCTCTGGGGCCGCGTCGGAAAATCAGGGTTTTGAACATTGCCTTGATCTCGGCCAGCAATCTGCTTGATCGACGCCGGTGAATACTGCACGCCGCAACAATATATTCGGGCCTCGACAAGCTCCGATATCCCGCTCGATCTCCTGGCTCATTGCACCGGTGATCTTGGATGCGCGCCTTATACTTGTTATGCGCCGACCCACCAGCAGATTGTAAGACCGCTGACAATCCCTCGCAAAGGGCAGCAGGTCCGCCTCAGGCAGGAAAGTCACGGATGACCTTCCGATCATCGGGTGCGTCCAAACCGCCGCCCCGACCAGCACCCGCAAAGCCGCGCGCCACACCGTCTTGGCGATCACTTGAACCAATTGTTCAATTGGGCGTGGATCACAGCCCGATCCGGCCTCAGCCCCGGTCACGGCGATCTTGAAATTTGCGCCCGAGGAATTGGAACTCGGGGTGATCGGGTAGACCAACTGGACGAGCAACTCGGCATAGGGGTCTGGGGATCAAGCACCTCGTCGGCGGCAGCGCCTGCAAAATGATCAGCCGTCACATTACGACGGATCGTGTTTGCCGGAGGTCCCTGGATCGCGTGCAGCGCCGAACCCTCGGCCAATGCGTCAAGCATATCGGGCACATGCCGCAGACCCCCTCCGACTCTGCGGCCACTTATATTGGATGTTTCTGACGCGTGGTAAAAGTGGCCGTAGCCCCTTTGTCCCATTTTGTCGAAAAGCAAGCGCGAGTTGGCGGCATTTGTGCACCGTTCAAGGTTGCCGTGGGATCGCCAACGCGCAAGCATAAGCCGGTGCAGTTGAAGTAGAGACGCCGTTGCCATACAAGCCGCAGTGGTTTGAAACTCGTCCTGCGTCAAAGCTGCCGTCGATGCGGCGCTCCACCTGGCGCCGGAACTGGGCGGTTACGCTTCTGCCGAAAAGAAAATCACGGTCCGAAGTTGTTGGAATGAATACATCTGCCAGGCCCTTCACGCTCAGTCGACTTGCTTGCCATGGGCGAAGTTGGACGGCCCCGTGCGCGGAAGTCTTCGCGAAATGTGCCGGGGTGGGACGCGTTTGGGCCGGGCTTTTGCCGTCCACCAAGTAAAGCGCCTCACCAGAGTATCCGATTGCCTGCGGGTCGCCTCGATCAAGGCGCAGTTGCGCGTCGGCCTCATCCTCCAGCAAAGCCGGCGCTCTCTCGAGCTGGGCGAACCAAGTCGCCCCGCGTCGGTCATATAGATCACGTCGGCCTTCCAAGTGGTTGGCGTCAGGACTTTTGGGGTGAATAAATGCGGCTCAATTGGGCGATTCTCCTTAAGGGCGGGCAGGGCGGCCTCCGCGCGGCGCGGCGAGCAGCCATAAAGGCAGGAATGGCGGGGCCGGTGCAGACGCGCGCCGTTTTGGGTAAATCGCCGAGCGTCGTCGCGTGGATGCGCGCTGATCGGCGCGGCTGACATTCTCGACAATCGTCACGGGCGTGTCTGGATTGGCACCATGCAAATCATCAATAACGACCTTGCAGATAGCGGCATGCCCCTTTTTGGCCATGTGATCGCCGCAAGGTGCCGGGGGGCGGCCAAGCTGTGCCCAGTCTTGGTCGGCCAATCCCGCTACAATCAATGCCCGTCAGAAACGCAGATCAGTGTTTGCGCCGCGCTTGTCAGACTTTGGGCCGGATGGCGGCGGCTCGCGCTGAGGCGGCCGTGATGCCGCGGCACGAAAATGGACAGTCTATACCTTGCGCATCCAGCGCTTACGATCTCCCATCCAAGCGCCATAAAACCAACATCGCCCGACTTCAGACGCACGATTGCGCGCCCTTGCGGCGTGCTCGATCATCAACGCGTGGATGTCCTTCTTGGGGCGTGGTGGCGTGGCCGAAACTCCGTCTTGCCCGCATGGATGATCTTGGCCTACGCGGCGGGCCAGCCTCGAGGTTTCAAGCGCTGACGAGCGTATCGTAATGATGACATCGCCTCATGCAAGCAGCTTGCGCGCCTTAGCCGTCAAACAGCTCCGGGTCCACCGGGAACCCCAGCGCGCGACGAGGGGCGAACGCTGGCTTTGCGTGTCCGCGCGGCTAAGTGGAGTATGCAGAAGCAAACCTAACAAGCGCGTTTTGGTGCGCACAATTTTTCCCCGGCCCATGCCCCCCCCCCGGGCCCCCCCCCCCGGGGGAAAAAAAAGGGCCTTTTTTTTTTGCGGGCCGTTGGCCGAAGTAGTAATCGTTCCAGAAGCCGCGGCGCTTGCGGCCAATGGGCGGCCTCGACCCGCCTTGCGAAACGTCTTGCCGATGCGCGCGAGGGTGCCGAGCGATGGGCTAAAGCTGGTTCTTCCAGACTGCGTTTTTTGAAAATCGCGCTGGGCCAGCCAACCGGGGCAGCGCTCTAGTGCCGAATGGCGACGGTCACCGGAATCGCGGTCGACGATGGCGGGGGTGATGAACTGGCTGGCGCGAGGTTGTTCGGGACGAGGTTTGACGAGCGCGCCGTCCGCCGCGGGCGAGCTGTGAGATGGCGCCGCCGTCCTCGGCGACGTCCTCTGGTCCGCGGCATAGGCGAAGGGCGGCACAGAGCTGCGGTCGCCGGGGCAAATGCGCGGGCACGAGGCGGAAGTTTGGCCAAAGTGCGGCGAGGTCGTGGATTTTCAGGGGCGGCCGTCATCTGCGAACACCGTCAAGCGCGCTTGGGTTCTTCATAGCAGGCGCAGTTTTGGCCAGCGCCGCTCCCCGCCGCCAAGCCAGCACAATGCGGCGGCCGCAGTGTCGATGAAGATGGGGAAGTGGTTGCATGGGATGCCGCGCTCCGTTGTCTGAATTTGTGCATCCCATTATAGAATAATGTTTGGCTCAGGCGAGGTTGTCGCAGTAGATAAGGAATATCGTTCGTATCCGTATGGGCACAAGCGACGAATGGTCTCGCAAAACAGGAGAAACCGCGAATGTCCTGTTCGGATCGACGCTACCGTACCGGAAAATCCTTTCGAGTTGGCCAGCGCGATGCACGCAATCTTTGGATGAAATCGCCAAAGAAGTGGGGTCCTCAAAGACGCCGGTGTGGGGTCGCGGATCAAAAGAAACTGCGCGAGGCGGGGTGACGCGGCGCGAGGTGGCGGGTGCTTGATCCGGTGCCCTGGGGTTTGAGGCGTGTTTTTTTCGTGCTGATCCGCACGTCCGGCATGAGGAAGGACTGGCAAGGAGCGGTTTCTTGCGGCCTTGATGGGCGCGGCGAGGTGTTTGGAGGCGCACCGCTGGCGGGGAGATCGACTACAATCCCTGAAGGTGTCAGGTCGAGAACGCGGCGCGCATAATGATGCGTTTTTATCAGGCGCTTATCTCGAGTGCAGGATCTACAACGTGACCGCTTTGCTGAGCATGGAAGAGATCCAAGAGCAACGAAGGCATTGCCGCTTTTAGGGCGTGAGAATGTTTTGGAATGGTTACCGAGACCTTAAACGTGCTACAATAATTAGGCGCGTTAAGGTCTTGGTTGATAAACGCGCAGAATCTGCGGTTTTGAGGCTGATTTGATGGCAAATTTGGGCCGTTCTAACGCGCCTTCGGCAAGCCCTCTAACAATGTTTATGGGACCGCAAATAACCGTTAACACTTAATCAGCCGCCCGAACCCATCAGCCGTGATAGACCATGAAAATGGTAGCTGTCTGCATATTCAGGCGTGCCGACCAAAGCTAGGCCGGAACATCTCGCGAACAAGACCGGCAAGCGCGCGTTTGTAAGCTCCAGACGACGGGTTGCGAGCGGCGCACCCACACAAAAATGCAGCCCCGCCCCGAAGCCGCATGGGGCTTTGCTGCGCGGGGTCGGGTCAAACACCTCCGCCCGGTTTTCCCAGAGCGCTCGTCGTGATTTGGCGGACGCTAAGCAGCAAAGCCCGACTCGGTCGCCGCGCTGGAAGGTGTGGCCGAAAACTCAAACCTCCTCATACACATAAGCGCGTGAACATATGCAGGGGCGGGTCATAGCGCATGATCTCCTCGACCGCTTGCATCGGTGTCCGCAGGCCAGCCGAGCCGCCTCTACAGCGCTTGACGGCCGTTACCAATGGTGTGAAAAACCGTCGCCTCGTGTCCCAGCGTTCAGGGTCAGGATGCAGGTGGTGATGCAACTCGTCCCCTGTGCCTCAGGCGCTCGCCGTCTTCTTCAAGCGGCGATCAAGCCTGGTGATCATGGTCGCGTCGCGCGGATTTTCATTTCCTGCGGGCCTTCGATTTAAGCGCGTAGGAAGGTCGTTGAAGTCGCGCGCAGCCCGCATTGGCGGCGTCCTCGTCGGCGCCGCGACCGACCCGGTAATTACATGCCGGACCAATGGCGTTTGGACCACGACAGCAACTGGTCCGACATCTCCTCAGCACCCCAGAGCAGGCGCGCGATGATGATGACGGGCAGGTGGTTGGCGAACCGGGGCAGCAGGTCCAAACTCGCCCTCGGGAAGGCGTCGATCAGCTGGTGGGCGAGAAGTGGCGGTCAATGTCAGGGGCGAGCTTCCCTTGATCTTGCGCGAAAGTGAAGGCGCGCAACAACCAACCGCGCAAGGCGCGTGTGGCGGGGTGGTTCCACGCTCAAAGCATCGAGTGTTCTTCGACCCGGTTAAAAGAAGTCGGTTAGGTGGTCGGGATCACGCAGCGGTTTCCACCGCCTCGCGCCCAAAGGCGGCGGTCGCGTAAGGATTGCGTTCACGCTGGCTGCCGAGCAGCCATTGGCATGGGCGTAATCCATCCCATGGACCAGATCGCCCGAAAGCCCGGGGCCGCGCGGCGTAGAAACGGGTAGGGTTTTCTGGACGAAGCCGGATCGGTGGGCGATTGGGTGAAGCGTTTGCATTTTGAGTATTTTCGAAAGAAAAAGGGGCGCCGTGAAGCTCCCCCATCTGTTTCGTAATTCAGCCTAAGGGTCAATCGGCCCTTTGACCGAAAATCTGCGCATCCGCAGGTTGGCGGATGACTTCTGCTCCACCGCAAACAGCGCTGCGAAGGCTGCAGATCCCTATGATGTCGGTCCAGATCCCCGCCTGAGACATCAATAAACGCGGTGATGATCAGGCCGACCCGTAGTAACCAGGCTTACCCGTGCGTTCTGAAACCACCTTGCACGCCCGAAGCTCAGAACCACTACCCCGAAGATCGCGGTGACGGCGGCGCGGATGATTTCTGGCCATTGTGCCGTCCATCAAGATCGCGAGTTATAGAAGAACATAACGTCAGTGCACGATGAAGGCCGACATGCCGATCTTGAACGAGGCAAACGCTCGTCTCCATTGGATTGGCCCCGGTAAAATGCCCGCAGCCGCATAACTGGCGAGCGCCACGCGGCGTTATCCGCCGAGCCAACCGCGAAGTAGAGACGAAAGAAGTGGGCCGTCAGCGGTTGGATGCCGAGCTCGACCAAGCCCGGTGCCACGACCGAGGCGGCCAACTGCATAGGCCGCCGTGGTGGGCATACCCATCCCGCAGCCAAGAATCGCGCTGCACATTGCGAAAGACACGCGCGAGCAACTGGCTGACCCGGCGAGGCCCCAGAAGTAGGTTCGAGAACGCGTGCGCCGACGCCTGTGGAGGGAGATCACACCACGATTGATAACCGCGCAAGCACAGACAGCGAGATTCTGGATCGACAATGGTGCCTGCATTCTCGAAACGCCTTGACGGTCGAGCGTATACCCATGCGTATGGCGTTAACCACGACAACGACAGCAGCCGAAATAGTCGCCAAGGTGCCCTGCCGCGGATCAACGGATATACCCCATGAACAAGGCGACGATCAGGAATGAATGATCGGCAGGAACAGATGACGCGCCAGACCATGTCCTTGAACTTTTGGCAACTCGTCATCGCGCTATACCGCGCATGCCCAGTTTTGCGGCCTCGAAGTCGACCATGAAGTAATCGATAGCGAAATACCAGGACCGCTGGGATAATCGCAGCAAATTTGGCAATGTCTTGGTATGGAAATGCCCGTAATCTCGGCCATGATGAACGCGCCTGCGCCCATGATCGGTGGGCATTATTTGTCCGCCCGTGAGGCTGCGGGCCTCGATGGACCATGCCGGTCTTTTTCTCGTAAAGCCGACCTTCTTCATCAGCGGGATCGTCAGCGAGCCTGATTGGGCCACCAACGTTGCCCTGCACTGGTGCCGTTTGATCCATGCCCATCAGGCGGACGCGAAGATCGCCACTTTTCGCCGACCACCGACGCGGAACGACCTGCGGCGGCGAAAGGCGAAGTTGACGAAGGTAATCGCCGACCTTCGAGGCCTTGCAGGAAAGGCCGCGAAGATGATGAACAGGATGATGTAGGGTGGACGACACAGCCGTGGGTGTGGGGCCGAGGATACCTGCATCGGTGTAGACTTGGCTGAAGAAAGCGCTGCCACGCGATGGCGGGCGAGTTCAGAAGCCGGCAAACTGGCCTGCGAAGACATAGATCAAGAAAATTAACGGCAATGATAACAAGGGCAAAGGCCTGGCGACGCGACGGGTTTAGCTCCATGGATTAAAGCAGCACCTGCGACGGCGGCGAGTGAGATAACCGATGGGCGCAAAGGGTGTGCCTGTCCGAAGTTGCGCATCAGCGTGCCGTAAGATCGTGGATCAGGTAGGCTGCCAACTGTGATGCCGCAGAATAGCGAAGGACCACATCAAGTGACGAGAAGCTGCGCGCTCGCGTTTTATGGAACCACTCAACACGAATAAGCGCCGAATGTGGCGATCACGAGGGGCACGCCAAACCAGCCATTTTCCGGGCGGAACTTGATGAACTTCGTCGATGCCGTTCCACATGAGGCCAGTTCTGGATTTCGACCGCGAAGCTGAAGGTCATGCCGAGCGCGAAAGTGCTGGAATTGCAAAGAGCGTAGGCCGATGTAGCCAGCAGCGGTGTCTCGCGCTTGGCCGTCTTGCGGAACGTGCCCGCCGAGAACATCATGAAGCCGAGCGCCCGAGCGCGCCTGCGAACGTGGACGATGCGGAAATTCCAAAGTCTCCAGCGGGAAACGGGCAGGAAGGGGATGTCTAAGCCTGTGATTCCTTGATGGAAAACACCGTTCAGGGCGGGCCATGTGGAACATCGCGTAGATCGTCGCAACGGCGAAATGAAGATGTATCCGCGCCCTTCATATATTTCTGCGATTAACCTCTACAGGCTCGTCGTCTACGCCTTCGGCAAGGATGATAATCCTCGTCTTGCTTGGCGGCTTGTTTGGTCTGTCATTGTCCGTCCCCCGGGGTCGATTTCGCCCGAATTCCGGCGTCGGTATAAAACGTCGGTTAATCGTGTCGTATTACGTCGGTAATTTTTTGTCTGCGTCCGCTCTTGATGGCGTTAGGCGACGGGTTTGGTGCCTGCAGTCCCTCACCGACAGGATTTCAGTTAATGGCTTTTTGATCTTCGCAACACGCGGCACGGTTGCGTCCTGCGCCGGATGACCCACCGGCAAGGATGATCGTCGGCCTTCTCGGGAGGCCGGAACGTGTCCCAAAGCGGCGTTCAGGAAATTTCATCGGAATTGGGGCGTGTGGGTCAGGACCGAAAGGCCCGCGCGGTGCAGCCGCCAGATCAGAAGCCGGTGGCGATGCGACGCTTTCCCGGGGCACGTGTAATTCTTGTAAGCGCGTGCCGTCATCAAACGCGCCGTAGCGCTGGGCGACAGATTCACGATCAGCCATTGGCGCGAATGTTCCAAGATGGGGGTTGTCGGCGTTTGGTCCCCGATCGGCTCTAGCGGCTTTGATCCATTCGTCGCTCGGCAACCCCCTTCGTAGACTTTGCGTTCTTCCGCTTCAGCCTCGGCCCGGATTTGGTGTTTGAGCGCGGGGTTAGATTTTGATTGCAACAAAATGCCAAGGCTGGTGGTTCGCGCCGAAGGGGCCCGTTCCGGCCGCATGGATGCAGGCCTCGAATAACGCCTCGCGCGCACGGGTTGGTCGGTAAAGTCGCGCCAAAGGGGTGGTGGCGCGTTGAAAGATCCTCACCGCATATGGCCCGGCCTCGCGCTTTCTCCAAGGGCTTGAGCATCGGTCAGGTCCGCCAAGTGGGCAGTGCAAGCGGCTCAAAAGCGAGGGTGGAGCGGGAAAACATGTGGTGGGCGTTTCCGGGTTTGGTTAGTAGGGACAAGACGGGTCGGACGCGAGAAGGGGCGAGGCCGTTTCCAAGCCTCGCGCAATTCTAGATTACATGTCGTTGTGGATCATCTCGCAGGGATGCACGCGCCTGCATTTTCCATGAACCACTTGGCCGCACCCGGGGTGCCAGACATCAGAAACTTTGTTCTTGTCCGTGTTCGAAAAGGAAACCGTAGAGCGCGCGGCGCGGTGAATGTTCATCACCGCTCGTTGTCGCTCATGACCACGTCAACCACGGCTTCCATCGAAGGGAGGCTGGCCAAGTCGCAGTTTGCAATCGCCAAAGTTCCCACATGGAGACCGAACGCGCTGGCGCTTCCAGCGTGGTGTAGGTGTCAAGCCGCATGTTGAACTCAAACCGGGAAGGGCTTCCAATGATTGTGGCTTGCCTCGCTTTCGGTGAACTCGAATTGATGTTCACGTCTGTCTGAACTTCCAACTGGGATACGGCTGGGAAACTGGCACACCAGCGGCAAACGCGATCACGTCCGAAAGACCGTCCTGAAGTTGGCCGCCAAGGTCGGTCCAACCCCATTGCGGCCGCTCAAAGTCGAAGCCAAGGCGTTTCCATCATGGCGTGGGGAAGTAGGTGTCGGAGGTCGATCCGGCGGGCCGAAACCGATTTTCGCCGCCTGCTGGAATATCGGCAATCGAGGTGATTGCCGAGGAGGACAGAGTCGTGACCGGAACGGTGTCCTGATACATTGGGAACATCGCGCAGGCGTTGTCCATCAATGAGACCCGGTGCGATGGGTTTTGGTGCCGCGAGCGATTCCGCTGCTGGGCCCCCATGGTGGTCCATGCCGGAACGCGGCTTCGCCTGTATGCAAAGCGGCCATGTTCCTGCAATTGGTCCCGCCAGTGACTTCGCCGCCGCAGACATGCCCAGCCCTCGTCAGCAAACCAAGTTCGCCCAGCCGGAAGCCGTATGCGAAGTAAGGTGCCGCCTGAACGCGGTGGCCACGGTGAAGCTTTCAGGCCAAGCCTTCGCGGGTCCTGTGGCCGTCAGCGAAAACGGTCGTTGCGGACAGGCCAGGTGCGGTCGATGGCGGCTAGAAGTGGTTGTGATTTTCAAGTGTAATTCCTCCAGGTTTTTGTCATGCGCCCGGCCTGCCATCAAAGGCGTGCCCGGGTGCAAGTATGACTTGGTGCGCGGGAAAGCTCCCTCTCCCCCCACGAGAACCCATTGCCGGGGCATGGCGGGATAAAGCGGTCAAGGGGGTGCTGTCACAAGGTGCGATCTGCGAAAAATTGAAGCGTTATCGCTAACAGGTTGCTGCAATGGTGGCGGCGGGGAACATTGCTTGCACCTGCTCGACGAGGGTCGGGTGGGGGACATTTGGGGTGTTCAGGCGCGCTAAAACGAAGAAAAGGAGCGCCCAGATGGAGGGGGCGCTCCTTTAGCTGGATGGTCACGGCACGAACGATGCAGGGCTAAGTGAAAATCATTCGCTATGCAGTGCTGACGGGGTTTTATGGGAACCCAAAGGTCAGGTCTTATCGCTACTATAACATACGCGTGTAAACTCCGTCCCGTGGGCGGCGCTGTGAGGTTCCACAGCAATCGGAAGAAGCGATTACTCTTTTAAATTCGGCAGGCCGATAAGCCTGGGGGCCAGCGTCCGATACGTGGCGGCACCCCTGTTTAACACGTATTGCGCTTCGGGTCCTACGGGACGAGAGCGTATCAAGGGATGCGCACGAATGGCTGGAAGTGCTGTTTCCTTATGCTATGTTGTTCAACATCCCGGACGGTAGTATGGCTGCCTTTCTTTGAACAGCTCTGGCCTGAGTTTGTGCAGTCCCCCTTATTCATCGCCTGCAAGGGGGCTTGCTGCCAAGGCGACTGCGGCAGCTGCTGGTTGGTAGAGCCCAGACATAGCGGTGGCAGCGTGGCCTCCAGCTCTTCACCGGAATCGGAAGTGATGGCTTCGTAACACGTCCTCGATGCGACCGTTAAAACCGCTCCACCATACGTTGGTTTGTGGCGATCTGGGGCGGTGTTTAGGCGGTGGCTCGATGTCCCAGATGGGTGCACAGTGGTCGACGTTCATTGGCTTGCCCGCTTTTTGTGCCCGTTTGCGCAGACCAAAAGGCCGGTCGGTGGAACTCCTTTCCCGTTGTCGTAAGAATGGGTTTGGGCGGATGCGAATTGGGCAGGTGCGCTCCAAGTCCCGCAGAAAGCGAGCGCGCATCGGGCGCTGTCTTGTTGTTATAGACGCGGACAAAGACGGCCAGCGGTGGCCCTATCAATCGCGACCAGAAGCAGATACCCGGCGAGAGGTTTGATCTGCCATTTGAGGCAGGTATTTCACATCAATGTGGATGTATGCCGGGCTCATAAGCCTTGAAACCGCTGTGCTTTTGGGGCGGGCCTCCCTTTCTCTTGAGATCGCGGCAGGTTTGCCGCACACCATGCCGACGCAAACAGCGATCCAGCCCTGAGCGTGAGGCATTTCGGATTCAGAAACTCCGAAACCACGGCCGTAGATCATCGAGCGACACGAGCAAATTGTCTTTTGCGCAGCGCAACGCAAACAAGCCTCTTGTGCCGAGTCAGTGTCGTTTGCAACGGTGCGCTTGGGTGGCTTGGGGTCGAAGGTACGCTACGCGGTGGACGCCACTTTAGATTGGTTTGCTCCGTAAAGTGCCGAACCCGTTTTTTCCGTCCAGAACTGGACGCAGGCCTCGTCACTCGCCTGAATTGCAGCCCTTACCTTCGGTGTGGTCGTCCGCCTTGCTTGTTGAAGTAATGAATCAGCATGGGTCAAGCACCCCGTTCTGAATGTCCTCAGAAACCGATCTTGCCATGAAAAATGCCAAATCGCCGAGGGTCAATGTGATCGTCCCGGGATGGAACAGCTATGGCGGGTGGAAGGGCGAACTGGCGGTTTACGCAAACTTTGGCATCGCTGATTTCTGAATACCTGTATACAGCTTCGATGGGAGCTTGTTCGCGGCGTAAAGTGCCAAGAAATGTGGAATATGTAAATGTGCGCCGCATGTTTTCTTGCCTTTTTTGCTGAACGGGGCGCGTAATATGCAATGCCCGGCTTGAAGGCGTTGGCGGGCGGCGTATACCTGTGGCATAAAAGGCGCGCCGAACGGCGATATTGTCGAGTGCCCGTCCATAGTCCTAGGAGCTTCCAATGCCCCAATTCTGCTCCCTGCACCATTTTTGTCATTCTAGACACCCTGCGCGCGCGTAATATTTTCGTGCCCCTGCGGGTGTGGCCCCGTTTGCTTTGCGAGAGACTGAAATCGCAAGGAAATTTGGGGCCTGTCGCGCACGCCATCCGGCAGGTGCTGCAAACCTCGCCTAATGAGCATTTGGTTGGAGACCCGCCATGGTGTGGGCAGCGCGTTTGCCGCCCCCCCTCGATCCCGGCCACGCGGCGCGATGAAATTTTTTGACGCCTATGCGCAAGTGACGTGCTGGCGGCGGCGCGGATGAAGTCCAACGTGATTACCCCGACACCGAAAAGAATGACGCTGGCGGGTGTGGCGCAATTGGCACGCAGCGAGACGCACGCGCGAACGTGGACTTCTTTATCAACGTGTCGGTGCGCTCGCCAATGCGCTGGCGGATGTGATAACCAACCAGATGTGGCGGATGCGTTTCGCGCGGCGCGGTGGAAAGTGGTGCGCTGGCGGTGCAGGAATTTGCGGCGCCAATCCCGCAGGCGTTTTTGGGACATGACGCGCGCAAACTTTGACGCGGAATGGCCAACGCTGTTTGAAAGCGATGATCCGCCGCTGTTGATGGAAGGTGGGCCGCCGGGATCATCGTGGATCTCAGCAACCTAATACCCGATTGAGGGCGGCGGAGACATAGAGCGGTGGGAGTTTTGAACGCCGCTGATCCAGCAACGCCAGACGCGCGCCTGCTTTGCGGTGAATGGGCGCGCGCGACATCCCGGCGTTTTTGAACCGCCAACCCGATCACATTCCTTTATGCCACAAGGCCGCGCGCAATATGACCGTGTTCAGACTCATGGGGGCCGTTTCGGTCACGCTGGTTTGCGCGCCGAATTGGGGCGACCGGTGTTGTGGGAGTTTTGCAGGTTGCGAGCATCTGGTTGCCGGCCCCCGGTGGGTCAGCGGATGGTGCGGGCCGCAAGCCGGGGCTGTCGGCGATTTACGGGGGCTTTTGGCGCCCGCGCCGAAGAATTGCGGAGTTTCGTGGATCAGATCACGAGCTTCTGGCAGTGACATGCGGCCTGGGCGCTTGAGGGGTTTCGACGTGCCTGTCATCGAACGCGCCTCGGGTGCGGGCGTGCATGTGGGGGTGACGGCAACAGATGTGTTCTCGCGCGCGCGTCTGAATCAAGCAAACCGCCTGGAGATCGCCCGTGGATGCGCGAGCTGGTGCGCCGGGTGGAACTGGGGGGCTGCTGCCCTTCGAGGCCGCGATTGCGCCGGGGGGCCAGCGAGGTGGAGGTCTGGTCTGAAGTTTCACCACCACCCTGATTGTCGACGGAGGCGAATATATCTCGAACCCGGGTTGTTCCAGTCCGGGCCGCGCACACTTTCGTATCTTTCAGGCAGGCGGACCCCCGCCGGATGCAGGCGGGCCGAT
>Ga0163217_1084789_pt1 | contig 18408 bp, 18 predicted proteins | sample SynspAceP_FD_185933 | JGI IMG/M metagenome (GOLD analysis project Ga0163217, IMG submission 185933) | Saline lake microbial communities from Ace Lake in Antarctica - Synechococcus sp. Ace-P (PacBio error correction) | ecosystem: Environmental > Aquatic > Non-marine Saline and Alkaline > Saline ...
GAAAAGAAAGAAATGGAAAAAAATCAAAAATTTTGATAGTTCCCCCCTTTTTAAAATTGCCCCAAGTTTTTTTAATTTTTTGCCTGCCCAGATAGGCTCCTTCCCACCCCACCAAAAAATGTGATATGGTCCTTTGCCGCATCAGCAATCCCCACCTTTCTTCACAAAATAAAAACCCGGAAGGACATTCTCCTGTTTTCCAGGCTACCTTGCCCGATTCCAAGTGGCCGACGGAATACCCGCTAAACAAAACTGCCCCAAACTCTGCCATCGCAATTGGCCCAGACTTCCACTTCCAAATGGCCGAGCCAGCCCATTTCCTTTGGAACAAGCGCGGGGCGCTTTTCCGGTCCTGGTAAGTGCAACAAGGCATGGCCTGGTTGGTACGGGTTTTCATTTTTTGAGTGTGGCTCCGCGGTCCTGTAAATTGCCAATTTAAGGCGGCTTGCCCCCGATAAATGGGCACCAAAACACACCAATAACTGCCATCTGATCTCAGGGGCCGTACCGGGCGGATTCCTAATGATAGCGGGGGCAAGGTGTGTGGGCCGTGGGGCGCCTAATTGGCCAAATTGAGTTGCCCTCTGTAAATGGCACCGGCAAAACTTCAATAGCGAATATCGTTAAAGGCTGACTAAAAAAAAGTCACTCCCCCAACTGAAACTTGGTGAGCTCAATCGTCCCAACCGGGATTGCAGTGGCAAGCGTAGTCGAGCAGGTTCATAAAATTCGTGTAAGGTGCCAAGCTTTAGAATTCAATGGCAACTGGTTGTTTCCTGGCTATCTCAAGACCTGAGATAGCAAATGGGGGTTGGGTTTGGCGTCACTACAAAAGTTCAACTTTAATCCGTCGGCGATCGCAGAATTCCGTTTTAATGCTTGCTAGTTATGATCTGTTGGGCGTCAAAGGCCTCGGTCACCGCAAAGTTTTTTTTCGTTGTCGCCAGGAATTGTCCCTGAATAAACCGTAACATAACCAATTGGGACCTGACATCCTGTGGTTGCCCAAGCCACGCTCGGCGACCCAAGGGCCCTCTATATAACAGACCGCGCTGTTTTTCAATGAAAGGCCTCAAAATCAAGCCGGGTGACGGGTTTGGCCCACCAAGTGCGGTCGAGCTGTTTGGCAAGCATGATGAAACAATTTCTTCTTGCCCCGTGCATCTCAAAATCAAGTTTGGGTCAGGAATTTCCGTAGCTAAACGGCTCAGGAGTTTTTTTTTTCCAACTCCATAGGGCTGCGTATTGAACGCGATGTTTTTTCGTGAGTAGGGATCGTTTGTCCATCTGCGAACGTTGCGACGTCCAAACACCCGCACGGCGTCTTCTGTGGTTTAAAATGCAAAAATGGACCACACAGTCTAAAGACTTACATGCAGTCACCTACTTCCGCAGGTTACTCAGCAGGCCTTTAGTCGGTTTTAATGACGATCAAATTATTAAATGCAGCAGGGAACTCGCCCTGACCCAGCATATCAGTACCAAAGACAAAAGAGACTTGACCTAGGCGCTGTTGCGTAAATGGCGGAACCCGCACTGCTGCCGGCCACTGATATAGTCCGGGTTAAAGACGTTCTTGCCTCACCCAAAAGGAGAACGAGTGGCCCCACAAGGGCCAGTAGCAATTGATCAAGTTGGTTTTGGCCCAGTGGTATAGGCACCGGCGTTCAATCAATCAGATTCAACAACCGTGGCCGATTGCTCTGGGTGTAAGTAAATTGCTTCGCAGCCGGCGCTGGTTGGGACATTTTAAGGTCGATATTGTCTTTGATCGCAAAAAAGGGATGCCCCAAAGTGGAAGAATCTTCTATGGGCTTGGCTTCGAAGGGGCAAAATCCAAAGTAGACTTGCAGCTCCTCTTCACTAATAAGTGAATCCATGCATTAAACTGAATCTTGGCTCCAAAGGAGCCTGAGTGCGAAGCTTGGCAAATTAAGGAAATTCGGTGTTTCCGTCCATTGGTAATAAGCATCGTGCACTGCTGCAAATGCGCAAATTTACTATGTCAGTCATCGTTAGCCCCTTTGTTGTTGTTCCAAGCGCAAATCAGGCCACTGGCCCGGCATGGACGTCAAAATGTCCTTTCGCCAAACTCAGGACCTTGGTTATTTTTTCCTGCTTGTTGAGCAATGAATCTCGATTTTCCATCTTCAATGGACTCTAAAGATCAATCAGCGTTTGTCCCTGCGCTGACACTCTTCACCCTCCTCCACCTCAACTTTCCAGACATTGCCAGATACTGAGCACTATCGGTAATACCCCTGCCTGGAATTTCAACTTTAATATCGGCGCTTACTTTCATTCGTTTCCGGGGGAGTGAAGGTAACTGGCCCCGTTATCGCGCCAACGCTGTAACTCTCCTCAACGCCTGTTCTCGCATTTCACATGAATGTCGCTATGCCGTCTTATTTTCCGTCAAACGCCGCTTTCGTATTGAGAAGTGAAAACTCGGTCTCTTCGATGCGTAGAGCGACCTGGCCTTTGGGTAGTTCGCGCCGGAACTGCGCGAGCTCAATCAGCGCTGAACTTCGTAGAAGCGAATCTGATCGAAGAAACGCAGCAACCAACGGCTGGCGAGAACTCGCAGTCTTCTGTAAACGATTCCACATCCTTGCGAGTTTTCTGCGAACAAATTGATGCCTCCCGGACCTTCCATGCCGTACCACCACATGTAGGCACCACCAATACCGACGGAATTTTTCTGCCGTCCACGTTCGGGCCGGAATTGTAATTTGGTTGTAATCAAACTCGATGTCTTGGTCAATGGGAGTTGCAACGGGAGCCCTAGGTAAAACATACCAAGGAACCCAAACAAGATATGAAAGGCATTGAAAGACATTCTTTTCGTCGATTGAATCTGCCACATTTCATGCGCCGGATAAATTCCATGATTAACTCGACACCAGGCGCATCCAGCGCGCCTGTTTGCAATGTATTTTTTTATGGCCACATTGGAGCTTCGAATCCCACGCTCAGAGGGAGATAAACCACGCGGCTGGGGCTGTCCAGGTCGGCCAGTGGTCAGCGATGGGCCGTCTTTTTCCGAAATTGAATAGTAAGCAATTGAGACAATTGGATTTTCTTGGCTTGTCGTAATGGATTTGCAAATGAGATCATAATGCCGGGAGTGAGCCTCTCTGACACCGGCAATACCAAGTTCTTCGAGCGCCAGCATAAGGGCAATGCCCGCCGAGGGCGCGGAAATATCCAGCACCATGGGGCCTACTTCAATAAGCAGAAAAATGATCAACCAGCTGGCGGCACACCAGTTTCGTCTTTCCCTTGCTGTTTGACAATGGAGTGCCAAGTCAGCAGGTTTCAGAGTCGCTGTCAGGCGGGGAGGAAGCTCCCTTGCTCAATGGCTGCAGCTTGCGCAGCTTCAGCAGCCCTACTGCCGCATAGCTACAGGAACGATTTGAGGCTTTTGTCCGCGGGTCGATTTTCCCATAGGCTGCAGTGATGACGTGGCTGGAAACACAAAAGCCGCCAGGAAAGGCCCGTCCGTCCGAGTATCAACTGGCAATATCGCCCAGTAAAAATCGACCGTCCAAAAGCATAGGCGTTGTCAATGAATATTGGAAGGGGCCAATGCCGGCCTTCGCCACCGGGAAGGTCTGGCCCATGCAGGCTTAGGACCAATCAGGCGTAACACGTCCGTTTCGCTTGGTTTGTATGTTTTTTCCATTCACTGGGCAAAGACTCACTAATTCGGCATCAAGTGAAAAAGTCCGAAAGCGCCTGGGGACCATATATAACGCGCAAACTCCATCACCTCTGGAATTTTCGGAATCCGCAAGTTGGCAGCAGAGGCCAAAACAGCATCAGGTGAAGACAGGTGCAGTACATCACCTGTCTTCAGGCGCGACCAAGCCAATGCCCGCAAACTGGCCGAGCGTGAAAGGGCCTTTGCTCTAGATAGTGGGGGAAACTTGAATCCCTTCAGCAATGGCAAAAGGTATGCTTCGGGTAACCCTGGCCAAGCACTTAACCAAAGACCAAGACCTGACCCTGCAGACACGGGTATAGTTTGAAATAGCGCGCTACGGTAGGGCCCATCGAGCGTCCGCCCTGCATGTCAGGCCGGTGATCGCAATAAACGGTATCGGATAGAACTGTAAACGTAGGCCCCGCAATGTCATTTCCAGAGCAGCGGCCATCGGGTCGGGATTATTCAACAGCCTTGTTAGCGGACCGAAATGAACACTGAGTCCAATGGGACCTGAAGGCGGCACGCCTACATGCCAATAACCCGACGGCCGGGTAGTTCTTGAAATAGTGGTTTGAGTGCCCCGCGCTCAGGACCCCGCAAATGGAGTGAGAACCGAGCGCCATGGGAGCCAAAGTCTTTGTCAGCAACTGTCCTTCTTCTGGCCAAGATCTTCGAAAGCATGAAAGCGACATAAAGCCAGATTCCGTTTCTATACCGTAACACTCGCGATTGCTGGAGCACCTCGATCAATTTGATGCAATGCGTCCTCGCGGTGCTGCTGTGACATGCAACTTGCCCAGCATTGGATTCAAAACAGGGAGGGACTTCAATGCCTGATTCCACCCCAAAGTGTCCACTGCAAATAGTCAGCTGTCGGAAAGAACACCGTCGACAGCAAGCTGCACTGGTAAGAAAGGTCTTGGCGCAGCATCTTTCAGCATACAGAACGCACCTGAATCGCGGTGACCCCGAAGGGGGCCAGGTTCGGCCCAATGAGTCCAAGGGCTCCATCTCATTGGCCGCCCAGCTTGGAGCATCCCTCTACTGAGGTCACATTGAAAGACTTTCTTCGGTGACGCCATGCTCAACCTGCAGGCGAGTATTGAACGCTCCAAAAAAATAAAATGATTGCCGCATCAATATCGAAAATGAAACTCCACGGTGCCAGCGTTTCGATACTGGACAGACTCCCATCAACGTCCTCGGCCGTGCGAATGCATGGCTTCGCGCAAATTCCTTGGCTTAGATTGGGTGCGGGCATTCTTGCATAACTTTCTGTTTTCCCTTCTGCGCTGAGCGGAGCAATCAAACGCTCACCGAGGGCGATTGCATTGCCCTGCCATCGCCAAAAAATTGCACTTCAAATATGGCGAGCGTTAACGATATATTTTTTCGAGAAACACGGTGGTGTTCGAAAAAATAATTCGCTCTGCGTTTTCACACTATCCAGGCACCTTTGAGAGCAATTGAACGTCCCGACATACCTGGCATGCCGATACGCCCCCTCCGGCCTGCTTTTCAGCAATGACGGGAAAGCCGAACTTTTCGCCCAAAGTGACGGCGTTTTCAATATTTCAAGTAACAGGTGAACCCGGCAAACATGGGGCACTTCGGCACTTTGTGCAGGCTTCTGCGAGCGAGATGCTTTGACGGCCAAAAACATTCATTTGATCCGGTGTCGCCCGATAAAAACAAGGCCATGGAACTCAACATTTTTTTTCACAAAATGTTGTGTTTCGCTGAAGAAAGCCATAACCAGGGTGTATGGCCTCGCTTGGTTTTCTTGGGCATTTTGTATGATTTTCTCCTGTTCAGGTAGGTCTCCGCAACAGAGCCTCCGCCCAGGCTTACCGAAAATATCAGCATGCTGAACATGCTAAACTGTCCTTGATCTTTTCGTGAATAGATAACAACAGATTCGATATTCAGCTTCCTTAAAGCGTGCGAATAAATGCGCGGGCTATAGCGCCACGATTGCAAACAAGTACTCGTTGAACATGATTATCTCTGTCTGACCGTGGGTCGTCCCAGGATTACTGAAAAACGCCAGCAGGTCGTCATGGCGGCGTTATTGAAATTTATGGCGTTTTGATGGCCTATGCCGCTTCCAAAACGGCTACTTAATTGGTGTAGGGTTTGTAGGCATGCAAGGATTATTTAAATTGCGGGCAATTTGATTAGAAACGATAGTATCCATTTTCGCTGTCAGCTCGAACATACTTACCCGGCCCGATACAGCCATCGGCAAACTGTAGCATGACCATCCGATGTAACAGGCACATTCATTTTGAAGAAATTTATATTGTGACCAATGTCCTTCCCTGGCAATCCGTATTCTTCGTTTTCAAACGATGGCTAGCAACCAGCTGTCGCGGCATGCGTGCATGCAGCGCTTCTAGAATCGTAGCGTACCGTGTTTTGTTATGTAGAACAGGCACGCCCACGGTATCGTGCGCCACAAGGTCGGGCCAACTATCTCAAAAGCAAATCCCTGTTAAGGTTTGTTTTTAACAATGGTGCCTGCGGTGAGATAAAGTGCCGCGCCTTCCCTTGACAGTAAAAATCGCTGGCACTGGTAACTTGTCGCTTGGGTCCTGTGCGTTATAAAAAAAGAGTGTCCGCTGCCTGAATTTGCCTTCCAGAAATCAATGATGCGAATTGTTTCACCCATTTTGAATGGGTCTGAATGTAGTAATCCCCAGCATTACGTCGCGCGCAATTCGCGTCAGCAGGAACAAGGTTGCTTTCTTTAATCATGGTAATGCCTCAATTAATCTTCACATACCAGGTGATACAAACGCATTGTTGTGTAGCCCGCGGCGTTTCGTCACAGAGATTCAAACAGTAGCAATCCGGCTGCATGGGACTGGCTTTAACCCAGACAAACCTCAACAGGTTTTGCGGATAAGAACCAGATGCCATGGTTCCAGCGGTGTGGGAGGTTGTGCATGACTACCGTGTGTCCATTTCAAAAAATCTTAGCGGGTAAATGCTGTCCGCCCGCCTGAACTTTGGCCGGGATAAGCGCACCTTGCCTTCAATCGTCAGCAGAGACTCTGAAAATAAGATTCAGGTTGAATGCTAGGTCCTGCATTCTTCATTCGATATTTCGCAAGTCAACCAAAAAAGCATCAAAGCCATTTTGCAAGCCACGCATTGGCCTGGTTTGGATAGTTTCTCCCCCCAACGGCTTTTCAACGTGGCTGTGAGTGACAGTTGCCACCAGATTTGTTGTCGGTGCCAGCCAAAACGAATCTTGAGTGATAGAAGCGAAAACTCGTCCCATATCAGAATATAGACAGTGTCCCTCAGTGTCAGCTTTGAATGTGTGGTTTTGGCATTTCAAAGGTGTCGGGAGCGTTGTAATTGTTCTCGCTCATGAGTTTGGGTTATAAAAAAAGCATACCAACGTTTGCTCCGCCTTCTAGGTCCGTCAGCGTCACTCTATTCCTTTGCGGTACCAAAACCAACGACCAATGGGCCGCCGGGTGCGATGACGGTTTTTATATCACTGGGAAAATTTCTTGGTTTTTCATCTTTTCTGATTCCGGGTTTTAACTCAGTGTCAAATCAATTAATTTATTTCACCCGCTTGTAGTTGGGCGTTGATTTTTCAAAATCGATAGCGGACGATTGTTTAACGTTTTTTATCTTTGGATGAAGCGATAAGTATACGTGATTGTGGCTCCCGAAGAGGTTCGGTGCATGCGGGTCGTGACGGACTTTATCGAACACCCACAGGCGCGTGGCCGAGGTGGAAGCCTTCCTTTTAAAGTCATGTGTGACCATGAAGATAGTCCCAGGCCATACTGACGCCAAAGCCCCAATTACCAGCTCAAATGCCTTTCTTTGCGAATACCTGGAATCAAGCGCAACCAAAAAGGCCTCGTCTAAAAGCAGTATCTTCGGTTTTTCTTGATAAGAGCCTGTGCCAATGCGACGTCGTTGCTGCATACCGCCGGACAGCTCGTGGGGATATTTATAATCGTGCCTGCTCAGTCAACCTGCCGAAAGTAACTCATCGGCCTGTGCCAAAAGCTTGTTTGCGACGCTTTCCCCGAACAGGCGCCCTAGCCATTTGCCTCTCTACAAACTCTAGACCCAAGGCACGCCATTCTCTCGGACGTTCAAAATGTGAAACACCGAATACCTCTGAAAAAACGATGCCGCGAATCGGGACTGGGTTTCCTGTTGATCGGTTCCCATCCATCAACAACTGCCTAGCTGACGCTTTCTGTGCCCAGTAGCAACCTGAGAAAGGTGCTTTTTTCCCCGCATCCGGATGCGCCACAATGGTAACGAATTCGCCTCAGCAACTTTGCAAGCTCAAGTTTTCCGAGTACCCGACATTAATCGCGGTAATGCTTTGACAGATGGTCTTATTCAATAATGCACTCATACCGTTTTCCCTACTTCTCTGCGTGGTACCAAGGGGAATACCACCCGGCTGAACTTCAACAAACAACCAGTACAATGTAACGCCAAGAAAGTAATCCCAGAACAACATAAGGCAGAAGATGTCCATCGACATGTAGCGCCTAACCAGAAATATCCGGTACCCCCAAGTCCGTCTGTAGAGGCGATGCTTCGGCGGCATCAAAAACAGCCATGCGGGCACCTAGGCTGAGCCGTACGGCATCAAGCGGCGAGGAACGATCTGGCGAGAATGCACCCGAAGAATGATTTGGCCAAGTGTTACCACCCAGCGTCTGTGCCCTGAACCAGTTTGTTCCGCGTGCAACTCCTGAGTACGCTGCAAGGATGTCACGAATCAGGAAAGGACAAACCCCGATCACGATCAGCATTACCCTTGGACAGTATCACCCAGACCAAAAGACTAATAGAAGGAAGCACTGGCAGGATGGCCCATAGGAGGAATTAAGGATAATGGTGTAATCAAGGGGCTCAACGGCGCTGCGATTATTGGGATTGGCCCTGCCGCCAACCTACAAGCAATCGATAGCCGCCGAAATAGCGATCCTATCGACAAGCCGCTTGACCACTGCTTTTTGGTATCCACCCAAAAACTCATATTCACGCGGAGCGCCGGCGGGTTCAAACGCATTCGATTTACGCCGTCAGCGATTTCAGCAAAAGCTTGGGCCAACCAGGTTTTGTCCTTGCTCATTCTCGGCTTTGCGGATATCAGACCCATCGGTAAACCAGTTAGAATGAGCAAGAAAAGGATGAATGCCAAGCGCGACTTTAGAACGCGTTTGGTGTAAAATTAATAGCCTTCGCATAGGAAAATACCCTTTTAGACGGAAAAATATCCAACGGGGGACGTAATGCCAGAGTTATGGCATTAAAGGCTGCCGTCGGTCAGCCATTTCCCATAATATGAAGGATTTGAAGCGGAGCTTAATTTGCGACTGTTGCCGAAGACACCACTAGGGGTTTGAAATACCAAATGAAGCCAGCAAATCGGCCTGCACCTTCGCCTACAAACCTTGATCAAATGAAAAAGTTGGCAAACGTATTCCATTGTCGGGTCTCAAACTCGGGGCTTTTAACAAAAGGCAATAAGCATCGCTTGCTGAATAGAACATCTGAGTGGTTGCGAGTTGTGCTTCCGTATCCAGCCTGGTCTGTACCGAAGCTTCCCCAATGTGGGCACGAACTTTCCGGGCTGGCTCTCCATCATAGACATAATTTCCATACGCAGCTCCGACCAGGGCTTTGCAAGGTCAGGATAGCTTCAGCCTTCTCTTGACCATCAAGGTTAAGAATTTCGCCAGGAATTTTGAGTGCTATCGGAAACTTTTGTAGCCCCTGGCACTTTCAGTATTTCATTAAAAAGCGGATTCCAAGTTTGTTTATCGCCGTGACATCAAACGCGTCGAGTATGCTGCCGACGGCATATCGGCGTCTGATGTATTCCAACAGTGAATCACGCTCGCTCAAACATTACGGATTCCAGGCCACCGCGCCAAAAAGATAGTGCGAATACGCTCAATTCCACCTAGAGTTCACGCGCTGCCCTTTTTATATCACTTAGCGTTGCCCCTTCTTTCAAGAATGACCGCGTCGTTGCCAATTGGAGAAATCGCCAACGAATTAGGGCGGTAGAGTCCCCACACCTCCGGCAGCGGGAATCGTTAGTGCATCCATGCTAGTCATGGCACAGGCGTCAAACTGGCCTGCCGTGGTATTGGTTAAAATAGATTCGATGTAATCCGTTGATTGCAACAACATCGATCTCCATGTGTATTTGTAGCCATTATCGATGAGCCGGTTAGCATCGCCATACTCCCACGGCATCCATCCGACATAGATTGACCAACAAAGGCTTGAAGCGATCTTGCGCAAAAGTAAACGGCGAGGTTAAAAACGTCGCAGCGGTTACAAAATAAAAGGTGATAAGGCTCTTTGGTTAAGGTTTTCGTTCTCATTTCATGTCTCCAAAGTTATGGTTAATTCACGTATTGAAAATACTGACACTAAACCGCTGTCAGCGAAATCCTCCCGGGCTTGTCCCGCCGTGTAACCTTAACAAAAAGATTAATATTCTGAAGTTCGTTTACTCTGAGAGAACCCAGCTTGAAAGGTCGAGTGCTCTCGGAACCAGTCGCATCTTTTCAATGCGGACCCTAGCACTCCATTTTTATCGTAGTCATCATCTTATTAAGTGATTGTTTTACACCCCCTGCGGCAAAGCGGAATTACTCTGCACTTTAAATCAAAGAGGCATGCTCTGTGCCAGTCATCGATGCATTTCTAATGCCAACTGGCCTAAACTCGGTATGTAGTAGCCTTAATCGAGGAGCTGAAGATTGATACCCGTCACTTTGCATTCTTCAGATGCGCCAGAATTGGTGCGCGCGCACAAAAATCGGCGCAAAGGCTGTCAGGTATTGGTGCTTTTTTGAATGAGAAGCAGAGGTGACGACTGTTGTTTTGCAGCCGTTAAAAGTGTTCGATTTTCCACAGGCGATTGAAACGCAAAAGCTAAGCTGGGCTATAGCCACTGGAGCGACTAAGAGCATGGCTGATAACTGGGTCAAAAGTTTTTTTTCGAACAAAAGTTAAGTGTGAAGTAATGGCTTTTTGCTAACAGAAGACTGGTCAAACTACGCCCATTGAAGGTTTTTTTTAAAATATTAAGCAAGAAATTAGAGTAATGGAGTAATCGAAAAAGAGCGACAGATACACCCGTAGCGTTGAAGTTGAAATCGGGAAAATCCTATTTCGGTGTTCATGTGGCTCAGCCAAACAACCTTTTGTGATGGTTCTCAACAAAGGGCCGAATTTACGCCGGTGAAATATCAGCGACGGAATCGAAAAAAGTAATTTTTTCTGTGGTTGTAAAGTTACCGCATCCAAAGCCGCTCTGTGACGGTAGTCATAAATAAACCTGTGTAACGTCAGTAATCGGGCGGCTCTGGTCTAATTAAACTGAGAACTTCCCAGCTATGATGGATCGATTTGAAATGATAAATTGCGGGGCACAGGGGGGATTAGTTACCCAGGGCTCGGCGGAGCCTCGCCGTTCGCGCGCGCAAAGCCAAACTGTTGGCTTGCTGTTTATTCCGCGCTCAACCCCCGTCCCGTTGGTGCAACTCCTACTTTTACCACTAAATAAACGCCCCACTAGCTTTGCCGCGGTGGGGCGTTTTTATTTAAGTGGTGGAGGCGGGGGATTTGAACCCCCGTCCGCCAGTCCGCTGCCTTTGATCTACAATGCTTAGCGTCCGCTACTAGTTAACCCTTACCGGCCCGGACGGGCAAGGGGGTTCAGGCGAGCCCAGTACTTTTAGCTGCTTCACGCTTGGGCGCGCCTAGGCTGGCGATCCCTGGTTCTATATGACAGTCAAACAACAAAAACAGCCGTTTACAGGCATCTCCCGGGTACCGCTAGCGCAACTAAGCTGCTACGAGCGTAGCTATCGTCGTTGGGCAACTAAAAAGTTGCCATAGATTGATTTAAACGAGAGTCTAATACCCTCTCGACATGCACCTTTGGTTTTGGAATAACCGGCGTCGAATACCAAAACGCCCCCCTTAGTGTGTGCATTCTAGCACAGTAAAAGTAGATGGGGCCGTATTAGAATCTTCAGGGAGTGAACGAAGGGCCCTGTGTTAGAATTCATCGCTTTTCTCATGCGCGCCACTTTTAAATAAGATCAGCGTATTGATGACGGCAAGACAAGGATTCCCCTCAATGAACAGTTTCTCAATCGCCAAGCGAAGCAGCAGGCCGTTCGCTCGGCAAAAATCGGTGTGGATTTTCGTACCAGCAACAAGCGCTGTGGCAATCTACGATGGCGAGCGTATCCATCTCGTGTCCTTGAAAGTAAATAACGTCCAACTATGCCCTTCTGCCTCCTATAATCGATCGCAGTGTTCCAGGTGTGCAGGGGACAACAGCCATCGATACCTTATATTCAAGCAACAATAAATGGGCCGCAAAGTAAGCTCGGGGTGAGGTATTAGGCGAGGGACGCACCAGCCACTGGGGCAAACTGGCGATGAAGGGCTAAACCGAGTCGGCGTCTACTAATCTGATCTAACGGGCAGGCGTTTGTGATTCGGGTGAAAAGGGGCGTTTGTTCAGGGGCGGTTAAAACGGATGTTGGGTCAGGCCGATGTGCCCGCGGTTAATGGTGTTCGAAAAGGCCTTTCGTGGTGGCGTTGATTTGCGCCGATCTTGCCTTGCGGAATGCGCGAGGCGGCGCAGATTCGGTCGCGGCGCGCAGGCGCCAGGGGCGGCAGCAGATCATGCCGTGTTATTGGGCATCGTTAACTTTTGAAAGGCGCGATGAAGAAGCGCATAATGAGGTCGCACTTGAGCGTCTGTCCAAGAGCCAGCCGCTATGCTGGGTTTTTCCTTGATCACAGTTCTTATCCGGAGCCAAATGGCGGGCCGCGTTGAGTTATTGCAGGTGAACCCTCACTCACGGGCAAGACCCTGTTGGCGGTAGACTTTGGCGGTGGCAACCTTGATCTTTGTATCTAAAGCGCGCGGGTTCTTTCGTTTGAGGTGAGCGCGAATTCATGGGTAGGCTAGGCGGAGACCACATCGATCAGGCGGTATTCGTGAGTTATTGTTTCCTTTACTGGGTAAGGGGGAGGGTCTGGCGCCGTAAAGGGGTGGATCGGGAAATCGAGACTCAGTTTCCGTTTGAGGAATATCAAGATCTGATCCTCAATTGGCGATCAGCTATATGCTCAATCAAATCCAATATACGACCTCCGGGTGCTGCAGTGGTATCGAGCAAGGCGGGGAGTCCCGGTGCCTAAGTTCAAGCCGTCTGTAATGAGCTTGATCAAACAGAACTACAGCTTACTTTGTGTTCCCAAAGCGCTCAAAGACATGAAGTGCGACCGTTATCGGACAAGAACGAGGCCGGTGTTTGAATATCCCGGGATTCGACGGTGACCCTTGCGAACGCGTGGGCAGTTTTCGAGAAGATGATCTCCAGCAGCTTCGAACAGTTTGAGGCGGCGGTTCAAGAAACGCTGACTAGGGCTGGAATCGATTGCGGGGAGATCGACTGGTGGTAGTACTGGCCGGGTCTTCGTTGTTCCTGCGGCTGGCGTTCGAAGGCCTCGATGCGCTTTTCCCAGGCAAAAGTGGTAGAAGCACGACCCGTTTCACCAGTGTGGCGGCGGGCTAGCAATCCGCGAATATGAAAAATAAAGGGCTTAGCGTTCAGTGTCTAACCGAACGACGTTGCTTCTCGAGGCCATTCGCGGTCTTTCACAACATCAAACGTTTGTCGTGGTCTTGCTTAACCTTTGGCGAGCGAGATCTGACACTTGAAATGAATGTGGCCTTTCCAAAATCTTGGTGGCAACGCAGGTGTGCCCTTTTGCTGGGTGCTTGAGAACAGCTTTCGCAAGTTTCCTTGCGGTGTAAAAGAAGCTTCTTGGTACGGTCCGGTTCGCAGACAACATGAAGTGCTGGGCGGTATTCAACGGCCACACCGTTACAGCCTAGTAGATAGGGCTTCGCCGTTTTTGTGATTGACGTAGCATCCGTAACTGCAACTTTTTTCTCTGCGCATGCTTTTTGACTTCCCACAGCCCAAATAGCATCATTCCCGTCAAAATTCCTCCCTCCATGAAATAGTCATGAATGGCCTTTTTGTTGCGGGCGTTTCGTATGTTGGTGTTTTTTGCTTTCTTAGTTTAGGCCATAGCTTTGCAAATTATAACCGCAAATCGCCCTGCTGCATAGGGTGCAAAGTTCTTGGCGGCCATGGCAGGCGCTGATAGAAAATCGACAAAAATAGTTCTCCATAAACAATTCTAAGGCAATTGACATAAAAGGGTTTTCATGGCGATTGACGTGGTCATTTTAGCTCCCAAACTCGGTTTTATTATTAGCGGCAGCAGGGTCTGCCGTTGGCTTGGGCAATCTCGTGGCGTTTCCTGTCATGGCCTCGAAAAACGGCGGTGCTTATTCTTGCTGGCCTAAATGTGTTATTGTGGCGTTGATCTGTTTGCCCGTGAATGATGGCGAGATCGCGATGGGGCGTAAGCTCGCAACGCAATCCCGGTAGGGCTTTTAGTTTATTCTGGGGGCAACCGCTTTGGCGCTATGCGGCAAAGCTCGCCATTCTTACGTCCGTTATGATTGCAGTGTTCTACACGGTGGGTCCACTGTGTGGATCAATCTCTACTTGCCTCAGGCCAGTCACTGGGGATCTTGAAAGTGGCTCGCCCAACCCAATAACCTTCGGTGAAGGTCATTGGCTCCTCCCTTCCATCTTATCTAATTTCATCGCCTTGCAGATCATCGTGTTCTCGTGTTGTTTGAGTGTGTGAAAAAGGCATCGAGCGGCAGGCGAAAGTGTTGATGCCTACGTTTGGCTGTGATGCTTCTAAGCTATTATTTTTTGGATGACCTTAAGATAACGCCGGCGCCGGGTGCGTTTATTACTGGTTGCCAGACTTCAAGTCAGTTCGAATTAGCACGTGATCAACGCGGCATTGAATCAGGCGTTCTTCTCGCTGTTCCGCTTGGTATGGGGCATCAGGATCACCTACGGCTCTTTACTTCAAGCGAAACCGAAGCAATTCCTGGCTGCCACGCGCTTGTGGCGCTTGCCGACACCTCTGTGGGCCTTCTTTGGCCGGTTTGTTGATCTTAACCCCGGCCAATCTTCGCGTTTAACCCATCGACATAATCCTTGCGATTTGAGCGCAGCAGCAGTGTAGCTTGATCTTCACCTACTTTGCCCGCAAATATTCTTATCCATGCAAGGCGCTGTGGGCTATGTCGGCGCAAGCATACGTGGCGAGTGTCTTCTCGCTTTGGTGTTCCTTTGCAGCGGTCCACTTCCTTGTGTTCCGACTCGAAATCCCCATCTCTTATATGAATGATGAGTGGCAGTTTCCCGCGTAAAAAGCGGTATTGATTTCAAGCGGCGGATGGTGAGCTTTTTTGCCTTGTTTCGCCTCTATGTCGTTTTGGCATGTCGGATTTCCTGACCGATTCATTCCTTATGGCGGAGGGTCCAAATCCATTCCTTTGATCTCATCGCGGGATACTTTTTTAGTGAAGTGATTTCTGCCCTTTGTGGGTTCTTGGCCTGTATCCTGTGGTGCCTAATCGCTGGCGCGTAGGGCGGTTTTAAGCGCTGAAGCTGAGCCGTGGGCGATAAAACTATGCGGGCAGCTTTGGTGGGAGAAATAACGGTGAAACTTTCCCTTCGTCGTTTATTCCTGTTCGTGCTGTTGTTCGTATTCTTGAACTCGGTGGCACAGGAAGTATTTTCGCCGGTATCGACCTAATTAGCTTGTTATGACCCGGAAAATTTGATCGTAGCGCGCTGGTGATGCCAACCGGCGCAGCAAATGTTATGACCTGTGAATGATATTGAAGAGCTATCCGCTTGTTTATGCATGGTTTGCCAAAAGGCGACTGTGAATTAGCCGCACGGAAGTCCGAGTCGTCGGCGAGCTTAGCCTCGGGCGTCGCGGGCTTGAATCATTTCCTTCACTCCCGCAATACCTTAGTTTGCCAGGCCAAGAGATGCAGAATGAGCCCTTGTCGAGGGGCCTTTTCAAAAATTTTGGGGCGGCCCTGGCAACTTCAAAAAGCGCTGGCGAGGAAGCCTGTAAAGTAGCCTTGAAAATGGAGTTTCGATTTTTTCGGGTGTATTATGGGCCTTTGCACTCGAGAAAATTATTTAAACCATTCTGCCAATACCTTAGTGGATGCGCTTGGTCATAACGGGCTAACGAAGTGTATGGGACAGCGAATGAATGAGTGGTCGAAGAGAGGCCGCAGTTCTGAAATTAATTGAAGTAGAAGTGGTTATCCGAGCCTGCCAGCAACAGCTTTTTGGCGTTTTAAAGGTACACCGTTGCACTGCAGCGCTGAGGCCGTCAAGTTGTCGGGATAGAGCAGGGTTTCCTAAATCTTGATCTGAACAATGTTAGTTTGGTATTTTTCACGGTCCCCTCGATGGTCGCTCAACCCTGCAGTAGATGAGTACCTCATGCCAAGCAGGCGAATAGAAGTAGAGATCTATCGACCGCTTCTATTGATCCAAAGCAAGCAAGACGGCAAAGGGGCAGCACGCGCGCTAAAGCCTAAGTTTGACAGAGTGCGTATACTGCCTCAATAAGGAGAGAGCTATGGAAGACAAAAATATACCGGTAGTGAATAAGAGTAAAGAAATGGTATACCCGCCTTGAAGAGGTTGCGCGAATACTAATAATCGCCCTATACCGCCGCGAATTTGCTCGTGCCCAACGCGGATGAAGACGATTTGTTTTGATGCTGGTCTTCTCCGAAAGCCCTTGGAATCCCCCAACCAATGCCACGTATTAACACAATGAAATTACTGCCAGTTGTGTATGACCGTTTCCCATGATTGGCATCGCCGCAATGGGAATGGAACGTCAACCTTGGATCATTGTTCCTGCATGTTGTTAGAGCTTCGCCGAAAAACAAAAAACATTTTATTCTTCGGTGGCAAGGGGGTGTTGGTAAAAAACGACTGTTTATCGGCCGCAACGCCTTGGCGATGGCGCAAGAGGGCCGTCGTGTCTTGTTTTTGGTGGTCTACCGACCCTGCGCAACAAAACCTCGGAAACATTTGTTGATTTCGGCAAGATTGGACCGGATCCAGTACGCTAAGCGGAAAACCTCGATGGCAATGGATTTGGATCCAGAGCAGACTGTGAAAGCGCATTTGGAAGAGGTGAGTGATTCGCTGCGTAAATTGATGGCGCCGCAATTTGGCCGGAGAGGTCAATAAACATATCGGAGCTGTCCCAGAGACGCGCCAGGTATGGAAGAGGCCGGCCATTAATGGAGCGCATTGCTGAGGTGGTAGAACAGGCGGCCAAAGACTACGACCTATTAGTGTTTGGATACGGCGCCTTTGGGCATACGGCTCGAATTGGATCGCCTTGCCGGAAATGATGTCAGCATGGACCTGATGGTTTTTAATGAGCGCCGCGATAAAGCCCGAACGCTTTAAGTGCCGCTCAAGAACTTGGGCAATGACAAAGTCCCACTTGGCAAATACGATTTTCGGTGGCCGCTGATGGCGAAATTCCTATGGATAAGTCCCGTGAGAACAAGATTCCGTATTTTGCTTTAACCGTCGCCGTCGTCGTTTCTCTATTTTACGCAACGCAATTGAATGAACCCAGAGCGAACAGCCCTTTTATCATCGTCTTGGCAAGCAGAACGCCTGCCGGTGCTAGAAACCATAGAGCTCAATGCCGCAGCTAGAGCGCAGCGGAGTGCGTGTGGGTGGTTTTGATTCGTGATAAGCGCTTGCCGCGATGGCTTAGGGATTTCTTAACAGAAACGCCGAACCCAGGAAGAGGTGCAATTTGCCACATTGGAAAGAGGCCTTGCCGCATCTACCTAGACAGGACTGACTTTGGTCGCCCACGATGTGGTAAGGTCTGGCCAGCCCGTTATGCGTTTGTAGGAAAAGCCCTAAAACTAGCGTTTAAAATTTATTTTTAAAAATAAATATTGGAAACTTTCGAGCGGTGTGCGGTCCAATTCTTTGTACCGCGTTAAGTCCCCTCTGTAGTAATTTCTCTATGTGCTAGCATCGCGAAATACTACAGAGTGTTTTGGTTTTTTCCCTTATAAAACAGAGCAGCAGTAGCCTGATGAACCTAAAAGTTAGTCCAACAATTCGAAGTCCAACAAGGCGCTGCAAGCATCTTGTGTTCCTGTTTTGGCCCTGCTTTTCTTGTTCTGCAAACTAGTTACTCTGCGCAATTCCGCACAATGGCGATCTGCACCACACTTAGACTGTACGTTGTTCTTAAAGTGGGTGCCGGTAGTGGAATGCACTGCGTGCGACACACCCTTCAGCTTTACCCCTTCCAAAGCACAACATCCGCTACGAAGCCCGCTTTCTAGAACAATTGGTTTTTGTAGCCCCGGCCGTTTCCCTTTTTCTGCGAACTCCTCGTGGTCCCTCCCGCATTATTCTTGATTGATGACACTTTTTTAACAGGCACGCACTTTGCGCTGCAAACTAACCCCTCCAACCGAGGCAGTGTTTGGCCGTGTCTATATTGATTAAGAAATTTTTCGAGAGGTCCGCAATGCGTCATTCTATTTATTTTACTAAGACTCGTGTCTTAAGCGTCGCCTGTAGCCGGCAATTTGTACTCAACAAGTAGTGCTCAAAGAAGCGCCAATTCCGGTGGGACTCAATGAAAGGAGGTGATCGTCACTTCTAGTTGCACAAACCCGTGGCCGAGAACGG
>Ga0163217_1026947_pt1 | contig 18407 bp, 25 predicted proteins | sample SynspAceP_FD_185933 | JGI IMG/M metagenome (GOLD analysis project Ga0163217, IMG submission 185933) | Saline lake microbial communities from Ace Lake in Antarctica - Synechococcus sp. Ace-P (PacBio error correction) | ecosystem: Environmental > Aquatic > Non-marine Saline and Alkaline > Saline ...
ATGCGTAACCTGAAGTAGGAGAGATGTTTAGGGCGAGGGCCTAAAAGCGCCGAAAGGCCAAAATTCCCTCCCAACGGTGCAAAATCCCCCTATTTGTTTTGAACTATTGGTTGGAGTGAAATTCCCTTGCCACCAAATTTTTTTGGGGTGGGGAAAGATTTACACAGCAAAGAATCCCCCAACTCTTTTACCTACCCTTCGTTTGGTTAGCCTATTTTTTATCCCATTGAAACCGCCAACCATTCCTGACAATCATTCCCCGGCTCGGAGCCGCCAACCGTTCAACTTTCGACTAACGTAGCACTTTCGATTTTGGTTATTTTTTGCGTTCCCATTTATAGGGCATGTCATTAGGCCGCGCCGCGACCTACTCTCCTACTGGAAAAGCCAACATCCGCGAGTTTGCCCTTTTCAGATCAATCGTGAAAGTTCTCTCGAACGTTTGCCCGCTTTGCAAATGCGTCTGTTTTGGCAATATACTTGAGCGAAGCCTGAAAATCACAGCTATCCTCGTCCATTGTGCCGTTCTTTTACCCCGGTCCGAATGCAGGCGGAGATGTTTTTGGAGTGATCAGCCTAATGTTTCGCGGGCTTCGTGTCCTATATCTCACTCATCAGCGCTAGCATTAGTGATGAATCCCTGGGTTACTCCCCCGTGCAAAAAAAACTGAGCCCCCCCATGAGTGACCTCGCCCTAATAGGCATAGCCTCCACGCTGAGCCGCCTTACGATGGCCGTTGGCTCGATGGCCCTGCCCTGGGGAAAGCGTGGCGGTTGCCACGCGCTTGGGAAGCCGTTGGCCCCAGCAGCCCTGAAAGCCAATGTAAAACCCGCACCCTCTTGTTGGCTGGCGATTGTGAGTCAAACCCCATTTTATTTTGCTGGTTTGTAGCGGGTCCTGATTTCGTTAAATCCATTTGGGATTTTTTCAAAGGACCTCGACATGCTGGTTGGACCTGTTTTTGTTGCGGCCTCAGATTTTAATTTTTACTCTTGTAGCCCTGCTTCGGCTGGGTTCCTACGATCCAATCCGGCAAATGTAATTCCGAAAAAGCGCGGATCGAATCATGCACGGACAATCGAAGAAAGCAAAAGAATTTTCAGTCAAACGGCCCAGGGGGAAATGGAGAGCAAAAGCAGCGCTCCCGCCGTGATCTTGAAAAGCGCAATCACAGCAAGCTCTCGCCGAGCAATCCGACGTGCAGGCGCACGTAAGACAGCTCAGTTCGCATGCGCAATAGCGGATAAGTATGTTGCCACCGCAAGTTATGTCGCTCAAAGAAGAGAGGAGGGCCTGCCCCTGACTGTGAGTCACGAGTCTTCAGGAGAGTCAGTCCATTGCCACGCATGGCGCTAAAAGATCTAGCCAACGCCCAACTCTTGAACAATTTCAGATGGTTGGATGGTTTTCTCATCAGGCGAAGCATCTTGAGTCCCTTCGAGGCGAAATCAATTCAGGTTAAAAGGATGGGAAGAAAGTAATGGACCTATCACGTCGCGTACCGTCATCCCCCTTTCAGCGGAACTTCGTCAGGCTCTGAATTGATCAGTTTGCTTTGCGTCTCTCGCTTGCAACGGATGTGTAACATTCAATCGATGATCCCCCTGTTCCCCCATTGGGCCATCCAACTTGGGAATTGAAGGGAGAGCGACCGCTGGAACGCTGGACACTACCTTAGCGATCTCGATCAACACTAACAAGGCCCATCCTTCCGAACAGCGCTTCCCTCATGACCAGCGACAAACACATCAGCTTGAAGCTGCTTTGCTCGGGGCGCTGGATTCGCTTGAGTCGTTCCGTCGCCGTCTGCCCGCCCTTTCCGTACGGAGAATGGGCTTCAACCGCTGTCTGTACGAGGTGGAAATGCTGCAAGTGAGTGGACTTCCTAATGGCGATCTGATGAACTCGTCGTTTCTCTGCCAGGATGAGCGATCAAGGCACGTCACGCCTCTTGAATCGCCGTTTCAATCTCGACCCTGAAGGAAGTAGGGAGTGGTCCTTGCTGGGGACCCGGTCCGTCCCTCAGTGCTCGGGGATCCGGTCGTTTCGAACAGGCCGGTCGTGGAGGGTTCCGGTGGTGAGGGTCTGCTGGGCCGCACGAATCACGCTAGTGAAAAACCACTTGACGATTGGGCCGTCGAATCGAGCGCGATTGCGCGCAATCGAACGCGAAGGTCCGGCGATCCTGGAGCGGGCGGCAAGTAACGTGCCACTTTCAGACCGGCTGGAAAGTTGTTTTGATTGCACGTATTCGATCGGCCGAGGCAGAGGGACTCATCATCGGAGATCGTCAGACCAGAACAGACTCCTGCTTTGATACAACCAATCAGAAAGGCAAGGACGTTATACGTGTCATTTACTGCGCGATGGGACAGCGTTCAGTCCCCATGCCGAACTGTGATGTGCGACCCTCAAAAATAATGGCGCAATGGAGTATAGCATCGTAATGTTGCCTCGGGAACAGGATTCAACTCAGGGGCTGCGCTAGTTACACCTTATGTCCGCTACCACGATGCAGAATACTTTATGGAGAAGGGGCCGTGATTGCTGATGTTTATGATGATCTCAGTCCCACCCGCACGCAACGTATCCGTGGAGATTCTCCCTTCTGCTGCGGCGAACCCGGGACGTGAAGCTTATCCTGGGAATCTTCTATCTGCATTCGCGCTTAACGGAGCGGCTACTCACGCTTCAAACCGCCCTGGCGGGGATCTCTTACTTGCTGCCGCCAATCATCGAACCCAGGCACAGAATACTCACTACGTCCCACCAATCTAATGATTTCTATACCGACGGGCAAATATATCTCTCTCTGAACTGTTCCAAATGGGAATCTCCCAGCTGTGGACGTTTGGAAATCGGTCTCTCCGAGTCGGCTTCAAAAACCCAGCTCGCCTCCCTTCGGGAATTAAGTCCTGCCTGCGCTTAGCTAATGAACCATATCAGGAGATACAACTCTTCACCGTTTGGAACCCAACTGATTCCAGTACCCGTGAAATCTTGCAGCGAGCACCAATCCGGATTGTGCTTCCGGCAGGGGCTCACAACCCCTTGTCAGTGTCTGGACCAATTGGCCCATGTTTTTGGGACGATGGCGGGGCTCTTTGACGAGCGGTCCGAAGATGAGTCTCAACAAAAAGGAAGCGAGTATTCGAGACCATGTGCGTCAAGGAGCTTCGATGCCCCTTTTGCCAGAGGGATTGATGCCGGCGAGCCCCTCACGGCAGACGATCTGGTGAGCACCTGCGTGACGATGTGCTCGGCAGTTGGCGAGCTCAAGCCATAAAAGCAGCAGAGCGCTGAGGAGTTGCCGAGCATGAATTCGCACGACAACAATCAGCTTCTCGGTGTTACGAAAACATATGAAGGCACTGGCTATGGCGGGTACGCACAGTCTCAGTGGCGCGGGAATCACTCGTCGCCTATACCGCTAATGTGGAGCGGCCCTGCAGGCTGGCATGCGGTGCAAGCGCTTTGACGCTCGGCCCTTCTTCTCTGACTTTCTTTATTGCCTTCTTCTCCTCCACTGGGGGATGTGGTAGTGATTCTTTATGGATCTGGCCACGGACTTTGTGGTCCCGTTAACGAACAGATCGGACTTCACGTTGAGGAACTACGGCGCCTTGGCATCGCCGAACTCAGCGATGCAGGAGGCGGGTGGTTGGAGACCGCCGTCTCCACCTTGCCGGGAGGGGCCCCCTACCGATTGAGGCACGTTTTTTCAACTGCCCAGGTTCGCGTGGGCGGCTTTCTAGCACTGCTTCAGGAAACTCTCCCGTTGATCGATAGGCTGGCATTCCCTGATTCATACAGCTGGGGCATGAAAGGCAGGTCCCTGAATGGGCCGATATGGGAAGCATTCCGAGCACCTGTGGTCGTACGGATCTTGCTTGTGTACCAGAGTATTCTTTTGCGCGACGACCCAGTCAGCCCCACGGTGCGGCAGCTCCTGCCCCTTAGATCCCTCTTGGCTGGCGAATCTGCAAATGGCGTGAGTTGGGAATCGTTGCGTGAGCCGATGAGCAACCAGCCGCTGCCTCCGGCCTTTTCCGCAGACATCGGGTCAGGTAGTATCGCTCCACTCTCGCGTCTATTCCGGCCGCGTTTGAAGTCGTTGGCCAGCAGTCGAGAAGTGCGCTCGACTCGCAGCCATGGCACGCTTAGCGGAGAAACACATCGAGAGCCCTCATGACTTGAGAATGCTATGTCAGTACCGACAGCAACGGCAAGAAATGCTGACACCGGTGAACTCCTCGACATCCGTTTCTGCGTTCGAAGCTCTTCGGCAGAGAGAGTGAACCGATTTGTGCGTGGGAGATAAAGTTTCGCTATTGCTTCTTGATTCAGTAACCACGGAATAGGAGCGAGTTCTCGTTCATTGTGCGTTTCCGCCTTTGCAGAAGATGACACCCCGCTCATCCACAACTCGCAAGGCCCGATTGCGAGCGCATTTGATGAAACAGATCAAGGCGTCGTTGTACGAATGGGCTAGCCGAGGTTTGCTACGAAGGCAGTTGCTGATGCCCGCCATGCACCTAGGGGCTCTGTTGAAGGGGCTGTTCAATGTATTGCCGGTGCTAGCGACTGGGAATCACTAACATTTGCATGGCATCGGCTGGTTGACAAGATGGCTATCACCAAGACATTTGACTTGAACAAGAAAAAACGATATACCTGGGCGGGTCCACTGAGATCTCAAAAGTTTCCTTGCCCTTTAGCAATAATTAGATCGGCAATCTCAAATCTGTCGCGACAGACTTGATTGGCATCCGTCAGGATGGTCCCTGAGCGTCTGACATTGTCCATAACCTCAACAATGATCAAGCCCCACCGTTCGCGTGAGCATCCGCAAACGGGCAATCATGTCAGGAACTTGCGCACCGCGCACACAAGTAGCCGGATCGGAAGAAGTGGTTCAATCCAGAAAGTCGATCAAAGGCTAATTCACCGGATTATCAGATTTAAATACAGATGATTGAGCTTGGGTATCGCCTGACGAAACTCGTCCCTGCTTCTCCAGAGAATGGGTCTGTCAAGGGTGTTTCAAAAGTTTGCCGCCATCTGCCCTGTCTAAGCTGCTATTGACGCGCCAATCGATGACATTTCCGCGATCGCAGACGAGTTGCCAATGAAACAAGGGGATCGCTGGCAGCTCTAACCTCAGCGCGGACATCGGGGATCACTCCATCGCTAACGCGATTTTGCCAGTCCCTCGTTTGCACGTAAAGGGTCAGCGACCCCGAATTCGCGCCAAAAGCCGTCCGATGGGATGCGTTGCGCCATTGTCTGGAGTGATTTGATTGAGGGTCCATGTCTTCCGCCCAGCTCAACGCATCACGTAGAAGCGCTTCATGAAACTAACGGATTGTTGACCCACACTGGCTGCATCCAAAGATTGACGCAAGAGAACGGGAAATGCCAATCTAACGAAGTCTTCACGATGGTTGCTCAACGATTGCAAGCTACGGATCGCCGCTCTTCTAAATCACTCGGCCGGAACCGGGTGCAGCTACCCACTCAGCTGCACGTTCGTCAGCAACCCAGCAGCTTTTGACGATGGCGATGGCTGTGAAGGCCTGCCAGTCGAATAGCAAAACAGCACTACCCCATTGATCAACAACGTGTCCAGGACCGCGCGCCCATGTTTGCTCCTTCTGAAGCGATGACGCCCAGGAAGGCTGTGGCGATCACGGAGCACTGGCACACCCAGCCCAACGAAGAGGTGGGGGCCATGAATCAGCTTGCCATTTTTAAGAAGTGGACGGCCAATTCCAGCAGCAGCCCCCAGCAGCGTGACGCCCAGGAGCACCCGTACCCAATTGGGCCATGACCGCTGGCCGATTGCAAGGGAAATTCAATTGCCTGCGTTCCTCGGCGCTCATGCTTGCGGATCAAGCTGGCCAATGATAAGCCGAGATAGCCCGAATAGAGCTCAAGCCCAAGCAGCGCATCTCTACAAGTTTTGGGCCAGATGTTGGCCGCAGAATCGCAGCGATCCTGGAGAATCCAGCCCTGCAGGGCCGCGGTGTAGGCGCCAACCGCTCGAGCACCAGGCAAACATCCGCACCGCAGCTGAGCCGCGCTGATCGCCCGGCGGGCGATAGCGAAAGCGATCGTGCAGGCGGTTTCTGTCGCCCCTGCCAGAAACTCGAAACTCGAATGGCGCCACGCGCAGGCCACCCCAGGCCGGCCGGCAGTGGCACCTCAAACCATCCTGCAAAAGCGGCGTCTTCATGGCTTCCAATTTGGCTTTCGAGATGCGCGCGAGCCGATCACGGTGCTTCTGCGCGACATCCAAGCCCCCAGCCGGCTTTTCCAGAACGGACGCGGAGAGCGAAATAGGCTGAGTGAGTTCGGTGCTGCGCCTGATCCAGCTCGGGCCCGGCCCCAGGATCCGCAACCTAGGGCGCTTCGCAACTCCATACCAGGGAAAGAGCAGTTGCTCAGCCCCGGGTGGGCACGAGATCTCGTGTGGCCTTTGCGGCTCTCGTAGTGCGGTGAAGAAGACGAAGCCCCGCGCCGTACCAAAGGCCTTTGAGCAACAACGGTGCGGCGCTGGGGCGGCAGCCATCGCTGCGCCGACACCATGGCGTTGGCTCGTTTCAGCTCTGAGGCCACGGCCTGATCGCAACCAGCGCGGAATTTGCGTCACCGGAATCGGCCGCAGATCGGGCCGCGCCGCAAGCGCGCTGCGGGTAGTCGCGACGCAGCTGGGCGGGGATCATGGGGTCGGCGGGTGGCATGGGCGGTTAGGCAGGGCCCCATCCAACAGGGCCCAGCCTTCAGCCTGACGCGTTGCAACCGGGTTTGCCCAGGATCAAAGCCATGGCCGAACCTAGCGCTGATCCCTTCTGTAAATCGACGGGGCCGTCCCCCTTGCCGCCGCGCGAGGTGGACACCTTGCAAGGGGCGCCGATCGCGCCCGGGGCCTGATTCGGTTTTGTCGACTATTGATGGCGCCGGATTACGATCCCGCTGCCCATGGCGGCAAGTCAGCTACCGCGAGGCGATGGGAAGCATGCGCGCCCTCCGGCGCCCGTGATGGCCGCGTGAGCAAGGATGTGGCCGTGTTCCGAAGCTACCGCTTGGTGACTGGCTGGCCTGTATGCCCCCACCTGCCTGCCCGTGATCGGCCGTTTGGTGGAATGCGCTCTAATGGCGTCGTGGGCCGCTTGGCGCCGACGGCTGACTGGCCGGGCGACCTGGAAATGCTGGCCGGGAAGGGGAGCGAGCGGATGCCCAGAAAGCGGCCCATAGCGGCGCAAACAAAACCGCCGGCCCTCAGCGGGCCCAGACCCAGCTGCTGCCACCGCTTCCAAACCCGCAAGGGCAAAACCGTGCCCTACATTCCACCTGATCGCCGTGAGCGGCCTGGTGGAAACGCGGCAGCGAACGAGCGATCGCCGCCCGCTGCACGATGCCATCGAGGACGTGCAGGCCAGACCTAACGAGCAGCATCGCGGCCCGGCTTCGGGTGGAGTGGCCGGCATCGTCGCGCTGCTACCGACACCAGCGAGGGCCTCACGGCGACAACAAGGAGCCCTGGCTTGCTTGCGCAAACGCGCCTATCGTGGTTCCCTGGCGCAAACCCGAGAGCTCGTAAGCGGGTGAACGCGCCCGACAAAGGGCCACACGCCCCGGCGAACATTGGTGCTCTGACGCCCGCCGCGATCCAAACACTGGATCGCTTCAAGGCCGGCCTCGACGGCAGCGCCTGTAATTGACTGCGGATGTCAACCAGGACCCTCCAGCACCGCCTCCCGCAGCGTCCGCCTCCAGCGAGCCTGCTGGGAAGATTCCGTGCGGGAGATCTCTTGCCAGCGAGGCCTACTACGCTGACGCCCACCGATCGCCTCCGGCCGGTGTGGCGGCGGGCTAACGCGGGGAAGCGATCGATGGGGCAGTTGCAGGGCCTGAGGCTGGCCCCTGGCTTGATCGAGCAAGCGCAGCAGGATCAACCTGAAAGAAGAGGTTGGGACGTATTCCCACGAAGCCAAGGTTCTGACCGAGCACGCTCGATGTCGGGGAAGCGACTACTGACCAAGGGAGAGCGACCCCGTGCGGCGAATGTTAAGAGCGCTGGTAGATCTTCCGCTCAAGATTCGGGAGCCTCAGCGAGGATCTTTCGCTGCTGAGCCCAGCGGCATAGAGATCGAGCACATTCAAACTCACCCGGATGCGCAACCCCGGATGCATGCTTGCCACCCTACACAACGCCACGCCATCCTCCGATCGCAAGCCTTCCTCGCGAGACCCCATCTAAGCGATGAACCGCTTCCTAGACCCTCAAAACTGCCCACTAGCAGACCCTCAAGCGCCGCCCACCCGCTCCATCATGGCCGATCAGGAGCACCTGACGACCTTCCTCGAAGCCCGGAAAAGGCGGCAGCCCCCAAAAACCCACTCGCGCCAAGCCTCTTGCGGAGGCAGCCCCTCTACGGAGTGAAGCGCACGTGGTGGCCAAGGGAATCGTCACCCGCGGCCGAGGTCGCAAGCGCACACGGTCCCTGGGCCGGCGCCGAGCCTCCGTGGGTGCAGCAGCGCCCTCTCCCGAGCCAAGGCCAACGACGGCAGCAAGGGAGAAACCTCGCGAGCAGACGCAACCGGGCCAACCTGCTTCGAAGGCAACAGCTCGGCTAGGCAAGCGGCGCAACAACATGGACGCGCGGAAACAAGCACGGTGGCTCGGCCTGATCGTCCTCAAATACACTCAGACAGCTCGAAGAGCACGCGGGTCAACGCTCGCCGGCGTGTGGCGCTACGAGGGCGCCAACCGGAAAGACCCCGACGAAATACAAGGCCGAAACGGTTCTGGGTGCCGGCGAGGCCCGCCGGAGCCAAGCTGCAGGCCAATGCCAAAAACATGGCACCACCCAGACATCGGCCGAGAGGACTCGGGGACGACGCCATGGTGGCGTGACTGTATGTCAGCGGACACCCACGCTGCAATGGGAGTCCAGAGCGAGCGAAGGGTAGAGCGGCACCGAGAGCCTCAACAAGCAGCGCCCTGGGGAACTGATCGATGTGATCCACGAATCGAACTCCACCAGCCGCCAGCGAAGGCGGAAGGGCTTGTTCTGCGAAGAAGCCATCGCTCCGTGATCTGCTGCCGGGTGGTGAACGATACTTCCTCCAACCCGCGTTGCCCAGGCCGGGAGGGCCAAGAACGGCAGGCCCAGATTCACACGCCCAGTTGTTAGGTTGCGCTGCTTGTGGAGATCTGAGCCCTACAAGGGCCGCATTCTACGACCCCTGCTGCGGCGTCGGGCGGCATGTTCTGCAAGCGAAAGTCGTAAGCCAGCGGCGGCCCGAGCGCGGCGCTATGCCCAGCCATCGAGCTGCAGGAGGCAAGCGCCACACCCGCCGGCTGCGTGAATCGAACTCTGCCCTGCGCGGTCAATCGAGGCCGACCTTGTTAGGGCTCCAGCAATGCCTCCAACCGAGGCAAAGCGCACCACGACACTGAGGGCGTGTAGTAACTGCCGCCGTTCTTGCCCATCGGCTGAGCAAGAGGCGTGAGAATAATCGTACACACGGCCCAGGGCAGATCCACGGAGCGATGGACTCTCGGCAGGGACAAGCCCGCTTCGCTGCTAGGACAGTCAGACGGCGGTAGTTCGATCGGCGATCACATATGCGGATATACAGCAGTCCCCCAGGCGCTCCTGTTCGAGCCAGAACTGACGTAGATCTTCGGCAGCACGTCCTTAGCAACGCTCTGGTTGTCGCGACTCGATCGCCACGTAGCGCGTACGACCAGGTGAGGCGGGACGTAGGACTGCTGGAATTCGGCCTGGCTAGCCTTGTGGTTGCTCAGGCGGCACAGGACAGGAGCGGCCGGGTACCTCGCACACGGTTTCGCGCGATGGCCGAGATGGGTCTTCCGGTGGCGAGCCGCCGCAGCGCCACGGTGGGCAGGATCTATCGCATCCTTATATTATTATATAGACCACGAGGAGAAAGGTGAGCGAGCGAGCAGAGCACGTCGGGAGTCCGGCCGATGGGCGCAGCTTGTCGGCCGTATAGCACCAGAGCTTCGGCATCGAGAAGCCAAGTTGCGGTAGCCGATGAGGTATTTTCGCCCTGCCGGTGCCTTGCGCTGAGATGGCGCCTGCTTGCACCCCGCTCGGCGCCGAGGCCAGGACACCGCGTCGCTGCGACCATCGCCGCGGTACGAATGCCACTTGCGCGACCAGTGCCTGCCCTTCACATCCTCGGTAAGAGGGCTTCTCCCAGCCCAGCGCTATTTGGCGCAGAGCTGGGTTTTGACGGGCGCGGCCTTTCCAGCTTCGAGAAGTCTCCAGGTACTCTCGTGCTAGACTCGCCCATGATTGGCGGCTTGGAGTCCGACGCTGCGAGTGCGCCTGAGTGTGCGACAGATTATTTGAGTAGGCCAGCGTTCGATCGGCTTACCCGAGAGGAGTCGTCACGCGAGAACGCTGTCGATGCCGAGGTGGCCGTGCCTTGGCGGCGTGGATGGCAGCCCTATGCACCGAGGCGAGTTGCGCATCCCGGGGAGGATGGTGGCTCAGAACCTCGTATGCCGCCGCTCCACAACCGAACAAGACCTCGCTGAGCTCCTACCGACTTGAAGCGGAGGATCACCACAGCTCTCGTTACGTCGGCCACGGAAGTCGCCCCCCTTGATCAGATAGTCGCTTCCCTCGCATCGAAGGCGTTCTCGTCAGAAACCTCTTGGCTCGGGGGGAAACTTCAACGCCTCTCTCTCAGATGACCTTCTCCCGCTGCGGCTGAGCCCGATCAGTAGTGACCAGCCAGCCGTCACCCGGCAACTGCCCCATCGATTAGTCCGCTCCGCGTAGCCGCCGCCCCACCACCGCGGGGCCGATACCGTGGCGTCAGCCGTAGCGTAGCCTCGCGCGGAGGATCTCCCGCACGATCCCCAGCAAAGCTCGCGTTGGAGCGGCCGCGCAGGCGTGGCGAGGGTCTGGTGCATCCGCAGCAAAGAGCCAGCGCTGCGTCGCAGCCGCCTTGAACGCGACCAGCTGGTTTGGATCGCGCGGGCGTCCGTAGCACCATGTCGCGCGTTGGAGTCGCAGCAATGTTCCGCCATGGCGCGGGATGGCGATCGCGCACACACGGATGCGCTCAAGGAACAAGAGCGCGGTTTTGCGCAGCAGCCAGGCTCCCTTGTGTCGCCCGCTGAGCCCCGCTGGTGCGGTGCAGTCCGCGCAAACGATGCCCGGCCACCTCCAGACCCCGAACGCGGCCGCGAGCGTCGAGTCTGGCTGCGATCCTCGATGGCATCGTGCAGCAGCGCGTGCCTCGTTTTCGCTGCCGCCGTCTTCCAACCAGCGCCACTGGCGATCAGGTGGAGAGTAGGGCACGTTTTGCCCTTGCGGTTGAAGCGTGCAGCTGGTGGCCCACTGAGTATCGGCGGGCGGTGTAGCAGCTTCGCTATGGCAGCTTTGGGCTCCGCCGCTCCCCTTCCCCGGCAGAGACCATCCAGGTCGCCCGCAGTCCACCGTAGGCGCCAGCTGCCCAGACGCCATAGAGCGCATCCACCACGGGCCGACAACGGCCAGCCGGGTGGGGCAAATACAGCCAAGCCCCGTCCACCAGCGGTTAGGCCGTCTCACGGAACACGCCACATCCTTGATCCACGCGGCCATACGCGCCTGAGGCCGCGCAAATGCTTCCCATCGCCTCGGCGTAGCTGATGCCGCCATGGGCAGCCGGGATCGAATGCCGGCGCAATCAATGTCGACAAAACGATCCAGGCCCCGGCCGCGACGCGCCCTGCAAGGTTCCACCTCACGCGGCGGCAGAGGACAGGCCCCGCGACAGAAGGTCCACGCAGGTTTCGCCAAGCTGATCCTGGCGCAAGCCCCGGGCAACGCGTCAGGCGAAGGCTGCGGCCCCTGTTGGATGGGGCCGCTGCCTAACCGCCCATGCCACCCGCCGCCCCCTTGAACCCCAGCTGCGTCGCGACTGAACCGCAGCGCGCTTGCGGCGGCCGATCTGGCGCCGACGTACCGCAATTCCGCCGCTGTTCGATCAGGCGTGCCTCAGACTGCACGAGCCCAACGCCATGTGCCGGCAGCAAGCGATGGCTGCCGCCCCAGCGCCCGACCGTTTGCGTTGCTCAAGCCTTGACGCGCGGCTCGTCTCTCAACGCACTACGAGAGCCGCAAGCCAACGAGATCGCTGCCCACCCGGAGTGAGCCCGCCTTTCCCGTAGGTGAGCGCCAGGTGCGATCCGGCCGGCCGAGCGGACAGCCAGCCGAATCACTCAGCTGTTTCCTCCGCGTCCGTTCGGACCGTGGCTGGGTGTCGCAGCAAGCACCGTGATCGCCGCGCTCGATCCCTCGAAAGCTCAATGGAAGCCATGAAACTCCGCTTGCCGTGTGAGGTCCACTGCGCCGCCTGGGTGGGCCTGCGCGTGCTGACATTCGAGTTCGAGTCTGGCCCGGGGCGACAGAACCGCCTGCCGAGCGCTTTCGCTATCGCCGCCGGATCAGGCCGGCTCAAGCTGCTGTCGATGTTTGCCTGGTGCAATCGAGCGTTGCGCCCTAACACCGCGGCCCTGCAGGGCTGGAATCCCAGGACGCGCCGATCGGCGCCAACATCCGGCCAAACTGTAGAATGCCGCGCCTTGCATGATGCTCTATCGGCTATCTCGGCACATGCCAGCTTGATCCGCAAGCTGAGCGCCGAGGAAACGCAAAGGCAATGATGCCCTTCAATACGCCAGCGTCATGCCCAATTGTACGGGTGATTCCTGGGCGCACGCTGCTGGGGCCTGCTGCTGGGAATGGCCGCACCTCCTTAAAAATGGCAAGCTGATACATTGGCTCCCCACCTCTCGTTGGGCTGTGTGCCGTGCTGGTGATCGCCACAGCCTTCTGGGTCATCGCTCAAAGGGCAAAAACGGCGCGCGAGCCTCGCACGCGCCGAGCAATGGTAAGTGCTGCTGGCTATCGCGCGAACTGGCAAGTCCTACACAGCGCATCGCCATCGTGCGAGAGGAAGCTGCTGAGTGCCTATACGAACGGTGCAGCGGACCTGAGCGCACCTCGCGGAGTGATTCAGAAGAGCCGTAGCTGCCAATCGAAAATGAGCACATCGGGAAGACTCGTAAGATTGCATCCCGTCTCTGCTCATCTGGATGCAGCCCAGGTTTGGGCTCCCACAAGTCCGTTAGTTCATGTGCAGCGCATCTACGTATGCGCGAGCTGGGCTGGAGACATGACCGTCAATCAATCACCCAGCAAAGCGCAACGCATCCATCGACGGGAGGCGCCGAAAATGAGCGGTCCGGACACCTTACCGTATGCACGAAGGATCGGGCAAATAACGCGTCCGAGGATTGAGTCCCGATGTTCCCGCTGAGTTGAAGCGGGCCCAGCGATCCCTTGTTCATGCAACTCGTCTGGGCGATCGCTGGAAAGTATCGATAATGGGCAGTAATAGCAAGCTGACAGACGGCAGAAATTGCGCAAACTTGGAACCAACTCGACAGACCGCGAGCGCGAGAGCAGAAGGTTCGTCAGGCGAAGTCACCCAAGCCAATCCATCTAGTATCAGACAATATCGATAATTGCACCGGAGAGAGAGCTTTTGATCGACTTCTGGTTGAACAAACCTTCTTCCGATCACGGCAACTTTGTTGTGCGCGGAGCAGGGGGGGGTGCGCCATCCGAATGATGCACGCTTGCGATGCGCGAACGGTGGGGCGATCAAGTTGTTAGAGAGTTGAGACAATGTTCAGACGCGCCAGAAACCATCCTGACGGAATGCAATCAGATCTTCGCGAACAGATTTTTGAGACGCCGATCTAAGATTATATGCAAGGAGGGCAGAAGCCTCAGTGACCACCAGTAAATACTTTCTCATGCAAAGGCAAATGATCTGTGAAGCCATGATTGCTTGTTCAGCGAGGCCGAGGCAGCAAATTATTGATCCAAGTCCCGCTAGCAACGGGCAATACATTGAACAGTCCCCCTTCAACAAGAGCCCTAGGTGGATGGCGCATCAGCCACCACGCTTCGTAGAAACCCTTCGCTAGCCCATCTCGTACAACGACGCCTGATTGTTCATCAAAGTCTCGCATCAAGGGCCCTTACGTTGTGATGAGAGGGTGTCATCTTCGACAAAAGCCGGAAACGCATGAACGAGAACCTCGTCTATCCGTGTAACTGAAATCAAGAAAGCAAGAGCGAAACGTATATTCCAGCTGGCGAGCGAGAGAGCGTCACTCTCTCTGCGAAGAGCTTCGAAACCAGAGACGATGTCCGAGACGTTCACCGTGACGCATCTGCCGCGGGCTGGTCGGTGCATAGCATGTCAAGTCATGAGAGGCCTCCTCGATGTGTCTCTCCGCAGCGGTGCATGCGCGAGTCGAGCAGCATTCCCTGCCAACGATCAACCGCGGCCCGGGAATGGGAGTGAGATACCGCACGATGCTGCGAAAAGGGGCAGCGCTGTTGCTCATCGGCTCACCGCACGATTCCCCAACCACACGCCATTGCAGATCCGCCCAGCCCAAGAGGGATCAAGCAGGAGCTGCCGGCAAAGCCGTGGGCGACGGGTCGTCCGCAGCAGTAACTCGTGGTACACAGCGAAAGCATCCGTAACGACTACAGGTGGCTGCGAAGTGCCTCCTATCAGGAGGGGGCCCGGGCGGACTGCCCAGTCAGTTGCCCCCAGCGGGTATTGGGAGAATCAAGGGAGGATTCGGGCCAGCCTACGAGTCAACGGAGGAGTTCCGGAACGAGTGACTGAAGCCGCCTCCGCGAACTGCAGTGAAAAAACGTGCCTCATCGGTAGGGGCACCTACCAGCAGGGTGGAGAGGCGTCTCCAAACCACCAGCCATCTACCACTGCACGCTGTCGAGGCAGAGCCAAGGCGCCCGTATTTCTCAACAGGAAGGTCAAAAATCTGCTCGTTTGAACGGAACCACGAAAGTCCGGGCTAGGAGTCCATAAAGAACCACTCGACGCACATCCCGAGGATGGGACAGGAAAGTCAATAAAGGAAGTCAAGAAAGAAGAGGGGCCCGCGCAAAGAGTCGCTGCAACCGGGCATCCACAGCCGAGGCCTGCTCACATTTATGCCGTATAGGCGAACACCGTGGATCCGCGCAACTGAGACTGCGCGTACCCGCCACACACACAGGATCCTTCCAGTGTTCGTACGGGACCGGACTGAAGCGCTGTTGCGTGCGAACATGCTCGCAACTCCTGAGATCAAGCGATTCGCATGCTTTTATGGCTTTGAGCTCCGCCAATGGCGAGCCAATCGTTGACCAGCGCGAGGAGTGCCTCACGACGTGCTGCCGTAGAGTAGAGGGGGCCTCGCCGCATCAACTCTGCAAAGGGCATCGAGCTCCTGAAGAACATGGCTTCAGAAACCGCTCCTTGTTGCAAACTCATCTCGGCAGCTCGCAGTAGGTCAAAGAAGCCCCGCGATCCGTGCCCCAAACACACTATCATAGAGGGAGTCAGACCTCAGGTTGTGCAGCGCGCTGCCGGGGAGCAGCGATCCGGAGCTGGGGCGCTCGCTGCAAGATTCATCGTACTGGAATCAAGTTGGTTCCAATAACGAGTGAAGAGTGTATCCCTGAACTGGCCATAGGCTAAGCGCAGGCCCAGGAACTAATCTCCCGAAGGCAGGCGAGCTGGTATATGAGCGACTCGGAGAACCGGACTTAAGCCACACGTTTCACAGCTGGAGATTCCCATTTGGAACACAGTTCCAGAAGAAGAGTATATTTCATGCGCCCGCGTAATAAAGAAATTAGAATTGGTGGACCGTAAGCGCCCGATATCTGTGCTGCGGGTCGATGATGGCTCGCAGTAAGAATTCCCCGCCCAAGGGCGTGAAAGTAGTAGCCCGCCCAGTAAGCGCGAAAGCAGATAGAAGATATCCCCAGATAAGCTTTCACGTCCGTTTCGCCGCAAGCAAAGGGAGATCTCCCCGTATGAACGTGCGTGCGGTGGGTAGACAACATAAACACATCACACATCACAGCCCCTCTTCCAATAAAGTGTCTGCCATCCGTGGTAAGCGGCATAAGGGTAACATAGCGCAGCCTGGGAATCCTGTCCCGAGGCAACAATTACGAGCTATAGCCCATTACGCCATATTTTTGAGAGGTCGCAATCACGTTCGCGATGGAGGCGAACGCTTCCATCGCGCAGTAAATGCATATAACTCCTGCCTTCGGATTGATATCGATCAACACACAAGTCTTCCTGCTGACGAACTCCGATGATGGAGCTCCCCTCTGCCTCGCCGATCGGAAATCAGTGTCCCATCAACAACTTTCCAGCCGAGACAGAAAGCACGCCCGCTCCAGATCGCCGGACCTTCGCGTTCGGATGGGCGCATCGCGCGAGTCGACGGCTCACAATCCGTCAAGTGTTCACATAAGGCCGTGAGCGTGCGCCCACAGAACCCCACCAACCGGCGCAACCCCTCACGACCCGGCCGCTTCGAGAAGCACGCGCACCCGGCAGCTGTGGCGGATGAAACGAAGTGCGCATCCCCAGAGCAGACCACTCCTACTCCTCAGGGTCGAGATGCAAGGCGATCCAAGAAGGGATGACGTGCCTGATCGCTTCAAAATTCCTGGCCAGAGAAACCTGACGAGCATCAAGATCGCACTAGAAGTCCACGCACTTGAGCAACTTCCACCTCGTACAAAAGGTGCCCAATCTCTGTACGGAAAGGGCCGGGCAGAAGCGAGCGACGGAACGACCAGCGAAATGCGCGAGCGCCGCGATCAACAGCACACCAGATGTGTCGACTGAGCAATGAAGGGAGCCGCGTTCGAAGGAGGCCCTGTATATTATGTGTGACGAGATCGCGAGAGTAGTGATTCCCAGCTCCCCACGATCTTCCCCTTCATCCCAGCGGATGCTCAAGGGATCAGGGATCACGAGACGTTACACATCCTGTTGGCAAGCGAGAAGCGCAAGCAACTGATCAATCAGACTGACGGAGTTCCGCAAGGGGGAATGAGGTACGACCGTGATAGTCCATTACTTTCCCATCCTTTACCTGAATGAATTCGCTCGAAGGCTCAGGATCTCAGCCTATCGAGAAAGCACATCCACAATCGACTCAAGATTGGCGTTGGCTAATCGTTAGCGCCTGCGTGCAATGGAACTGACCTCCGAAGGACTCGCGACGTCACAGTCAGTGGACGTAGTCAGCCCCTTCTCTCTTGAGCGCCAGAAACTGCGATGCGTAGATCAGCCCAGCTCATTGCTGCATGCGACGAGCTGACATGATACAGTGCGCCGCTGCACGTTCGGCAATGGCCTCGCGAGGAAGCGCCTGATGATGCGCTTCAAATCTAGGAGGCGAGCGGAGCGCTGCGCTCCTCCAGTCCGCCCTGGGCGTTTGCTTGAAGATATCCTGTTTGCGTACTTTCCCCACGGTGATGGACAATGAGATTCGATCCCGACGCCTTCGAATTACATGCGATTGGACGTAGAGACCCAGCGAACAGGGCATACAAGGATATATAAATTACAAATCTGGGCCGCACAAAAACCAGTCAACAAAGCATGTCAGAGCCTTTGAAAATAAATCCAAAATGGATAACGACAATCAGACCACGCTACAAGCCAGGCAATCAAATGGCGTTGAACTCACCATCGCCAGCCCCAAAGAGGTCGGTAAGTTAACATGTGGCTTATCAATGTCGCTGGCCAACGCTCCAAAGCGCGTGCAACCGCCCACCTTCCAGGCAGGGGCCAATCGGCCCCCGGCCCATCGTAAAGGCGGCTCCAGCGATGGAGGCTAGGCCCTATAGGGCGAGTCCCATGGGGGCTTCAAGTGTTTTTTTTTTGAACGGGAGTAACCCCGGATTCCACACTAATGCAGCCGCTGCTAGAATAGAACCAACGCCAAAGCACCGCGATAACATAGCCCTGAAATCACTCCATAAACAAGCCCATCGCCGCAGCAGAATCCGGATAAAGAACGGCCACAATGGACAAGAAGGATATCTGGTGATCAGGCTCCCGCCATATATGCCAAATACAGAAACGCAGTATCGCAAGCGCAAACCGTTCAGAGAACTCACCGATATCGAAAGGCAACACAGCGTGTTGTTTGCCCCGAGGCGAACGCTCGAGCTTCAAGTAGGAGAGTAGGTAGCGGCGCTAGCCTAAATGACCAAGCCAAAAATGGAACCGCAAAAATACACAAATCGAAAGTGCTACGGTAAGGTCGAAAGTGAAACCGGTGGCGGCTCGAAGCCGGGAAGATTGTCAGAAATGTTGCGGTTACAATGAAAAAAATAGGCGTACCACGAAGGGTAGGTAAGAGTGGAGTCTGCGTGCTAAAACACCTCAATTGTTGGCAATTCCTCAACAATTCTCACAATAATTGCCACTGGAGGAATGCCTCGGCGCTTAGGCCCGCCCTAAC
>Ga0163217_1035501_pt1 | contig 18407 bp, 3 predicted proteins | sample SynspAceP_FD_185933 | JGI IMG/M metagenome (GOLD analysis project Ga0163217, IMG submission 185933) | Saline lake microbial communities from Ace Lake in Antarctica - Synechococcus sp. Ace-P (PacBio error correction) | ecosystem: Environmental > Aquatic > Non-marine Saline and Alkaline > Saline ...
AAAAAACTTTTTACTAAATCAGTCCCGCGCGGCCCAACTTGTGCAAAACTAAACCCAAGCCCAATAAAAGGCACATCAAACTACTGATGTTGAGCTCAGTAGCAAATCGCATAACGGGCAAAAGCTAAGCGGTAACCGCTGCTCGAAGCGACGCATTAAATGCCAAAAATTAATAAGGCGCTAACTCATTCGGCCCCAAGCATAAACGATTAAATAATGGAGGCCCGCGCCAAATTTGGGACTTAGGTGGGCCGCTAATCCATTGATTATGTTTGCATACGCTGTAGCAATAACCAATTTTTATCTACTGCGCGCCTGCGACACCTATTGAATGATTCGTAATTTCGAATAAATTGCCAATGCTTATTAATCAGCCGGTATATAACCCTCCGGACGCTTTTGTGTCGGCATCAATACATAGGCTTTTACCTTGCGAAACGCTGGCGACTGACCCAAAATAATCGCTTCAATATAAGTCCACTGCACATCCGCTTGCAGAGCAACGGCTAGGCATTTTTACTGGCAAATTAATAACTCGAACTAAATCCATACGCATCTCAACCATGATGCACCAATTGTATCCATTTTCCCAGTTAATGAACCAAACTGCAACAACCCGCCCACTTTAAAACACAGGCAATTCGTCCAGCAGTTATCTGCAATTTACGGCAAGCAAAAATATGCGACGTTATCAAAAAACACGCAGCACCTACTATACGAACCTGAAGTAGTGGGTCGCTAATAAATCAAATAAATAGTTCATGCTAGGCTGGCCTCCACGCTGGCTGCTCATAAAAAAATAGAATGTGAAAGCGATTCTAACTGTGCTTGGGTCCCACCACCAGAATTTGTTACCAATAGCTCACTCTTTAGGGTGACGATTAAATTCTATATTGGACATTGGATTGAGACTGTTCCTGGGTTCCAACACCAATGAAATCAGGGTGAATCAATACTCGAAGATACTCCATACTTCCAAAGTGCCAAAGCTGTCATAGTCCACATCCGAATAAATGACCACACGCAAAGCGAAGTCAACCGTCCATTAACAATATATCCGAAATATATTGAACAAGCTTGTATGCGCAAATTGTTTCGCGTTCGCCTCATCACTCACGATAGTATTGTTTACTGGCATATTAAAATTGCGTCACCCCATGTCCAACTATCCCGAAGTAATAAAACCGCGAAATCTTACTTCGGTGCGAAGTTACCTGGATAGTGTCACCAGGGAAAACTTGACTATCTGGACCCATGGAATCATAAGGACTAAACACGTGAAACCGGATTCCAAAAGGCGCATCGAATAAATTTGTAGAGGCACTTGTTTGACCATTGACAAATGACGACTGACGATAATTCAACCACCGAGTTCGTGGTTTTGGTCGAATTAATAAAAAAAACACGAGAAGAAGTCGACCCGCCTGTTGGAATATAATTCGTCCCTACACTTTGTGAATGAAACACAGTCGCATTGTAACATAGCGTAATCGAGACCCCACAAAACCAGCTTCCAAGTTACGGCGTAACCAACCTTGTTAAGCGGGTGTCAGCTAACAAAAATCCATTCCGGTTAAACTAACGACATGGGTCCTTCTCAATTCGCGCAACTAACTCAGCGCGACTGACCACTCGATCGCTTAGCAATAGTAGATTTAAGGAGCGCGACTACAGTCAGAAATGGCATACGTTCAAACCGAGCTGGATAAAACTAGTAAAACCGCGAGATCGCCATTTAAAGAACTTCCCCTTGGTCCCAATCAATCTCATTAGGATATGACCCCGATCTAATAGCGTGCCGCTATATTCAAGGCATCGCGCTACTAAGTCCGTCACACTGACGACATACGCAAAACTTGCAGTGTACAACATCTAAACGCACACCGAGCCTCATCATCTAATAAACCGGTTTAATGACACTACGCCGAGAGTCGTCGCTGTATCATTAGCCAAAACCCAAAGGCACATCGCTTGATAAGTAAACCAGCAAGAATAGCAACCCACACCATAATAAGTTGTGATGGCCGTGCCCCGAGCTTAAATTCTGACTAATTGCGCTGTCATTCCCTACTACTCTCAGTGCGCGCACGACCAGTATGTAATGCCCATCAACCTCATCGCATCAAATGTCAACTAATTTGCTAAAGGCCAAGCCCTCATATCCTACAAAAATTTAACGCTTGCGGCTCTATCAACCTCTAAATCACATAAAGTAACCAGGACCTGCGTAAGTTCCAACGACCATAATCACTGTCATCTCCTCGTATTGATTGGGTTTCATTATCTCGATAAAATGCATTAACTATCAGATCACAGCCATCATTAAGTAGAAAAAGCGTAATAAACATTTAATCATATAGTCTGTCCGGAATGGTATAAAAATCACAGCAGAGCGAGCTCAATTCCTAGCACGCTTCTGGAATAGCCCCATTACTAGCAACCATTTGTCAACCACACCACTCAGAACAATCTGTGAATCGCTAGGTGGGCGCGATAGGGTAGAGAAAAAAGGATTAACTCACGTGGGAAAATCACGCCATCCATCTTCTTGTATGATCTTGCCAATATATAGAGCCCCAATTACCTTGCTCATGCCGCTTGAATGACCATGTCCTTTGCGCCGATAATGACCTACTGAGATCTGTCAATTCGCGTCTCAATACTCAACCCATTTTAGTATTCAACACTATCGGTCCCCTAACGTATTGAACCAAAGACAAGGTTGAGTCGAAAAATAATAAAACATTACTAATGCCTTCTAACGGTAATGAGATCCAAATTAACCGGTCCACCAAAGGGTTTCGTTAACACACGGGTCCCGTTAAGTAGATAAGATAGACCTTGCGTACTCCTAATAAAGGATAGCGGTAAAACCACGGTAACTGAACATCGGGAGAAACGATGTCGTAACGTCATTAATGATGTTCCCACTAACCAATTGTTACGCATGATTCAGCTAATGACGCGATCGCGTTAACGATGCAGTTGTCGACGTCAGTATCCTGAGTTGCCCAACTTATGGACTGCGTATCTGGCAAATTACTCAGCGGGCCCTCTGCAGTGAATCACGATTGTTCCAGTGATTTTGATCTGTATTTTGCCCGTTCGCAAAAGATGTAAAACCAGAAGCTATATAAACATGTTTATCAATATTCTATCCCGTAACTATGGCTTTTAAGATAAAGAAACTGGCTTAAAATACAATAAAAAACATAATGAGCATTAAATAAATAGTAATAAAACTAGGAAAAACAACTAGATAGAATAAGCCAATAGAACTAGTCACTAAGTATGAAATTATTTAACTACGATGAAGCAGTAACGAGTACAATGTGGGCATTATCACTAAGCCATTTTATTACTGATTAAATACCAACGCGGCAGCAATGACCCCCGTCGGCATTTCACTAACAAAATAAATAGGCAATCCGTACGCGAAATAATCAAAGTGAGTAAGCAGTTAATTTATAAAAGGACTTTTTTATGAAGTTACATCCCAAACATTTTGTTCGCTAGCGATATCTCGCCTTTTGTGTTTCCAGGTACGTGCATGCAGAGAACCCGGGGTGCGCTTTAAACTTACGGCTGTGTCAAATGGGCCGATTATAAAATGCCTAATGAATTTGGAATGCTGATGAAGGCAATACAACCGCGATGAACAACATTGGCAATTGTAAATTAAAACGGACTGCGTTCCTCGTGATATGCAAAATAAGCGTTCAAATGATATCGCCCTCAGCAGAGGCTGGAGACCGCTTAGGACAGCTTCCTGGAACCGCCTACAACAAGGCGCCGGGGTTCCCTCGGGACAACCAAACAAAGCGGCTGATTGGTATTCGTAAAATCTGCCGAACAGGGGACCGATGCACAAATTCCAAATCTCGCCGAATGCGATAACCAACTACGGAACCGAACTACCCACCTCAAGCTAAAAATGCTGAAGACGCAACGTCAATGCTAGAAAAAAGCGCGCTTACAAAATCACCCAGAAGCGAGAATATCTTTTGCAAATGTTCGCCCTGGAAATTGATGGCCACTAAAGGTTTTCTAGTTAAAGTCGATGAGTTAGCCAAAAAAATCAGGAAAAAGATTCTGAGTTTGAGCGTAATTTCAATTGGCATATAGCTTTGCGCGGCGCACTCTTCTGGTGCCGGACGAAAATTAAATTTCTGCGCTAGACGGTGGAGAATGTCCAGTAATCACAATTTAGCATGTCCTTCGTCTAACGGCGTCATACTGTCTCCCCTTCAAAGTTTCCAGCTAAATAGTTACTCGTTCCCTGAATACGAAGACAAAGAAGCAACTTCTGTGCCCGTTGCCTGCAAGTGAATGCTACATCTGCGGATCAAATGTCAATTACCTTGGCCGGGTTCGCGCAATTTAGCTTGGCCGTTTTGCCCTCTGCTTTGATAGCTTTGTTTTTTCTATATTACTCTCTCCTGTAAAATTTGATACAAATGCTTGCGTATGGACCTAATCTTATCGAAATGGCAGCACACCTTGTCATCCAGGTGTCCCCGAAAGAACTAATCCCATTCACTAAATGCCGTGATTTGACTTATGAGCATACGCCTTTTCGTATCGGTGAGCAATGCAGTTCGAACAGCACCGTGCACCGTTATCCCGGCGCGTTAACAGCCAATATCAATCGAGTAATTAGCAGTCGAGATTTGTCCTAGTTTGTGAGGCTGTCGTTCAGCGTCCCAGCGTTCTTTCGCACGCTGCAATATGTTGAGTGATGGTAAATGCTTGTTGTGAATTTCACTCGCAACTGATTTTCAATGAGTCCCAATCCAATGGCACAAGCAAGGTGCGTTCCCTAAGCCTAGCACCGAACAATAAATATATGGACTTTGTTTTTCGTACCATCCCTAGCTGCTCAACTTTCTGGCTTGATTGCAATAGGTTGACGCCTTCAATTTCGTCAAACTGATACTGGGAAGTTGTTTCCTATCGGGTAGCTACTTTCCTAAACCAACGTTTAGTCGTTTTCCATACCGATGAGCCGTTTCAAGCTCAACATAAATGCAAGATATAATTCAGGCTCCCATTGCGCATCAACGAGGCTCACGCCCCAATGATTCCCATGCTTGCCATCGCCCCTAAACGGAAGCTCCTTAGTAATATGGGGTAAACTTTGATTGTATTCAGCCATTTCGAGACTCCGCCAAGGCCGCAAACCTGCCGTTGGACGTTGTTTGTTTTAATCAAAGGATATCAATGCCCCTTGTGGAACGGAAGCGTTTCTGCAAACGTCCTAGGGTGACGACACTCTTTGCTCCACCTATCTAGTACAATCGCCAAGCTTTTTCACACCATAATTGTGGTGCCACAAAATAGTAGTCGACCATATACGCAAACTCATACGTCACGGCCGTTTGCCGTGATGCCTGCATATTAAAGTGAAATCCCCGCTGCACGAATATCGTCCGCGCAAACCTGCCGAGCATTTACATTCATTGCGCTTTGGCAAAGTGCCGGGATGAATATGTGTAATTAGACGGCGCGTAATCTAACGACTGTGGTCAATACCGTGTAAGCGTTAAGCGCTGATGGCCGTGAAAGATGGTCCCAAATCCTGTCATCATAAAGCTGTATATGTGTTTCGCGCCAATTAGCCTAGAGGGCAAACTGTAAAGGTTCACACCATAGAAACTCGTAAATTAATGTCGCCATAGGTACTTTGAACATGCAGTCACATAGTCACGTGTTTCGCCGTGTTAGGGAGCGACCTAAGCTTCTCCTATGCGTAAAGCGTGCTCTTTGACTGTCGGTAGATTTTAGAAACGATACCTTCAAATGAAGCTTGGTAATCATCAGTACGGCAAGTGCCCGACTCCTCGAAGTCCGAAGTTGCTGGTCAAATTGTGTTTTTTAAATGCTATTAGCGAGACTCGATCCACCGTTCTCAAAATAGAGCAACACCAACGCGGTTTTGCGACTGGGCGCACTGTAAAACTTGCATAATTTAGATAGCGCCTCAGTTCAACACTTCTGTTCATAGAGTGATTATTAGAAGGCGGCACTACAACTATCTGTGCGTATTCTTGGGTACACCCCGCGCCAAAAATGCAAATTTGCAGTCCACGATACGACTCGAAGCTTTCGCCACCAAAGAACTTCGAACTCGCCTACGTCACTACTGATAGTAAGCGATAAGTGAACAACTTAATGCTTAAAACAATTCGCCACAATGGTAATTTTCACAAGTTTATCTCCTTCCACGTATTAATCACACCGAACGCCATTGCGCCAGGCTCGTGTGTTTGGCCGAAAATTCACCCTACGGTCCCTTCGTGGCTAACCACTATCTGACGCGTCTTTTGAAGCGTCTAACTTAGATATCGTATTATAGGAAAAGCGCTCAAATTTATCCAGTAAAAGTAATTGCTGAGAGCAGCGATCTCGCCTCAGAAAGAGTTTATCCAAGTAGTTTCAAAATCACAAAACATGGTATCGACTCGGGTACGATAATACCTTCGTTTTTACTAAGAGAAAACTCTCGCCTATCGATGCGCCCTTGCGCTTACCTTCGAATACCCGACTGCAGCGCGGCGACATTTTTGTTTAGTCTCCTTGGTCGATATGACAGTAAAGATTGACCTTTTTAGGTAGGCTTTTCCAGTCATATCTTTCTCAGGAATGGAGCAATAACTGAGTGTACCAAAGACCGGCGCATACCTAATTGTCGCGCCCGTCAAGTCTAAAATTGTCGTCTAATAGTTTCTCTAATATCGCCTACAGGAGCTTCTTCGAGCTCGGAAGAAGGCCATCGATGTTGGGAGAACTGCTTAGTTGAATGTAATAACCCTCTAAACAATACGAACCGGTCAAGTTAGTTATAGTGTGCAACTGAAGCGGGCTCATAGGTGGAAGCGCCAAATGCTGTGTTTGTGATCGAGGCATGCAATCAAGACAGATTTTTAAGATCAATGCATAAACAAGAAAATAATATCCGTAGGGAAATCAGCCCCCAATTTAAAATAACATATTTAAAACAATTTTCCTGTTAAATTCATTCCAATTTATATTAACGAACATACTCATAAGGTAGGGTCCGTAATAATTCCGACAGACTGCAAGCGAAATCCACCTAACCTAATAGCTCTTTCTGACTAACTTGTTCCATAAAGAGAAAGTGGACGACTTTAGACATTTTAGAAAGCATTTAAAAATCAGCAAGGTTCATTAATGCTAATATTTTTATAAACTCAAAGAACTTCTTTGTGTGTCATCTTCCCATGTTACATCATTAATTTTTCTCTACTACTTGTGCGCGGAAGTCATCAAACTCTTTTGCTCCCATAAAATCTGTAATAAATTGTTGATTATTTCTTTTCAATTTAGTGAATTTCCCTCGTGAAATGCGCTGAAACTTAAAATTCTATATCCAGTAATTTTTTCTTTCAGAATTTTCTTGATGCAAATGCTATCCTATTACACTCTTGTAAGCACGTCACTTTTAAGCAAAATAACACACTTCGCAATAACTCCTATCCAGCCAATATAACTTAGTTTTGCGGTTTTCATAAACAGCAGTCTGAATAGTGATCATATATAAAGGGTTCAAGTTCTATCAGCACTCAAATGACATTCGAACGAAGTGAGAGGTGGCAAGTATGTGTATCACTGCAAAACGTGCAGCCATTAAGCCAACAAAGCTACATAAGCAATCCGTATGGTAACCGGCGTTTAAAACTTAAATTTCTAAAGCGCTGGTCCTACAAAACCGCCATATACAGCAGCAACTTCTGGAATTTCCGTCAGGAGAAACCCAGAAAATGGAGCCGCACACCAACCTGGGTCCATAGTTTATATCACAACTATTATTGGAAACATAACAGTAATTATAGTAACAAATATGACACGTTGTCTGATTGAAACAGAACGGCCAGGGCAGCAAAAAAGTAGCCAGATATAATATCGAAAATATGTTAAATAACCCATCAAGGTCGTCCCTCAAATCTAGTCCTCGGACACAATTTTCATTGCAACGCATCATTGTCTCGGAAAGTGCTTTTGGAGCTACGACTTGTGTAATGGGCAATGATGACGGTTCCGACTGCATTCCTTACAGTTTCTCCTTACAATCGAGCATCATTCTTAACTGTCAGGATCCATTTTTGAGGGGGCATTGAATCCAGAAGCGTACATTCTTATGACATTACAGTTGCATATCGAAGACCACTACTATTCTATTAATCTAAGATACTAAATACTAACTCTGCCTTTTACAATCATAACTACCAAAATGATGCCGAGAGAATTACACAGTGTGATTGCACAAATCCTTACTTTGTAATTGTGCCCTTTGTACCCAGAAAAATAAACAGCAGGCGAAAAAGAGGGTTTACCAAATCTTGTTTAACTATTAATTAGTGTAAAACGGGTCGCCGAAGCCGCCTTGCTACCGTATATTCAAAAATGTCACATATCCACACAGATTTCCAATTTTAGATTGAGCGGGCTGTACCAAATCCCACTAAAAATTTAATTTCCCAATAGAAGGTTAGATAATTTAGGTTTTCTAAAAGACTAATAGCGTCCGATTAAGCGGTTAACATATTGCGTGCCAAACTCCAATGAGACAAACTTTCCCAATTTTGATAAAACCTTTGTGGGATGCAATCATTTTTCATTCTGAACTTCGAGTAATAGACCTCTCTAGCTGGTTACACTCAAATAAGCTTCAGGAATAGCTCTTAATTGATTACTTCGCAGTCCTGCCACTCCAAATTTAAACAACCTGGCTATAATTCACGGATAGTACTGAGCTAATTTTCGGTCAGCCCTAATACTTCTAACTATCGTTCGCGCAAATCTCATGAGATTTCGCAATGGAAATACCCAAAAACAAAAGCTTCCTTAAGGTCACGCAATCCATAACCCACTTGGAAAACACTATATACTTATGAGGTTTTAGCTTAGCTCACCTGCCCAACCGCAGGGGATTATAAACGAGAGGTTTAGTAAGGTGCTGCTTTATAATTTTCCTAGTTCTTCTGGTAACCTCAGTTAAATCGTGCCCAATCAAAGATAAGTTCATTCCTGGCAAGCCGTGGGTAAACATCCCATCCCGGACTTCTAATCGGTCACTTCTCAATTGAACCACTCCAGACAGGCCCCCATGTCACCCGTCGGGTGAACAAGGCGAAGGTCATGCAATACTCCGCCAATCAAATAGCACTTGGGCCCTATGATATACTTAGTTCTTTAGATCCTCTTTTTTCCATTATTAATACTCCTTAACCACGAGTGACGAACTTAACTTATCTCTTCCTTAGCATTGAATCTTGTATTACTATCAGGCAAACAGACGCGAGAGTTCGTGCAAGTGGCAAATGCTGAAAACTGTTTAAGCAGTTAAAAAAATTGGGCATTGCAGCGGCAGCATCAGACATTGTGACCAGCATTTTAAGCATACAGACAAATTTGGAGAAGAGTTACAGGCGTAGTGCGTTTGAATCTTTACGAGCTGCTTTATGGGCTTTTTTGGCATACTATAGATATTGGAAGGCAAGTGAGCCATATCCAATACCTTGAAACGATACTCTGCTCTCGGCCTATCGTATATTCAAACTTCTTTGATTTTTTCGCGACGAGTGATGGTCCTCAATCTTAGTTCTGTTCATCCAGTATGTTTTATAGCCATAGATGGTCCCATAGTCGCAGCGAGTCCGCGCCCTCGTTCGCAAAGCCACTGTCAATCTTGTTGAAGCTGCAATTAGGTGCCAATGGAGGTGGATGGCCGCTGCCACTCATCTGAAACTAAACTGTTGACCACGATAAACTGTGCCGGCCATGGCCACAAAGATGAAAGCCAATATCACGGCCCTCATGTTGTGCAAAAGATCAACGCGTCCCGCGTTACCGCTCCATTGCAAGCCACGTAACATGCGGCGTATAGTCATTCGACGTTCCTCTACATTTCGCGCATTTGAATTCCTTTCCAACTAACTGCTTCAACCGCAACATCTCGTTTTTGTAAGTTTCCTCAGCGTCTATTTGGGTTAACCGAACATTGCGCTCGAAATTCATTCCATAATGATCACCACGCGCAAGTCTGTTGTTCTTAAGCTTCGGCGGCTGTGAGCTAGATCGTCGTGAAAAGGTACCCATCAAGCCGCATTAAAGGAAGCATGCAACTAAAGTTGTCGACTGATAGGCATGAAACTAAAGCGAGAATCTCTGACCTTTTAAAGAGTTCTGAACCTCAAATCACATTGTGGGTCATGCCACTGATTAGAAAAACACATTTCTTGTCATTTGGCTCCCTGGTACATTCTGACTCCGCTGAGTACATTCGACTCAAACAAGTCCGATGGGCATCTGGGCAATTAGTGGACATCCAAAATGGGCCAGCCGGACTGCAATGCTTGAATAAATTTCCCCGCCAGCTAACCTAGCCCCGCAAAAGCAGCGACACTGCTGATTCCAGTTGAGTCGGGGTGATCCAGCTTGAATGCGGACTTCAAAGATCTCTTTAATTTAATACCTTTATTTTGGATAGTTAAAATGTCACCTATTGTTATTAATGACGGTGAAACTGACTTTCCTGCTTGGCAAGTGCTACTTCTTGTCAAAGTCGGTATCACACACCCGCAAGCCTCTTATATGTCGTTCAATACAGACCGCAATAGTGCTAGTATATAAACTTAATTCGCAATTAACCATCTGTGATGCTAATGCAATTATAAGAAAATTATTGGAAAGTAAGGTATGGATGAAACGTTCAATAAAGAAGTTAATTTACCCTAAACCAATGCATCAGTGAATACCGTGGAGTGTTGAAGATTGGAAATAATGGTTATCTTCGCGAAGTTGGGCGAGTATTGCGGCACACGACATAATCGATGGTTGAAGTTAAGCGGAGACTTGTGTATGCGCACCTAAATTAAAGAAAAACTAGGAGAGTAGTAAAGAGTTATGCTTGAGAGGTGCAAAAGAGGGGACACGTGTTAGAGCGAGCTGATATTGAGGTTCTTAATTCAAATGAGTTTGACATTTAGGGGAAAGAAGTGGTAGAGCCGCATTAAAACTTTCTCTGGAAGTGATCAAGGGCTTGAAGAGAGAGGGGTGAGCCTGAAAAATTTAACATCGCTAAAGTAAATCTCCGAAACTCGTTTATGATGACTTTACGTAAACACTTACAAACCTGCCCGGAGCCTCTTACAAGTTTTTTAATATTCGTTCAATTAAAGTCCAAATTTTTCAGCTCCCGAATCTGTAGTAAGTAATTGCTAATATCAGACTAGAACTCACCTTACTTGAGTCGCTTAATGGTTCTCCAGCTCCACTCTGCTCTTTTTCCGGTCTAACAACGTTTAGCCATAACACATTGACATTTCAACCGAAACTGCCAACCCAATGCAAACTGAGTGTTAAGTGATAATATATTGGATAATGCTAAACGCAATTTGGGACGAAGTAATACATTCGTGTTGCCGGCAGAGAATCTCTAAAGAATAATTTAATCGGAATTTTGTTTGTTTGATTCAATAAAAATGAGAAAATAATAGGGAATATTTATGTCCGTGGAATTAATAAAATACCTTAGTTGGTAGTCTAGGCAAAGATTCTGAAGTTAAATATTACCCAAATAGCAAATGCTGTGTTGCAAATATCAACTTACGAACAAGTGCTATTGGAAAGACCGTAGTAACAGGTCAGGAAACAAGAAGAAAACAGAGTGGCATCGGTATTTCACAGCCTACAAGTAATCTGAACACCAGTCATTTATTTAAAATGGCGATCCTTCTAGTCAGTAAAATAGGGAATTGTTGGCAAGAAATGTATTATCCTTTGAGTGACGGAATAATTAATAAATGAAAACAAAGCTTGAGTTAGAACCTATTACCGCAATGAGGAAATACTATCGTCTATTTGAAAGACAATGGGCTACCCTAATGACTAAAGATTGTTGTTTAGTGCTCTTCAATTCAATCAAGAACAATAGGGAACAATAAAAGAAAATACTTTATACTCAAATACTTTGTAAAAAATGCTAAATGGTGAAAACACTTGAACTATCAGTAATTGAACTTTGATTCGAAGGAGATGATATAAAAACGGTGGGTTTTGTTCCTCATGACAAAACCAATCGCATCATGATTTTAGAATTAGCAACTAAATAACGCTTTAGAATATCTATAAAATGCAAGTGTTTCATTAGCCTCAAGTTTCAAAAGAGCCAAACGTCAATAACCCTACACTTAATTCAAGAATACTCAAATCAAATTAGACTCTTCAGAATTTGGAGTCATCTGAAAATAAGTTAAGGATGATCGGCGGTATGTTCCTTATAGAAAGCATCGCATTACAACACTGTTCTTTATTAAGAAAAATGAAGTTGAACTGACGAAAATAAATGCTCAATCCGTAAGAAAATTGAAGATGCGTTGAATTTTGATATTTCGGTATTGCGGGAAAAATGTCATTACTGACTTTTGAAGGAGAAATAGTTGGAATTAGCTTCTAAAAAGGCTGGCTAATGAAAGCTTAATAAAAAGAACAAGAAAGCCGACATATGCATTAACCTACTGGCAAACTCAATAATCACAAAGCGAAGTTTCAATTGAGCAAGACTTCAAAAAACCTAAGGTAGCAAATTGAAAGATACAGGAGGCATCACATGAAAAGGAGAGGTTAACGTCTTTTGTTAAGTCTCAAGCTGAATACAATTAATTAAAATTTAGAGTTTATTGATTAAGATGAATACGATGAACTTTATTAACAAAAAAATAAAACTTGGAACTAATAATGCAATTGAATTTCAAATAAAGATCTAATGTGGATTCGCCATCGCGTTTCACATCATGCAAGCCTTTTTATAACAACAAGATTATTTGTTATCCCAGTATATAATTGAAGATTTTTTTGCGTGCTCAACAAAGAACCTGATATATTAGCAGGAGAGTCAGGTTCAGGTAAAGACTAACCTCGTTAAATCGTTTGCAATGCTGTTGTGGAGGTGGCAAAAAATAATCCAGTAAAACTAACTGACAAGCTCTGAAGATTTACTTGTTATTTACAATCCATTAGAAAAGAAATACCTATTCAACGCCATTTTTAGAACCGGTTATATAGAGGCTTCTAAAAACCCCGATGTCCTTAACTTAATTGCTAGATGAAATGAACCTCGCCAGAGTTGAAAATACTATTATTGAGACTTTCCTATCACTCCTAGAAGGAAAGAGATCTACCCCGGAAAATAAACTTATACTCAGAATGATCTTCACAATGTATTGTCAAGAATTTTAAGCAATGTTATTGGGATTAATTGATAAATAACGAATAGCGAAATAATACAGAAAGGCAATATAGTAAATTTCATTGAGCTTTGCAAGATAAAGAAATAATGATGATCTTGAAAGAGAGTTTTGGTTTTAAGTGCAAAAGACCACTCATCTAAATACATTCTGATTTACGTGAATGCCATTAGTGAATACACTAAATAATCCCATACGACAATTAAAATTCCCTATCAATGTTCGGAGATTGGGGCCATAAAATTATCGGATGAAACGACACATCTCTACTTGTCTTCCTAAAATTCTTTGATAGAGCGCAATATTTATAAATTTGAATAGTACTCTATTTATTTGATGGGGAACAATAGAACAAGAATAAATAATGAATGTTGAATGTTGAAAAAAAACTTCATTTTGATCGAAGATTTGGAATCGCGAAACAAGTATCACCAATTTGAAACTGCCACACAATGATTTTTGTAAAATAATAGCCAATTTGACTAAAGAATTTCATCCTTTTTTTTAAAAAAGGGAAAAAAAAAATAAATAAGAAGTTGGCTTACGGAAACGATTAGAACAGGACTGAACTATCGAAATAAGGGGGCAATTTTAATACAATACAGTTTTGTTTTAAACAATTTCTTTATTCTAAAATACTACCTAAAATGACTTTGACGGAAGTAAAAAAGGTGCGAAAAGATATGAAGACCTTTACTGCGACTTCATCGGCAATTAACACCTCATTTAATTAAGGAGAAGATTTATTTTCTACAGAAGGAATTTGAACAAACAGGAAGTTGAAGAGTTGATTTCAATAAACAAAAGGTAAAATGAATTGGACTAGTGAATTACTGGCTTAAAGATGAGCCACTAACAAAAGTATCTTTTGAACAAATACTTACTATAAAAGGCGGATAAGAATCAGCTTTAAAGTATTACGGACATCAAAAAATTCGCTACGCCAATTGAAGTTGGTGATACAACTCGCTTCTCATTGAGCTATTGACCCGCTTTCACAAATGTGCGAATGATGGCCAATTTGGGGCACTTGGCTTTAAGAATTATTGATGGAGGTATTGATCAACAAAGGAGTATTTCTAAAACGAATGGTGACAAAGTTTACTTTTGAAAACCGGTTGTTAGATAATTTAACATAAAACAAACCTGTGGTCAGCGAAGAAGGGTCAAAAAGTAATAAGGCGTTGGCAATCAGAAAATATTCAGAAATCAGGGAGTAATTTTAAACTCCATGTTTGGTAGTTATAATGCGATTTAAAATAGGGACATTGTAGTTTTAGCCTATGAAGCAGTTATCTGATTAACCTCAAGACTTTAAAAAAATGACCTCTGGTATTTGCTTTGCACGAAAACAAGTTATATTTCTGCCGCCAGCAAAAGAAAAAGCTTTATGTATATTAGATGAATCTCACATTAAATACTTAATAGTTTATTGGTGTGCCTGAAAATACGTTAAAAAAAGCCTAAATCTGAATAAGAGAAATCAAGAAACTAAAGAGTATTAGAAAAGTAAAACCACTACTAAGAACATTATGAAATTGCTACCAAAGGTATAAAAACACAACTACTATAGAGCCTATAGTCATCGTATACATGTGCCCGAAAACAAGTAATGTGATTGTTTGTTGTTAATGCGATTTTTAATCTATTAAGTAACTTAGGCTAAAGTTCAAATTATAATTGCCACGTCATTACAGGAAAAGAAATAAAACAACCAGAGGAAAGAACTTACTTCCATTTACTGATACATTGGAAATCAATCGAAATGCGGTGAAGTCTTATTACGATGAAAATGAATAGTCCAAATTAATTGATGAAGAGAACTATTAAGGTCAAGCGCTTAGTTCTCAAATTAGTAAGGATGATACCAACTCAATTATGATTTTCAGCTACACATGACTTTTAAGAAAAAAACTTCGGAAACGCTACAAGTGCTTAGAGTTTTTCACATTGCAGGTTTAGAAAGATCTAAATAGTAGCCAAATAATTATCGAATTAACTTGAAGATAACCTTTGAACATGTAATTTAAAGAATATAGAACAATAAAATAAAAGGGAAAATTTCTTATTATATAGAATGATAATTATCCCATAAATTAACTTTCATTATATACGATTAGCCTTAGAAATATGTTGGTTCAGATATTAGAGGAAATTATCATTGGCTTAACAAGCATAAATAGAACAGTCTCAGTGAAAATATATGGAACGCACCCAATAAAGCCTAGAGAAAGAAAAGAGCAAGAACAAGAAAATAAATAAGCCAATAAACGCCTTTAGACCTTCGCCTCTATAGAATTAGAAAATAATAATCGACTAATCATTAAGCTCATACCAATTAAGTAACGATTAGAGATATACGTAAAAGAATAATAGAGTTGAAGATTGAACCCTGATAGTTTGTTACCAATTCAAATTCTTTTATCAAAACCAACAAGGTGTCACATACTTTATAAAAAAAATCAAACACTATCAGGACTGGATGAATGTATTCAAGAGGTTGGAAGATTCTGAGATATAGGCGATTCCTAAAATACATCGTTTGATTTTACGAGCGTGTGCCTTCTACAAATAATAAACAGTATAATGACAATTTGGTTTATGCAGAAGAGAATGAAAAATAAAATACTAAATCAAATATTAATCTACACCAAAAATGTAGAATGTTTTTAACTAAATTTAAAATTTAAAAAATTAATCGTAGTCTTAAACACTTTATGGTAGCGAAAAAGGAGTTTCCTGTTAATGTAAAGTGGAACACACACGCAGCACTCGTCATAGATTTGAGCTAAGTAAATTTAGAAACGAAAATGAAATACATTAAAGCGATTGGTTTTAGTACCGCTAAGTTTATGAAAAATACTCAAATGGGCGGTATAGCAAATCATCTAAGGTAATTGACCAAACTTTATATGTAAAATGAAATTATTCTGAAACCTCAAAAAAATATAAGTTTTTCCATATTCATCCTCTTAACAATCGGTCCACCATTAAACGCCCACAAAGAGGGACTTAAAAAACCGTTTTTTGGAGAATCAGAGTTATTTGACTGGATGTGAAACTAACCCGACTTCATCAATAATGGCGGCGTGTTTTATCAACGCATTCAAAAAAATTAAAAAGCGGGGGAAAAAAAATTTTTTACGCAGATAATCTACAAATGGTGTATCGTAATGTTATTACAATTATGGAATTGAAGAAAATGGGTTGGATCATGGAAAGATTTATATATTGAACAGATAAAGGTCAGATTTATTTTTGAAAAAGAAAGACAGGATTAACCCTTTAGTTTGTGCAAAAGCCTTTGCCTAGTTTCGGAAGTGATGACCAGCATATCCTCTCCGCGTTGCCGAGTGAAAACAATACAAAAAACGGTTTTAAAGTGACACACAGACCTTAATCAATGCAGACATATAACATATTATTAATTATCTGTATTACGGATCTTGTCGAAATCGGATTTATTAAGCAGGGCCCATATTGGACTTATCATGGCAACCCAATCAAGTGCAGCCCGTAAAGCAATAAAGTGGCCAAAATTGGGTGAAATAGTATAGAAATGTGAGGAAGATAAATAAATGAATTACATTATATATTGATTGAGTCTGGAAGATCCTTTGAATTCGCAACAGAGGGCATGTGCTTTATCAGGTATTGATGTTTTGCGGAGAGTTTTTGAAAATTTGGCGATGAAACACCCACACACATACAATAAATACGTTTAAAATATTCAGGCCTTAAAGAATAGCGTGTTCCAAGCTCAATGATGGGACTTTTCCATTTACCCGAGTTTAGAAGAGCAGTTTGGCCCCTGATATGCTCGCGCCGTCGGAAATGGAACGCGAAAACAATATCTAGATAGATAATAACTTTTGGATTATTTGTTTGGCGGCAATTACCACTCATTATTAACCCAAATCTCTTCCATTAACTCAACTCGTGAAAAAACATACCGTTTAATGCTGCCGATGTTCTGGCTTATGTGACACCCCCAGTAAAGGTGAGCACCTAAGTAATAACAAAGCTGGATCTCGTTGGTGCATCAAGAAACATAGAAGAGTGACTTCAACATCCAATATAGCATATAAACCAAGAAATAATAAAATCTCTTCCTGTGCCCTTGAAGTTGTGATCCTTCGATCCCTAAAAGGGCTAATAGTTGAATTAGTTGAAACATATAAATGTTCGATATGGATTATGCAAATAATTCAGGGCTTGACTTGTCAATTTTGCAACAATATCACAATAAAAAATCAAATGAAAAAAAGCTGTTAAACCTTATACATACGAAAGGCGATATTTTTTGTTGAAGTCTTCGTAAATTTGAGATAAGAAAAGCAAATTGCAAACGAGATAAGTGGATTTTATTTATGGTCTGTTAAATGGATAGAGAGGGCCGTCATCCAAACGAAATAGATAGTCGAAAGAGTCAGAATGAAGCAATGCGAGAGCGAGAGAGAGCGCGAGACGTAAGCGCTGTACTCTAGGCAAGGTGACACTGGTTGAAAGCGAGCGTGCTAGGGATCGCATTGGAGAGAATATAACTCTTTCAGGAAAGTACGTTGAGCCTTTTCCGAACAGCGCTTATATATTATGAAACTGCTTACAAACGTTATTCCAAAGCCAATAAAGCTAGCATGTTGAAAAAAACTTGTTTAGGGTGCGAAATTAATGCTAATGTTGATAACATTTAGGTCAAACCTACCAGAGCACTAATCCTCCTAAATTGCAAATTCAAGCCGTCTTTACTGCCCTAAACCAAAACATTGTCATAGATTCCTCGATTTTCCAAAATTTTCAGAAATTGAAATATATTGTGAAGTCATTAGACTTTGAACGGCTAATCTTATTCAAAAATATACCCTCTTCCTTAATTGAAAAGCTATAAAAGGAGTGTGGCATTATGATGATTATAATGGGGATAAGATATATTTGAAATACCAAGAGCAAGTAATAAAGACTGAAATGCACATCAAATTAGAATGTGAGATCTTTATGTTCAGAATTGGATAATGAAACTAGATGAAAGGCAGAAGTCATCGTAGCTTGTAGAAAGCCGGCTTTCAACATCATTAATTAAGCCGTTAACGGCAATACAAAAATCAGCTGTTCCTAACCGAAACAGAATCAGCTAAAAGA
>Ga0163217_1065326_pt1 | contig 18403 bp, 11 predicted proteins | sample SynspAceP_FD_185933 | JGI IMG/M metagenome (GOLD analysis project Ga0163217, IMG submission 185933) | Saline lake microbial communities from Ace Lake in Antarctica - Synechococcus sp. Ace-P (PacBio error correction) | ecosystem: Environmental > Aquatic > Non-marine Saline and Alkaline > Saline ...
TCCACCAAATAAAAAAGGGGGAAAAAAAAAGGGGAAAAAGAAGACATAGCTGGGGGACCTTAATTTTTTTTTTTTTATCCGGAACAACCTTTTTTTGGTTGCGTAAATTCCTGGCCAGCAAAAAAAATTCCTGCCCATGTTTCTGCTCCTGAGGGGAACCTTCAATTCCAACGGTTAATTTTCCCTTCATAGATCAAGTCCGACCAATTCATCATCACAACTTGACTTTAAATGTCCCTTTAAGAAAAGTTTCCTGGGATGTAAAATCCAACGGATTGGCCTATTCAAAAGATGACCAAATATCTCCAAGTTTTCCCAACTTCCCCAGCGTCCCTAAGTCTTGATCTAGAACCCAAATTGCCTTCGCACCTAGAAATTGTTTTTGCAACGTCTTGAGCGCAATCAAATGCTTTTCATGGCGCAGATCTGCACCGCCAAAGCTCCCAGTGATTAGCCTAAACCTTGTAATGTCCAAATGGCTACAATACCGGCACGGTCCGCCAGCCCTAACCAAGTCTTTGCAAAGCAGATGCTCTACATGCACATCTCATCTTCCATCAACGCATTCCCACATTCCCGTCTTTCTGGTTTCTTGGAATTCCAATTCCAGTGTGGCATAAAATGAGTTTCAATTTTGGATCGGTCGTGAGGATTTTCAGTTTGCAGGTAGACAAATAATTCTCCGTCCACTGGTCCTCCTACAACCAAGAGTGTTTGTGGTATATCACAGTTTCTTGAAAAAGCCCATCTGAGTCAATCACGTCTTTTACAATGGAAAATATGGAAAGGAATGCCGTGGACCGGATTATCCATTCAATATTTTGTTGTAAGGTTATTCTTGAAGTCAAGCCCACCTTTCTGTAGTGGTCCATAATATTCTTTGGGCTCGCGAGCGGCCTGAAATAACATGCCGTGCCTGACGATTTCCTGCGCCATATCAATTTTGGATAGTTTTGTATCTGTAATTAACACTGTATCGCATCACTTACTTGACGTGCAATGCGCCCAAGCTGTCACATTTTCACTTTGCCAAAATACCAGGCCTGTAGAAGTAAATTCTCGACCGATCGAATTGTACCGGCCATCTACTAAAGTCCACAATAAGTCAGTACATCAAGTAGTCGCCTCTGTCCGGATCGCGCGTGGTGGTTACATCCAACAGCCAGCTTGGTCAAATAAGGCCAAAAAACTGCCGCACGGTGGTAAGTTCACCGATGACGTAAAGTGGGGAGTGCGTAATCTACAGAAACCCGGCAAACTAATCGTTTTGCAGTTGCGGTCAATGACTTTTCACATTTCGATTGCCACTTTGATGTTTTGCCCAATTTCTTTGATCCGGTGTTCTCGATTAAATCTATTCAAGTGCCGTTCCAGCACCTCATTATTCTTATGGTCAGCAAACGCGCATTTTTAAGGACGCACAGTTTCTTTGGGGATAGTCACGAGCAGCTTTACGTCGATCTACGTCGTTTAGGTCGTATTTTTTCGGGCTGTCGGTCTTTTTCTACTTTTCTTTTTCGGCATCCCTTCTTCGCATCCTCGACTTTCTGCTTTTTCGGCTTCCTTCTTTCTTTCACTTTTGCGTCAGCGGGCTTTTTTGCACTTGAAAGCTTTGGCAGTCGCTTAGGTTATAAGCGACAATGCGCATGTTCTACAGCCAGTGCACACACGTATTGTCCCAGCCCAAAGCAGGAAACCTGCCCAGCCTGATATCAGTTAGTTCCGAGAGGGAAACTGGCAATTTTTTTGCATTCAGCTAACCAGAAATGCTTGAGCCTTATCACGTCATTGAGGTATGCGTGACGCAGCAGAAACCAAATGCCAGCCGATAGCCGCTATGCTTGAATCACCTTCGCTCGTGCCATTTTTATCCAATCCGCATTTTGGCGGCATGCGGAAGAAACGCAGGATCAGCTTTTTCCGGTCACCTGAACAATGTGCTTCTCATCTGTGCATCCAACGGATGGAGACTCTAAACTTGTTCCGCCCCGATAAAGTAGATTCCGGGGAGTCGGAGTTTTTGGTGAATGTGGAATTAGATCTCCATCGTGTAGCAGATAAAGTTAATTGCCAGAACCAGCTGATGATAAGCAAATAAGGTCCACTGTGAAACTCTGAAAAGCAGTAACGTTGGAGCTGCATTTCTGACGGTCCTTCAGCTGTCCCTTTGATGAGACTATTCTGGTGCATCATTATTCCCATAACTGTGGGCTTTGGAATACACCATCATCTTTGTTTAGTTTGAGTCAAGTTGCTGGCCATTAGGGTCTTACTTTAATGAGACCTTGCCACCTTCAGCTTGCCAAGTGACAAAGGAATCCATTGACGCATTCGGGAAGAGCCAAGTTGGTTCTGGCCTGAGTTTCGCGTTTCAATAGTCAAAAGCTTCTTGTGGTGTTCGTTTGGCAAATCCACAGATATAACTTCATTTGACGGGCTGTAAGCTATCTGCTTTCCATTTGGGCGATGGGTGCACATCTCTGGATTTGTGTGAATGGTGGAAGTATGCATCCATCAGAAATAGGATAGGTCAAATATCAAGTTCCGGGCCCAGTGGATGCTACTCTTACGGTAAAAGGTATTTCTTGTGGCCCTTTTTTACTGGCTACCTTCGATCGTGGTCGAATTTGCCTCCATGAAGAAGATCACAATGCTTTTTGTCATCTCGGTTGTCCATAGAAAATCCCGGAAGCACATCTCTGGAAGCTCTCGATTCTTGGATCGTCATCTGGATTCGGGTAGGCAAGCCACTCTTCATCCTCTGTGGCAGAGGTCTCTCAGGATTAATCCTGTCTCAGTTTCGTGACGTGTGGTAAATCATAAACAGTAAGCATTTTGCCGGATATGATTGTGGTAGGACGGAAATGCGAACGCATATCGGGACTTTGCGGGATCAATTCACCCCGTCACGGGCGATCAATAGGTTTGAAATCTGGTATTTGTGGCAGGAGCGTTGTAGGTCCAAGATCCAGTTCTTTCGGAAACGCAAACAATATTGATCATCGGTGCTGAAGCAACTTTCGTAGGCATCCGCAGTGCATTTTGGCTCTTTGACGCATCTGCTTACGCAGAGCCTCCATCGACATGATATAGGCCATATTTTTGGTGTGTGATCTGCATCCCTCCTTCGCGGGAAGCAATCATGTATTTTCCGTCAGAGTCACTCTGGTCCTGTATCTTATTGTCTTTCCATTTGGTGATTTGCTTTTTCTCGTTGTCTCAAGTGTTGAGCGTCCAGCCGTTTTCTCCTGCCTGACTTCACGTCCGAGATAATAATGATTTGCGTACCATCGACGGACTGTAACGGAGGCCTGTGCAATCAAACTGCAATTCCGATGTGAACTGAGTTGCACTACCCCAGAAATTAGGGATGCTGTAAACATATCAAACCTACATGAAGTCGAAAAACAATAGCCTTCCTAGTACATGGACTATTTAACGTCAAGGTATCATGACACCCTTTCGGAAAGAAATCAAAATCAAAGTCTTCTGTTCGAGCGATAAGCTTTACTTTTCTTTCTTTTTCGGCTTGTCAAGGATATCTTGAGCCATTGACGTAAAAGAGAACGTCAAGGGCCACGCGCAGCTAGGAGTAGTCGTTTTCAATTAAGTGGGTGTATTACGCGTTAGTAAAATTTCAATTAAGCCCGATTTGCCTGGAGGACATAAAGAGTTTGGGAAGTATAGAGGTGAGTTGGGTGGCGGTAGTATTTAAAACACTACTTGAAGCTCAAAATTTCGGTGAAATCTGTTCGAATCCCATTGGCCACGGTTAAAACTATATGCCGACGGTTAAACCTGGGCCCATTGTTTGGAATGTTCCATACCCAGCCCCCAATACCGTGGATCAACGTTGGCAAATAGCTCGTCATGATTTAAGGAAAAATGGCATATCCATATTTGAAGAACCACCAATTCGACGTTTTTAACTGTCTCATAAATCTATTTTGAAATCAACCTTCTGGTAATTTGCGCTTTTTTGGTTGAAGATCTAGCTAGGAAGGGATTTTACCTCTTGAATAAAATGGAATTCATAAATTTCTTAATCAACATTGAAGTGAAATTCCTTCCATGCCGGTTAACTGGAATCTACCAGGTCCGAGCAGCAATTTTGGACACCACCCAGCAGGAAGGAATATCCATTTTAGAGCTATGCAGCTATCACCAATTGTCCTAACTTGTGACGCACTACGAAAGGCCCTCTTTTAATTAAGGTCATGCTCAAATGCATTTCCAATAAGAGAGCGGGTTCAAATTGAACATGTTGCAAATGTATTAACTGGTTTTCTAAATCCCAGAGTACCATGTAGACCTGTTAAAAAACTCTATTCTGCCTCTTTACCTGCCATAGCAGAGGGGCAAAAGCCGGGGGGGAAGTATCAAAAAATTGGTGGATGAGCAGTCAAAAAAAGCTAGATATGAACGCGTGAAGCGCACCAAGATGCGCATCAGTTGTCACCCGAAATCCTTGATTCAGAATATTGGTTGCGGTAGGGCCAAGCTTTTTTGTAAGCCTGTCAGCAAATCTTTAAAATTTGTCCGAACTTTTGGCATTGAACTTTAGTGACGAAGGCTGAAGAGATGAAGCGCTCGCTCATTTTGAAGGGCTAGACTAAAGTGCGGAGAAATTCAGAGCTAACCCAAGCAGTTTGCAGCCTGAAATTGTCATCACGATGTGGCATTATTTGAGCATGATTACTTCCCATTTGCAACTTGAGTTATTTTAAAATCATTTCGAACCTTTCCACAACACTCATCATATGAATCCCCAATTTCGATGCGGCGAGCAAGCAAAAAAGTATGGCGGAAACTGGCAGGTTGGCATGCGAACTCGCGTCATAAATATGCCTTATTCTCGCCGATACATTGCGCTGCTTGCTTTCAAAAAAGCGGTTGGAAAGTTTCCCGAACTACTCACGTATGGCACCGATGGATCCTTAATTTGCTCATTTGGATGAGGCGAGAATGGAGAAAAAAGAAGATCAGGAGTGGGATAAAAATAATGGGAGGATGAATTTTTCTGGTGTTTATGCTTGGGATGATAAGATTTTATCACAAAAATGGTGGGAAAAAAGATCATCCTTTGAATCATACCATCAATAGCATTCCAGAATAGCAATTTTAAAGGCCTAGGATACATTAAAAAAAACTATGGCCTTCGCCAAAACGACTTAATTTGTTGATTGTTTTGGGATTGCAAATCTCTGGATCAAGGTTCGAGATTAACAATCCGCAATATTTATCTGGGAACTCCAACAACCGGGTTTGTCAATGGGAAGCATCGTGATGTGGATTTTGTAGCACAAGGTTTTAACCTGTGGTTAAAATTCCAATAACGTTTCCAGGTTGGCCGAGTGGATGTCAATCTAGAAAATGAAGTTCGCCAAAACGGAGAGATGCAATAATAAAGGTTGCGATCCAACCCGATAGGGGAATTACAAATTCTTAAGATTATTAAAGCAAGATGCAATCTACGCTGGTTAAAACCTAAAGAAGGGGGAAATGCATCTGCGCTTAGGCAAGCATCTAGACTAGCGCGGTCCACTCTAGTCAAAATTACACGCTCTACAACCTAGAAGGGACGACAACAAAATAGAAATGTATACCGTCGCCGAAGGGACTCTAAAAAGATACGTGATTTCTTTTTAACCAGCCGTTAAAACACTGCTAGGATATGGTTCGCCATGGACTTTAAAAATATGGCTTGTCAAATGCCGTCGGCATGCGATTATTTAGCCAGTCAACTTTATTGGCTGGATTGGAGAATTGGGAAATGTGAGCGCGGGGAATGTCCGTAGGCATGAACGATATAGCTATATTTTAGGCTCAGCTAGTCGGATAGGTATATACAAATCCAGAAAAATTAAAACGCTGGATAGGTTGACCTCGGGGGTCCCGGTGAAAGGTTTTAATCCGTATTCATATTTCCATGGTTTCACCCATGGCTATTCATGGTTTGACTCATTTCGTGGTCGTCAATAATTAATTTCCAGATTGATTTGAACCATCCTTTTTATGATCAACGGGATCAAACCATGAATAACTTGTCCCGGCGTGGCGGAGCCCGTATGAAAATCAGTTTGGAGATCAAGCAGGAAGACCCTACGACGGTGAACCGTCGAACTTTATTGGGTTGCCTAGAAAAATAAAAAGGTTAGTTACACTATATCAAATCAAACGCTCTACAGCCCAGAAGGAGCAAAATAAGGGGTTTCGACCAGCTTTAGGGATTATAAGACACCTAATGATACTAAAGCGTTAGATGCAATCTACGCTTAGGCTAGCATCTAGCTCCTAGATGGAGTTCAAAGCAAATTCGGAAATAGAATGATTTTTTTACTACAGAATCGGGGTCCAACACCCTCTGGGAGTGAAATCCTAGATCAAGGTTCTAGATTACATCCGAGAACCTTATCGGGACTCGACAGCTGTTTTCAAGGGATTAAAAATTCCTAAAAACAGTTAAAGCGGTAGATGCCGCGATTGTTATCGCGGTTCTACGCTTATCCCTAGGAGACATGAAAGTGTAGTTGTTAACTTCCTCGGTAGGATTCTACACTAACAAGGGATAATTCCTATTATACTCACCTCGATTTAATATAAGGGGAATAATAAAGCGTTCAAATGCAAATTGCACAGTGATACGATGAATCATCTTCCAATAAAAAGGCCTCCATTGTTCCATACTAACAATGGCGGGTCGACAGGGAGGTTAGTTGACATTCTTTTAAGATTCCCAGTCGGATCTTTTAGAATTAACTCAGGTTGAAAGACATCTGAGTGAATCTAATTTTCAGGACTCGGTCAAATCGTTAATATCAGTTTTGATGGAAATTTGATTTAATGAATATAATCTGCTTGAATCGAGACTCAATGTCCCAAGGATGGACAATAGCAAAGGCTTTGATTTCCAAATAGCCTTTAATTCATTGGATTTGGTTATTCATATTTTCTGCGATTTTTAAAAAAGTGATTCTCGACTTTCAAATTTTCTAAATTAATTGTCTAGCGGTAGTTACAAGCTACGTTCAGTCAAGAGCCAAATACACTAGAAAAGGAATAATCGTAAGATTTAAGTATTTTAACACCTACCAGGAAATTTAAAATCACGTTTAAACTAACCTGTGCGGACTGTGTTTTCGGTTAGCTTTTTGGCATTGCAGTAGTCAACCTTTAGCCAGTCTTCCAAAAATTGGCTCCTTTACTGGCATTACAAGACATGCAACAATAAGCAATATTTGGTCTATTCGTTTACTCTGATTCAAATTTTCAATGTGTTCAAGATGGTTTGGTTTTTCTAGATCTCAATCTTCAGTAAAATCTTCCTACAACACAATAGACACATGCCAAGATCTCTTTGCTTACAATATTTTCAACTTCTCTCGGATCCCCACCGGTTTGCGCATTAATTCTTATTATTGTTCATACAAAGAAATCCTCATCAGCTGCTTTAACCTCATAAACAGATTTTGATTGACTCCGAATTAAATTCGTGCATTAGATCAAACTAATTTATGTCCCGTCAGTTATTAAGTCGATTTTATGAGTTGCGTTTTTGCCTTTTCAGTTGCTCCTTTGTCAAAAAGAGAAGTTGTAGTAAAGAAACGCCCTTGTTTAGGTCCCACTCATGGCACCTTATAAATTCCTGATATCCTTTTTCGGTACTTTATTCTCAGAAAATCTTTCGCTTTGATAGTAATTATCAAGACCGCTAATTTTGTCTCATTTATAATCCCATCTATGCGCATCTTGAATTTGGGTTCTATAAAATCTCGTCATCCCATTTTTTGATAGGATCAAAAATAACTTCTCAAAATAGTATGTGATCATGGTTTTTTAATTTTCCATAAGTCATTTGATTTTCCAAACCGTATTCTGAAAAGCTTCATCTATAGATCCTTGAGGAGAAGCATTTTTTCATCTTTTTGGATATTATAAGAATTAGGTTTCCTTTTGAATCCTCATGTAAAAGCCAGCATATCACCATCTTCTTCAACTTCCCTTTAACGTCAACGCACTTTGCTGATTTTTTCCTTTTTTCAGTGATTTGACATGACTCGTTCGGGATAGTTGATGTAATCCCTCCTTCTTTTAGAGGTAAGATTTTCCCATGCTATTCTGTTGTTAATTAGAATTTCACCAGATTTGTGGTTTTTCTTCAGTAGTTTCTTGTGGAACGAGCTGTAGTAATATTTTCCATACTCAATTTTGCATTTCTCCGTATGCAAATCTACCATCGCTTTAAGATTTCTAAAATTGAGTAAACGTTTTCGTGAAAACTCGGTTATTTCTAAGACATTTTTAAGTGTCATAATTTTGAGAAAAAGTTTTGGTCCACTTCTTGCTCTGAGTTAGTTTTGGATTCCACTAATTATATACTAAAAACCCTTTCCCAACTCCGTTCCTATAATTTCCAATTACTTTTTCGATATTTTACCCCTATCTTTTGGCTACCCAATCCTGATGTTAGGACCTTTTACTACCTCCTGTTTTCTTCACTTGCGCTGTCTGGCTTTTCCACGACCCTGACGCAGCTCTGATTCTAGAAGTTTTCGAAATGTCGGCCCCTTCGTGGCGGACGGGTGACGGCGGTGGGGGCGGGATTCCAACCTTCGCATTTCTACATGGGTGCCTACCGGCGGGCGGATGTGGAAAAGACAGATGACTATGGCATCACTTGGACAAATATCTCGGATGGTTACTTTCCTACCCATCCATCGGAGCGAATCTGGTCTATCAGCCGACCAAACGATCCTCTACTGTAGGTACAGGTTCGGATTGGCCTTCGCTCAATGGATCACCGGCAAAGGTGTCTAATAAAATCAGAAGATGAAGCAACTTGAAGTTTATCGGACTGAAAGATGCCGGACAGATCGGTGCCGTGGAGATTCACGTCCAACTAATCCGATATCGTCTATGGGCCGGCATTGTCAGGCTTTTTACGAAGAATGCAGAGCGGGTGTTTTCGAAAACTGTCGATGGTGGTGCAAATTGGATAAAGGTATTTTTTCATTCGATAGTTCCTTGGTTTTTCTGATTGGAGCTCGCTTCCGGATGATTCCCAATACGTCTATGCGGTCTTGGAGGGGTGGCGCAAGCCTTGGACGATTCTTCGGTTCATCGAATGGCTGGCGTATATAAGTCCCTGATTGCGGAAAAGACTTTGGACCGAAACTGACCAAGAAGGCTAATTCCGGACAAATAATTGGAACGATTGATTTTGCGGTTCCTCCTAGCGGATCAGCGGTGGTTTATCGCGAAATACGAGCTTGGATAAGCCAAGGCGGATTGTACCGCTCGGCTGATAGGGTGCAACTTGGTGACTGGTCTCCGATAATTCCAAACTTGACCAATCGACCTTTTTTACTAACACAAATATCTACGCTCAATCCGAAGGATGCGAATACGGGTTTATACACAACGCTTTGAGATTTCAACGCTCCCTATGATGGCGAAAAACTTTGGAAATCCTGTCCAGCACCCCATGGAACAATCAATGAACATTTTGGCAAAACCCACGATACACGATCTGGATTCAAGCCAATGACGGCGGGGCGAAAATCACCTCAAAATGATGGGAAGAGCCTGGTCCACGCGTTAATCACTACCGCCGAACTCTAATCAAGTTGAAAGTAGACGATGCCAATTTCCGTATGGCCTAATGCGGGCATGCAGATAATTACGCACACCGAGCAAGTACGAGCTGCCGCCACTTAGGTGTGCAGCAGGCAGCAATGCCTTCATATCAATACGGGAGGCTGTGAAACTGACCTGCTGTTACCCAAGCCGGTGATCCAAATATTGTCCTATTCGAAATGCAGGGAAGGTTTGGCGGTCTAATGACAAACGAACGGGTCAGGAATTGCAAGTATTACGCTGGTGCTCCCAATATCATGAACAGCAATCGCAAGATCTGAAATTTAGATTTCAGCGGGTGGCACGGATCAACTTTCCCCGGCATGAATTCCGGAGGAATCACCATACTTCACAGTATGTGCACAAGACGTGGATGAGGAAGACGTTGGAAAATCATTTTCACAAACTTATCCGGCAAATGACGATAAGCAGTAGTTCAGGTTGCCGATCACGCGAGATGTCACCGCGAGAATATTAACAAGTACGATTATGCCATTCGAGAATTCCGATTCCAAGGAAGGGTGAATCTGGGTAGGTCCAATGATGGACCAGTTCATGTGACAGAGACGGTGGAAGACTTGGAATGTACGCAAAGATCCGAAATGGTGGGCGAGGGATTTCGGTGGAGCATCTCACATGATCCTGGAAACGGCCCTATTGTGGCGATCCTTGCTATTTGTTGGGCGAATGATCAGCCTTATATTCTACAAGACTACAGATTATGGGAAAACTGGCCTTGCTGACGGTGGGGAAAAATGGAATTCCGAAGATTTCCGACACTGGTCGTTATCGTGAAGTATCCTGCCAAAAAAGGAATCCTCTATGCAGGAACACAGTTTGGCTATTTTATTTCTAAATGACGGCAGCAACTTGACGCTTCAATAAGCATATCTACCGTCACCCCGATCCACCGACATCAAGATTCATCAGGATGAATTTGGTATTCCAAGATGGAAGTAGGTTTTTTGATTTTGGATAATCTGATAGTGTAAGAGGATTTCTGAGATTTGAAATCAGCGATGTCTTTTTGATACCAAGCCCCGGCATCCGAACATTAATTGTCTCACGGCGGGAAAACCAATGGCCGGACATACCTCGGCTGGCGAAAGCGGATATTACTTGGGCAAGTAATAATCGGAGGGACTATCGATTGATTAGGTGAATGCAAGGACAGGTGGTTTCGAACTTCAAAGCTGAATGCTGCCAAAAGAGAATAAAGTAGAACACTGTCCAGAAATATTCCACAGAATTTACTGAAGCTCCGGCTTCAGGTGACTTTTCCTAATAAAGCTGGGAGAATCATTTCAGTTGGATATGCTGCATCTAGGGAGGTTGGAACCAAAGACCCGAAAAAGCTTATACCGGAAATGGGCGATGGTTTCGACTGGGGTTTATACTGCAAAGATGATTTCGGGAGACGTTTGGAGGAGAAATTTGATGTGGTCCCTAGATCACGTGATCTTTGGGTGACGGATGCGATGTGGCGGAGCAAGACAGCCTTGACGCTGGAAAATTCAGACGTTCCGAAAAACGAGGTGATTCAACTGATTGCTGGCTATCGAAAATGGAAGTGGAGGGCGCTAAGCTTGTGATTGAAAAGGAAAGTCATCCAAGAAAAATAAGCGCGTAAGAAAATGAATTGAGACTATTTACAATCATTCGTCACGGAAGAAGGCACTTATAGCAACCGATGCTGGAGGAGTCAGGCGAGTTATTTGGGTTGCGATGCTAGTCAAGCGATCAAAAGCCGGGGCAAGATGCCTATGAGGACTTGAGGAATTGAAAGGCATGGTTTGAGCTTGTTAAAAGCGGGTATGCGGGGAGTGGTGAATAGAGAGCCAGTTTATTCGGTTGTGGGTTCTGGGTTGTCAGTTTTTCGTCATTACAGGATTTAAATACAAAATTGGCTGCTGGGTAAAATTCAAATCAGAACTTGCTTCCGAGAGCAGGCAATCTGCCCAAGATTGAGGATTGCTTCGAGCTGGCTGGAGGCGTCTTGTAGCTCACATTTCCGTTTCAGGTCTGCGCCAATGACGTGGCAGACGACCCCTAGTCCTGAAGGCTTCCTTTTCGATTCAAATCAGCGTAAGCAGTCATTATGATTTGCCCAATTCCAGGATTTAGGGTATTTCTCTTTCAGCCTTTCATCCATCCACTTGGAGTTTGATAGGTATAGTTGCTTTCTGAGTTTTATGCTTTAATCTGATAAAGTTTCTGGTTTTGAATAATCCATAGAACTTTGGATCACATATTCGGCCGGTGACTTAGTTTTTCGGATCTGGAGCGTTTGGGATTGAAGCTCTCTTGCTGAACAATTCCGAAAAGTAAATGAAGTGCAATAGTCCGATACCGTCACTAACATCCAGTAGTGGTCAATCAACTCAACAAACGTAAAATCCAATAAGAAAAGTAAACCATAAAGCGCTAAGAGAATTTCCTAGTCTTCAAATGTAATAAAGCGATGTTAGGGTGAATACGGCAAAGGACCTATTTCGTTGTCGTTACGAGTTCCCGGTCATGTCGGCCGCCCCTGGGGTCATTGACGGCCTACTAGTCCACCTTTCCCTAGCAAAAATGCATTTAAACTTAACGCTTGTTCCACTCCCTACTTCCTGAATTTATTGTCAATTTCCCACCAACTTCTTGGGCTCGTTTTCGCAATTGAAAAGTCCGTTTCCGGGTGATCTTGGATTCAATCAGCCTTTCATGTCCCGTGATTTGGAGGGTGAGGCCGCCTTTTTTCTGCAAAATGCTCACTTGAATTTCACTAGCTCCCATATAAGATGGCAACTTTGAAATGCCTTCCTGCAAGACCCGGTAAGATTGGAATCCCATTCGCCGAGTCAAAGCGAAGGGACGAGTCCAGCTTTTCTCCCTAGGAAATTAAACTTTATTTTTTTGATCAGCCAGCTGTGCCGCTGGCAAATAATTTCGAAATCCTTCCGACAATTGCTTCCAACTTACCTGCCCACGGCATTCATGCCGCAGATCGTGATCCCTAGCTCAGTGATGTCTGTTGGGTGAAGTGGCTAGTGTCATATGAGCGCTGCGTCATTGCTCTTGATTTGATCACGTAACTTCAGGTTTTCGATAGCCGATATGATAAAAGTGGAGTTTTGTGCACCGATGTTATCATGCAAGTTCTCTTGAGATCAGCAAATGCGTGTCTGGAGTTGTGTTTGCGTTGCGATTTGGACCAAAGCTGTCCTTCAATTCCTGCTTGTTGGTTGAGCTGCTGGTTTTTGAGTTTTAGCTGGAATACGAGGCAATAGCCCACTATCACGAGTAAGACCTGCAAGGCCGCCGAACAAAAGCTGAATAGTACGACTGGCGGATTCCAGTCGCTGCTGCTGCGTCAATAGCGCATCTTTTTTTCGGTTTTGATAGGCTGGGTGTCCATAGTCCGCGGAAAGCTGCTGATTCTCTTTCGCTCGTGAGTTTTTTATTACAGGCCAATATTCGTTCGAAGTGTAAAAGGCTGCCTGTCCGGCATTCCCAAACGCAGCATAGACCTGGGACATCAAAAAATAACAGCTTGCGATATCCTCTTCGGCATTTTGATCCTCGAAATTCTGTAAAGCCCGAAGCGTAATAATTCCCGGGATTTGGATAGTTTTTAAGTCATTGAGACGTTGCAAGGTTGGACTCAATGAGGGCAAATCATAAGAGGCGCCTAGCTGTGCGGCGCGTGAGTCTTTTCTGGGCAAACTCAATTGCCTACCTTACCTTTTTTTCAGGGTGTTATAAAGTGTGGCAAATTTTAAAGGTGGTGGAGGTATTATACACATCTCGAAAATTCTCAAAGCATCAACGCCTGAGGTATGTCCTTCTGCTTTCACAATTTTTAAGGTTTTATAAGTGTACCTAGATTGGTGTAGGCCATGCGCAACTATATTCTCGCTTGGCTTTCCGATATTTCTGCTTACTTGGGTGAATATTTCAAGCGCTTTGGATAGTTCCTCTATTTCGGATAGATTCACCTCCGAATATATTCGGATAAATCAGCATTCGATCATTCTCCGGTTCGCTCAAATAAAGCCAGTTGACTTGAGGTAATTGACCATAGCAGAAGCTGACTGAAATCCGCTGATAGACCGATCCCAGATGTGATTCAAGCCGTAGATTTGCAAGAATCCGAGTTTCGTACCGAGATCCTAGCGCGGTCTGGTAATTTTTCACGGGCGTGATCAGTCGCCTTTCTCCAACCATGTGCATAACCCAAGTCACTGTATAAGCTGGCTCAGAAGCACAGGACTCATTTAGGGATTTGGCTGTTTTCCTACTCCTTTTTCCCAAAATTATCGCAGAATCCATGGAGATCGTACATAGTCCATACAGTCTCGAGAGAATAGTAGCTTGATCTGTAGGGGTTTTTGCTTGGTTTAGGCTGTTTTTACAACTGTCCAAAGTTCTCTTTGGCTTTGCGGGAAAGCTAGAAACAAACAATTAATCACTAAAAAAAAGAGTAAGAAAGCAGAATTCTTCATGAAAGCTAATTTGGCCAGAAAATAGTGAAAATGAGGGTATCGCCAAATGAATAATTCTTTGGGCATTCTATCACGCTCATTGATTAAGTGTATTTTTAAAATGGGTCAAATATTTGGAGCGGAAGAGTTTGGGCTTTCAACTTTTTTGAACAGCGGTTTTGCGGATGCCAAACTTATTTGCCAAACTTGAGGTTAAATTATAAGAATATAAATACCAAAAGAATAAACATGATGAATTTTTCAGAAAACGAAAATCCAACAGATGATCGCAAGATGATCCAAGAATTTCGGTTCGATAGAAATCACTCTTTTAGAAAAGAATGGGATGATAATCGCATTTCCGCAAGCTCTTGTTCAAGAAAACTAGGTGATCTTGGATTGATGGGCGTTTTAATCCCAACTCCGAATACGGTGGGAATCCTGATTTGGATACTTTGAGTAATGTCACTGCGACTCGTGGAGCTTCGAATAGACCGCATCGAATAGGCTTTCTATGGCGGCACACTATTCCCTTTGTACAATCATATTTTCATGTTTGGAAATGAGGAGCAAAAGCGGAAATATACCTAAACTAGCTACCTTGCGAATGGCTTGGAGCTTGTGGGTTTGACTGAGCCAAATACAGGCTCGGATGCCGGAAATATGGAGAACTGTTGCGATCAAAGAAAACGGGAATATTTTGTATTGAATGGTCGCTAAACAACTTTATTACACATGTGCTCAGGGGATGTGGGCGGTAGTAATCGCCCGAACTCGGTGTTTGTTTTTAGTGGGGATTTTCCATGGAATTGAACTGCTTTTGTGATCGAGCGCGGCACAGCCGGGATTCGAAGGTGGCGTTTTGGAAGATAAACTCGATGCGAGCTTCTGAGACTGCTGAGATGAATTTTTACAGATTGCGAATCCATAAGGATCAGGTGTTAGGTGAAGTAGAGAGGGATTTATTCAGTCCATGAAAGGTGCTTGCGGTGGCCGTAATTTCATTGTTGCCTTGTCTTAGGTATTCGCCCGGAAGGTGCCTGAAGCATCGATTGGCTTATTCCAAAGAGCGTCACCAATTCAATAAGGCCAATTAGTTCTTTCCAAGGAATTCCTCAACTTTGCGCGATATGGCAACGCAGGTGGAAGCTTAAATTATTGATTTACAAAGCCGTGTGATCTAAAAAAAGAGGCGAAAAGTCAACTTTGGGCAGGAGCTCAGGCAAGTTATAATGCTTGAGTCATGTGTTCAGGTATAATGAAGGGCGGGTTCAGATCTTTGGTGGCTAGCGTTTCACCAAGGATATCAGTTGAGAAATTTCTCTCGAGATTCAAAGCTTTGTACGATTGGAGAAGGCACTTCCTTGGAATCAGAAATTGGTGGATTTTCCAGAGAAATTACTTCGGTAAGTCACAATGAAGCAGTTCAGAAATCTTAGTCAGAAAACTGAAAAAATGTAAAAAAGCTGAAATCCGATGGGGTTTCAAGCTTTTTTGGTTAATTGATGATATGAGTGTTGCATCTTCCAGTGTGAAACGAAATCTTATTTAGAATCTGGATCGAAATCCCCCTTAGTCAAAGGGGCAAGGGGATTCTAGTAAGTAATTCGAGTATTTAATCCGTTGGCGTACAGGATTGTGCCAATGATAGAATCGAAAGACAATGTGTTTAATCACCAACTTCCATTCTAACTCTCTAAGATCTCGGAGTGGTTTTCGGATTCTATTTTATTTTCCCAAACTGACTCTTAAAAATTCCACACAGCTATTTAATGAAGTTCCAGCTTCGTCAGTGCCAAAAATTGGCAACGTTTCATTTCTCGAATTAGATTTTTTTTGCTGAGGTATGAGGAGTGGATTTTTTTTTGAGTTGTTTGAGAATGCTAAGAAATTTTCAGAAAGTACCATTTCTTCAGTGAGAGATCGGTCTTCAAGTTAATTAATAATTGAATTCATCTCATCCTCTAAATCTCCTAACCAATCATATAGATTTCAGCTTTCTTTTCTGCAATGTCATCAGCAAAAGGTAGTTAAATGAGATATTAAATTCAATTTTGTCTGATGATTCAATCTGGATCTTTGGTCCCCCTTCTGGGTATAGTCAAAACACCGGTGGTGACTGGGTGTGATCCGACAGTAGTCGGATTAATTCCATCCCTACTATCCTACCAATTGCAATTGAAATCCAAACCGCAACTACAATTACCTACCCTCAAATTAAATCTACTCCCAAATGGCTTGCCCGTGATGGCCTGGATTCGAGCACTCTACTAAAGGAAGTTCTTCGGCTTCTCCCGCAAATAAGACTATTTAATCGCCGAATCAAATTCTGAAGATAGGATGGGTAAATAGATGCTCCGCGGTACAGTCTGTCAGGAACACATCTAGTCCCAACGCCGCATGCTATACGTCAGAGCGATTGGACTGTTGAATGACCTTTTCTGATTTTAATTGGAGGTCCTCAATGTGAATCTGAACTCACGTTACTAGGATTTGCGAAGGTTTCTGTTTAGACCGACTTCTTGGTTTTGGTCCTCGAGGTCGAATTCAAAATTGAAGCAAGAATCAACATTGGGAATTAAATTTGTTTGCTTGAAGTTAGCCAAGTTTTCCCGAGTCTCCGCTTGTTGCCCTGATTTCTAATTGCCCACGGCGTATGGATCCCGCCTGTATTTTGGTATGTTTATAAGGAAAAAGTAAACTTTTTCCAAGTTGCTTATTGAAATATGAAAATTAAGGTCTCTACTGGAGATTTCTACAGAACCTAGTTTGAAGATATCAGTTGCCAGCACGGCAGGGTTTTCTTGTTGTTCATAGATCAGGGGTATTTCCCTAGTAAACCAAGGCAAGTTAATATTTCTGGTTCGATTTGATCATTATAAGTATAAAGACGCAACTTATGGTTGATCAATTCAGAACCTAATCCGAGAGACAAGTTTCCCGATGGGGATGTATTATCTTCTTTGATGGTCGTGGCTATTCCAAATTGAAAGACAGTGTCTGCAAATCTTATCGCGTCAAATTTTTCAAGGTTTTGATCCATATCTTCTTGATTCGAACAAGAAAGGATTCCAGTCATTCCTAAGATTGCAAGTATTAAATAAGTATAAATTTTTTCTAATTTGGCTGAGTTGTAATGGGGCTAAAACTTGGAGTCGGAGTACTGAATTAATTGCTTTTTTTGTAGTCAATTTTTGTCTTTAGAATTTGAAATAGTTTTTTCCTATCGATATGCATAATCATGATCGTAATCACCAAAAGTACTCATTTTGAGAAAGTTTTTTAGAAATATCGCTTAAACTTCCAGGGCGATCCATATATAATCCAGCTGCCCACAAGCAGCTCTCTGCGATTGGGGCAAAATCGAAGACCCAAGCATAGGACAGTAGTAGGACCTTTGCCTTGATCGGTAAAGTTGATGCTAAATCTTGGCAATCTCAGCTGGATTGATCGCGTAGCCGTAGGTTTCCGCCTAAGGAAAGTCCCAATCAACCAACAGAAAATGCGACTTGAATACGCCGAGCGAACCGGATTCCTAATCGGAGTAGCTACTTCATCGCCATTATTACGCCCCTGTTATAGAGAATTACCAAGATCAAGACGAACGTAACGAGAACTCAGAGAGGAAGTTCAATTTGAAGGTTTCGAATGCTGCGAAGTCCCAAAAGGTGCAGCACTAATTCCTGATCTTTTTCAGCTTCATATGGTCTTTTGTAGCATCAGCCAAGCTAATCCTGACTCCAGCATAGCGGCCTAAATTTGACAGCTAAAATATATCCTGGAGCTAAGGTCCAAGGCAAAATTGCGTGATTCCATCAATCGTTTACCGCTGATGAGATGAACGCCACTGTAAGGTCCTGCTACTACACTCGCAAATACGGCTAAGGCCGCAAGCAGTGGAGAATCTCCATAATCCCTCGCCATTTCCTTGGTTTGGGTAAAAGCATGTTGCGATACGCCAGATCATCTAACAGTAAAAGAAGGAAAGTGGTATAAATTCTGCTAGTATGGGTTCATTTTTGCCTAAAGATTGGGTTTTTAAGGTATTCTTCATGGAATTAGGAAGTGAAAATCAAATTAGTCTCGATCCGAAGATTCTTGAACGGTCAATTGCTTTATGCCAGAAATTGAAGCGAATTTTTTCTCGATTTTCTTTTCCATGTTTGGGGAGTGAAACTCGTCAGCAGTCCGAGTGATTTTTGATTTCCCTCTGTTTCCAAATCGCACAGCTAAATCCTGCCAAGGAATGGCGCTCCTGCGGTTGTTTTTCAATGTCTCACGGTCGCTTTGATTTTCGCAAT
>Ga0163217_1041458_pt1 | contig 18397 bp, 24 predicted proteins | sample SynspAceP_FD_185933 | JGI IMG/M metagenome (GOLD analysis project Ga0163217, IMG submission 185933) | Saline lake microbial communities from Ace Lake in Antarctica - Synechococcus sp. Ace-P (PacBio error correction) | ecosystem: Environmental > Aquatic > Non-marine Saline and Alkaline > Saline ...
CCCAGGGGGGGGGGAAAGGGAAAGGGGGAAATTAACCGAAGGTTGGGCGGCTTTGCCAACTCCCTTTTGGCAGCGCCCCTTTTGGCCCTTTAAAACGCCTGGCCCCACCTTCTTGCCGCTTTGCATCGCGGGTTTTGCCCGGAGGCCCAGATGGCCGGGAACTGGGTCGTGACCGCTTAACAAACTGGAAAAGCTGATCAGAGATTGGGGGCCCCGCGTCCCCGTGCGCTCACGCCCGCGCCCCAATCCAACCTTCCAGCTTGGCCGGAGGTTTTGGCGGGTTCAACAGGGCCCAGGTCAGGGCCCTCCTTCCACTGCGGATCCACCTGCCCTTCCGAGCGCCTCCGTCGCAATGTCCGTGACCGCGAATCCTGACAATAGAAACTGAACGAAAGCGGACAAGGAACAAAGTTCTGTCCACCGCGCGTGAAAGAACCTGGCGATGCTGGGGGCCATGGAAGATGGCCGGGTTTCGGCGGCCCGATCCGGCCCAAGATCAAGGCGCTTTTTGCGGCGACAGCAGACCACAGCTCAGGGCGAAAACGCCTTGAATCAAGGGGCAAAATTCAGGCGATCTTGACGTTCAGACGGCAGGCACTTGGGGAAATGTTTCGGCGAAGTAAGAGCCGCATTTGACTGGATAGGGGGGGGGCGCCCCCCCCCTATTGGCTCACAAAGAGGCAGGGCCAGTCGGACTATCCGGCGTTTGTCAGAGATTCTGTCCAAGCTTTTGCCCAACGCCTCGCTGCCGGCGAAGGCCTACTGTTTCGGACAGTGTCGGATGGGCGTGAATGGTCAGGCGAATATCGTCCAGTGGTTTGCCCAATCTCGATTGGCAAGCGTCACCTCGGCCAGCAACTTCGCTGAGTTTTGCGGTCCCACGATTGTTTCCGCCCAGAATGCGGTGGGTGTCGGGTCAGACCAGCTGGTCAGATACCGTTACGCACAGAGGCCAGTTGCGTCGCTGGCCGCCGCATGGAAAGACTGCTGGCTTGAACCTTGCGGCTGTCCGTTGGTTTGTGCCTGTGTCGGCCCGACCATGCGAGTTCGGGGCTCTGTATGAGGCGACGAGGGGATCAGCGTATGAGTGTGCCCCTTGTGGCTGCAATCACCTTCGGCGGCGATATGTGCCTGATTGGGTTGGGCGCGTTTTGGGCCAGCTCGGAATTGCCTGGGAACATCACGATTGCCCGAAAATATGGGTGGCGCTCGTGCGTCGGCTCGTCGGGCAGAAATCACCCTCGGTGCAGGGGCAGGAGGCCGGCGCGTTCCAACATCAAGCCTTGTTCGCCATTTGGCGTCCGCTGCGAAGGCTGTGATCACCGCGCCGCTTGATCTTGCGCATGTGAGAGGTAATCCAGGTGCAGCTTAGGCGTGAGAGCGGATTTACCAGGCCTGGAACGGATGTGACCTTGGTGTCGGTATGGATCGTCTGACTGCGCGGTCAGGGCTGAATGCAGGTCGCGGTCGCCTCGGCGTCGGCGCCTGTGGCGATCTGCGGGCCAGTTCGATCACCGTCAGTCTGATGCGAAGGTGCGTAGATCGTCGCCATTTTCCAGCCGATGACCGCCACCCACGATGGCAAAGCGCTTTTTGGCACTTGGCGCCAGTTCCAACCGCGGCGTGTGTCCCCAGAGCGGGGGTCGTCAGGCAGCCGCTCAGCCGGACAGGGGCGGAGGCCAGCAGCAATGAACGGCTTGTCGAAATGCAGTTCGCGCCGCGTCAATTGCTGACCGTGTCGCACCGTGAATTGCGCCGCGATCCTGCCCGCGTTGTGACTTGGCTGCTCGGGCAGGCCGCCCGCCCGTCGTTCCATCCGCTTAAGATCTGGTCTTTTTTTGGCCTGAGTTTTATCAGGGTTCGATCCGTGGGGGCAGATCGAAACAGCACGCCCAATCGGCATATGTCGCGCTCGCCGGATCACTCGCTGCGGGTGCGAACGTTTGAGGGGATGCAGCTTCGTTCAAGGCAGGACCGCCGCAGCGCTCGCGGGCATCGACAAGGGTGACGTCAAGGCCAGATAAGGCGGCAGGAAGGCGCCGGCATATCCGCCCGGTCTGCGCAATCACCATAGCAGGTCGTATGGTCCGTCATGACATTCCCCTTCAGATCAGCTATGTTGCGCGGATCGGCGATCCAGCTTGCCAGTAAGGGCATTCGAAAGCGTGCGGCGTCGGCTCCGTTGATGACGCTGGTGAATCATAGGTACAGGTCGATGCGGATTCCATCGGCACGGGGCGCGGGCTGTCGCGTCGCAGCCGATCTTCGGTCTGGTGCGGGTGGATGCGAAGGATCGCCACCTCGGGCGATTGATCGATCGGGGCGTAAAGGCGGTGCCGCGATCTCGCCCAGATTGGTGATCGTCATCGACGCGCACCGCCATCTCGTCGGGGCGATCTTGCGGGCTGCGCGCGGGCGGCGCAAGATCTCTGATACGGCTGGCGAGTCTGTCCAGTGACATAGACGGTTCCGCATCGCGGAAATCACGGGCAACATCGGCCATAGCGGGGTATTCGACCGGATCCCGATATGGACAGGCAGTCCTGCAGGGATAGGCCGTTGCCTCGTCGCGCCGAGCGATGGCGTTTGAAGCGCGGGTTGGGTGGGCTAGACATGGCCAGTGCGCCGACATGGAACGCCAGCGTCCGTCAGCTTTGAAGCTGCGGCGCTCTGCGCTTTCCCGTCTTTGAGGGCTTGGCGGAACGCTTCCAGTGTGAGAATAGCTAGACGCGGTCGTAGAGAGATGCGGGATCAGCGGCTTGTTGCTGTCGGGCGCCATGTTGCGTGCGGGCGGGAGCGGTGGGCAAAACGGCTCATAGAGTTCTTCGGAAAACGGGGCCATACTGTCATGTCCACATCCCAGAGCGCGGTGTGGTGGCTTGGCCAGTGGCCTTGGCGTCGTATAGTCGGGGCGCGCGTGCTGTGCGCCCCAATTCCTGTGGCGCGCCGCCGCGCAGATCGGACATCCTTTACCCGATGCTAAAGCCGGCAGTGTCGGAGGGGATTGGATGAATGTCGTATACCCACACCGTCTTGATACCACTAACCCACATAAGCTTGCCGAATATGATAGGCGTTTCATGATTTCGAAGATGCCTCATGCCGCATTACACCGATAGCCAAGGACCAGGATTGCTTTGGTGCCACCTGAAGGGTGCGAGCTCGCTGACCAGCCCGCGATTGCAGCCCACATGCCGTAGTCCAGATCAGCGTCGACAGACGTTGTAGCGCGCGTTTTGAAGTCGGCCAGTAAGAGGAAGATAGGGGATGTAGAACACACCGTATATGCAGTATGGAGTGGGAGTGACAGATGGAGATGGCTTGAACTGACTGATGCGTAAAAGGGTCTAGATCGGGGAGGGACGGGGCTCGAGAAAGGACAAGCAGTAGCGGGACGTCTGTCGGACGTTTACGTGGGGGAAATAGGAAGCGCAGTGGTGCGAGTATAGAAATAGCCCGGTGCGTCCGGTGTCTTTGCCACCCGCATTCGATTTTGGCACCCTTGCACGGCATCGGCGACGAAAGCCGCCACTTGTCGCGTGGTATCGGCATTGGACCAGCGGCCCATCCACGGATAGGGATCGTGCCGTCACAACACTTGAGAGCCGTCATCGCGCCGTCAGGCGTTGTTCGTAAATTCCGCCCGCGATGCTTTCATGCACATAGATCCGTTCGCGGCGGTGCGGGCCTCGCCGAGGTTGCGCATCCTGGCCAGCATCGTGCCCCGGATCGGCGATGTCCATTGTCGGCGTTCTTCGAACACCAGCAACGGGGGCGTCCCTGCCAGTTTCCATGGCCGGTTCAAAACCTGAATGGGCGGCGGATTTCCAGCAGCTTGCGTCCCACGCCGGTCTGAGCGCTGTAAAGCTTGACACGCGCACCGCGGATCGGTGCAAGCATTGTGATCGACCAGCGCGCTCGGTCTGCGCGACGGCAGCAAATTATGACCAGTCCGGCGGCAAGCCAGCTCTTCCAGAGGGGCATCAGCGCCAAGCATCGTCAGCGGGTTTCCGACGGCGGGCCTTAGATGATGCAAGCCGCAGCCTGGCAGTGCAGGCCGCGATCTTGCCGGGTGACCATTGCGGCGGGATAGTTCGCACGGCGTGATCAGCACTGGCAGACCGGGCGGGTTGTGCTGCAACCATGATGCGCGCGGCCGCTGGGGGGGGTGGGTGATCTTCCCGTCGCGCGCTACGGCCTCTTCAGCGACCAGCGGAAACTCGGCGGCATAGGCCGCCTCGTCCACGCGCGTCGCCCGGCCTTGCGTTCTCTCACTAGCGTGATCAGATGCGCGTAATATCCAGCCCTTGGGTCTCAGCTCCCATGCGCGGCGAACACTTCGGAGCGTGGAGCGGTGTTTGTGCGGCCGCTATGTCCTTCATTTGCGGTGGCGGCATCCAGGTGCGGACGCTCCGCGATGACTCGGCTGACGCAACCGAGGCGATGAACCTGCTCGTGGCGGATTGCTGACGTCAAGCGTTCGTGCGCGTCTTGCGCCAATGTGCCGTTGGATATATGAGATCGGTGAAATTCATGTCGTCCCTGTTGATAGAAGGCAGGTGGCGGAAGCGGTTGCTCATCCGGCCTGCGAATGCGGAAAGTAGGGTGATGGCATCGGGTCCGTGGCGATCTGGTCGGCGCTGCATTTCCAGCGTGACGGCAGACCGGCAGGGCGGACATCAATGTGAGAACGGAGCGGTTTCGCCCCATCACCACGAGCGCAGCGCCCGGTGGCGCGCAGATTCGCGCAGGATCGATGGGCTTGTCCTCGGTCGGAATGATAGCTGGAAAGCGACCTGTCCCAGCGGGGCAGGCGAAACGGCGCGTGTTCCCGTGGGGTGATTCACGACAGCGGATGCGTCAAGGCCTTGCGCGGCCAACGCGGCACAGGGATCCGCATCTGTCAGGACCATGTGCCGTTGTGCTCGCCATTGCGCGAAAGCCGGAAAGCGTCTGTCGCAATTTCTGCTGTCAGTCCGGTCGACGCGGGCTCGCAGCACGGGCAGGGTTGGCTTGGCCAGGCAGGCGGCCAGCGTGTCGAGAATCGGCCATGTGCGAAGGGCTGCGGCATAGCCTTTGTGACCAGCCGTTTTGCAGATCCACGCCCCGCGTTCCCAATGCCATCCTGCGCGCTTTGGGGAGGGCAAGGTATACGTCGCCGTCGCCTGTGCATGGCTGTTTCAGCGTGGCTTGGGGGGTGGGTTTTGGTTGCTGTTTTGCGGTGCCTTTGCGGGTGCTTGGTCAGGTGCTTTCGCAGGTGCCGGAGCGCTTTCAGGCGCTTTGCAGCGCGCTTGCGGGCCAGCGCCACGCCCGTGACAGGGGTCTTTGCGGTTTTGTGTCGGGGCTGATGAATCGCCACGGGCGCATCCGACGGCACCCTGTCGGCCTGCCTCGGCCAAGTCGCGGCAAAGATATCCGTCTGTGGCCCGCGGATACCTCCCATCGGCTTTGTCGGTTTCGACCTGAACAGGATATCATCGGCGGCAACCGCATCGCCAAGGGATTTCTGGCCAACTGACGCCAGCAATCCGGTGTCCTCTGCGCTTTAAGCTGTCGGCAATGGCAAGGAGGTGCCTTTGGCTAGCTCTTTCCGCGTCACCGGGTGGGCTGTTGCCTCAGTCGGTCGCTTTTGGTGCCGGCGCAGTGGCGTCGGCAATGGTCGGAAATCCTGTGCGATACCGGGCATCCCCAAACGGGCAGGGTCTCGGCCTCCGTGACCGCGGTGATTCCGGTCAGGAAACCGCTGGCCTGCCGCCTCGACCTCATCGTGGCCTTGTCGGTCTCGCTCGACAGTGCATGCGCCGCTTGGCCCGGGATCGCCCGCGCATTGAGCCAGGCACGATCTTTCCGCTCCTGCGCCATGCCAAGGCTGGGGGATCGTCACATCATGGGGCCGGCAGCTGAGGTTGCATTACGCGGCATGGATCATCTCCCCCGCGCAAGACGGCGAGCATTGGCGGCGCCATTCGGGCGTGGGTACGGTGATATCCTGCCAGCGCGGGCGAGAAGGGGATGGGCACATCCATGCGCCCATCCGAGGACGGGTGCATCTCAGATGGTAGAGAACGCCTTCTCGTTTCAGCGGTCTCGCGATCTCTCGGTGATACATAGCTTTGATGGCCCTCGTCGATCACGATGGCGCGGTCTGGTCTTGCGCCGCTTTCACAGGTCGCCTCGTGCCAGCGGCACATGGTGCGCGGTCGATGATTCTGCTGAAATCCTCGGCTGCCAGGAGTTCCGTCGCCTTTTCGCGCGCTGCACCATCGAGGAGGTGGCGATCAGGGTGATATCGTGGCCCTCCCGCTTGAATGTTGGCGACACGCGAAAAGGGCATCAAGATATTTCCTCTTCCGGCCACGGGGGCCTTGTCCTTGTACATCGCTTGTCTTTGAAATCAACCGGATTATTATCGCGGAATCGCGGTCTTCATCAGACCACCTTGGCCTCGTATGCAGACGAGGGGGGATTTCAGCCCCGGAATATGCGCCAACCACGAGTAGCGACTGCGAGTGCTGGCGGCGGATCGGCCGCGTGGCGCCATGATTGGTGGCGGCAGCACAAGCGGCAACATTAGCTTGCGCCTGACTGTAATGGATTCTGGGCTGGTCATATCGAACGATCTGAAGTTCGCCGAACATCAGATCGACGATTGGACGCGCGCCGGTCAATGGCGCCCGACCGCCAGACCCATGAAGCCGTTTCCGGAAATCGGGTAATCAAGAACGCGCTGGGTGCCGAATTCCTCGACTAGACACGTGACAGCACCTTGAAGGCGTGCCGGCCTCGCGACATCTTCGCCCAGCAGGAACACCGTTGATCGCTGGCGCATTTCTTCGCGATGGCTCCGTCGTTCACGGCTGGGACAGGGTGATCTCTCTTCATATATATGCTTTCTCAGTTCCGCGTACTGCATGTCCACTTCGGACACAATCGGGTTAATGGGCGGCCTGGCATAGGCGCGGTCCTCGGCGGATCCTCTCAGTCTCGCATTTCATCGCCTCGATCTCGTCTCGGTCGAAGATGCCCTGATCCCCAGCCAGCCCGAAGCGGATGTCGGATGCGCGGTTCTCTTTCCCTCTTCTCCTGTCTTGGAGCGGTAGTAAAGGCGCGTTGAGTGTCACCGACCGTGGTGGCCGTGATAGCGGTAGGTTTCAGTTCGATAAAGAACGGTCCTCGCTATGCGGCATGCGTGCCACCAGTTTCTGGGTCAGTCGTTCACTGGCCACGAACATTCTGACCGTCGAGCTTGAATGCTCGCGATCCGAAAGCTTTCAGCGCGGGCGGTGATCGAGCCTGCGGCGAATTTCCTCGGTTTGTGTAACTCGAATAGGCCGTCTATTGCTCGCAGGCATAGTGACCGCAGCTTCCCAGCAGGCCGGCCAGTTTTCACCTCGTACAGCAGACCCTGCGCCGTGGCCCGTCACTCGGAAAGCAGACAGTCACAATCATCCTCCCAACAGCTTGGCGGGCCAGGCGATCCGGTGGCGATCCATTCGAGGCCGCCGACTGATGGCATTGGCCCCAAGTTGCGTGCTTTGATCCGCGATATTGCATCGACTCACTTTGGCCGCGGCAATAGCCTCTTCTTGCTCAGAATTCGGGCAGAACATCTGTTTAAAAAATAGCAGGCCTTTGGCCCGCAATGGCATGACCGCGATGGGTGATTGACTTGGTCAATCATCGGTCAGGCCTCGCAGAGGCCACAGCCACGGTCTTCCTCGCCGAATAACATATGCGTGAGGCGGGCACTTGGCCGACAAGGTATAGGCTGGTTTGCGTTGTCTCGAAGGTGCGGATGCGGACTTCTGGCGGTACATTACGCAGTATCTTGCAGATTGGTTTTTCTGGCGGGGCTCAATTGGGGCAAAATTGTCTTTTGCGGAAGTGACCGGCGGCGTCTCTGCGCGCCGGGCCGGTTCCTGTTCGTAAAGCGGTTGGCATCGGCCCGCTCTTCGGCGGAAGAGGCTGAATCAGACTCGGCAGCCGGTTCTGTGACACCACCTCTTCTCGTCTTGCTGCGGAGTAGCCGTCTGTGGCGGCATAGTTTTCCAGAGCGCAAGACCATACTGTCCTTGATCTCCATCGGGTGTCATGCTGATCGCGCGGTCTGATGAGGGGCGTTCAATGCACAGGCAAGCCAGAACGGTGCCTCCGAGTTGCAGACAAAGGCTGATCTTCATTTGCAAAGGCAAGGCTTTCGGCGGTCGGCCAGACGGGGCCACCTTGTCCGTGTCAAGCCGGTTTGATCATCGCGAATCAGGCGTCGATCATTTGGCGGCTTGTCATAGGCATCCGTTGCGACGGTGTTCGCGGCCCAGTTGAACGTGGCGGTTATAGGCCAGTCCGATAGCCCTGATAGCTTTGCAGAATATTCAAAGAACGCCTGATCGCCGGGCCGATAGCCGTTCGGTGAAGTTGTGCGGATGCGGATTGCACCGTTTCGCGGAATGGCGTGATTTCGCCTCGACGTCGTCCGAGCCCATCTCGTGAGCATCTTGTTCGACAGAGCGACGATGTTCTCCGCGGATGCGGGCTTCAGCTCCTCATAGATCATCCTAGTGTAGAGCGCCCATCGGACCCTAGCCTGCGGCCTGGTCAGAACTGATCTCGTCCAAGTTCTTGATTTCTGCGGCAGCCGATGATCTGCTGCCGTCCAGCGACATTGATTGCCTTCCTGCGCAGGGCATGGAACATCGGGTTTCGGCTAGTCCCCGCCCACGGCATATCGCCCCATGCCGCATCGCGGATCAGCCCGCAATCTGCTTGGCATATTTCTGCATCAATCCGAAATTCGGAGCGGGATCGGGCCCGCGCATGGCCGCCACACCGCAGGCAATGGTCGGGTCCAGCCAGTCGGCCAATGCCGGCTTGTGGTGGCATCGTGGGGCGGCGAGCCGATCCCAGACATAGGGGTGTCATCGCCGGTCAGACAGACAGAAACCGCCATTTTGTCCGCCTCCCATTCGCCGATCTTGGTGGCCGAAAACATAGCGGATGTGTTCACAGAACAACAGCAGCGTGCCGGCGTTGGACGCCAGCAAGGCCTGACGGGTCCGCGCCAACGGTAAGCGCGCACGTCGTGATCAATGCGGCGTTCAAATCACCGTCGTAGACGCCAGCGAGCGCTCGCGCATTCCAATTGGTTCCGATCTTGCGGGGTCAGCAGGTTCGGCATCAGTGTCGAGTGCATGTGTTTCTCTCCGAATGCGGGGGATACGCAGACGTTTATTGTTTTTTTTATCGTTTGATTAATCAGGTACTGGATACACAGCCCCATGCGATGTGGTGCATGGCTGCGTCATGTGTCGCTGTCCGTCGCGTGCCAGGAAAGGCGCGTGCAACGATTCTTGGGATAGGACACGCGTTTGATCTGCAAAGCGTCGCGGACGATATCGTCAAGCCGACCTCGCGTTCATTGAACCCCGTCTCGCAGTCTTTGTCCACTGCTCCATGCCGGGGTGACGACACACGCGGTGCTAGCCGTTGACAGTGATGTATGCTCGCCAGTCGATCGCACGAGTCAAGCGCCCCAGACACCCAGCCAGCCCGATTTCGACAGATGAGACGGTCACATACCACCAAGCGGTTTGCCGTGATCGATCGATCCTACGTTGATTCGTTGTAGGGAATGCCTCCTCGGGCCCTTGGGCAATCATGCTGAGGGCGTTTCCTTGCATGCGCCACATCGCTTGGTGGTTGCGTTCATGATAATGTCCATTGTCCTCATCGGATATCCATGAAGAAAGGGGTTTTGTTCAGGCGGCGTTTTTGAACAGGCCACATGATCGACCGAATGCTTGACGTGGGCAACGGCGGCGGCAGTGTCCGCGCGTTGTCCATCCACAACGGCAATCGCTGCCATTGCTGCGGCGTTGACCGCAGCGGCGACGGCCTGGCCTCGTCCAGATCAAGATACCGATGCAGACCATTGGCGCCCTGGGTTGGCAAGCTTTCGGTCATTTGCGGCACCAATGCCGCAGTGCGGCACCTTGAATCGGATATTCTTACTTTGAAGGCGGTTCGGGTCCATGGTGGTCCTCCTAGTGACCTAGTGTCGTAAAATCTGTTCGGCGCGGGCCTGTACCTGTGCAAGCGCCTCGCGCGGGTACGACTCCCGCGCAAGCATGTTCGTGCAGTTCCAGCGGAACGCGATGATTTCGGAAATTGCGATTGGCGGGCCGGCCAGAATTGCAACTCGTCCGCGCAAATGACATGCTGAAGATGACCATCTCGAAGAATCGGCGCAGGCGGCGGGCACCTCGGGATCGGCCCGACGGATAGCGCGGCGCGGTGCGGCTGCCTTCTGGCATAAGCTTCCCTGCGCGCGGGCGAGGTGAAGGCAACACCCTCGACCGCGTCAGCAAGCGCGGTCTTCGGCCGAGAATTGACGGATGCCAGCAGCAACATAGCGCTACCGGGGCGATCGCGCGCCTCGGGTCCATGCGGATGAGGGAGAATAACCCGTATTGCCAATGGGCGGGGCAGCTTTCATCCAGCTCGAATACGGGGCCAGCAGGGGTGTAGCATACGGCCATGGCCACTTGCTCCCGACCATAGGGCGTATCCTTTCGAACCAGACATCGACAGGATGTCGGTGGCGAGTATTTCAGCAGTTCATCAGGTAAATCCGCGCAGCATGGGCGCGGTCGGTATTGAAGCATGGGTTTGAACGTACTGCCCTGCAGAATTAACGCGTCATAGCCGCCCGGATTTCGGAATGTCGATGATCGGCTGGCCAAGGCGGCGCGGTCCATCATGATTGGCTTGCCCAACGTGCTGTGCCGCGCGCCGCATTCCACGCCACCGCCATGAGCGAAACCACCGGCGCGGGTTGTGGAAATGCCCCGCTGCGGTGATGACGCCTCTGTCGTGGTGGGTGGCTCAAGTCTTCGGCGGAAAACAGACCTTGCGGTAGAACATACAGCTCGGGCGTTGTCTGGCTGGGCAGCGTAGGGCGTGCCGCCCAATGCGCGGCGCGGCAGCACTGCGGTGGTGGACAATCTGCTCGGATCAGAGCCGTATAAATCATGATCTCGTCCAGCGACGTAAGCCTTTGGTCGGCAATTCGCCCACCCATGGCGTCACGGCGATCAGGTCATAGCGGCTTTTGGGCCCGGCATTGCGCAAGGCTGCCTTCGTATGGAACGGCTCGATCGAGAAGGCGCGTTTGTGATATCTGTCCGACTCCTTTCGAACTGCGCTTTCAGCCCCTCCATGACCAGATGTCGGACGCCGTGCACCAGAATACGCAGACGCCCGACAGCTTCAAGCGTTGGGGCAGGGCAATTGGCGGGGCAGGTCTGCATCCCGGGCTGGTACGAGCGCCGAAATAGTAAATCCGTGGATTCCGCTGTTCTCCAGCCCCGCCAAAGGACGTGCGGATCATGCTGTCGATCCGGCGTCATCTGTTGAAGCTTTTCCCAGAAGGCTTGGCTGGGTTGCAGGAATAAGGATTTGCCGGCGTGCGGGGACGTGACGATTCAAGCCCTGCAAATCCTGGATCTGGCCAGTTTGCGGGTTGCTGTCGCAATAGGGCAGCACTACGCGCCGACACATCGCAGAGGGCGAACATCCGGCATCCGCATAGTTGCGCAGCAGATCAAGGTCATAGTTCGGAGTGGCGAATTGGTGTGTTCGGGTCGATGGTGCGTCCAGCTCGACGACATCAGGACGCACGACCCGCTCCAGTCAGGACTTGCCGTGATCTGGCGGGCAGGCTCGCAGTCCCGGAGGGTGCGAATTGTCCAAACGATCATTTCTGTCATATGCGTGTTTGCATTTGCCTAACTGGACGGGGGCGCTGGGGGCTGCGCGCTTGCCGTTTCATTCTGTTCCCTTTCAGATTGATCAATTGATATCCGCAAGTATGCTAAAAGTCCGAAATGATATTATAAAGTCCATATTGGACAAAGAAACGGCGGCGTCAACGGCGTGGAAATTCGCGCTGGATAGGGGGGGCGTTTGCAGGTCTGATCACCGAAGGTGGGGAGGTCGCCTGCAAACGTGACAATATAAATCGTCTGGGGAGGAACATAATGAAGTATCAAGACTGAAAAGCCGGAGGCACTTGGGAGCTGCAACGACAGCTTTGTTTTGCATGATTCTACGAAGCGTGTTCCAGACGGCCGCAGAAACCATGACGATCGCAATTCACGCCAGAACATGGTCGGTTGACGCTACCAGACAAGCATACACGAAGCGGGCCGTTCATAGCCGCTTGCGAGGCAAACGCCGAATGTGAACGCGGTTGTACTGGAATGCGGGTGGAGACGTTTGCCGCCAGATTCGCGCGATGGAAGACCTGATAAGCAGGAGGTGACGCCATATATCGGCCACAATGGCGACGGTGATCCCCGCCGTGGGCAAGGCGCACAACCGCGGGCATTCCTGTCGTAGTCCACCATTCACACATTGCCCGAGCAGGGTTTTGACTTCGTCTCGTCCTTCTCGGGGCGGAAATAAGCAGCAAGTTTCGGGGTCGCCGAGATCATGTGGCGACAGTTCAGGATATGGGCCATCGAAACGAGGCCCGCGTGTGCAGATTTCCGGCAGCCACGGTTTAACCCCAGCCGATTGGAGCGTCAAAAGGGTTTGATGATCGCCTGCCGAAGTTTGCCGAATGTGACCTTCGTGGGAAACCAGCCGGCGATTGGAACCAGCGAGAATCGCAGCAGGTTATTGGAAGCTTTCTTGTCAATAATGACGAGCTCGCGGTCTATGCCGGTGATGACAACTTGGGTGTGGGCGCGTTGATGCGGGCCATAGGCCGCAGGCCGCGGGTATCATGCTTTGTCGGCGCGACCAACTTTCCGCCGTGGTTATCGAATGCGAATGGCCGCGGGACTATAATGGGGCTCCATTTACATCTCCGGTGGATGATGCTCGAAAGCGCGTCAAGACCCGCTATAGGACATTCTGACGGCGAAGAGTTTGCCGTTCCTCACTACTCTCCGACACACCGAAGATCCAATCAGACATACTGGCGATTTTCACGCAACTCGTCTTCGGATCTCCTCCCGGGATGCGTTGGCAGCGATGCCAGCGCGTTTCAATTGCAGTTTAAAAATGCAAAGACGGAGGGGCAGGATTGTCAACGTTTTTCGGGACGTGCTGTATCGTGAGCGGCCGCTGCCCAAGGGTCGGACCGCGCATGGAGAGGCGTTTGCTGATAGGGCGCGCCATGTCCTTTTGGCCGAATATCCAAGCGCGGCCAAGGTGCGATGTGGCAAGCCAATCGCCAGCGCGGGCTGGCCGCGGGTGGCGCGCAGGTGACGCATGCCGCGTTGATGTCACAGGACGCGCACAGATCGACGCCGCCGTGTCCGCAAACGGTCAGAGCTTTGGCGGCCTGGAGTGACTGTTTCAACGTGGCGAGGCGTCAACCAAGCCGATGAATTTCTCGATGTGACCGAGGAAACTGGAATTTTCTTATGGGCAATAAATGGTCTTGGTTGCATGATCGGCATGCGGAGGCGACAGGGTCAGACTGATCGCCCAGGGGCGGTGGCAAGATCATCACACCGCAGCGTTGCCAGCCGGTCCAGGGCTTTGATAATTAGCCCCTATGCCCCAGCAAATGGCCGTGGTCTCGCTGACCCAGTCGGGGGCGCGCGATCTGGCCAACATGACATCAGGTCAGGGTTTCGCGCCCGGCGTTGTGGCAACGGAATGTGGGGCCGGTGGATCATGACCTGATGGGATTGGCGCCGCCCGAGCGTCCGGTCAGGCGATGGAGGATTTTCGGCGCAGATCCGCGCGACGTGTGGCAAGCCCAGCCGATATACCGGAACGACGACATTCCTTGCGTCGGCGGAAGTGACTACATGAGGGCAGATCATCATGACGAGACCGGGCATGACTTCTGTATAGCGGCGGGGCAGTTGCCGATACGCGAGGGGGAGAATGACATGACGGGAATGAACGAAACAGGGGATCGGCAGTATCCTTGCAAAACAAGGTATTTTTGATCGCTTCGCGCTTCATAGTCGGGTTTGCGCTGGCCAACAAGCGCTTCATCGCCATCGGACAATTTCGGTGTAATCCGTCCTGCCGCCATTCTGGGCGTGATCGGCGCTGTGGGCGTGACTCGTGTGATCGGCGAACTTTCGATCTCTCGTGTCGGCTCGATGATGTCCTTCTCGGACATCGTGGTGCTAGGACACTGCACGACAGCTTGGGCCCGGCGCTCGCTATTCCGCAGTTCTGCGCGCTGACTTGCGCTGGGCGGCATTCATGCGGGTTTCTGGTGGGGTATATGAAGCTGAACTCCTGATTCGTGAAAAACCCCCCCCCCCTTGGGGGGTGGGGTTAAAAAAGCTATCTGCGATCCACGGATATGAACTGACCATGGTCGGGGGGAAAGAGAATGATATCGCGATAAGGCGGGGACATGGTTTCTCGTCTTCGGTCAGGGCAGGATCATGGCGTGCTGTGCCGATCTGATTTTTGCGGGGCTGGCTATTCTGCTGGAGTGTGATCTTGCGAAAACGCCTTTCGGGCGAAAGGTTCTATGCCGTGGGGCGGCAACAGGGCAAGGCCGCGACCATTCTCTGGGATTTCACGCGCGCAGCGCTCGTGTCTGACCTATGTATGTCCTTCTTTCCCTGGTCGCCGTGGCAGTTTGTTGCAACCAGCCGCGCTTGGGCCAGCCAGAAACGGGTCGGGCAGGGGATGGAGCTCAGGTGCTTGGCAGCCGTACATTCTGGGCGGGGGGTCCCTGATGGGCGGATCGGGTACGATCTTCAAGCGTGATCGGGCGTGCCTGACTCCTTGGGCTTTCTCAGAATGGACTTCTCTGCGATGGGGCTCGCTTTATGTCCAATATTCTGACCTGGGTCCATCCTCAATCCTTGCCGTCTGCTGGACAGTCGGCAGCCAAGAGGGGCCGTTTGTCCACGCATGAATGGAGCGCAGGTATGACAACCCGTAATCCAGGGATATCTGAAACTACGGGGCGAGTCCTGGGCTTTATCTTGTCGAACTGGCTTTTTCTTCTCGATCGCCGGAGAATTCCGTCGGTGTCGAACAAGGCGTTCAGGATTTTGACAACATGCTTACTGCTCAGCAATCGGCCACCAACGGATCCATAGCGTGGCTGACGGACATCATGAATTCAACGGCAAATCGACCTGAGCGAGCCACTATGCGGCTGTCTGCATCGTATTCTGGACAGCATTGACATGGCCAGATCATGCAGACAATGGGCGCGACTTGGGCCATTCCGCTGCATGGGCTCTGGCGCTGCTGGACGGGCGCGGTTCTGGGGCGAATCAATGGATTGTCGTCTGGAAAACGGTGTCCCGATGCTTTTCATACGTCACTGCTGGGTCGATGCTGGCTATCCGCGGCTGGTCTCATGATCAATGGAGCACAATCATGACTGGACATTGTGGATTTGCCGAGGCGCAGTTTCTGGGGCTTGCATACGCGACTGGTTTTTGCCTGGGGCAGCCACCTGGTGCTGTGCTGGTATGACCAGAACGGTGCTGGCCGCAATGCTAATGCCACGGAAAACCGCGAAGCGGCAGTGAATCCGGAATCCGCGCTGGCGCGTATGGTAAACAAATGGGTGGGAAAAAAAAAAAAAACTTTGTGCTGATCGATTTTCTGGGCAGGTCGCTCTGGCTGGGTTTTCTATTCGAAGTGATTGCGGATAATCCCAATGCGGAGCTGTCGAGCTGTGGCGATCACGGCGGTTTTGCGTGGACCCAAGCTGACGGAGGCGGCTACGTTTATCATCTCGAACTGGGAGGTGTGGATCGCGAATCCAGCTACTGGCAACAGGGCTGGGAACTATCGGCGGCGACCGCAACGGTCAATCTGGTATCGGCCTGATCCTGATTGCGGGCTGTTGCTCGGATCGCCAGTTTGAAACCTGAAAGGAAGAACGAGTGAAGATATGACCGAGGTCACCCCGTTCTGCGCTTGGGCATCGTCAAACCTTCCCGGCCTGCGCGCTTCTGGAGATGTGTCCTCAGTGTTCTGCCGGAAGGTTAATGCCTGATGGGCGAGAACGGCGCGAAGTCCACAACGATGAGGCTCGGGCGGATACATAAGCAGATGCAGCGATTCTGATCGCGAAGGAACCACAGCGTCATGAACTCTGCGCAACATGCCAAGGCAAGGGTGTGTGTTCATACATCAGGACGAGCCTCGCGGATAGTTAGCGTGGCTGAGAAATATCTTCTGGGCGAGCTTCCACCTTCAAGAGTTTCGGTCGCTCGACTGTGAAGAGCTTTAAATGCTGATACCGATGCGTCCTGAAGACCCTGAATGTTCGGGCTTCAACGCCAAACGCTGGGGGCGAATCTTGTCTATTGCATCAGCAGATGGTCCGAGATCGCCGCGCTGCTTGTTGGACGGCGCCGTGATTTCGAGAGCGACGGCCCTCGTGAACGAGTGCGGAAAAGGTCGTGCCTCAAAAGGTATCGCGGAACTTCAAGGCAAGGGATGTCGGGTCACCTATATCCGCCCGGATGGAAGAGATTTTCAAGATTACGAGACCGATCACCGTGTTGCTCGGACGGCGTCATCCGCACGCTGAAACACGGGCCGAACCAACGAGGACGAGGGTGACGCACGATGATCGGCGCGCTCGATCTGTCGCGCAATGTCAGCCATCACGAACTGGGCGATGTCGGCTGGAAGGCGCGGGCTGGGATGTGCGATCTGTCCACGATGTCAGTTCGCCGTTCGCAAGGGCCGAGGTTCTGGGTGTTTACGGTACTTGTGGGGCGGGCGCCCTGAAATTGCCAGAACCTTTTCGGTTGCGGCCCTTCGACGGGGCGATCCTGTTGAACGGCAGCGGTCCATCTCTCGCCTATCGAGGCGATCGCCACGGCATTTTCGCGTGCCGGACAGACGCAAGAACCAGGGCCTTGTGCCTGGCATGAACTGCGGATAACAACTTGCACAGAGTCGGCAATGTTCGGCGGGGGCCGTTTGTCAAGAGATGGTGCGAGATCGCGCTCTTTGACCAGTATCGCGACAAACTCGACATACGCAACACCGGCTGGCGCGAGAGATGTCGGGCAACTGTCGGTGGCAAACCAGCAGAAAATTGTTATCGCAAATGGCTGTCGATGCACCCGCAAGTGCCGATCGGGAGAACCCCGCGCATTGATGTCGGCTCGAATCCGAGATCACAACTGATTCCGCGATTGCAGCTCAGGGCATGCCGGCATACGTCATCAGTATGGGAAATGCCCGAGTTCGGCATGTGTCGGACCGGATGATCGCGATGTTTTTTCGGCCGCGTGATGCGGGAATCACTCCGATGAGGTGACGAGGACATCTGGTTCAAGGCCTTCAGGCATCAGCGGAAGGCAGGGTTTGCGCAGAAGCGAAAGCCTGGTCAAGACACAGACTTCCTGCGTCAGGGTGTTGAAACCCGGCCTCAGCAGCGAATGGCCAAGCGGCAGCGTTGGCATGGCTGTGTGGCATGTCTGCCTTGCAAGACCGGATCAAAACCATTTGCAAAACAACCAGCGGGCGTCAATTCATCAACAAGGGTCTTTTTGCTTCAAGCGTGGGATATTAACCGGCATGTTGCGCACAGGCATTTTGGCTGAAATCAGAATCTACAGGAGAAGTGGCAGCGTAGGGGAGTCGAACCCCTCTTCAAGGTGACAACTGACTCTAAGCGATAGACCGAACGGAAGGCGTGTTCTAGGAAAAGGTGCTTTCGGCGCAACGGAAATTGTGCCTTTCGCAAATTATTTCCCCGTTCCGGCAGCATGGTTCATTATTGCGGCAGGGGGCGTTCTGCGGGTTGCAGGTCAGCAGCGTGGCAAGCTGACGCGTCTCCAGCCCCAGCTGCCGCCTGGGGTCCGCCCCATCGGTTGATCTCCACCGTCCGCCAGATGGAAGCGGGCAACGCTGGGGCCCTCCGCGTGGCACCAAGAGCCTTCGTAGGCCCCGAAGCAAATCGCGCTCAGCCGGCGCCAGACGTAACCAAAGCTCAGCTTCGGTGCCTGTGCGATGCGCTGGCCGAAAATGGGATCACCATATCGCAAGGCAAAGCGCGGGGCGGGCACTCCCCTCCGAACGGCCTGCCGATTCGATCTGCTCGACCAGATCGACGTCGCGCGCCGGGCATCAACGGCCGTCAGCCTCAGATCGTCGGGCCACCCTCTCGGCGCCCTTTTGGCAGCAGCAAATCGCCGCCGGCCATTTGCGGTCCAGCTTGTCGGCGCCACGGTCCAGTCCGGCCGATCTTGTGCCGCCCTGATCAGCAAACCCTCGGCGGCGACAGCTGGATCGCGGCCCAAAATCCACCCCGAGACCGAGCGGCCGGAGCCTTTCCCACTCGTTACGTCAGCGATCGACAGCGGGCGGCCTGTCGCCTCTTTGAGCGGGCGGCCACGATACCGACAACGCGGGGCCAGCTTCGCCAGCG
>Ga0163217_1026719_pt1 | contig 18396 bp, 24 predicted proteins | sample SynspAceP_FD_185933 | JGI IMG/M metagenome (GOLD analysis project Ga0163217, IMG submission 185933) | Saline lake microbial communities from Ace Lake in Antarctica - Synechococcus sp. Ace-P (PacBio error correction) | ecosystem: Environmental > Aquatic > Non-marine Saline and Alkaline > Saline ...
CTCCACCAGGAAAAGAAGGAGAATAGGGAAAATTCGCCGGAAGGGCCCTAAATTCCGGAGAACTTGGGAAGAAATTTGTTCCAGGAAGCCGTCCTAATGGGGCCAAGCTCGACAACCATTGGTTCCCCAGAGGTTTCGCCCCGCTGGTCGAGTGTATCAATTGCCCATTAAATCCGGCCCGTATTTAAAACACCCAACAAGAATCGACGTCAACGCAAGAGCCTGCTCAATCTGATTCATGGCAACTATACAAACGCATCGGCGTTTTATTTGTGGACCGGCGTAAGAAAGAACAAAACGCCCATGGAGCTGCCTTGACCGGCAAAAAAACGCAATGAAAAGACCCTGGATTTCCCTCTCCTGTTTCGATCATTCCTTGGTGAGAAAGTCCAAGAATTACTTTCTTGCTTTCGTAGAAGCAAAGAAGCAGCTTTTTTTTCAAAACCGACGATCTTTTTGGCTATCGTTGTTATGGCTTCCTAGTTCCTATTGCTTATTTTTTTTTGGCCGAAAAAGTGTCAACTACTTTCGGATAGCTTTAATGAAGGATGCCCCAGACTTCCTTGATTTTCGTCCACGCAAGACCGGTATTGCCCCTCAGCTTTTACCAGCTTTTTAGGGGGAATTTACGAAGCCGAAGCCACCCACGATGTTCCAGAGCGGTCTTTCAATCGCAGAGTTTACAAGAGCGAGCACAGCCGCAATTCGGAGGCCAAGCTTTGGGTACGACCGGGGGTCGGGTTCATTCACTCCAAAGAGCCTGTCGAGATTTACTGCCCGATCAGCGGCTTATTCACCCAGCTTCCACACCTTCACCTGCCGCTCGAAGTTACGGTTTGCCCCAAAGTGCGGCCGGCCCCGGAAGAAGACGACGCGCTGACTTCGTGGAAAGAGGCAAAGGCGATTCCACGGCGACCGGTAACGGCTAGACAAGACCCATTACGTCCCAACTCAAAGACGCGCTGTAACCGTCACCCTGCCAAGAACACGGCGACTTTCACATCGCTTCCCTGCAGCGACCTAGTGGCCGCAAGCAGGGATGTCCGGAGTGCGCCGGCTCGACGGAATGAGAGTAGTCCGGATTGAGGCAAGGGGGAATTTATACCGCAAGGCGGATCGTCATCCACGGGACCGGTACTCGTACGACTAAGGTTGGAGTACACGGGATACTCAAGAAACCGCGGTGGACGATCATGCAGTAAGCACGGGGATTTCCAAAAAGTCAGCCCTCCAATCATCTGAGCAAGACTCAACCCGCCAGGGTGCCCGAAAGTGCAAGGTGGCGGGCAAGCCGAAAAAAACGCCCGAGCAGTTTTCGTTGCAGAGGCTCGTGTTATCACGGCCGACCGATACGATTACAAGCCTTGTGAAGTACGCGCGCAACTAAGCTGGGCCCGGTCGAAATTTTCTGTCCGACCACGGCGCTTTGAGGCCAAGAGGCCAAATCCACCTTACACGGACACGGCTGCCCGGACTTGTGGCGGGGCGTCGCTCCTCGCACCACGAAGACTTCATCAACTCGTAGGCACGCGAGGTCTGGGGCGACAGTACTACTACGCCGAAAGGTTGACTAGCCGTGTCCAACAATGAGAAGGTCATCATCCACCGCCCGCGATCACGGGGATTTCATGCAACAGACCGGCACTCGGACGATCTGATAGTTACGAGGCTGCTCAAAATGCCCACGGCGGGGAAAACTGATATGGCCACCTCATTGAGGAAGCACCGAGAAGCACGACGGCAAAATTTTGATTATTCCGAGGTTGGCTTTTGAATTCTATCGTACTACAAGAGATCCACATCATCTGCCCTGATTCATGGTCGATTCGCGCCAGAAGGCAAGACCATCTGCGTCCGGGTGCCCCGATTGCGGCGGTTCGCAGGCTTAACGAACTCGAGGAATTCATCGAGAAAGCACGAGGTGTTCGCACGGCGAATCTTACCGATTACAGCGCACGAGGTATGCTCCGTGCAATGACAATGTCGAAATCCATTGGCCCCGTAACCAACGGTCCGTTCCACCCAACGAGCTGCCCATCATCTCGAAGAAAGTGATGTCCGATCTGCCGCCAGTCTCGCGGCGAGTTCCGGGTCGAGCGGTGCTGAAGCGGCATTAGGCGTTGGGTTTTGAGCAACAGAAAGCGATTCCCCGATTGCGGAACGGTTAACGAAGCTGGCCCCTTTGGACTTCTTCGTGGGAGACGTGGGCGTTCATCGAATTCCACGGCGAGCAACAACTTTTGGGCCGGTTGACTTTGGAAGGGGGAGTCCGATCCTGCCCCAGTCAGCACAACGCGATCAGATCAAGGAGCGTTTACTGCCGAGAGAAAGGGAATCCCGATGCTCATGCGTGAGGTTGGACGAGATTGACGACGTTGAAGCAATCGATTAAAAAGATTTGTCGCTAATACTTCGTTGCTTAGTGCCAATCCGCGGGGAGCGGCGATTGCTGGAGCCAACTCTCGGCGACTGCCTGCCCGCTCGACGATTCACCCCGGGGTGGGCTTTAAGACTAGGACCACCTCGCCGATCGCACGAAGCGCGGCTGCGCTCTGGTCGAAGCGGCCGTTGGATGTTTTTATGAACGTCGTATTCAAATCGCACATAACAATTGGCTAAACGCCGACCCAATACCGGCACCGAGTTCACAAGACAAGTTAATAGTCCATGGGGTGCGCGGTATTGGGCGGGTTGGCCATGCGTTAAAGGAGACTCTGGAAAACCGAAGCCACTGAGGTGGTCTGGGCTTTTCCTGGACAGGTTGTCCCATCGTTTAACCTTTTGAGGCGGGGCACCGCCCCTGAAAGGGGCTCCTACCGATGTAGCCAATACGCGTCCACCCAGCCAGAATCAGTCAAGGTCGCCATGGAGGAAGCGATCAGGTGGCCGCAAGGACGCTCCAGGAGATCGCTGCAGGACACGCGGTGCACCGATACAGGTGAGCCAATGGAAGAGCACTCCTGGAAGGAGCACAGTGAGCTTTTCGCCAAGGGCAAAAAGGCTCAAGGCCAAAGACGAGAGCCTAGGCCTAGGAAGGCGAACTGTTCAGCAGATTGGCAAAGCTCCAGATGGAACTGGAGTGCTTAAAAAAACAGTCAGCAGCTGGCTCTGCATGCCCGTGAATTGCGAAAAGCTGGTCGATCACGACCACGAGAAATCACGATCAGCCGTCAGTGCGAGCTCCTGGGGCTGCCCAGATCCACGCTGTAGCTACAGCCCATCCCTGTGCTGAATCCACCCGGGATCATGGCCAGGACGATGCGCTGTATTTGGGAGATCCATATCCTCTGGAAGCCGTCGGATGGTTTTCAGTATTTGGCCCGAGAAGGGATCGCCCGACAGCCGTGGACCGTGTCCGCGAAACTCAATGCGCCGCATCGGGTTTTTACGGGCCATCCTAACCAGAAGCCACGCACCACGGTGTGCCAGGTGACCCACTCGGGAGCGCTTTCCCTGCCTTGGTGGGACCTCAAAGGAGGTTCACGAAGGTGGATCAGGGTTTTGGGCAACAGAATATTACCTATATCCCATTGCGGAAGGGCTTATCTCTACTGGTGGCGCGGTTGTGGATCTGTTCATCCCCGGCATGTACTCAGCTGGAAACTTTCCAACAGCCTTGACATTGGAAATTCTTGCTGGAGGCCTTGGCAAATTGTCTTACGCGTCGGGCGAAAAGCCACAGATCTTCCATTCCCGATCAGGGGTGTCAGTTCACCTCCGGTGACTTGATGGCACAGGGCTCAAAGCCGAGGGATTCAAGATCAGCTTGGTCTGGTAGAGGGCGCTGCTACGACCCATCCTGGTTTGGAGAGACGTATGGAGGTTACAGTCAAATATGAGAGATGGTACCGCGCGCCTAAGGCGATGGCTTTGGGAGCTGAAAATCAGCTTGTCCGATTCCTATGGAGGTACCTGCCAATGGTGAGACCCATACTTCATTGGGTGGCAAAACTCCATGAGGTCCTAGCAATCAAATTGAACCCTGACCCTTCCCGCCGAGGTTAACGATGAACAGGGGGCCACGAATCCTGTCCAATAAAAGCCATCCAACCTCACACTTCGTAAGTTCCTCTTCTCGCCATCACTTGGTTGTGCTGGCGGCCTCCACGCTTGCAAATCCCAGCTCGGCAGCAAGCCTACGCTTCAATGGGCGGTTTGGGCGCATGCCCCGCAGAAGTCAATGAACAACTCCCCAACCCCCGAGAGGATCCCTGCAGACCGGCCTGGGCTCTGGGCGTCGAAAGCCTTGCTGAGCGCGATCGAGATCGGCGTGTTCAGTGAGACTGGCCCGCGTCCGGAGCCGTTCGCTGGCCCTCATGGCCGGCTAGGCCCTGCATCCCCGGGCCGCCCACGGACTTCTCGAACGCTGGTGGCAACTGGGTTTTCCTGACTCGCAGCGGACGACGGCTACGCGAACACCCCCGAGACGGAATCCTCTTCCTCCGACCTGGCGCCAAGCCGTCGGTATGTGGGCGGAATCCTCGAGATGGCCAACCATCGCTTTACCGTCTGGAGCACCTCACCGAGGCGCTACGCACGGCGGGCTGCCCAGAACGAACTCAGGGGCGGGTGGCGAGGGTCTGGTTTTGAGACGATTTATGCGGATCCCGCCCGCCTGCAGGAATTCTCGCACTCGATGCACTGGCCATCAGCCATGGCGGCACCAGGCCATCCGCCCAGTCCCTTACCGGCTGGCGGACTACTCCACCTTGCTGATGTGGCGCACCGCCCAGGGGGATCTCGCGCCCAGCTCGCAAACGCTTCAATCCGCACCTGAGGGGGTGGGGTTTTTGACTTGCCGGAAGGGCTTCGCCGATCTTCGAGGCCTACGGTGGCAAGCGGTTGGTGGTTGCCGACCGTCTCACTTTACCCCAGGCAACTTCCTTGATCACGAATCTCCCCAGCGGCCGATGTGATTCTGATGGGCGGCAACACCTGCACGACTGGGACCTGCCAACCAAACGCTTCCTGAATCCAGAAAGGCCTACGGACGCCTGCCATCAGGCGGCGCAACTGGTGAATCTACGAAGCGATCACTCGACGACGATCGCTCCAAGAATGCCTTTGGCTGTTGAATGAGCCTCACATGTTGATCGAACCCCCGCGGCTTCGACTACACGCCGCCGACTGCCACGGGCTGGATGCAAGAGGTGGGATTTTTCACGTTCCACACGTGTGGAGCACTGGTTGGCCCGGATTCGATGGTTGTTGAAATCAGTAACTCAGCTTCAACTACTCCAGCCCCGTCAACTCCAGCTCCTCGCCGCCAGCACCTCCGCCGACAGGCAGCCGCAGTCTGGACAGGCGTAGATCACATCCACCGGCTCGAAGTTCTCATCGCAGCCGCGCACGGAACACGGTGGGTACCACTCCAGCTCAGCTGCGCCGCCGCGCTCAGCCGCCGCCATCAACAACCTCAAAGGCGAAGGCGAAGCGCATCGGGGCTACGCCTGAGAGCCCGCCCCACGCTGAAGCTTCACGGCGTGAGAATTCCGCGGGCCCCTGCGCCGCCGCCCGCCCGCGGGCAATGCGGCGCCCTCCTCCATCAAGGCAATTTCATGCATCGCCGCTGCAACCAGCGACGCACGGCGCCAGCAGCTCGGGCAGCCAAAGCCTTAGGTCGCGGGCGTGAGCTTCGGTGCTGAAGGCCCATGCCGCTGAGCTGTCACCAGCAATTGCCAGGCCGGCGGCTGGGCCGGCCGTAGAGCGTGCTTGGCCACTGCAGCAGCCGCCGGCGCTGGTGTGGTGGCTGAACAGCTTCGGCTGGCCAGAAGCGCGGAGGCTAGGAGCGGCTCCAGCCGCCAAGCATCTGAGCCAGCCGCCGCCTCAGCCTGCCGCATCCACAAAACAGTACGCGCCCGGGCGGCGGGCCAGCCTCTGGGGCAGCTCGGGCGTGAGCTGGGTCCGCTTCGATCACGCACAGGTTCCGCCAGCCCCCAGCCTCCACTTCCCCAGCGATGGCGCGTCCCACCGTGTCCTTCGCGGAGGGCGTTTGCCCCAGCCGATCAGCAGGTCGCGCGCGCGGCGCCTCTGGAGTGGCTCACGGGGACCGTCCATCCGCCAGCGCCTCGCTCAGCAGCTCGCCGCCTGGCCCCAGCAGTTTTGCACATGCAACGGCATTGGCGGGCGGCGTGGGTGGAGCACGACAGGCCAAGGGATCGAAGCAGCGGATCCCCGCCTTCCACCCGGTTGAGCAGGCCCTCGGCAATCTCGCTCTGGCCCGGCTGATGTAAGGGTGCGGGCGATCTGGGTGATCGTGAGGTTCCCATCGCTCGGCTTGTTTCTGGCCGTGGCAATGAATCAGGTTTCACCGCCTCAATCAGGCCAATTGGCAAATCGCGCGGTAGTGGGTGAAACAGGGTGCGCGCGGCGCCTCGCTTACCCCCACCGCCTCAAAGGTGTTCACACCCTGCCAGCATGGGCGCGGCACAATGTCTGGTGCCAGATTCGGGATCGTCGAGCAGGGCTCGTCGCTTCGAGCGCCGCCAGGATTTTACGATCAGGCGGGCCAGGTGATAATAAAAGAGCTTGGTTACCACGCGCCCGCCACGCTGACGCAAGCTCCAGCAGCTCGGCAATCAAGCCCGCTCCGTGCGATGCGCGTGCAGCACATTCCAGCCGCGCCAGTGCCCCCGACCCGGTAGCTTACCAGCTTTCCGGACCGAGCGGTCTGTTAATACGGGAATTTCAGGTAGGTCAGGGTTCCACCGCCTCAGCCAGCAACCTCGCTGATCTTGCTGCTGAGGCAGGGCTTCTGCAGAGCAACAGCGCCGACAGCATCGATCAGGCGAGATCGCCGTCGTAGTGCTCGCCAGCGTCCATCGGCCCCCACCAGGCCCATGAACGGGGCTGGGAAACAGCCAACGTGGGCCGTCCACCGCCATGGGCCATCCAGCAACCCTTGAACGATCAAGGCGCAGCGTTGGTGGTGGCGAAAGGCTTCCGGACAAGCGCGCCTGGATCGGCCTCGCGGTGCCGGATCAAAAGGGCTGCGTACCCGGCCCCGGCAGCCTGCCCAGGCGGCGGTGGATCTTGCGAACCCGCGCACGCCGCTCGATCCAGCTCCTGGCCGAACTGGCGGTAGTCGAATGCCACCCTGCGAGCCAGTTCCGGGTCAGCAAGCGATCAGGCCGAAGATGTTTTGCGCTTGGCGGGGTCGCTGTCCAGCCCACGCAGGAAATTCGGGGCTGCTGAGATGAAAGAACACAGCGCATGCGACTGAATGATCTGGGCCCAGGGTTCAGCAGGCGCCGCAGCTTCACGGCCGTAGGGGAATCCGTCACGGACAGGATCCGATCACCGGTTTTTCCGCTGCAGCGAACGAAGGTGGGCTCAGCGGAACAGATGCGGCAGATGCGGGCGGTGATCGCCGCCATCTCGTGACGGGCGCCCTCGCAAGAACCTCTGAAGCCGCGGGTATTTCGGTCACAGTGGAAGCGGGCGCCCTCCACGGCACCGTTCTCGCCCGGTGGATGGGTGATTTTTTGGCGTGGCCTTCCGATCCGGTACCGGTCGATCAGGAATCGTGCGCCCTTGCACCGGCCGGTGGCGTGGGGGTCGCCTCATGGATCAGCCGAAGCGATCATCTCCGCCCCCTCCATCAGCGGCGCCTCGCCCGCGCAGACGAGCGTGCTCAAGAAGGCGCGAATACGGCGCGGCCAGACGGCGGCAGCCCGGCAAATAGAAATCCACGGCACCACCTCGTGGAGGGGCAAACCTGGGGCAGTAGTTCCGGCACGATCCCCGGAGCGTGCGGCATGACGCCATTTTTTTCTGTCGTCGGCCAGCCTCCAGGTAACCGCGGCGCAGCACCGGCTCGGCCGCCACCCAACATGTTGCGCATGCCCCGGCAACGTTGGCGCTTCAAGGCGCAGGTCGCCGAAACGGGAACACCACAGGCGGGTGGCGTGCGCGCACCTGGAGGATCAGCGCCAGGTTTGTTCACTATTAGGCGACGCTCCCTCCACAGGCAAGAGATCCACGTCCTTGGGGGTACTCTTTGCTGGTCGGAAGCCACCGGGCTGAAACCATGTCCTGCAGTCAGCCCAGCTCGATCAGCCTACTGCATCGAGATCAAAGGAAACGACATGTGGCAACCGGGAAGCCAGCCGGCCAACCGAAGACGGTGGCCAGACGCAGCTTTGGCCGTTGATGCTTCGCCGGTAGTGCTGACTGAGGGGGAGCTCATGGCGGCGCCCCTGGCGGCGCCTGACGGGCCCGCAGCAGGGCGAACCAGCTGGCTGGGATCCTCGTGCTTCTCCTCCACGTGTTCGCCCTTGGGGAAGAGGGCGCCGGTAGGGCAGACCATACACGGCCACTTGCCGGCAGTCGGTGCAGGCATCCACCGCTCCTCAGGGCTGATCGAGCCGGCGATGAATCCGGCAGTGCTCTCCCCGCCAGGCCACGTCCCAGACGTGGGCGCCTCCACCTCGTCGGCAGACCGCAGCAGCGGTGCAGAGGATGCAGCGGTTGTGGGTTCCCGAGCCAAAGCGCTGGGTGGGAGAGATCCACGCGCGATCAGGGAAGCGGTAAGGGCAGGCGGGAATGGTCCATGCCACCTCCAACGGGCGCGGTCCTGAGCTCGCAATGGACGTTGGCCACGCACCCGCGGCCAGACGTGGTTCCCTCGGTGAAAACAGCAAGTTCGATCACCGTGCGGCGGTAGTCCCGCAAAGTGGGACTGGTCGGTGCGCACCAACCATCCCTCCAGCCGGGGTGATGCGGCGGGCTGCAACTTGCCGCTGCGCCCTCGATCTCCACCAGGCAGAGGCGACAGGCCGCCACAGGGCTCAACCCTCCAAGGTGGCAGAGGGTAGGAATGGCGATCCCCACCTCCCGGGCGCCTCAGCAGGGTGGCGCCGAGGCCCATCGCCACCGCCCTGGCCGTCGATCGTCAAGGGTGGAGACACTCATGGCGCAGCCTCGGTTGCCACGCGCAGCCACGGGCTTCAGCAGGGCCTACGTAACTCCTCACGGAAGAAGCGCAGGGTGGCTGCAGCGACCGGCTTGGGAGCGCTCTTGGCAGACGGCCCGCAGAGGCCTGGTGTCTTTGACATCGTGGCATGAGGGCCTCGAGCTGGGCCAGGTCCGCGGCAGTGGCGTCGCCGGGGCCAGGTGCTTCTGCAGCAACCATAGGAGCTGGACGGTTGGCCGGAGCGGCAGGGCAACGCACTTGCCGCAAGGATTCATCCCGGCAGAACTCCATGACAGAACGCGGCGAGGGCCACCATGTTTGGTGCTGTGGTCATCACCACGATGCCGCCGGAGCCATAGAATCGTGCCCAGTTCCTGCACAGAGGCGTAATCGAGACCGCTGTTGTTGAGCTTCGGAAGCGGGCACCAGCCACCCGAGGGGCCACGGGTCTGGACGGCCCTTGATCGTGGAGCCTTCGGGAGCACCGCCCCCTCCCATCTGCCTGCACGATCGTGGCCCAGGCTGGTGCCCATCCGGCACTTCCAGGCAGTCCTCCGCCAGCGCAAAGCGTTGCCCCGTCAGTGAGAAACACCTTGGTGCCTTTAGCTGCTGGTCCGTACCGATCGCTGCATACCAGTCGGAACCCTCCCGCAGGATCGGCACCACGTTGGCGAAGGGGTTTTCGACGTCTGTTGATAACGGTGGGCAGGCCGGCCCACCCCCTGCTCGGCCCGGTAGGGCGGCGGGTCTGGGGGTGCGCGCTTGCTTCGATCGAGTGGATCAGGGCCGTTTTCTCCGCAGACCATAGGGCCAGCCCCGACGCCCCTGCAACTTCCACCGTGAACTCAAAAGCTGGAATCGAACAATATCTGGCCCAGCAGGCGGTGGCGCTGGGCCTGCCTCAATCGGCCCCCGCGCAGGTTCTGATCGCCAGGCGCGTGTCCATTCGGCGCGGCCTGTAAATGAAGCTTCGGCTTGCCCCACCCACCGCAAAGCGGCGATCGCCCATGCCCTCAGCAACGCCGATGGGGATCCCCTCCAGAACGCTGCGGTCCATGAAGGCGCCCGGATTCACCCTCATCGGCATTGCAAACCACAGCTTTGTGGGGTTCACGGGCAATCTTGGCAACGGTGGCTCCACCTTCAGCCCCGTGGGGATTAGCCGCGCCCGCGCGTCCCGCAGGCACTGCGGTAGATCGTCTGCCACGCAACCTGCCAATCGGGGTGAGCTCCTGAACAAGCTCGACGCAACTGGGTCCGTAAAGCCCCCCGCTTCGATCCGCCGCCTCGATCCGCTCCGGTCATCAGGCCGCAGTTTCTCCAACATCAGCGTCGTTTTGCGGGCAAAGAAAGGCCGATGGTGTCCCAAGCCGCTCCCCGCGGGCCCAGGGGTCCAGGCGAGGGCCGCCGCTGCCGCATCGATCGCTTCCAATTCCCAGCGACGGACCAGAGCCCGCAATTAGCCCAGTGGCATCCTCCGCCTGACACCGGCCGAAGAGCGCATCCGTCTGGGTCAACGCCAGCAACGCCCCTGGCTTGCAGGGTCCCCCAGGCAACGCGAACCGCCCCTGATCTCTAACTCCGGTCGACCAGCTCAGACAGGACACTGCACGCTGCAGGGCCTGCCCTCAATTGGCCGCATCGCTCGCCAAGGCAGCTGCGAGGCGTGGCAACAACCGCAGGCACAAGGGGGCTGGGGGTGCTTGTCATCACCGCAAGACTCCGCACGGTCTTCAAGTACGGACGGCGACGGTCTGCTGCTTGGCCCCACCGCCAATCGATCACACCACGCAGCGGCGCGGCGCGAGGTGCTCGCAGACATCGAACGGAGCCAGGTCTATTGATCCATCGCCCTGCTTGCTGCGCCAGGCGGATCCCAGCTTCCTGCTCAAAGCTTCACCAAGGCGCACCGGCTCCGAATGACGCTGCAAGCTGTGCCAGTACACGACCGTGCAGTTGTGCCTGGGCCGGTGCCTGAAACGAAACAGGTGATAAACGAGGCGGTGCCAAAGACTGGCTGAGCGGCAGCCCCAGGTTGCGGGCGACATGGCGCAGCAAGGGTCATCCAGCTGAGGTAGTGGTAAGTCTCCTGGGCGTGATTGAAAGGACCTCGATCAGGCTGTCTGGGCTGCGCTGATTGCCCCGAGCCAGAATCGACTGGCAAAGCTTCAAGCCTGAATACCTCTTTCAGCAGAGGCCTCAGCGGGGACCGTTCGGTTGGGGCACTGGCAATCGACGCTGTCGCAACCCTCAATCCACGCGTAAGGAAGTCCTAGCGGGTTCCGGACTGATTCTCGCTGTAATTCCCTTCGTCCTTTTTCTGAATCTTCCTGGCCTGGCTGCGCCGGGCGGGGCCTTTCCGCTAGGGTTGAACACGCCGCATGTTTGCGGGGCATCATGGCTGAATGGCTTCGCAACCGGCAGCTCGTGTCCACTCGAGGCCATCGACTCACCGAACATCCAAGCGTTGGTGGCAAAATGCCTCGCCTGGCGACCTACTGATCGCGAGCTTCCTCGGCCCAGGGGGTGCGCGTGCTCGGGGGGTTCGCCACAACCTCAGAAGGCCTATCGCCTTTTCTGAGCCACAACGGTCTCGATCACCGCTGCGTCCAGCTGCTGCGCCAGCTTCGATTCACACCGACCTGGGCGCCTCCTCAAGCGCCGGAGCGGCCCCGCCCCCCGCAACGCATCCTGGCGGCGGTTTCTGCCGAGTCAACTGGCAGCAGGCGATCACTTCGGCTACGCCGAATCTGCGCCACAAACGAAGGTGTCGGGGATGGCGAATCCTGAGCGTGGCGGTGCCGCTCCAGCGCACGCCGAGGATCTCCCGCGATGCCAGCTTTCGCGGGCAGCAGGAAACCTTTTCTGGAACCTCCAATGGAGAGGCGGCCGTATTGGATGCCTGCCGCCGCTTGTTTGGCGTTTCGTTGTTCACGAATCGGGCCATTTCCTAAACGCCAGAACAACGGCTTTCCGACGCATCTCGAGGTGGCGCTTCTTCGATCGGCCCGTGCAGCGCATGTGCGACTCCGAACTCTGGCCCGCCGCTGGAGTGATTCTTCACGGCTCGGACACTGGAAACCGCTTCCGCGACGCGTGCTTGCTCCCGCCCTCCTACGGCTTTTGTGAAAAACGTGTTGCAGGGAGTCGGTGAAACCACGATGAATACTGATCTTCAGCCCACGTTGCAGGCAGGGCATGCACCGATCTCAGCCGCCGACTGGGCAGCAAGGAGATCCGCATTGTGGGAGTGGAGTCTGGCCGAGATCCCTGGAACCTCCTACGCGCAACGTGCGGTTGCGAAAATGTAGATCGTTCCGCCGTTATGCATCGGCGACGAAACGAAGTGCTGACCCTGGCCCCGCTGGGCTGCGAATCGAGCAGCACCTACAGCAGCCAGCACGGGGTGCCCACACGGATTGGACGATCCGAGTGGGCCAAGGACGGCTCAGTTGCGCGAGCTGTTCGTCGTGCAGGCTTAGGCTCCGGAGACGGTGGAATCACGCCAGTCGTCGGCCGTTGCTGCGCAGCTGGGCATCTCGAAGCCCATGACCCGAACTGATCAGCAAGGGACGGGCGGATTGGTTCGCCTCGGTGTAGGCAAGTGGCCGGCCGGTGATCGCCGATCCCACGGGATGCGACAGTTCGAGAATGGTGACTGCTTCGTCACCCAACCGACCGACCCCGACTGGGACGCGATCCTCAAAAAGGCTGCCGGGGTGATCCCAACCAGGTGCCGCACCTGCCAATGGCGGCGATCATCGCCGTGAAATGGGGCCTCACCGGCGATCGTCGGCTGCGCGGCGAACGCCACCAAAACCATCGCGAATGGAGAAACGGTCACGGCCAGCTTGCTGCGAGGGGGATGGTGGGTCGCGTCTACGAGAGCGTGGCCTAACCGCCTGGAGGAACAGGACATGGCGATCTTCCCTCCACCCCGCACCCAGATCCTGGTGAATGTGGGGCAACCCGGAGGTGCTTTCAAGCTGGCGGCCATCCCCTGTGATGGCGTTGGCGCTGGCCCGATTGGAATTCAATCATCGCCAATCAGATCAGGTTCACCGATGGCCTTGCTGGAACCTGAGCGGGGTCAGCGACCTTGCAGGCAGCGCGCCGCGATTGCCAAGCTTCACGCGCGGCCACCGCCATCCAGCGGAACTATTACCATCGACGCTGCTCAGCCCAGGGCATGGCTCGCCTGGCTGCCCGCGTTTTATCCGCGTCAGTGTCCTGCGATTCTCCGATTTCAAGAAGCAATGAAATTACGCGAAGCTGCTGGGCGGCGCAGACCTTCCGAGCCCCACGTAAAGAACCCGATGATCGGCTGGCGTGGCGCCTCCCGTTTATGTCGCGCCGGCCTTCCCGTGAAGCGTTTTGCCCTGGAATGTGCGGCCCTCAGGCATGTTGCGTGAAGGACATGGGCCTCAGAATGTGATGCCCGATGATTCCGTCTGTCCGAACGCACGGGGAAGGTGACCGGGTGCTGGCCAAATGGCCCGCCATGGCCTCAGGCGGGGCGTGAACGGGTTTGCAGGTGTATGTGATGTGCGAACCTGCCCAGCAATGTGTCGGGCTGAGGCCTCGCGAACGGTTTGACGGCTTTTCGATCGGCTCCAACGACCTCACCCAACTCACCCTGGGCTTTGGATCGCGTTCAGCTCTGGTGGCCGATCTCTTCGACCGAGCGTCACCCCAGTCGTCAAGGACATGATCCGAATGGCGATCCGCACACAGCAGACCGCTGCGGCGCAACGATCGGCAATTGCGCCAGGCCGAGCGACTATCCGGAGGTTTGCCGCTTCCTGGTGGAGCAAAGGCATGGCGATTCGATCAAGCCTGCATCCCGACGGCCGTCGGTGCAGACCCGCCTGGCCGATCTGCAGCCCTGGGCAGGAGATGGGCGTCAGGGCGAGCTGAGCTGACGCCTGCGGTCCCAACCTTCAACACTTGGAGGGCTGCTTCGCACGCGACCCTCCCCTCTCGCCGCATGCCCTCACCATCCGAATTCGATCGAACCTGGCTGCTGCTGGTGGCAGCGGTGGTGCCATGCCTGGCCCGCAGGCCTGCGACTGCCTTACAGCGTTTGGCCTGGTGCTGGGGGGTGATCGTGCTGGCGTGGCTGCCTCGCCCCCGCATCTCAGCCTGACGCGGGAGTTGAATCTTTCACGCCTTCTGCGCCCTTGATCTTTGAGGCGGCCCTCTAATCGCTGGGCCAGCGCTGCGCAAAGGACCCTGCCGGTGGTGCTCACCCTGGCCACCCTGGGGGTGGTAACTCCTCCGTCGGGGTCACCACGCTTGGAATGCACTATTGGGCCCACTGGAGCTGGCCGGCGGCCCCTGCTCTCGGTGTGCTGATCTCAGCCACCGATCCGGTTTCGGTGATCGCCACCTTCAAGGAAGCGGCGTGCATGGGCGGCCTGCGGGCAACTGGTGGAGGCGAAAGCCTCTGAATGACCAAGAACCGCTGCAGTGGGCTTCAGTGTGGCGATGCCTTGGCCACCGGCGCGCGATCACACTCGCTGGGACGGTTCAGTTGCCTGCGGTTGCCACGATCGTTTGGCGGCGTGCCCTGCGGCGGCGCAGTGGCAGGCACGGTGCCATGGCCCTGGCCGGCCGTACGAGGATCCCGCTGGTGGAGATCACCTTCACGCACCGATTGCTTCGCGTACGGCTCCTTTTAGGCTCTGGCGGATGTGGAATACCTGGACGTGTCCGGGGTGCTGGCCACCCTCCCGCACGGAATTCCAATTGATGGGCAACCCTCGGCCTTGGGACGCCATGCCTCGCCGAAGGGCCGCCGAGCCCGTGGTGTCGTTTCTGTGGATTACGCGCTTCGTGGTGAACTCGCCTGATCTTTCCTGCTGATGGGGATGCTGGAGCGCCACCAGAACTTCACCGAGGTGTTGCTGCAGATCGGGCAATCGCCATTGTTCCTGGTCACTGCGGGGCGGGCCCTGTCCACCTATCTCTGCTGCAGCCCTGTTCCTGGGTTTCAGCCGCTGAAGGTGAAAACCAGCCACCAGCACGTGCTCTTCTTCTGGGGCGGCCTGCGCGGCGCCCTGGCCCTTGGCCCTCTCGCTGGGCCTGCCACCACACTCCCCTAACCGCGACACGGCGGTAGTGACCGTGGCCTTCGCCGTGGTGGCCTATTCAGTGATCGTGGCAGGGACTCTCGGATCACGCCCGCTTGATGCGGCTCGGGCGAGATCGGCACGGCCAGGCCGACAACCTTGGAGAGGCCTCTCCTAGGCCAGCGGCTGAAAGCTTGAAGGGAACACAAGCGAATCCGCCCCTGGTCAAAGAGCGGCAGGGCCTGAGGCCCGGGAGTTGGGTGACGTTGCAACGATTTGAAAGTGGAGCCAAGCGGATTCGAACCGCTGACCGCGCCTGCATGCCATGCAGGTGGCTCTACCACACGCTGAGGGCTATGGCCCCTTTCGGGTCCAACATTCAGCTCGGGCGCCCCCTAACCCTGCGCGCCAGACGCGCCAACCAGCTTCCCTTGCACGGCCCACCTGTTCGGCCTCGATCAGCAACGCGCGCATAGCGGGGTTTGGCGGCTTTCCAGGCGCACCATCGCCCTTGCCGGTGATTGCTTTGAGCGTGTGCCCCCGGCCCTCCACCATGGGCGGCCACGATCGTGCGGCCTTGAGCGGCTGGGCTCGTTGACGGCTCCATCAGACACATCGCCTGCGTCGATGTGGGCGGCGATCAATGCTGTCCCGTTCACGGTGAGGGCAACAGGCCGCGGGTATCGGGCAGGGGCTGGGAGAATCGAGCGCCCTCCTGGAATGTCAATCGACGGGCTCCACCAACGCCGGGCCAGCCGCCAGGTGCCCAACATGGGAATGCCTGGATGATGGCGCACCCAGCAGCTGCAGGTTTGCGGGCCTGGCGCCTCCTGCCAGGTGATCCAGCCCTTCTGCTGCAGGTGGCCGCGTTGCGGCTCTGATCTGGGCGCCGGCGAGCGCAAGCCATCGCCTCCATCATCTGGCGGATCGAGGGGCCTGTGGCGATGGCTGTCGATGTAATGGCCAAGCCACTCGTAGAGCTCCTGCTGGCCGGGTGAGTCGTGGCCTGGGGAGCGGGAATCCGAATCGAAGGAGATCACCAGCTGGCCCTCAGAACCGCCAGTACATTTGTGCCACTAATGGCGCCAATGTCCAGCCCCGGCAGGAAGTCAGGCCGCCCAGCAGAGCGGCCAGCCATGCGCCCTGCTGGCATGGAGGCGGGTTTTTTCGGCCTGGTCGAACACCGCGGCTGCGGGCCATCCGATGACGCGGCGCTGATCTCTCACCGCGGTGGCGGCCGGCAGGCAATGCAGCCACGATGCGCGCGCGGATCGGCGCCGCCCAGCAGGGCTTTCATCGAGGCAGAAGCCGGGCAAGGCCTGCTCCCGTTGCCGTTGTTCCGCTGCTTCCTGGCCCATCGAGGCCCAGACATCGGGTAAGAGGGGCGTTGGGCACCGCACATGCGCGGCAGCACCGGGATCGGTGGTCAGCTCCAGGCTGCAACGCCCCGCAGCAGGCCCTGGCCTGCCTCCAGCACGGCTGAATCAGGGCTCTGGAAGGCCACTGGAGAGGCGACCGCAACACTCAGCCCCCAGCAGGGCTCCGCAGAGCAGCAGCGAGTGGGCCACGTGTTTGCCATCGCCACGTAGGCGCAGGCACAGGCCATCGAGGCTTGCCGAAGGCAATCTTTGAGGGTGCCAAAAATCAGCCAGGGCCTGGCAGGGATCTCCAGGTCGGTGAGGGCATTGATCACGGGATCGAGGCCCAGTGCGCGTAGTTCGAGGCAGATCCTGCTGGCGAAGGTGGCGGAATCGCCAGGGCCATCCACGTAGCGGCTGAGCACCAGGGCGGTGTCGCGATCGCCTCGCGGCAGGCCCACCTGGGTGACAGCCGGGGGTTGAGATCGATGGTCTGGCCCCACCGCGGCGGGCCCATGGCCCCGAAAAACTCACCGGGTGCGGGTTGAGGCCTTGGTGAAAGGATCAGACCTAGCTGCCGGCCCCTTCAGATCGATTCTGGCGGGCCGCCACTTCTGGAGCTCATCCCGCCAGTTGCAGCAAGGCTTTGGGCCTCGGTCAGAGCTGAGCTTCCGGCGCAAGGAGCAGCAGGTCACGTCCCCGCAGGGCTGCCAAGGGCCGGAACGGGGCTGGTGATCGGAGGGTCTCATGACCCCATTCCAAAGATTCCCTTTCCGGGATCCCAGGGGCCCCGGCGTCCAAGTAACCGGGGCCTTTCGTTCCCTTGAAAACCAGCCCAGCTTCAGCCGGCCACAGCGGTGGTTCAGCCTCGGCGGCCTCTCCCGGCAGCTGAGCAGCCCCCGGCAGGTGGCTGGAAGGACAGCAAGGTTTTTTGAGATAATCGCCCTCGATCACCCTCTTTTCGAGGATCTTGCCGGCGATGTCAATCGAGCAGGGAGCGGTTGTCGTGGCAGGATCGCTAGGGCCCGCTCATGGCCCGGTCCACCGGCCCGCGCACACCTCCTTGTCGATCGCCTGGGCCCGTGGCATCGCTCACAGACGGCGCGGGTTGGAAGCCGCCGCCAATGAAAGCGGATTGCCACCATGTTTTGTCCGTAGGCCAGGGGGCCAAGCGTGCTCGCTCAATCCCGTAGGTGCCACCCTGTTCGGGCGATGTCGGTTGCCCGCTGCAGGCGTTGGCGGCGCCGGTGGTGAACTTCAACCAAACACGAATCTCCTCAGCCGAGCGGCCCTCCCAGCAGGGTGGCGCATCTGACCTTCAAGCGTCCTTCCTTGCGAGTTGAGGAACCGTTCTTCCTGGGGCAACTGCAGCGTGTAACCGAGGGCGGCTTCTGGCCCCGGGGCAGCGATCGAGATCTTGGCCACCTTGCTGCCGCCACCGGGCATCAGGTGCCCAAACGATTGGGCGTGAACCCACTTGTGGAAGCGCCACCACGGCGCTTCTTCATCGTCTTTGGAGCACCTGCTGCGCTTCTTCTAACCGGCCACGCACCCGCTCGATCGCCTCATTGAGATCTTTTCTGCTCCACCGCCAAGCGCATGCCGCGTGCGCGAGCAGGGCGCTTCGTTAACACAGGTTGGCCAGATCGGCGGCCCGCAAAGCCACTGTGCCTGGGCGGCATGCGCATCGAGATCGAACAGCCTCGGCCAGCTTCACCTTCTTGGCATAGATATCTAGAAAATCATCTTGCGGCCGGAGAGTATCGGGCCGATCGACACACCTGGCGGTCGAGCGGCCCGGGCCGCAGCGCTTTCAGCATCCAGCGTTTCGGGCTTGGTTGGTGGCGGCCAGCACGATCACCGTTTGTCTGTGAAGCAAAGCCATCCATCTCGGTTGAGCAGTTTGGGTTTGAGGGTCTGCTTCGCGCCTCGTCGTTGCCGCGAACACGGCCCCATCGAGCCGGAACGGGATTTGCCGAATCGCATCGAGTTTCGTCATGAAAGACTGATGCAAGGGCGGCTTTTTTCTTGGCTGCTCGAACAGGTTTCGCGC
>Ga0163217_1024541_pt1 | contig 18389 bp, 2 predicted proteins | sample SynspAceP_FD_185933 | JGI IMG/M metagenome (GOLD analysis project Ga0163217, IMG submission 185933) | Saline lake microbial communities from Ace Lake in Antarctica - Synechococcus sp. Ace-P (PacBio error correction) | ecosystem: Environmental > Aquatic > Non-marine Saline and Alkaline > Saline ...
CGATATCTATTTGATTCACACCCGATTCAAAGCGTAGATTCTTTAGAAAAACTCAAAGACTGCATGAGTGCGAGATAGGGAGTTTTTTACTGAATTTTGTCAAGTCTCTAATTATCTCTGTTGCTCTTGTACGACCATCATGAATCGGCATATGTAAACTCCGATCAGAATAATGTCGAAATCTTCCATAACCTGACTCGACTACAAGCAGCAATGCGCAGCAATGCACCACGGTTACTAGTCAGCGCCCCATTCTTTAGAAAAAGCTTAATAACTAATGAATATTAACGGGTTATCTCAGAGAGCTACCAAGTGACCGGAATTAGTTCCCAATTTTCTCAAATGAACTGTAATACAGCTAGGAGAGTTAATTGGAAACTTTAAGATCTCCTTTTCAAAAACGATAGAGAATGAAAAAATGTACTTCCCTCCCTCTGTACTTACTAAATTTATATTGCTCCCAAACAACTCAATAGATTTTAAGTAATTGGTAATGCCAAGTGCCAGACCCTCCATATTTCGCTATGGATGTCGTTTATCTTGCGCTGAAAAAACTTTCAAATCGAGTCTTGCTTATCATAGCTAGTCCAATACCTGTAATCAATTACCTTCAAACTCACTTCACCACTTTCTTCTGATGATCTTCAAGAGAAACCTGAACGATTATAGAACTGTTTGTCAGTAATTTAAGTGCATTCGAGATTAAGGCTAGCTCAATAATCTGAGTTAGACGTGTTGGGTCCCTTTTAAGTACATCTGGAATCTATCACATGTTCTATTTTAGGTAGACGTCCTTTTTTACAGATTGGTTGATAAAAGATTGATGAAGATGTTGGATAAAAGAAAAAAAGCAACCTGAAATCATGCTTTCCAATGTGATTTTACTGCCCTCAGCTTTAGAATAACACCAAACGTCATTAACATGAAGTAAATTATTTGAAGAGTATCAAAATATCTAGGTATTTTTTCTGGTCCTGTCCTTGGATCTCATGTACTAAAGATTTGTCCTTCTACAACGCTTCATTGGTGTTCGAATTTCATGACTCAAAACCGATAAGACTGAGATTTCAATTCAGTAAGCCTCTTCAATTTTCTATTTTTTTCGTCAGAAGTGCATTCGCATTCTCTCGATATTACTTCTGTAATAGAACAAAGGCTAGTCCAAACAGCAAACAGTAATAAGATCAATAGGTCGAATTTTTGCCTGTTGATTATTGAGCCTCTTGCATTAAAGATCGCTCATTAGTAGCAAAATCTCCTGTTTTGTTTTCTGATATCATACTGAAGTCGTTAATCAGCATCTGCTTATTGTTTGGGAACTGAAAACTAAACTATCCTTTAAACTAAATTGTAATTGAAAGTAGTAGAGCGACGCTTAAATCTTTTCAGTTTGAAATAATGGTGTTAGCTAGATCATTATATCACGCTCCGAACCTGATAAGACGCTCATTAAATCTTTGAAGTCGAATATAGCTTCTATTATAGTTTATGGAATGGGCTACCCAGGTTTATACTAACTACTTTAAAAACAAAGAACAACTGCATATAGCTATAACCTAACCAAGAGTATAGCTCCACTTTTTCAATCCAGTCCATGAATTTTCGTGAGAATTAAGGCACTATTTTTATCCCCATCCTGACTTAATGAACTCAACTCAAGATCTTTTAAATAACCGCGCACAAGACCCCTTTTGTTAAATTAAGTAGAATCTTAACTCCAAAGACTCTCGAAGTTTGCTTTGCTCTAGTTGTGTCTTCCTGTTCGCTGATATATCTCTCCGATGTTATTTAAGACCACGAAGCAATCCTAATGAATCCTTCAATAATTTTGTTTGATGTAAGTGATTCACTATGAAATTGAAGAAGAAACGATTCATAATCACCTAGATTTTATATAGAAGATCCCGGTTATTTTGAATTCTAGAGATGCCGGTAGATCTCAAATTTCTTTCTCTCACAGTTAGTAAAGTCTTAAAATCTCAAGCAGTTGGAGAGTCACCTAAAACACTTGCAATAATTCCAAGTTGATTCAGTATCTCTCTTCTCTTTGCTTGTAAATTAATGTTTAGATACACTAATGCCGTGTTGCATAATTTCTGCAAGTTCAGGTTCCGAAAAACGAAAATTCCTAAAAAATTTTGATATTAAACTCAACAGTGGTTGAGTCTCAGAGGATAGCTAGATTGAAATTTCATCAATTTCTCTTCATCAAGTTATATACTTTTGCTTGTAGTATATAATATGACTCACTACTAATGAATTAAGCACTACCTTAGATCTTTTCACTGTAACCCTTATTAAAGTGTTTAACCAACTAACTAAATTTTAGAGGCATACAAGCATAAATGTTTACATAAATAAATATTTTAAACGTCTTCCTCTGAAATACTTGTTACAAATAGGAAACAGTGAAAGTTTTATAATCTTTGTAATAATCCGAAATGAATTTTCCCATTTCCAATATTTCATCAGGAGACATTTGCATATGCAAATTAAACACCATCTTAATTTATAACTGATTCCATATCCAGTGAAATACAAATAATCAGTACTCCAAAAACTGTAAGTCTGTTCAGTTACTAATTTCGGTCGTGGTAACGCCCCATAGCGCCAAAAACAAATAAAATAGGACGTCTGTTGTTAAAAACCGATATTCAATATCTCCCCAAATAAGTCTTGATGCCGCTAAATATGTTCTTCTGAAACCCTAAAATGAATCCGCCAACCCCAAACCAAAATTAGATCATTTCCGTCAACCCGATTTGAGTTTAAAAAATAAGCCTGGTGATGAAAAAGGCTAGTACACTTTATTGCTTAAAGGAAGATAATACGATGCATCTGAGTGAAATATAGGCGTTGGCGAAAAGTACTAATAGAGTCTATTCTAAGCTCTTTTAGCAACATCCAAAATCTATATTTAATTCGATCCTGACGTTTGGTACATCGGATTATTAAGCGGTGAATACCGAACAAACCTTGCATACCTTTTTTCATCTGTTCATAAATCAACGGTGCACTATGCTAGACGTAGAATAATCTGCCCTATCTCACCGTTAACCTTTTAAACCTGAAGTAACTAAGAATAATATGATCTAAACTTAAGTTCTTGTTTGATAATTGTATCGTTTGATAAAGAGTAACTTAAATCCTAATCCTACAGGAATTGCACAAATCCAATCTTGAGATATACTTCGTATCAACCTAGTTGTTTCTGGCTTAAGCCTTTGATACCTAAATTAAACCCATCCCTTGGATTTAGAACATTCCAAAGTGAAAGCTTCATATCTCCTACTATTTGCCCTTCCCCGTTTTGCATTGTGGGACATACCCATCAACCTATCAAATTGATTTTAAAACTCGTTCTAACCAAATGAATATAATCGCTTCTATTTCAATAATTACGCAGGATCAAGCAACTTCTCAAAAAGTTCAACTCGCATTTCAAATTTGCTTTTTAATTCATTCAATAATCTTGATGAGTTTAGTAAGCTGAATCAGTATATCTTGTATGCTTTGTAGATAAGACGGGTTAGTTAGAAACGCCCCTGGGTACAAGTACTTTTTCAGATATCCCACTTTCTACTCTCATCAATTTTTTAGAGTAACTGAAACTTACAAGCTTCCTTATTGGATTAATTGATTCAATTTCAATACTAGAATATAGATTACCCACATCTTCTAACTCTGCTAATAAATCTTACCTTCAGTGGAAGTAAGAATGTTGAATGAATAATTTCCTAAATCATATTGAATATAATCCCTCAATTATCCCATGTTATCAGTTGAGAATAAGAAAATCTAGCAGCCAGGTATTACTTCAAATTGATATATCAGTAATGTTGTTAATGACACATTCATATACCCATCGAAGATAATCCTAATATGATTTGTTTTTTAGCATCAGGATTTGAGCATTATCTTGTAGAAGGGCCCGGGTAATTCAATATAATTCATTTCAGTACCTTGCACCTTGAGCTAAATGGATAACGAATGTTATAATTAGTATCAAATTAGCTAAAGTGCATACTTTATTAAACTGATGAGTATGTGAATCATATTACAATTATAAGCCAATGCATTTCATTTTATATGATGTATAACTGAATAAATTTGAACATATTTTTTCCTTAGCTCTCAACTAAAGTAATGAATGGCAATCATTTCTAAGTTGACCCATCCTGAGACAATAATAGGTTTGTTCAGTCAGGTTCTTATAAGTGTTTTTTCATTCATTACTTTAGTTGAAAGACTAAGAAAATATGTTCAAATTTATTTTCAGTTTATACATCAATATAAATGAATGCATTGGTTAAATTGTAATATGATTCACATACTTAAATACATGTTAATAAAGTATGCACTTTACTATCTGATACTATTATAAATTCGTTATCCATTTTAGCTCAGAGTTTGCAAGTGGTTGACATGAAATGGAAATTATATTGAATTACCCGTCACTCTACAAGATAAGCCTCAAATCGCTGAATGCAATAACAAATCAAATAGAATGGTATGCTTCGAATGGTATATGATGTGTCATTAAACAAAAATACTGATTATCAATTTGAATAATACCTGGCTGTAGATTTCTATTCTCTAAATCGAATAAAAGACATGGGGGACATTTTGAGAATTTATTCAATTACTGATTTAGGAAAATTAATCATCAAATTTTACTTCAACTTGAAGGTTAAGATTTATTAGCAGAGTAGAAAGTGATGGTACTTATATTCATGTTATAAATTGAATCAATGAATCAATAAGTGAAGCTTGTAAAGGCTTTCAGTACGCTAAAAATTGATGAGGGTAGAAATGGATATCTGAAAAGATACTTTTCCCAGGGAGTTTCTAATACCCGCTATCTACAAAGAATAAAAGATATACTGGATTCACTCTCCATCACTTCAAGATTATTGAAATGAATTAAAAATCAAATTTTGATCGAGTGACTTTTTGAGAAGTTCTGACGTGCAGTATGTATTGACACACAGAAGGCGAATTAGTCATTGGGTTAAGAGAACGAGTTTTAAATCAATTGATGGTTGATTGGTTATGTCCCAAATGGCAACGGGAAGGGCAAATAGTAGGGAGATATGAGCTTCACTTTGATTGTTCTAAATCAGGAATGGGTTTAATATCGAGTATCTAAAGGCTTAAGCCAGAAACAACTAGGTTGATTACGATATATCTCAATGATTGATTGGTGCAATCGCTGTAGACTAGGATTTATTTAATCTTTAATCAAAACGATACACTATCAAACAAGAAACTTAGTTTAGACTCATATAATCTAAGTTACTCAAGGTTTAGTAAAGAGTGAGATAGGGCAGATTAATCTACGTCTAGCAATAGTGGCACGCTCTTGATTTTAGAACCAGATGGAAAAAAAAGGTAGGCAGAGTTATGGTTCAGGTATTCAACGTTAACTAATTACGATGTACAACGTCCAGGAAATCGAATTTAATTTAGATTGGAGTGCTAAAAAGAGCTAGAAATAGACCCTATAGACATTTTCGCAACGCTTATATTCACTCAGATGCATCGTATTATCTTCCTTTAAGCAATAAAAGTGTACTAGTTTTTTCATCAACAGGCATTTTTTAAACCAATCGTGAACGAAAATGAATCTAATTGGTTGGGGGTGCAATTCCATTTAGGGGATTTCAGAAGAACTAATTTAGGGCATCAAGACTTATTTGGGGAGATATTGCAATACCGGTTTTTAACAAACAGATCGTGCCTATCTATTGTTTTGGCGCTATTGGGGGTTATCCACCGACGAAATTAATAACGAAACAGACTAAAAGTTTTGTATGTACTGATTATTGTATCAACTTGATTTTGGAACCAGATAAAATTAAGATTGGTCGCTTAAAATTTTGCATATGCCAATTCTCCTGAGGAAAAATATTGGAATGGAAACATTCATTCGGGATAATTACAAAGATTTTAAAACTCATCTGTTTCAATTATTTGTAAAACAAGTATTCAAGAGATAAAACGTAAAGAATAATTTATTATGTAACATTTATGCTTGTAGCTCCTAAAATTTAGTTAGTTGGTTAACGACTTTAAATAAGGTTACAGTGAAAGAATTCTAAGTCTAGTGCTATACATTAAGTAGTGATCAATAGTTATATTACACAAGCAAAAGTGCAGATAACTATGCTATGAAAGAGAAATTGATGAAAATTTCCATCTAGTCTATCTCTGACTCAAACCACTGTGATGTATTAATATCAAAAATTTAGAGATGTTCTTTCGGAACCTGACTGTGCAAGAACTGATGCAACACAGGATGAGTGGGTATCTAAACAATAAATTTAAAAGCAAGAGAAGCAGAGATACGAATCAACTTGGAATGTATTGCAAGTGTTTTCAGGTGACTCTCCAACTGCATGGATATTTTTAGATGTACTAACTGTTAGAGAAGAAATTGGAGATCTACCCGGCATCTCTAGAATTCAAAATAACCCTGGATCTATATAAAAACTAGTGAATAAGACGTTCTTTCATTTCATAGTGAATCACTTACATCAAACAAAATTATTGACTTGATCAATTAGGGATGCCAGTCTTAATAACTATCTGGAGAGATATATCAGCCAACAGAAGACACACAAACTAGAGGCAAAGCAAAAACTCGAGAGTCTTTTGGAGTTAATGAATTCTACTTAATTACAAAGAGGGTCTTGCGGCGGTATTAAGTAATCTGGGTGAAGTTCAATAAGTTAGATGGGGATTAAATAGTGCCTTAAAAATTAATCCACCGAACAATCATGTAGAGATTGAATCAGGAAACGTGGTAATATCCTGGTACTAGGTTATAGCTATATGAAGTATTGCTTCTGTTGGTTTTAAAAGTAGATCAAACCTGAGGTAAGCAATCATAGAACTATAAAGAAGCTATTTCGAACTTTCAATAAGATCAATGATCTTCAGGGTTGGGAGCGTGCAATATAAGGATCTAGCTACAACATATTCAGAACTGAAATGATTTCCAAGAGTCGCTCTAACCTACTTCAATACAATTCTAGTTTAAAGGATCAGTTAGTTTCAGTCAAACCAATAGCAAATTGCTGAATTACAGACCCAGTATGACATCAGAAAAAACAAAAACAGGAGATTTTCTACTTAATGAGGCGATCTTTAATGCAAGAGGTCAAAAATAAATCAACAGGCCAAAAATTCGAAACTATTGATACTTATTACTGTTCTGCTGTTTGGACTAGCCTTTGTTCTATACAGAAGTACTAAATCGAGAAAGAATGCGAATGCACTTCTACGGAAAAAAAAATAGAAAAATGTGAAGAGGCACTGAATTGAGAACTCAATTCTTATCGGTTTGTGAAGTCATGAAATTGAACACCAATGAATGCCGCGTTGTAGGAATGACAAATCTTTTGGTAGCATGAGAATAGCAAGACAGGACCAGAAAAAATTACCTAGATACTCTTAAATACTCTCAAATAATTTTACTTTCCATTGTTAACTGACGTTTGGATTATTCTCAAAGCTAGCAGGTAAAAATCACATTGGCAAGCATTGATTCAGTTTGCTTTTTCTTTTATCAATCTTCATCAATCTCTTTTATAACCAATCTGTAAAAAAGGAGCTACCTAAAAATAGAACAGATGATAAGATTCCAGATGTATAAAGGGGACCCAACCACGTCTAACTCAAATATAGATAACCTAATCTCGAATGCACTTAAATTACGAAACAGGTTCTATAAATCGTTCAGCGTTCCTCTTGAAGATCAATCAGAAAGTGGAAGTAGTTTTTAAGGTAATTGATACAGGTATTGGAATACTTTGATAACAAGACTCGATTTTTGAAAGTTGTATTCGCAGATAAAGACATCCATAGAAATATGGAGGTACTGGATGGGATTCCAATTACTAAAAATCTTATGAGCTTGTTTGGAGCAAATAGAAATTAGTAGTTACAGAAGGGAAGGGCAGTACATTTTCATTCTCTAGTCGTTTTTGAGAAAAGGAAGATCTCTAATATTCAATTAACTCTCCTCAAGCTGAATAGTTAATTCATTTGAGAAATGGGAAACATAAGTCACGTGTAGTTGAAGATAACCCCTCAATATTCAGTTAATTAAGCCTTTTTCTAAAGAAATGGGGAATTGATCCAGTTATTGCATTGAATGATTATGCTGTAGAGTATGTTTAAAGAAGAAGATTTCGAACATATTCTGATGGATTTACATTGCCGATTATGGATGGTTAACAAAGCACGAGATAATTAAAGAGAATTAGAAAAAAAATCAGTTAAAAAAACTCCCATAATTGCACTCACTGGCTCTGATATTTTTGAAGAACATACTCACCGCTTATAATCTGGTGTGAATGAATAGTTCGAAACCATTTGAGACTCATATCAACTTCAGCACACAATTTTAAAGATCATCAAAAAGGATAGGCAAGTTGGAACTAACCAACCTTGTACATCCTTTGCTCTATGCTAAAGATTTACTATCTTTTAGACTTTAATTAATGACTTAATTAAGAACAGATGAGGGAATGGGCCGAGAGAGTCTTCTTACCGATTCGATCAGCTGTTTGGAGAAAGGTGCCAATCCCAACTCAGCTTAATGTGCTGGGAAAAATATAGTGAACTTCTTCCGTCACTCTTGTTAATAAGCAAAATCAACAACAAGTGAAATAGAGTGGATATTAGAAAATCCAATTAGAGGTCGTGTCTTTGTTCTTGATGGAGCATGGGAAGCTATGAACAACGATATAAGTCTACAAGCAGATGACTTTTCGAGGTGATCGGTTTGAGAATTAGAGTCAGAAGCGCGTCTGCTGTCGTGCACTTAAAAGGAAATAACGATCTACTTTTCGAGTTAAACTAACCTCAGATATTCAGGGAAATTCCGATGGAGCTTATTTAGAAGCTGGCCTGATAATTGTTTGAGACAAATACCTTTCAGTGGTACAACCATAAGACAAGCTGATTACAAACATGGAAGATGGCTGTTTATGATATTAATTTTGAGTAGCCCGAAATTGCTCGTCTTGCTCTGTGATAAGTTTTACAAAGATGAATCCTGGATAAACCACGTTACGTGGGCTGGAGCCAAATGTGACCAACTAATAAAACAGCGTCAATGTCGCCAAAATGTTTCAAATCCCACGGAGCGGAAGGGCTTTAAGCCGTAGCTGTTGATGAGTTGGCCATTGCCTATAAAGAACAAGCTTAGAGATTAATAGAAGGAGGGTTCTGATTTACTTCTTTATATGAAGACATATTTGATACCTAACCAAAAGACACACTTGGAGAGAGCCGAATGTATGAAGAAATTGGAAGAGAGCTCCAATTATGCATAGAGTAACAGATGCGTGAAGAACTCTTATCTCTCAATCATGCAACAAATGCGTATGGAGATACTAATTAAATGAGAGAGAGGCACACTATAACAACATACAGTACCTGAAAATATAGATAAAAGTGGGAGCTCTTCTTTCCAATTCTTCATAATTCGGGAGATACATCAAAAAATTGGTAATTCAAAGATGTTGGACACAATTTACAACGTAGAAATATTGTCCGGCCGAACACACACACACACTCATCAGACCTCCTCTTAATCCTCTAGCTGTTTCCGTATAGGCAATGGCCAATTCATGCAAAGCTAACCGGCTCCAAACGCATAGGGATTTGTAACAGAGTGGCGACATTGACGCTGTTTTAATTAGTTGGTCCCATTGTTGGGTCCAAGGCCACGTAAGGTGGTTTCTATCAGGATCAAATCTTGTAAACTTATCACAAGCAAAGCGAGCAATTCGGACGCGACGAACTAGACAAGAGAGCGGCATCGCGATGTCCTAGTCAGCAAGAGTCTATAATGCAGCTTGTGCGTAATGGTTGTACCACTGAAGGAAATTTGTTCACAATATCGCACCAGCTTCCTAATAAAGCTCATGAATTTCTGAAAATCTGAGGCCTAGTTATCGAAGTAGATCGTTTTCCTTTAAATCCAACTAAATTCTTAACCGATTCACCTCGAAAGCATCTTCTGTAGATTAATCATGTTGTATCATAGTCCCATGCTCCATCAGAACTAAGACACGATACGTGCTATTGTATTTCTATATCCACTCTATTACACTGTGTTGATTGCCTTATTAACAAAGAGTGACGGAAAGTTCACTTATTTTCCCAGCAATTACTGATGGGATTTGCACCTTATCTCCAACAGCTGTCGGATCGGTTGCAAGACTTATCTACGCGGCCCATTCCTCAGTCTCTTAAAAAGCATTAATTAGTCTCAAAGATTAATCTTTAAGCAGAGAGCAAAAGATTACAGTTGTTATTTCAACTGGCAACATCCTTTTGATATACTTAAAATGTTTGATGAAGTTGATAGGTTCAATATGGTTCGGAACATTTCATTCACACAGATCCATAAGCGTCGAGTAATGTTCTCAAAATATCAATGCCGTGAGTTGCAATTAAGGGAGTTTTTTTAACTGAATTTTTTCGTAATTCTCTAATTATCTCTGTTCTTTGTAACCATTCCATATCGGATAGTGTAAAACCAGCAGAATAATGTTCGAAATCTTCTTTCTTAACAACTCTTAGCAGCAAATTCCATTCAATGAAAACTGGATCAATTCCCCATTCTTTAGAAAAAGCTTAATCACTGAATATTAACGGTTAGTCTTCAACACAAGTACCTTTATGTTCCAATTTTTTCTCAAATGATTAATCAGCTGAGGAGGTTATTGGGAATTTAAGATCCCTTTCTCAAAAACGATAGAGAATGAAAATGTCTTCCCTTCCTTCCTGTACTTACCTAATTTTATTTGCGTACCAAACAACTCAATAAGAATTTTATAATTGGTAATCCAAGTCCAAGTACCTCCATATTTGCCTATGGAGTCTTATCTTGCCTGAAATAAACTTTCAAAAATCGAGTCCTGGCTCTCATAGCTATTCCAAACCGCTGTATCAATACTTAAAACTCACTTCAAACACTTTCCTCTGAGTGATCTTCAACGAGAAACTGACGATTATAGACCTTTTTCAGTAAATTTAAGTGCATCGAGTTAGGTTACTCAGATATTGAGTTAGAGCGTGTTGGCTCCCCTTTAAGATACTCTGAATCTTAGGTCATCCATGGTCTATTTTAGGTAGATCCTTTTACAGATTGGTTTAATAAAAAGATTGATGCACAGAATTTGATAAGAAAAAGCAACCTGAGACCAAATCAATGGCTTTCCAATGGATTTTTTACCTGCTCAAGCTTAGACTGAATCCCAAACGTCATTAACACACAAGTAACTTATTTGAAGAGTATAAAAAGGTAGTAATCTAGGTATTTTCTGGTCCCTGGCTGGATTCTCATGTACCAAAAGAAGTTTGTCATCCACAACCGATCTCATTGGTGGTTAACGAATTTCCCATGACTCAAAACCGATAAGAATTGAGATTTCAATTCAGTAAGCCTAGTTTCAATTTTCTGCCTATTTTTTCCGTCAGAAGTTGCATTCGCATCTTTTCTCGATTATTACTTCCTGTAAGAACAAGCTAGTCCAAACAGCAGAACAGTAATAAGTATCATAGGGTTTGAATTTGCCTCTGTTGATCCTTTGAGCCATCTTGCTAAAGATCGCTCTTAAGTAGCAAAATCTCCGTTTTGGTTTTTCTGATTCATGACGATCCTGTTAAGTTCCAGCAATTTGCTTATGGTTTGGAACTGAAACTAAACTATCTTTAAAGCTAGATTGTATGTGAAAGAGTAGAGCGACTTCTTGAAATCTTTCAGTTCGAATATGGTTGTAGCTAGATTCATTTATATGCAACGCTACCAACGCCTGATAGAGCATTTATCTTATTGAAGTTCCGAATAGCTTCTTATAGTTTGATGATGTGCTACTCAGCGTTCGATCTAAGCCTAAAAACAAAGCAAAGAGCGTCAATATCTCATATAGCTACAACCTATCCAGAGAATCTTACCTACTTCCTTTTCAATCTCCTAATGAGTTGTTCGGAAATTATGGCACATTTATACCCCATCGAACGTAAACCTTCACCAAGATATTAATACCGCCGCAAGACCCTCCCACTGAAGTAGAATATTAACTCGCAAAGACGTCTCGAAGTTTTTGCTCGCTCTAGTTGTGCTTCTTGCATGTGCTGATTGATATCGCTCCGATGTTTATAAGACGTCGAGCACTCCAAATCATTCAATAATTTTTTGATGTCAAGTGATCACTATGACTTAGAAAGAACGCTCATAATCCACCTAGATTTTTATAAGATAGCCAGGTTATTTTGAATTCTTAGAGATGCGGGTAGAATCTCCAATTTTTCTCTAACAGTTCTAGTACGATCTAAAAATATTTCCAATGTCAGTGGAGAGTCACTAAACACTTGCAATAAGTTCCAAGTTGATTCAGTAATCTCTGCGTTCTCTTGCTTAAATTTAATGTTTAAGATCCACTAATGCTGTGGTCCTGCATAATCTTGCAGTTTCAGGTTCCGAAAAACGAAATTTAAAATTTTTGATATTAAACATCCAACAGTGGTTGAGTCAGAGGATAGGACGAGATTGGAATTTCATCATTTCTCTTTCATCATAAGTTATATTACTTTTGCGATGTGTGATATAACTATGACTCACTACTATGAAACTTAGCCTAGAACTTAGAATTCTTTTCATCTGTAAGCCTTGATTTAAAGTCCGTTTAACCAACTAACTAAATTTTAGAGGCATACCCAAGCAATAAGATGTTACATAAATAAAAATTCAACTTTTTAACGTTTATCTTCTTGAATAGCTGTTTACAATAATGAAACCGTTGAGTTTTAGAATTCTTGTAATATGCCCGAAATGAATTTTTCACCCATTCCAATATGTCATCAGGAGAAATTGACATATGCAAATTTTAAACGACCAATCTTAAATTTATAGATACTGATTTCCAAATCCAGTTGAATACAAATAATTATACGAGTAACTACAAAACTGTAGTCTGTTTCAGTTACTAAATTTCGGTCGTGGTAACCTGTTGCCCCCCCAATAGCCGCCAAAAACCATAAATTAGACGATCTGTTTGTTAAAAAGCCGATATTCAATACTCCCCAACATAGTCTTGAATGCCCTATAATTGTTCTGTCTTTCTGAATATCGTCTAAACAATGCGCACCCAAACCAAAATTAGATCATTTTTCCGTCAGCCCGATTTTGAGTTTAAAAAAAAAGCCTTGAGGAAAAAGCTAGTACATCTTTTATGCTTAAAGGAAAGATAACGATGCATCTGAGTGAATATTAGCCGTGCGAAATGTACTTATTATAGAGTCTACTTTCTAAGCTCTTTCTAGCACTCCCAAAATTATAATTAATTCGATTGCTGACGTTGGTGACATCGTAATTTATTTAACGTTGAAATACCTGAAACCATACTCTGCATACCTTTTTTTTCCATCTGGTTCTAAATCAAAGGCACTATGGCTAGACTAGAATTAATCTGCCCTAGTCTTCACTCGTAACCTAAACCTTTGGAGTAACTAAGTATGAGTCTAAAACTTAAGTTTCTGTTTGATAAGTTGTATCGTTTGATAAGATTAAAATCTAAATCTACGCTAACAGGAATTGCACCAATCCAATCTGAGATTACTTCGGAATCAACCTAGTTGGTTTCTGGCTAACGCCTTTTGAAACCTAATTACAACCCATTCCTTGATTTAGAAATTCCAAAGTGAAAGCTGTCATATCTCCTACTATTGCCCTTCCCCGTTTGCATTTGGGACATAACCACAAACCATCAATTGATTTAAAACTCGTTCTCTTAACCGCCAATGACTATAATCGCCTTCTCATTTTCAATAAATACTGCGGATCAGCACCGCTCAAAAAGTCACCTCGCATCTCAAATTTGATTTTAAATTCATTGTCACTAATCTTGCAAGTGATTAGTAGTGAATCAGTATATCTGTTATTCGCTTTGTAGATAAGACGGGTTAATTAGAAACTGCCCTGGGAAAAGTATCTTTACAGCATATCCACTTTCTACCTCCGCCATCAATTTTTAGAGTAACTGAAACCTTACAGAGCTTCACTTAATTGGATTAATTTGATTCAATTTCAATACTAGAATATAATAGACCATCCTTTCTAACTCTGCTAATAAATCTTTAACCTGTCAGTTGAAGTAAATTTGATGCAATATATCCTAAATCAGTACTTTGAATATCTCAAAATTCATCTCCCATGGTATTTCAGTTTAGAGTAATAGAAACTCTACAGCCAGGTATTACTGTCAAATGATAATCAGAAATTTTGTTATGACACATTCATATACCCACTGTCGAACAGTACCATGTCTTAATATGATTTGTTTATTAGCATCAAGGATTTGAGGTATATCTTGTAAAGTGACCGGGGTAATTCATATAATTTCCGATTTCAGTAACACTTGCAACTTCTTTTGAGCTAAATGGATAACGAATTTATAATTAGTTACAGAATAGCTAAAGTGCTACCTTTTAAATTAAACTGGTATTTAAGTATGGAAATGCATATTACAATATAACCAATGCATCATTGATATTGAGTAAATAAACTGAATAAATTTTTGAACATTATTTTCTTAGCTCTGTTCAACTAAAGTAATGAATGAAAAATCAGATTTCTAAAGTTTGAACCCATTCTCTGAGGAAAATAATAGGTTTGTTCAATCAGTTCTTTTATAAGTTGTTTTCATTCATTACTTTTAGTTGAAAGAGCTAAGGAAATATGTTCAAATTTATTCAGTTATACATCAATATAAATGAATGCATTGGGTTATAATGTACTATGAATTCACATACTTAAATACCAGTTTATATAAAGTATGCACTTTAGTGCTATTCTGATATAATTATTAAAGTTCGTTATCCATTTTTAGCATGCAAAGAGTTGCAAAGTGTTACTTGAAAATGGAAATTATATTGAATTACACGCCGGTCACTTCTACAAGATATAGGCTCAAATCCTGATCTAATAAACAAATTCAAATTATTTAGAATGGTAATGCTTCGAATGGATATGAATGTGTCATTAACAAAAATTACTGATTATCAATTTGAAGTAATACCTGGCTGTAGATTTCTATCTCTCTAAACTGAAGTATTACATGGGGATAATTTTTGAGAATTAATTCAAATTACTGATTTAGGAGATTATTCATCAAATTTACTTGCAACTGAAGTTAAAGATTTATTAGCAGAGTAGAAAGTGATGGGTATCTATAATTCTAGTATTGAAATTGAATCAATAATCAATAAGTGAAGCTTGTAAGTTCAGTTACTCTAAAAATGATGAGGGGTAGAAAAGTGGATATCTGAAAAGATCTACCTTTTTCCCAGGGGCAGTTTCGTAAATAACCGTCTTATCTACACAAGAATAACAAGATATACTGGATTCAACTACTATCATTCAGAATTATTGATGAATTAAAATCAAATTTGAATGCGAGTGACTTTTTGAAGAAGTTGCTGATCCTGCCGAGTAATTTATTGAAAAATGTAGAAGGCCGATTATAGTTCATTGTTAGAGAACGAGTTTAAATCAATTTGATGGTTTTGGGTTGGTTATGTCCCAAATTTGCAAACGGGAAGGGCAAATAGTAAGAGATATGACAGCTTTCACTTGGAAATGTTCTAAATCAAGGAGGGTTTTAATTTAGAGTATCAAAGGCCTAAAGCCAGAAACAACTAGGTGATTACGAATATAGTCCTCAAGATTGGATTGGTTGCAATTCCCTCTGTAAGGATTAGGATTTAATTTTATCTTATCAAAACGATACAACGTATCAAACAAGAAACTTAAGTTTCAGACTCATATTATCAGTTACTGCAAGGTTAACAGGTAACGAGTGAGATAGGGCAGATTAATTCTACGTCTAGCACATAGTGCACCTTTGATTTTAGAACCAGAGTGGAAAAAAAAAGTAATGCAGAGTATGGTTTCAGGTATTACAACTTAAATGAATTTACGATGTACAACGTCAGGAATCGAATTTAATATAGATTTGGAGTTGCTAAAAAGAGCTTAGAAATCAGACCCTTGCCCCCCCCTTTCCTAAAAAAAAAAAAAATTTTTTAAGGTGTATCATTTTCGCTACGCTATATTCACTCAGATGCATCGTATTATATCCTTTAAGCAATAAAGTGTAGCTACTTTGTTTCATCAACAGGCTATTTTTTTAAACTCAAATTCGGGTGACGGAAAAGGATCTAATTGGTTTGGGGGGTGCGATTCATTTAGGGGACTATTCAGAAGAACAATTTAGGGGCATCAACGACTTATTTGGGGAGATATTGAATATCGGTTTAACCAAACAGATCGTCCCTAATTTATTGTTTTTGCGCTATTGGGGGTTACCCACGGACCGAAATTAGTACTGAAAACCGCTACAACGTTTTGTAAGTTACTGGATTATTTGTATTCAACTGGAATTTGGAATCAGTTTAATAAAAGTTAAGATTGGTCGTTTAAAAATTTGCATATGCATTTCCTTCTGATGAAAAATTGAAATGGGAAAATTCATTTCGGATTATTACAAGCATTATAACAACCTCATCTGTTTTCATTATTTGAAACAAAGTATTTCAAGAGAATAATAACGTAAAAAATAATTTATTTATGTAAATTATTGCTTGTATGCCTCCTAAAAATTTAGTTAGTTGGTTAACGACTTTAAACTAGAGGGTTACAGTGAAAGAATTCCTAAGTCTAAGTGCTAACTATCACATTAGTAGTTGATCATGTTAATCACTAACAAGCAAAAAGTATAATAACTATGAATGAAAGTAGAAAGTTGAGAAAATCTGCAATCTAGTCTATCCTCTGATCAACCACTGTTGATGCGTTTAATATCAAAAATTTTTAGAATTTCGTTTCTTTCGGAATCCCCCTGAACTGCAGAAATTATGCAGGACACAGCATTAGTGGTATCTAAACAAATTTAAATTTAAAAGCAAGAGAAGCAGAGATTACCTGAATCAACTTGGATTATTGCAAAGTTGTTTTTAGGTGACTCTCCAACTGCATTGGACTATTTTTTAGATGTAGCACCTGTTAGAGAAGCAAATTGGAATTGCTACCCGGCATCTCTAGAAATTCCAAAATACCTGGGTTTCTATAAAACAATCTAGGTGATTATGAATCGTTCTTTCTATTTCAATGTGAAGTCACTACATTCAAAAAAATTAATTGAATGATTCATTAGGGATTGCTCGTAGTTTAATACATCGGAGAGTATATCAGCAACAGAAGAACACACTAGAGCAAAGCAAAATTCGAAGAGTCTTTTGGAGTTCATGATTCACTTTAAATTAAAGAGGGTCTTGCGCGCGGTAATTTACATAAGTCTTGGTGAAGTTCATACGTTAGAGGGGGATATAATAAGTGCCCATTAATTTCACGACAATCATTCAGAGATTGAAAAGGACGTGGAATTCTCTGTATAAGGTTATGCTAGTATGAATATTGCTATCTTTGTTTTTTAAAGTAGATCAACCTGAGGGTAGCAATCATAACACTAAAAGAAGCTTTTCGAACTCAATAAGATCAATGATCTATCAGGGTTGGAGCGTGCATATAGCTGTTATTTTTATGATCTAGCTTCAGACATATCAGACTGAAAGATTTCAGAGTCGCTCTACTACTTTCCTTACAATCTAGTTTAAAGGATAGTTTAGTTCCATCAAACAATAAGCAAATTGCTGATACAGAACTCAGTATGAATCCGAAAAACAAAAATCAGGAGTAATTTTGCTACTTAAGAGCGATCTTTAATGCAAGAGGCTTCAAATAAATAACAGGCAAAAAATTCGAAACTACTTGATACTTTATTACTGTTCTGCTTGTTTGGACTGAGCCTTTGTTCTTATCCAGAAGGTAATAATCGAGAAGATGCGAATGCATCTTCTGACGGAAAAAAATAGAAACAATTGAAGAGGCTGACTGAATGAAATCCATATTCTTATCGGTTGAGTCCATGAAATTTCCGAACCACCAATGAATGCGGTTTGTAGGAAGACAAGAGCTTTTGGTACATGAAATCCAAGACAACGGACCAAGAAAAATATACTTAGATACTCTTTTATACTCTTCAAATAATTAAACTTTCCATTGTTAATGAGTTTGGTATTTCCTAAAGCTGAAGGCAGGTAAAAATTCACATTGGAAAGCATTGATTTCAGGTTGCTGTTTCTTTATCACAATCTTCATCAATCTTTTATAACCAATCTGTAAAAAGGAAGTCTACCTAAAAAATAGAACATGATGATGAAGATTCCTCCAGGATGTACTTAAAGGGGCCCACACGCTATACTCCCAAATCTTGAGTAACCTAATCTCGAATGCACTTAATTACTGAAAC
>Ga0163217_1044601_pt1 | contig 18388 bp, 15 predicted proteins | sample SynspAceP_FD_185933 | JGI IMG/M metagenome (GOLD analysis project Ga0163217, IMG submission 185933) | Saline lake microbial communities from Ace Lake in Antarctica - Synechococcus sp. Ace-P (PacBio error correction) | ecosystem: Environmental > Aquatic > Non-marine Saline and Alkaline > Saline ...
AACACCCCACAAAGGGGACGGAGGGGAAAATTAAATCTTCCAAAGTTCCCCCCCCAAAAAAACTGCCCGGGTTTTTTTTTGCAAAAAAAGTTTTTAAACCCACAACAGGCGAACTGCATATCTTCTTGGAAAACCTATAATGGCCGCAGCCCCTTTCCTTTTAAAAAAAAAAAAACCCCCCAACAAAAAAACAAAAAAAAAAAAAAAAATTGGGGGGGGGGGGTTTTTTTCTACTCGGTTAACTGCCATAGACAGGATATATTCTTGGGTATTACGTTAGCCAAATTTGCTGGTCAACAAATGGGGGTAAGGATTAATGTGTGTCTTTTTGCCATTAAATTAATACTAAAGGTCCGTCCCGCACCTAATCCCCCTTAGTTTAATATTGGAAAGTACCTTCTGTTCATTAGAGCCATTACTGATTTGAAAATTACCCTGTATATGCCTGAAACTGATTGATAACTTTCTGGGTCATTTCAACATAGACGGCGAAACCTTATCTTTTTCTAACTCTGCTCGTCAATAAGTTTTTTTGCACCGGCGCTGATGTTCTCCATTGCAGTGCCTTTTTAAAATGAAGAAGCCAATTACGCGAATTTTCTCAAATTTGTTTTTTTCTTCCGCATTTTTTGGGCCTTCTTGTGCAAAACTACGCTAACGCTCCGCTGCTCCATTAGTCCAAACATCGCGCTCATAGCGATAGAAATGGCACTTTGCTTTAATATTTTGTATTTTTTCATCTGCTTCTCCCTTTTTAAATCCATTTTTTTATGATGATATTTTCAGTTTACTGTTTTTTTAATAAAGTTCTAAGCGCAAAAACTTATTCTGCAGACTTGGGCGCTATTTTTTTCCTCTCCCATGGAGTACTTTTGCATGCTTTGTAATGAGCCGCCCATCACTATTTATCGAGAGCCCTTCGATAGTTCCCAGCAAATAAGAATTCCTGACCTCATGGTTTTTAAAACACATCACTTTAATTATCCAAGCGCACCTACGCGGAGATAATCCCCCATTTTTTTGTCAGGAATCTTGCAAGTTTTTCCTCTCAAAAAACTTGCCCAGTTTACAAAAAAATTACAATCCAAAACTAACATTAACAAATAAATAACAAATTGTTATTTTGCGATACTAATTCTGCAAGCGGAAATACGGCAAGTTTGTTTTATGGAATTAAGATCCACAATTACTGGATTTTTACTAATCTCACTAAACTGCAGGCCAATTGAACTGGACATCACGTTTACTCTGCAAAGAATTGAGCAGCAAAAAAAAATAAATTAATTACACTTGAATATATTTGCGGTTTTTTTCTTGTTCACTGTGCGGATACAATCACTTTTGAGTGAGGGATTAATAAATGGATTCGAGATACCAGAAATGTTGAATCAGTTTCTGCACAGTAATTGCCAAATTCCGTCAAAGAGCGCTTAGTCCGGCAGAGAATGAAGTGGGCTGAACGATGCGATTCCTGATGATATTGGTGCAAGAGATAAAGATATGGGCTTTGTTTTGGCATGACAATCCAGAAGGAAAGTATGGTGGCTTTTAGGCCTTACCATGGAGGAGAAGTGCTAGTGGCCATTGAGTTCAGGTGAACATCTCCAGCTTTTGCGCTCCCTCAAATTGGCCTAACAATGGAATTGGTTCTGCCGCTATTGGTAATTTGACGCACTGAGCAACAAAACAACACTACTTACCTAAATACGCGTCGGGCGAGCTTATTGGCTCGTTTTGTTTTTTAACGAGCCGGAACGTTGGCTCTGACGCCGCAGCAAGTAAAAACCACGCGTCAAAAAAGGGGAATGAATTATTTAAACGGCCCAAAACGTTTATAGTTACTTAAGCCCAAGAGCAGGCACTTACCGTGATGGCGCGAACCGACCCATAAAAAGGCGCTAAGGGCATCTCAGCCTTTTAGCGATGCAACAACCGGTTTATTACACTGGCCCTAAGGATAAAAAGATTGGGTCAGCAGGTCTTATACCTGCGACGTGATTTTTGAAAAATTGTCATGTGCCACAACAAAACATCATTGGTGGAAATTGCAGGTAAGGGTCTTTTATAACAATCAATGAAAGTATTTAGACAGAGGGCGGTTTACATATAATCCGCCTAAGTGTTGGTATTGCCGAACGCTTGATTGAGATGCGCTAAGATACGCATAGACAGAACCAATATTTGGTAAACCCCATTGCTGAACACCAAAATGATCCAAGTTTATTGTTGGCGGATAGCAAAGCCGAAGCTTACGCAGCTAAATGCATGGTACTTGATGCGGCAAGACAAAAGATTTAGGCATAAAAATACCACTGAGGCCTCTTGTTGTAAATTGTTTGCTACAGAAATGGTGGGCCGAGTCGCTGGATTAAAGCGGTACAAATACATGGTGTTTGCAGGCTTATATTTCAGATTACGCGTAAAAGGTTTTATCGTGATGTCAGAATTAATTTCCCGATTATATTGAAGTACAGACACAGATCCAACAAATGATAATTGTCCAAAATATATTAAAGATATCAATAAATTTAAGTACAACCAAGGATTTGCAAGATGAATTTTAATCAACGCTGAAAAAAAGACTTCAACAAAGCAGTGCAGCATATTTTTGCAAGAAAAAACTGCCAAAAGATACCGGCGGGTTTAAAAACCCGCAAAGGCTACATGCTAGCAAAAGAGGCCTATGTAGAGTGGCAACAATACTTAACGCCAACGGTTTGGGCCGCGACTTAACTGGCCAATCGACATGGCGGCACAGGTTGGAGCCCACACAAGAAAATATATTTTCGCCATGAGTGTGCAAAGCGGGTGCCCCCAGAATGTAGTGCCGTTTGGTTAAAAATGGTTGCGCTATTAAATTTTTTTTTTTAACCAAAACCCCCCTTTTTTGGCAAATGAAGAGCCAAAAAACAACGCTTTTTACCCGATATATTAGCCAGTAAAGTTTGGTGGTTCCAGGGATATTTCAAATAGCTGGCGCAGGCTCAGATCTGCGGTGTCAGAAAACGGCAGTAAGAGACGGCGATGAATATGTGGGTTAACCGGCACAAAAACATGGACCACTTTGGGCAATACGCCGACTGGATATTCGCTTAGTCAGAACAGGCCCGCCTAGCGCAAACAAAACCAGGAAGCCATCAGTTTATCCTTATTAATATGCACATGCCTAAAATTACGGTATCACGATATTACCATTGATGGTATCCTGAAGTTGGAATGAAAGTGCACTTTGATGGTGGTGCGGGTTCCCGCAAGAATCTTATCGTGCCGAGGTGCCAAGGTTGGCCTACGCGCTAGTGTATTAACTCATGAACGCACTGGTCTTGCCCGTGTGGCTATCTTCAAGGCGCCTTGTACAGCTAAAGAAATTGGCTGAACACTCTCCTGACGGGGACAAAAGTTAATGGACGACCTTATATTTTGCGGCAAAATCGCCAACTAGAATTGGATTTATTGGCTTTAGATATACAGAATTGCGGCAGCCTCTCTGCTTCAGCACAGGCACGGCACCGGGTCAGAAGTCCAATTTAAAAAATTGTCGGAAACGCAGATTTATCCAAGCCAATGATGAGCTATTGTCGAAGCCGCTGGGTATTATTCAATGCCACTACTGTTCCCCAGCAGTTCCAAGATGATTTTGACGGGCAAGTTAATTGGCTCTGATATGGCCGCTAACAGTGCATTACGTTATTTCATAATCGCAAAAGCTTCCTTTATGTGGCAGTAACGAGAATCAAACTAACATCATCGTAAAGCCCGTTTAGCCTTTAAATTAGGATTGAGTTTATTATGGACTTTTCGTTAAGTAGCGAACAAAAATGATTCAAATAGTGTCTTCGAGATTTATCCTCACGATTTACGATTTTGATACACGCAGAAAAATAATCACTTCAGCAGCAGGTTCAGTCAAAAAAATTGGAATACCTTCGCTGAACTCGCTGGTTAATGCTGCATTTACCGAAGAAGACGGTGGTTTAGGTGGCTCAATTGAACGACCTTATGCTGGTGAACTGGAAGAGTTTGCAAAGGCAATGGTAGTGGGAGGCCTTTTATTGCCACGTGGCGGTTTATGGCCGGTGGTTAATCGCCCTAGCGGGTAAATCAACAACAAAAAAGACGACTATCTGCCAGGTCATGGCCGGTGAATTAAGATGGCCTTTGCTTATGCAGAGCCACGAAAGTCGGTTATCGACTTAATAACGTCACTTGTCGCGCTAGCGAAAACTCAGGGTGAATTTGTTCTAGCGGACACAAATCAGTGGTATTAAATGGTAATCATGCCGAATAACATTAATTGTTTCGGCCCGCAGCCTTCTGTGGAAATTCTGACCGACCTGGCATTATGCTTGTTTCTGGTTTGATGCTAATCATCCCAAGCGTTATTAAACGTGAAGGTATGCCAATGTGGACGGTCACCCAAGCTGCTGACATTTGGGTTTGACAACACCGCCTCCCTCGGATGTTAGGCGAGCAAGATAATGCCTTGCCCGCCATTTAACAATATTTCGATAAAAGCCACCTTAGCGATTTGTGCCGAAGCCGTTGGTGCAATGCAATTGCCCATGAACGTAAACCTTAGAATACGCTAAATACCCGTAAACAATTTGGTCGTACTATGGCTCTTTTCCAGCATGCAGCACCGCATGGTTTAAATATGTTTTATAGAGCATCAATACTGAAGCTAATCTCATTCTGTTACTGGTGTAATTTAAAAATGGATAGCAATAAGGCGCGACGCAAAGATTTATCGCGGTCGAAAAGTCGTATTGGGGCCAAGCGGCTACTGCTGGGTCGTTTGAGGCGATACAAAATTTCACGGTTGGAATAGCCCATGACAGATGAACTGGATGTGGGTCATCTATTCAAACGTTTAAACACCATCCAATATTTGTTTGGTAGTAGGATTTTTCATACAAAAGTTTTGCTTCTTTATAACTCGCTAATAAAGCATTATTAAATGTTTTGTGGCATTAATTTGAAACCACAAATTTCGCTATTGTTTGTAGCGATATTTGTGGTTCAACCTCTAAGGCTGAGTCACAGACAACGCCATTGAGTATCCAACCAACACACTTGTGATGTGACTTGATAAATAATATAACTCCTTTTTCAATCAAAATATTAAATGTGCGTTCGATGCTTTCGGCAGATACCCCAACAACAAAAATACTGCAATGATGGATATATCGCGATATAGATGTGGGATCAATTAATATCAGTTGCTTAATAAATGGCGGCTGCAAACACGGTTAATAAGCCATAGCAAGGCAATACCAGCACAAAAATCCAGAGTCGTTTATAATAAAATGGTGGGGACTAACAAAAACGTTTTTAAAGCGTTTTATTTATACGTCGCCATAAATGACCAATAGAGTCCGCACCATAACTCACAGCTAGGCTGAATAGTAAGCTTGCATAAAATGACTGAGTTGGCTGAGTATGACAGTATGACTTCCATTTATGCCCCCCAGCTCTAGGATAATGCCAGCATATCGTCTTCATTCATTTACATTAATACCAATGTTTTCTGCTTTTTTAGCTACTTTTGAGGCCAGCAACTAAGCAACCTCGCTACTACCGAGGTTTTTACCGACACCACTACATGCCACTTTTGCCAAGTGTTTGTAGTTTATCTTTGGCTGCATTGCGGTCATTGACTCAAAGTGCGGTTATACAAAGTTTGGACCGCCACAGTAAAGATTCAGAGGACTTTATCGCTTTTTAGGCCAATGAATACCAGCTTCAATAAGGGCATTAATTAACTTCAAGGTTATGGGCTTTCTCTAAAAAATTAAATACATGTTTCAGCACGATAGTCCCACATTCGTTTTCACCGCTTGCAGGGCTTCAACATCGGCAGCATGGATGCGCAATCTAAGTACAAAATGTTGGCTAATTGGGAGCGTAAGCCTCTCCTACTTCACGTATTCCAATGAATACAAGAAACTAGCCAAGGGAGTCCTTTGCTTTTTCCTAATGAAATCAGTAAATTTGCCGCTGATTTGTTCGCCCATCACGTTCTAACTTCTAATTGCATAAATTCTAATTTAAAAAAGTCAGCAGGTTTTTACTAAATTTTGCTTCCAACAAGTTTTCAATTATTTTTCTCGCCCAAGACCATCAATATCAAAAGGCTTTGCGTGAGGACAATGTTTCATCGCCCTCCTTTGCGTGCGCTCCGCAGTACAGCCCCCCGTACATCGGGCGATGGCTTCTCGGCTATTTTTTCTACTGCTGAGCACATACACGGGCCAATGCTAGGAAAAATCTCTTTGGCATCATCGGACGTTTGGCTGCAAACCACGCACCCACTTGCGGTATCAACAATCAACCGGCGCGGCCGAATTGATTACGCTACTCCCCGATTTTCAAACCTAGAACGCTCAATTTCATCTTGATTATGCAGGGTGGCGCTTCGATACGGTTACGCCCACCAACCACCACTGCGACTTAAGCGGAGCTACCGGCCGTAATGGCGCCGTTCTACGCTTGAAAACTCACATCCGTACTTTGTGGTCATTTCTTCTTGCGCGGGAATTTATGTGCTACGCCAAGCGGCGTCGCGCGCGACAAAACCTAGCTCTTGTTGTAAAGCGATGCCTATCGGCCTTTGAACAGACCACACCATTCAAATATCGTAGTTTTAGGACTGTCGCGACCTTCGCCAATTTTTCTGTATAAGCTAAACACTGAATACGCCAAACGGCGAACATCGAGCTGCGCTGAATGGAGTGGCAATCCCCATTCACTGAGCTGCTTCAACGTCCCCGAAATGGGTTTTGCGCTAGAGCTCTTGTTCGTTTCAACTAAACCAATGAATAAAGCAAAAAACAGTAAGGGCCGTGCGGCAGTGAACGAGAATCTAATTGCCGCAAAACTACCCGCAGCAGCGTTGCGTGATTAGCAATCTTTTTTTCTCTTTGCTGCCGTTCGTTTAAATCGAGCAAAACCATCCCCGGTGTCATGATCACTTCTCCGCGCAACTTCTAAGCGCGCTGGAAAACTGTTGGCCACGTAACGTTAAGGGCACATGCGAATAGTGCGTACATTGGCGCTAATATTTTCACCAACACTGCATCGCCTCGTGTGGCCCGTCTGCCCTAACTCTACCATTTTGATACAGCAAGCTAACGCTAAGCCATCTAATTTGGCTCACAGCTATAAGCGATTTCGTCGCTTGCGCTTCACACCCTATCCCTGCATCGCGTTTTTTCAAAGGCATACATTGACTCTACACAAAGCATTGTCTAGCGCTAACATCGCACTTCATGGTCCACTTTGCTCAAACCTGCGCAAGTGCAACTGCCGCCGACTTTTTGGCTGGGTGAATCACTGGTCGATAATGATGGGGAACTCTTTCTTCCCACCTATTTTATTCAATTCAAGCCAATTAAGCGATCGTATTCGGCATCGAGAGGGCCCGTGGGATTATCGAGGCACATAGAATTGAATAATTGAATTCAGCGATACTCCGCGTTTAGTTTGGGTTTCGCGAACGACAAGGTCGCATCCATTTAAGCTTGCCAATTTAGTATAGCAAAGGAGAGATGAACATAAGTAGAGACATAATGGATGGTAGGGGTACATTGGCCGCCTAAACACAGACAAAATCATATCGTTTGGGCGGCAATACTCACCAGCCATTAAATTCTAGACTAATCGGCGATTAAGCCATGCGCTGTACCTCCAAATCCGCCAATTTTCTGCGGCACGTCATTGCTGCAGAGCTTTGCTTGGTCAATAAAAGCAGTTTCCGTCAATGAGACCTGAGTCCGAAAATTCCACGGCTATTTTTTTACGTGGGCATTATATGCATATATTAAAGACCTGATGGGGATGCCCCCTCTAATCGGTAGGTACTCATAAAATAAGGAAATGCCCAAAGTGGTAAAATTCTCTAGTTATTCAATATCAAAATTTGACCGGGAGTTTAAACATGTTAGCAGACTGAACAAAACCGGCCACCTTTACACATCGATAGCACTACATGGCGATGGAAGATATTGATCACCAATTTAAAACCAAGCGTTGAACGAACAGTCGGAAGCAATGCGGCACCTTGGGTATGGGATTATTGTGTCGCCCGCTTGAAATTTAAGACCAACACCTCTTGAGGCTACACTTCGCCAGCTTGAGCTTTTGGCGCTGCAGGTTAGGCCTGGCAGGTTGTTTGTGAGGTAATCTTTTCCACCTCTGCTCAAAATGCAATGCGCATCTTCGATCTTCAGCTATTTTAGGCTCACGCGTTTTCTATGGAGATAGTCGCGCTTTATTCTATACGGACCAAAACTAATGGAGCTCCAGCGCCAGAGAGGGCACTTTGGGAACTGCACGCTTGTTCCTCTTTATATGGTATGCGCGTCAGCTTGTGTTGACTTCTACTCTGGTTTGCCTCAGCGGCGTTTCCTCAGCGGATAGAGATTTCCTGTGCCGTTTTTCAACAGAGCATCCATATCTACCGATTGCTTTTTCAGTGTTACAGCTTCGTCTTTTTTTCAATAAAAATGGCGGGGTTCTGGCCCCGAGATATAATCAATATAGCTTTAATTGCTATATGGCGCCCGTGGATTTTTTTACCTGTTCCTACATGCGCATACTTTTGCAACATACTCGGGCTTAGGTTTGACTAACGACAGAAAGCATAAAACTTGCCGCTAGAAACCGGCTTTACTTCTGCGCAAGTGACTTTATTTGATGGTTCAAAAATCATCTAATGTGAATATTTCCGACGTTTTAACTGTCGCAAGACTGGTTGGCTTTGAGCCCCACTTAAAACGAACTGCTCCTAAACCGAGATGCGTCAAATTCATCTATTTTGGATGAACTAGTGCTTCCGGCTACTATCGTCATCGGTCGTGGTCCAAATCGATTTTAATGTCAATTCGTCATCATCGGTGAACTTTTTAACAAACTCGGCACTAGATTTTTTTTGTATTATCATCCCCTAGCCACCTAATCATCTTGCCACTCTGGGTTTGCAATTGTGTTTACGGGCATCTGCATTCGATGTCTTGCAGACCCTTTTTTTGGCTGTTTTTCTGGAAACCCCAAAATACCATCTGAACCAATAACCGCATAATAATGCAGACTGGCCTAACCGGCCAATATCCACGAAATACAGCATCATCATTAAAACACATACCCTTTTATATTATATCATCAAGCCTGGGCAATTTGCCACTGGCTTCTCTACATCGACTGCAAACCATGCGTGACCTCCTGGTTCCGAATAGTGACCCCCATCAACGTGTGTTGCCATTTTCCATTGCCTATTTTTATTTATGGGGTGATATAAAAATAAACTGCACAAGTTTTTGACATTTCTGACACTAATTTACAAAACGTCCACGTTGGCGTCATCCAATGCGCTCAACTTCAATCCAACAAAACAAACATGGCGGGGTTTATCTAAAAATCGCGAATACCCAATGAATAAAGCCGGTCAGGGCTTTCTCCACGCAGTAAGCAGATGTATTGTATTACTATTTTTCCTTCCTGGAGGTCTTGCCAATTATGGTTTACCGCGTTTTTGAGTAGAATCGCAGTCAGTTAGTTTCACAAAATAAGCTGAGCCTCCACAAACACTTGGGGAAATAAATTTTTAAATCTTCATTTCACTTGCTCAAAGGTTTTCCTGATCGAGAACGGGTCTCTTTTTGTCGATTTTAAACGGGATTGCCTGTCAGGGTATCTGAAGGGGCAGCGACCAAATCATCATTTTGGGTAATCAAGATGCAGTTTTACGCTCTGCTTGCAGATTCATATTCTTCTACCGCAGCCAAATTTACTGCACGTAAACGCCCTACTCCTTGGTGTTTTCTCAAGATTTTTGCTGCCAAAGATTTTCATCAGCATCCTCAGGTAAATTTTCTACAAGGATTTTAAGGATTGTTGCATTTCTGGAGTTGTCTAACACCGTTTGGCTTCTAGACTCTTAGCCCTCGCATTCAAGCTAATGACTTTTGTAAATTCAACTAACAATCAGTTGAATTTTATGGTGACACCGTTGCTGACCCTTTTTTGTCCTTGACTTAATCTGGCTTTCAAGCTCACTACTTGATCACTCCAAACGATGTTGCTGACTGTCTAATTCCGCTCGCTGCTCTAACAATAACTGCAGGTTTTCTGCTTGCTCTTCAAGTGGCAAGCCTCAATTCAATATTATTCCGCTTCTAATTCAGCACGTTTTTCTTGCATCTGCAATAATTGCTGCCCCACGGCTGTATCGTCTGAATGCTGGCATATTGGCTTTGAATCTTGCATATGTAAATGCAAGGTGATTCCAGTTTAGTTTTGTGATTATCCAACTGATTACGCGCATGAGTTAGTTTGGTTTACTTTTTTCACGGGGCATGTTCGACTTTCAGCTTGGCGTTCAAGCAGTCGGCACATTGAGCTCCAGTTCTTCGGCTTGCATCCGATAATTGGGCTAATTGCTCTTGTTCTTGCTCAGCGAGCGATTTTGTTGTTGTAAAGTTCGCTACTTGAGTTTTCCTGCGTCCTCATTTTTGTTGCGATTTTGCCCTGCAACAATATTATTGGTTATTGCATTGTTGCTGTTGTTGCTGGGTGGATTGAGTTTGTTTTTTGCCCAAAATCTATCGAATGCTTCCATGTCTTCTAAAATGCGAATTTACTTGCTTCAATCGTGTCATTGTTCTGCCTGAAGTAGCAAAGCTCACTAGCTTGCTGTTTGTGTTTGTAAGTCCGCTGATTTGACTGGCTGCTCGATTAAGCCACTTGTGCTGCTTGGCAGTGCCCACTATTAAACACAGCCTTGTCAAGCCATAACCTTGGGGGTGGTAATAATACTTTTGATGTTTACTCTATAGGTTCGAAGCATCGTTTTTTGGCTTTGTTCTATGGAGTCCGCTACTCGTATATCGCAAACCAAGCAGGCAGCGGCTATTATTAATTTAACGCTGCCACCTATTCAGCTGGATATCATCAACAAGTAGTCCTTCTGTCATCAATAAGCCGACTGCAAGCAATTGATCTAACTGTCCTAAAACAGGTGCTGAGCGGTCTAATTGCACAGCTTGTTTGCCAATTTGAGTTAGGCATTCAAAGGCACCTCCCAGCCTTACTCACTTCTAACGTTGGCCACCAGCGCTGAAAAACAAGTTGCTTTTGGTTAATGTTCAACATTGAACATTTTGTTCTGCATGTTGTGTAACATATTCAGCGCAGTCAACTGGGCATTAAACTGCTTGCAATTGCCGCCCTGTACAACCAGCCTAGCAATGCTCATGCTGCTTGGAGTTTTTGTTGCTCGACTTTCTAGTTGTTTTTGCTGTATTTGCCAGTTTTCTGTAGCTGATTTTAACTGCTGCTGTAATGCTGCACCTTTGTATTTGTATCTGCTCAATTTCACTTGGTAATTCACTTTCAAAGCAATTTCAGACCATTCAAGTTTAATATTCACCGATACGCTTGTCTGTGCGTTAATTCGCATACTGAGTATGATTGAATCTGACTGTGGCAGTTTTTGCAACTTTGCTTACTGTTTTGAAACCTTTGTTTCTTGTCGGCGCATTCACTTTGCTGTTATTTGCCTGTTGTTCACTAACAAATTAATTGCTCTGCCTCTTCTAACTGCTCGTCCAGCGCATTTTTTCTGGCCTCAGCAAGCTATTTGCTCAGCCAATTTCATTGATCGTTTCACTGTTTTGGTTGCTGGAAGATTTTTGTGCTCATAATTGCGTCTTGGTAGGGCAACGCTTTCTGCTCATTTTTTGACGACGTGTTTTGGTGTGAATTTGATTTTGTTCATACGACTATATCACTGCGACTTTAAACTTTGCTGCTGAATATCGCCTAACTGCAACTTGAGCTCTTGCCTTGCCTTTCTGAAATACAAGTTAAGTCTTTTTTTCTTCACCGCGCTGACGTGTGACATAGGCTCATATCATTATTTTTTTGTTCGATATCTCGTTCAAGCGTGATTTTAGTAATTGTGGTTTTAACCAACGATAGCCGCTAACTCGCCTTTTAAAGGTGGCGCTTCCTGATGGTTTTTAAATCTTTAAAGCGTTTAGCCGCATAGAGCTTGGCGTTGCAGTTTTTTCAACTTGTTGACCTAACTTCAACCAACGTACATCGGCTAATCGTTCAAGATTTCTTTGGTGTGGCGGATGCGCGTTTCAAGTTTCACGGCGCCTTCTTATATTTAGACACCCGGCGGCTTCTTATAAACATCCCGCAATTCTGGCGGCTAGACTCCCAATTTAACGCGAAAATCATGCCTGTTCCAATAATGGCATAATCTCGCGGCCCTAAACCGTTGCCCAAAAACAATCTGTCACATCGCGGCGCCGGCATTTACTATTAATTTAATAAGTAATTAGATTGGCAATCTTTAGTCACTACCCGTTTTACTGACAACTCATTGTAACGGCATATTCGCCCTGAATGCGCCCTGATGAATTATCACACCAGTTCAACACTGCCATTGTGAACCGGCCTTGCGTGACGGTAGAGACCCTTAAAAATAACCGTCAATCATCGCCATCAACCGCGCAAATTTTTGGGCAGAACTTTCCACGCTAATACCGTCAGCGCTAGACAGCATCAATGAATATTTGACTTTCCACAACCATGTCGGACCAAACAATGGCCGTCATGTCATCAGGAAAGGGATTCTTGTAGGATCGACAAAGGACTTAAACCCAGCCAATTTTTATTTTTCTTTAAGCGCATAGGTGAACACAGCGTGTTCCATTGGATTATCGTTTTTATTTTAAGCCCAGCGAATGTAAAATCTAAGTCATCAAGTGTCAATGACGTTTTGATCAAAACTAGAAAGACTTATACTTACTGATTATCATCTTAAGGTATGCATGCTATTACAGCTTTGGTTTTAATCTGTAAGTCATTAGTTAAGGAACATTGTGCATTATTTTTTTCAAGGTTTTAGTTCTGATTAACCACCAAAGGACTTAAACGTTTGTGTTTTATTTCCTTTGGCCGTCAATTTAGTGTTTTGCTAGCGCCATTCTATTCTTTTTGTTTGGTCAAATAAGTGAAAGTATTGTTTGGGTGGTAACACTCTTATCTCTGATTGGCAATGGCTAAGTTGGTTGAAAGATGGTTAAGCTATATTTTCTGGCCATCGCGGTGGATCAGTACTTCTAATTTGACCTAGTGTTTGGTACCTTAGCAAATTGGATGCAAGCGTCCCTTTATGGGTTTATTGCTGAAAAAGTTGAACTGGCATTAAGCGGTCAAGTTTAGGAGATTCCGGTTCTACTAGATATAAGTGAGGATATTCCTCGTAACCTTGGCGAAGAGTTGTCTTAAATACTACTATTTACCCCGAGCCCTTGGTTTTTGTTTATTGTTTTTTTATCTTACCGGTGTTTGGGCAAGTGCTGTGTTTTTATTCAGTTGCCCTGGATGCTGGCGATACAAATTGTGATTATGCCTTTGATAATCATAAAAATTTCATTCCATCAAATGCGCAAACCTTACAATCTAGTCGAGCTAATTCTTTTAGTTTTTGGTATTGCCGTTAGCATAGGCCTCGATGATCCCTCTGCTAAACTTTTGTGATGCCAGTGCTGTATGTGGTGCCACAGGATGTGGGTGGATGACCTACACATAAAATAAATGATTAGGCCCTTATCTGTGTGGTAGGCAAGGATAAGAGCCGCTAAAGCTTTTATGTTAATGGTCAGTTTAGGCCAGTGAATTCAATTATTGGGTAACGCGCTTTAAATACACGAATTGTATCCTGAAAACAATTTTTTCACTTAAAAAACTAGACACTTTAAATAGCGTTTTAATAGCTTGAGATCTTAGTGGTGAGATGACATCAATACTCACTAGTTGCTGAGTTTTCTTTTGCGTCCAGACACAACTTAACTCCACTGCCGTTCAACCACTTTGATATCCGGGTCGGATAGGCCTTGACCCCAGCTAATGTTTATCAGGGATATCGTGTAATTCCACCAAGCCATCAACAAAACGTTGATTAACATAACCACAGCCGCGTGGGCATGCCTGCCTGAGGTTAAGGGTCACCAAACCGGTAAGGGTAATAATTAAAAAAACTCTATGGAACCTGTTTTTTAAATGCATGTTTTGTACCATCATAAAATCATTACTACTACTTTATCAGCCTTTAATTAAACATTTTAGCTATTCGTTTGTACAGTGGTGGTTTTAATTACTTATTTAATAGCCCATTTTTCTATTCAGCAACAGGCGACCATAATTTAGGCCCAGAGTGCTAATACCGTATAATCAAAATGTGACGCCAACTACAAAGAGCCTGATTCACAAAGCATAATGTGCATTTCTAATTTGCTCAAAGTCACCTTTTCAAAGGGCTTTTTTCAAGGATAGACCGCTTAGTTTCTCTTGATAATGGAAACAACCGGCTTTTTTCACTACTATCGTCAATAATATTCATGTCTCCGTCGGTTGAATAAGACGCTAGTATCACCTTATTTCTAAGTCATGTTTTTCAGATAAGGTTCAGTGCTCTCTTGATAATGTATGAAAGTATCGATACCGGCCTTTCGCAATAACAATCGACTTTTGTTTTAAAGTCGATACTGCAATTACAGCTAAATTTTGTTGTTCCTGAAAGTGTTTGTAGTATTTAGCTGAATAGTAACCCTAATTGTTCAATTTCGTTTTAGCATCTTCAAAACGCGTCATTTCTGCTGACTCTTTTGCAATACAAAAAAAACTATGGCGTATTTTTCATAAGCTGGAAAAATATAAATTAAATGTCATCGCTGAAGCATTTCTTTTTGCATACCAACCATCAATTATTTTGCTTGAACGAAGTGCCTTATTCTCGGCAAGAAGGCATCGGCATAATATCTAATTCCATCGCATTTTATCTGCTATATAACGTAAATTTGGCATGAAGTCCATTGGGAATTCTTGGGAAACCGAGGAATACATGGTGGTTTTGCGGCAAACAAAGTGGAACTTGCCAACATAAAAAGCAAACAACTAAAGGAGAATCTCCCTTGTTTCAAACGCGCTTTTTGTAAAATTCTTAACATTTCAATAAATTTAAGATTGTACTCCATTTAAGTAACTCATAATGTTTGTGCTGATATAACGGAGGTTTATCGCCCTCTTAGTCGACTGTTTGCTATTTTCTACTCACTTATTAGTTTTAACTAATTATTTCATTAGCAGACATAAAAGTCCAGTTTATTGGCTTGGTTCAAAATGGCCCCATTAAGAACATTAATTTTGTTGGCTTACCTTGCGATACATCCCACACATGAAGTAACCTACATTTGGGATCGATCGTCCAACATTGAATTTGCGTACTCGGAAACAGAGAAAATTAGGCAAACTCAGTTTTACTTTTGTATCCAATGTGCCGGTATATTGGTTCCTCTTTTGGCAAGGTAATGCCATGGTATCGGTGACCAACAAAAGTTTCATGCATTAATTTTGCCATCACCCAAGCGATAAGCCCGTGCTCTAACATGGCCTTAAACAGGAATATCCGCTAGGGCGTTAATGCTAATTACCTAAATTTAGTTGTAGTTTTGGCCCATAATAATGCCGCCATAAGCTTAGTTTTAGCCAGAGGCAAAAAATCAGCATTGCATAAAATTACCAGTGAGTCTATAACTTCATCGTTTGTTTCTGTGTATCAATGCTCAGAGTACCTGGCTGATCCATGATAATGCCCTGGGCTTAATTTCAACACATTAAATGGCACCATTCACGCGCAATACTTATTATTGCAGTGAGACTTAAGCAGTGCCTCTGAGCCTAAACCAAATTTTGACACATAATATAACGGTTTGGCAGAGACAAGGGAGGGGAAAATTAATCCCCCCCCCGCACAGCTTTGTTCTATTCCCGTGCATTTTACCGTCAACCATAAAAAATCAGTCTTCTGTCTTTTAACTCAGCTCTTGAGCGATTCTTGTTGCTGTTTCTGCAAACTGTAAGCAATTTTTGGGCTCACATGGCCAAGATGGTCCACTTAATTTAATACCTTGTAGCAGTTTGTTTTTTAATCACAGGGCGACACACTAAACGCGTATTTAGACCTAAATAAGAACCCAAACAGCCGCCTAAATAACTCCAACTCATCCGGCGCCAATATGAGGTGTACTTGTTTAATCAATCTAGCTGCATTGCCTACTCAAGGTAACAAAACAAATTTAGGTTAACATACAAAATCAAAAACTGAAACCGTACAAAACTAAATATGAGGCTTATGTTTTTTGTTTTGTATTTTCCCGTTTTTTCGCTGGATTGCTTTAAATTCTCAGCTTGTTGTGGTTTTGGTTTTAGCCACTAAGAGAATTTATATGATCGGAAACCAAGGCATTTTTTTTTCTTCCGCGCTCAATAAAGAAACTATTTTATCTGGTTTTTTATTGCTATGTGTTCCGCGAATAGTTGGGCAATAAAGTTAATATCCTGCCGATCATGAAAATTATTTTATACAGTGGCCGCATTTGACTTTTAAGTCAGCCTAAAACCAGAAATATCAGGCTGGCACCAGTAATCAAAGCAAATTTCAACAGGTTCATATTTAGCCTTTAGTCTTGAGGATGACTTAGGCAAAACTACTTCAATGTGATTTCGACATGACGATAGTGCCCCCTATTATACTTGAAGCAAAACAAGGTGAAGCAACCTCGTATCGTAGGCCTTAACCAATACTATCCACACAGTGTCGAAATCTATAAACGCACCGAAGTGAGAGAAGGAGCCAGCACTTTTAAGGGTATTGTGATTGACGATAATGCATCAATTTACTCGTTCCCCTGGCCCGCCCAAATAGAAGAATAGAAATATTTGGCGACTCTTATTACCAGTGGTATGGGTAATGAAGGGGCTGATAATGGAGGCGGATCATCTCGGCGCTTGAAAAAATAATTAATTTGGCTTAATGGGGCTATTGCCGCCAGAGCCTTAAACGCTGATTACATACTAGACTATTTTCGCAAGTGGCATTGGGTGTGATGATCAGTTTGGTTTGATTTTATTATGCCGCAGTTTTATGACCGCACTCAGTGCCGTTGGGATAATAACAGTCAATTGAATTTTTTCGACCTGGACACTGATGTTGTGTTTGATTAATTTGATGCAAAATCGACAAGTGTTAATTGGACAATGAAACACGCTTTACACCCATCCCCAGCGACAAAGAGCGTATGCTTATTATCCAAATTTTGTTGGCAAAATAATTCGAGCGCTTTATCCCCAAGCCTCAGCTTATTTTGCGCACCTCGTGATGGACGCCGCCACCCAAATAACAAATGGCCCAACTAAATGTGAAGTCAAGCGGTGGCTACATTCCACCAACGGGTTGACAAAAAAAGTGCATACGCTTTTGTTTTGAGTTACAGGTTATGGCCAACCATCGCGTGGGTTGCCCCAACACAAGGACAATGCACAAACTAAAGTGGCTTTATTCGTGAAAATGAATTTGGCAGTAAAAGCTAACTGCCGGTGAGGTTAATGATCAGCATGACCGTAAAGTGTTGCCTTGTTCTATTTTTTTGCTTGTAAGCTGCTTTAGCATCCGAAAAGTAATAAATGCTACAGACCCAATAAGGCAAGGATAATAAAAGTTGATAAACCTGCAGTCAATCCCGTAGCTACCTTAATACAATCATTGCCCTGCCTTGTGTAACCGCCCAAAAGATCAAAATGGCCCTAGTGCAAACAATTGAGGAAAAATCACTAAGTGAGCATGTGTAATACCAAAAGGCAGCACAATTTAACATAGCCAAAAATACCCTTTGGGTTTAACGAGATAACGCACAAAGACCACCATCACAACAATAAATCAGCCCACTGCCATAATTCCAATGATACCCCATGAATTCGTTGATACTTTTTGTTAATCACTACCGCCACGTATGACTATACAAAGCTGACCTTTTTTTTTTCGCTTGAGCTTAACAAGCTAGTTACAAAAATAGTTGCAAGCCTGTGCAATATCATAATCGGTGACTTTAGTGAAATATTACTTATTATTAAGGTGTATGTTACAGCTTAATAAGCACTTCAGTTGGCCCGCTAACTTTTCAATAAAACAGTAGGCTTTTTATGAAATTCAACCCCGAGAGAGACAGCGCTGCATAAACCGCGATTATCAACTTTACCTTTATAAGCTTAAGCATCACTTTTTAGGTGCCTGCCAAGACGATAATTCGTATCAATGCAACAGGGCTTACAAACCCATCTTCTGAATAATGGCCAGCAAGCGCCGCCCACTATTGTTCAACCAGCACAAATAGCGCGACTATGCATGCGCTAGTGCTCAAAAAGCCAAAAAGTTTCCCATCCTTTTGTACTGCAAGATTGGCACGCAAGTTTACCAACAGCAACAAGCAATGCGACAGATCGCCCGCCAGGCTGGAGGTTGCCAAGCAAGCCCAATGCC
>Ga0163217_1044505_pt1 | contig 18379 bp, 23 predicted proteins | sample SynspAceP_FD_185933 | JGI IMG/M metagenome (GOLD analysis project Ga0163217, IMG submission 185933) | Saline lake microbial communities from Ace Lake in Antarctica - Synechococcus sp. Ace-P (PacBio error correction) | ecosystem: Environmental > Aquatic > Non-marine Saline and Alkaline > Saline ...
AACCCGCAAACAAAAGGAAGGGGAGAGAATCGAGAATGCCAAAAGCCGGATTCAAGAAAGCGGGGCCCGGCTGGGCCAATCGCGGGCCCGGGCCCTTTTGAAAGGCCCCGCTGCTTGCCCCAGAAATGGGCGATTGTTGTTCCCTTCTCAGCACCCCTGAATTGGCCCACGGATTCGCTTTTTTTCCCCCTTGGGGTTTGGCCCTGCCGCCCTGCCTGGCCTTCGTCAGTGCTGGGTCCAGGGTTTTTTGCCCGTGCGTGGCCGCCACTGGGAGCCGGCCCCTGGCCGAGTCGGCGCGCCTTGGCAGGGGCGGGGTGAATCGCGCAAGCCGCTGCTGCCCTCCTGGGCGCGAGGCCCGCCCGGCAACGTTTTTTGCCTCAGCTTCATTTCCGCACCCGCACCACGGAAGGGGGCGAGGGGTACTTGCCCTCCGGCCCGAGCGAATCGCCGTGTTCGACAACGACGTGCCCAACGCGTCTGGGTCGGAGCAGCCGATCTTGTACGCCCAGCCTGCCCTTTGCCATCGGACCGTGCCCGCCGCCTGCTGCAGGAAAGCAGGCCGACCTCGACCGTCCAATTTCCGGTGGTTTGCCCGCTTGCCGCGCGGCACGGCGGAGGCCGGCGCTGGCGATGGGGACGATAGGGCTGATGGACTCGGTGGGGAAATCACCCACGGCGGGGCATGACCCCCAAAGGCTTTCGAAAGCCCTGGCCCCGCCGAAGTGGTTTCAACACCGCCTGCCCATCCCCGGCACTTCAGCGGCCCTACACCTCCCTCACCTACGTGCCCGATGCCTTGGAAGTTGCCTCGCGCTGCTCGCGTTCCAACCGGCTTTCCGCACCTACATCGTTTCCGGCGGTGCGTGGAAGCCGTTCCTGCGGGCGATCAGCCAGGAGCTCCTACGGCATTCCAAACCGGAGCAGTGAATTCGGCTCCAGCGGTCCGCCACCACCTACGTCGTCGTGATGGCAAGCCGAATGATTCTGCGGCAGCCCGAACTGGAGGGTTGCTGCAAGAATAGCAGGCGATCAGCCTTGTTCGATCGAGAGGCCTGATCGGCCCGCGGCAGCGCGCGAATTGCGGCCTTCGGCAACTCCGAGCGATACGGCAGAATGCTGGAAGTGGCGACGACCTCCCTGCCGGGCAGGCCGCCTGGGGATGCCTCATCCGCCATGGACGACGCCGAGCGGGGGTGGCCCTACGACCTGGCCGCTCCCGGTCGGCAAGCTCGACCTGGCGCTCGAATCAGGCCAGGAGCGCGGCTGGACCGTGTGAGCATGCGCAACGACTGAGCGCGGGTGGTTTTTCCGGATCCCGGATAGCAAAACGGCGACCGCCCCAGCCCTGCCTTAGCTAGCCGCCGGCCGTTCGAAGGGTCCTGGCCATGAGGAGACACGCAACAACCGCTGGTAAATGCCGCGGGCCGAAGTGCACCGGGCTTGAGAAATCCCCAGCCGGCCGGCGAGCCCTGCCACCGTTACCGATTTCAGGCTGGGCCGCGGGAGTTCGCGCGGATGCCATGCAGGCGCTTTCAACTTGATGTAGGCATGGGCCAGCCGTAGGTGTTCCCCGGAAGCCCTGGAGCAGGCAATGCGGCGGCCGACGGTGAGCCTGGCGGCCAGAGCGTCTCCAGGCTGATTTGGTTCGCCGGGAATGTCCTCCACCCATTGGCTGCACCTGTTTTGACCAGATCGATCGCGAGCCGGCGCGGGGCCAGAGGTCGCCCTCAGCGCGGAGCCATGCACCAATCGCTTCGAGGCAGCAAGCGGCACCAGGTCGCCCTGGATGCGCGCCCGGCGGCGGCGGTGGGGGCGACAACAGCGTCAGCAATAATTGGCGCAGGCTTGCTATGGCGTTCGGGCTAGACCCACCTCGCAGCCAGTTGGCGCTCAGCGCGGGGCGCCGTGGAGGTCGGGCGCCGAATTCGGTTGCTGCTTGCTGCTGCAGGACGCTGCGCTCAAGCATCACCACATCCAGATCGAGCACTGCGGTGTGGAGAGGTGCGCTCCGAGCGGGGCGTCGAGCAAAGAGTGTGTCCGGGAGCACGCCACCACCATGGGCCCGCAGCGGGGCCCTCCGCGAGGCCCATGGCCAGAATGGGGCCACCAACTGGCGATGGGCCGGCTTGGAACCAGCAAGAGAAGCCGGCGGGTTGACCTGAAGTCGCAGCAGCCTTCAGCCCCCCCAGCCCTCAAGGGCCATGCCCCGCCTGCATGGCGCCCGCCGGAGAGCTGGCAGAGTGGAGATCACCCGTCGCCTGGAAGCCAGGTCCGCCAGTTTCTTGCTGCTGACAGGTCTGGCATCCCGCATTGCCGCTTGCACTTTTTGAGTGGAAACGCCCCTGCCACGGCCACAAAATGGTTCGGCGTGCATCGCCCGCCCTTTCCTGGCGCCTCTTTTGTGCCACCTGCCCAACGGTCACCCAACGTTCTGATTTCTCTGGAGCGATGAACAGTCGGCAGAGCAACCTCAGCCTGCTAACAGGTCGATGGCCTGAGTGGGGTTACCAGACCCACAAGAAACATCGAATCGGGTGGCCAAAGGAAGGCGCCAGAGTTCATCCCACTACTGACGCCGAGCAGAGCTGCACCGCCGGTCGGCTGCTTTTATTCTCGCCGGCGCAGAGCCGGTGATTCCCGCCCGGCCCAGCAGGTCGCGCCATGAACACAGCGACACGGAGAGCCGGCTAGAGATCGGAGGATCCACCAATAGCCGAACTTGCCTTCAGCCCTGGGTTACCGCACCGAGAGAAAGTTCTAGGGCCACAGAAACCACTTCGCGACCGCGACGCACGATCCCTGCCAGACGCCCATGCCGGCCTCGATGGATTATATAGCCACCTGTAATAACTCAATGCGCGAGGAGGACAACGGCAGCTGCGGCTCATCCGCAACGCGATCTATCCGCACACCTCTTACCACAACGCACTTTCGCGCGTTCCCGCGCGCCTGTCCGTTCGCACCCTCTCGCTCGCGGCCACACCGGCGACCGCGCCACAGCGCCACTCGCAAATCACCGCGCCGCCCTCCACCCACACGCAACGCGACACTGGACCACGACCCACCGGCGACAGAACCACGACGTTCATCACGAAAACGGCAGGCGACAGCAGATCTCACTACACAGCGACGGACCGGTGGCCCTCTCGGAGACCACGCTCCTCTCTCTCCGCTGTGGTTCACCACCCACACCCCACCATCCGCCCACTTCGCACCATGCCCGTCCAGGAACCGTTTGCAGCACCTCCGCGCGCGTCTGGGCCACCTCCGGAATACCACGACGTGAACCTCACTCTACCCACGCCACCAACTCGCCACTAGCGCTCGAGCATGCTCGCGACTCTGTGGCAACTCGACGCTGCGCGCATCCCACCCGACAGACACGATCGTACTGTACAGCACCCCGAACGGGCCCGCCACATGAACAGCCTTCGGCCCGACTGCGGCATGACCCTTCCGCAACCGCAGAAGCAACTCAACTCGGAAGCCGGGCCTACCGGGTACCCAGCGATGGTGCGCTGGCCGGGCACATCGAGCCGCCCGCAACGCCTGCCTCCAACCCCGCCACTCCGCTCAGCCCCTCTCCGCACCTGCGCCTGCACCCCGCTGTTCGGCCCGCGCCGGCGGAAACCGGCCACCTCAGCAGCACAGTGCCTGGGATGGGTCACACCACTAACGCCGTGGGCAGCAAGACCTTCGACCTCGCGCTGCACTCTTCGCACTACGGCTACCAACCATCGCTCGGACTCACTGCGACCGGCAACGGCCCGACACAGCCCCCCGGGCCTGGATTCTCTCTACTTTCCTGATGCACTGGCGACTCTTCTCTCCCCCAACCGCCCCTGCGCTTATGACACATGGCAGTTCTCCGTCGTTCACTCCCGCGCGGCACACCACGCCGCTGCACACGGCCACCGCCCTGCACGATCTGGCCTGCACCCCCGTCTAACCCGTCTCTAGACGCGCACATCAGACTCTAGATGAGCTTTGAAGGCACATCGCTCTACACGAGAGACAATCACTCAAGACAGAGACGATCACCTCCAACACCTACTGGGATTGGATGCTGGCCACGTCTTCTCTGTTGATTCTTCTGCCACGCGCGGGTGGCCAAGGCACTGGACAAGCCTCAAGGAGTCTTTCCGCCCGTCGCCAGAAAGGCGGCCAGCTTCACGGTGGGGATGCCATCGATAAAGATGGAACCTCCACCCTCGTAGTTCTGAGAGTCAGCCCGCCTGATCACCTTTCACCCCGTTCCTTTTGGCCCCCGACCCTGGCCGCCTTCCTAGCCCCCGCCTCCCTGCCGGGCAGCGCCCAGGCCGCCCCCGGCCAGGGGGATGGTGTGGATTCCCGGGCGGCAGCTTTGCTCAATGGGTCTGACGATCACTACCCCGAGGAGCCCCGGCCCACCGGGGTGAGCGTGGCAAGGGTTCTGGATCGACTGCTGCGCCGGTCACCACGCCCAGTTCCAAGAAGTTTCGTGAAGGCCACGGGCCACGCACCCTGGCCGAGCGGCCCGCCTGATCCCGCTGACTATCCCGGGCGCCGACGCAGCCCTGCTGGCCACTGCCTCCAATCGTGTTCGTCCCCCCGCCGGGGTCTGTGACCAGGGCGATCCTACCGCTGGTGGGGTCTATCGCCCCGGAGCTCATTGGCGCCATCCTGAAGGCCCCGCCAGCTCGAGTCAAGGGTCGCGACAACCATCCCGTGTGCATGTGGCCTTCGAAGATGCCCAGGCCTACGCCGCCTGGAGTGGGAAGCAGCTCCCCCAGCGAGGCCGGAGTGGGAGCGGGCCCTGCCCGTGGGGGGCTGGGCGGGCGAGTTTCGCTTGGGGCACGAGCTCCACCCCGGCGGCCGCATGCTGGCCAACACCTGGCAGGGTGAATTCCCCCACACAGAACACCCGCCAGGACGTGCTCAGCGCACCTCTCCGGTTGGGGGTGTTCCCGCCACACGGCTATTGGCCTGCTCGAACTGCATCGGCATGTTCTGGGAATGGGACCGACGACTGGTACCGAGACGCACGCCGCCGACCCCGAGCGCAACGCACCGGAATGAGGCCAAGCCGGGCTGCTGCACGATCCCCATCCCCGCGGTGGCAGCCGTGAGGCCAGCATCGATTCCACCTCCCAGCAACCTCGGGCCTGCCCGCAAGGTGGTGAACGGGGTGGCTCCTTTCTCTGCGCCCCCAGCCTACTGCCGCCGCTACCGGCCGGCGGCGCGCATGGCCCAGGGGAATCGAACAACCTCCACTGCCACATGGGCTTCCGCTTGCAGTCGGTGCGGGGCTGACCGATGAAGCAGGCCGTTCGCCGAGTGGATGACGGCTTGGGCCGGTGGCCTGCGCCTGCTGCCTTGAAGGCTGTCGGTGGTGGGTGCGTGGCGATCGGCTGGTCGTCACCGTCAGCCAGGCCCCTGCGGCTTGCGCCACGCGAGGCTATCGCCAAGCCGCGGCCCTTCAATGCATCCGCCTGACCTTCGGCAGCTGGTTTGTCCGATGGCGCTGGATGTTTCCCCGCTGGGCGCGACATCGTGGCACGCCAATCACCTCGAATCGAACTGATCATTAGGGGTGGTGGCGGTGATTCGCACCTTCCTCAATGTTTTTCTGGCGGAGTGGAAACGCGAGCAGAAGTTGGAGGATGGGCAGCAACGCAGACAGGCCCACCCGACGCCGGCGACATTCCTTCCGACAGCCTTCGTGAACACTCAGATTGATGGGCAACTCAACAACGTTAACTGGCCAAGAGCGCAGCCGGGGGCGGCCGCAGCGCACGATGATGGCCCTGGATCCGCACCAGCCTCTCGCTGATTCAGCTTCGCTTCGGTCTCGAACAAGATCGTCGGCGCCATCAACGCCAGTCCGCTTGGGGCAGTTCCCAGGCTGGCGCTGAGTGTGAGGCCTGGTGGCGTTGGATTTCGTGCTTGGATCGGCATCGTTTCGATGTCGGCGGCAACCCGCCAGCACCTGCGCAACCTGAGGCAGCTGAAGCGTGATGATTTTGTCTACATCGATCAGACCTCCATCACGATTTCACAGCCATTGCGCTCACCCTGATCGGCATTTGTGGCGTTGTCGCTCGCTGATCATGGGAGCGTTCTGGATAATCCTGAAGGCTCGCATCAAGGGTCCATGGGCGCTGCTCTGCTCTTGAACTTCCGCGACTCCAATGCCTGCCATCGTGCTCTGTTGGTCAGTGTCGCCATTCTTCACGGTTGATGTTTTTTTTTTTTTTTTTTTTGGGGCTTTGCCCCCCCTGGGGGCCTGGGCTCAACCCCTCCTCCTTTGCTGTCCCTGGCCGCCAGCACGACGGGTGATGGCAAACGGGATTTTGGTGGGCACCTGCTGTTGGTGCCCTGGCAGGTCTCCTGCTTCTGGAGTGCTCTGACGGCGATCTCTCCGTCCCCGGCCAGGTTTGCTTACGCCTGATGGTGCATGCTGCCCCAGTGCCCCATTGGCGCTGAGACGCGTGAGCTCCCCGGGCAGTTCACCCGAGCTGGGCGGCCTGCATCCAGGTGTTCGGCGGCGATCCTGGCGATCGTTTCGAGATCCCGTTGAATGGTGGAAGGGCTGTTTCACCGGGTCAATCCGGTGGATGGCTGGGACATACACGCGCTGAGTGGCGCTGCAGGTTCATCGAGGGTGGCAGTTGTTTTCCGCTGGGCGGCCGGCCTGTTGCTGAAGGCCTGGAAGCCTGCTGGGGGTGAGTCGCTGAGTGGCGTGATCATCAAGTGGCCACGGCCTCTGTTTTGTTTGCTTGTGGTCGTGCTGCCTGCTGGTGAATCACCAGGCAGCAGCCTGTCCCCTTTCTGGCCGGGAATCTGGCCGGCCCTGGTGCGATAGGCCTTGATGGTGGGCGATCAGTCCTGGCCATCGGCTACGGCCTGGCCCGAGCAGGGATGCTGACCAAGCAACGAACCGTGGGCGCTGGTGACCTGCACCAGAATCCTGGCACTGGCTGCCAGCTGGCGGTGGTCTACGGATCGCCATCAAGACTGATCCCTGCTTGTTCTCACTTACACCTTGGTCAGCATTCTGCTCTCCCACGGTTGTCTCTGAAGCTGCTGCCGGCTCGAACAACGGCCCTGACTCCACACGCTCCGCCCGGCTCAGCGTGGAATAGAAAAGGTGATCTGGGCACGGGCAGACAGGTCCCTCGCCTCGGGTTTGGCCCGCATTCCAGTAGGCCTGCAAGGGTGGCGTTCAACCTGTTGGGTACCAATCGGGAACACCCGACCGAATCCCGCCGCCGATGGGCACGGTCCAATTGTCCCTGCTGATCGAGTTTTGCCAGTTGGCGGTGAAATCACGGGCGACGACACCAGGTACCAACCTCCATCAGGTTTGACATTCCAAGAAGGGCTGTAATAAACATCCTGTTGACCTCGTCACGACGGCTGGGAGCCGGCAAAGGACCCACTGGTTGTTTGGCGACGGCTCCGAGACCGGTTGTCGCGTTCGTGACGACCACACGACGCCCCGGGCCCCCACTCCATTTCCCTGACCCCACTGCCTCGTGTGCTGGCTGTGGAAGCAGTGGTCAGCACGGGACCCGCCCCCCAGGTGGAGGCCATTTTTGCTTTCGGAACGAAGAAGAATTGGCGGTTGATGTCTCCGATACCGGTTGAATGGCTTGCCCGGCCCGTGTCAGAGGTGGGAGCATTCACGAATGGAATGATCCGTGCGCGTAATCGGCTCCAAACCACTGCTGCCCAAGGCTTCGCTGGGAATGACGGCTTGAAAGGACACATGTCAGCTGATCGGGCTCGAAAGGCCTACTCCCGAGATGGTATTGAATTCGGATGGGCAGGCTGATGAGATTGGCAATCGGATTCTGAGATTGTTTGGCGAGATCCTCCGTGCCCACCTGGGCTTGCGGGCATTTTCATCGGAAGCTTTTGCAGGCTCGGCTTGAGCGTGCTGGGGAATCGAATGGCTTTTGTGCGTTTTCGCCAAGAGGTCAGTTTCACAAGGATGTCAGATCGATGGCTGCCTCGACTGAGGATCTTTGATGGGCCTGCCCACTACGAACTGCAAGGTTTTTCGAAGCACTGATCCATCAGCTTTTTCCGGCCTGCGTCCGCAAGAATTCCCAGCGCCACGATGGCTCCACGAAAGCCCGGCCAGCGAGGCCATAATCCCAAACGCAATGATAACAATCTCTCGCATCTGAATCAACCAGAACCGCTAGCTAGTGGCTATTTCGTTCTTTAGGTTGGATAGGACATTTTCAGGATTGCACTCATCGCCAGTCATGGCAACTACTAGTGGATGAACTGTTGCCTGCATCAAAATGCTAGCCAAAGCAAGAAGCTTGGCAACCTGTGATAGATAGAAACATCCATAAAAATCTGCACTATGAGTATTTTCGATCTCCTCGATGATCTTCTCTGTTGTAGACCACGAGGGTCCATCGCACGCCCCATGGCAGTAAGCTGAAAAAATCAGTTGGATCGAAATTCTGGCTGAAAGAAAGGATTCATGGGCAAATGAGCACCTAGCATTCATGGCGAATGGGCAAGTCATGCTTTGTTTGGCTTGCTAGGCTCAGTCAGGCGGGATGAAAGAGAAGATGAGGCAGGATTGCAGTTGTTTGGAAGCAGTCCGACTCAATCAGCTCACGTGTTGGTTCATTGACTTTGAGCGGTCTTTCGTAACAAGAAAGATCGCTTTGTCGAGATCATCTTTATGGCGATAGTGTTTCCCTTGAATCAACGTGATAACTTTTTTCTTCTTGAATTGTTCTTGCCAGGCTTCTAGGGCCATGCCCCATGATCACGCACTCATGATCAGCAGCCCCGGCAAGCCACACACCTGAGCCATCACAGGCTCTTGACTGGGCCAGGCTGATCGCGCGTGTTGTTGTTGATCCCGTTCCATGCAGCGGCCGTATTCTACACCGGCGAACTTCGGTGTCTTTATGTTTGGGGTCAACCCCCAAAAGAGTGCCAGCTTGCTGGCCTGGTTCAGTTCCTGTATCAATGGCACATGCCGTTGTTGTTCATTTCTGGCTGGCTCTGCCTGCGGCACTACCCCTGCAGCTGCGGCAGCCCTGCCGCGCTACCTGCGGGAACGCCCTGCGGCGGTTGCTTGTTCCCCTGCTGGTTGGCATTCTGTTGGCTGGTCCTCCCACAGGTTTACTGCACGAGCTGCAGGACAAACGGGATCGACCAGACTAACCTGCAGTTTTTATCCCCTTTTTTGATGGAATTCGGCCAGTCGGTCTTTTGAGTGGGCCCCTCTCTGGTTTCTGCTTTCCCTGTTGGTGAATCTCGCTGCCTCTGCCTTCCGGTGCTTGTTATGGCTTGCAGCCATGATCGGCAGCCATGGCCGTCTTTCACTCTTGATGTCTGGCCGTGTCAATGGTCTTCGCTTCCTGCTCTTGGCTCTGCCGCTGATTGCCTGTCATGAAGCCCTGTTGCGTCTGGGTTGGCCGGGCTTCCAGAACGTTTATGACGCACTGGGCCAATCTGACGCTTTATCTTCTTTATTCTTTTAACGGCTAAATTTTTCTGTTGCCAGCCAAGGCTTCTTGCTGTGCTGGACAAGCAGAGATGGACGATCCTCAGCCTTGCTGTTTCCTGATGGCGAGCGTTGTTGTGGTTAGGGCTCAGTCCATCGATGCCGCCGTCTGGCTATTCGATGGCATTCATTTCTTGTCCAGGCTTTCGTGGTTTTAACAGCTGGATCGCCGTGTTGGCTGCGTTGGCGTTGGCGCCCCGCTTCCTGATAGCCCCCCATCCCATCCTTCGCTATGGACGTGGGGCCGCGCTGCCGCTCTTACCTGGTTCATGCAGCCGCCTGGCTTGGTGGTGGTGGCCTGGTTGTTTGTGGTGCCGTTGAGCTTGGCATCACAGCCAAGTTTTTCTGATCATCTGTATTCTTTCCGCTGCTGTTGAGTTTTGCTGTGTACGAGGGCCATCCAATCCGCGACTCGGTCACTCCGTTGTTGTTTTGGGCTGGCAACCAGCTGCCTAGGCAGTGGCGATGGAGCGTCTCTCGATCTATTCATTCCAACCCTGAATGAGGAGGCTTTGGCTTGCTCGCAATCCGCTGCGCAACGTGCAGGCCCTCAAACCCGCCAGCCGGGACGCTGGTGGGTCGGTGGATGGAGGCAGCACGGACAGCCACACAACCTCGCCCATGGAGCGGGATCACAGTTGTACAGACCTGCAAACGGCCGGCAGGGCCATTCAGATGAACGAAGGTGCCCGCCGTGCCAGCGGCACCCTCTCTGTTTTCTCCATGCCGACACCCGCATCCCCACCGATCTGGTGAGCGTGGCCAAGGGGTGCCTTGGCGGATGATTCAATCGCCTGCCTGGCTTCGTGTCGTTTGATGGCGGTCTGATGGCAAGACCCGCTGGTTACTTCCACTCTGAACCTGCTGAAACCCATGGGGCGCCGCTTCTGTTTCGCCCCATCTGTTCCTTAGGGGGTTTTCCGGCTTCTGTTCGGTGATCAGGTGATGATCACCCGGCGTGGAACAACATTCTGAGTGTGGGGGCTTGCAATGAATGCTTCCACTTCTGAAGATGGGGATCTTTGCTTCAAGTTGCGTGAAAAGGGGGAGGATCAAACTGATCCGCCGGGTGGTGTTCAGTTCAGACCGGCGGGTTTTCGGCAGTGGGGAACCTGTACAGCCGTTGGGTGATGTATCTCTCATTGGTATTCCTCTTCTGGGGCCTTGCAATGCACAGGCCGGATGAAAGCGCTTCTATGAAGACATTTCGCTGATTCAGGCTCCAGTCATAGGGGGAAAAGGGACAGGTGTGGCTCAAATTGTTTGGTGACTCCCTTGGCTTGTTTGGGTCTCTAATACTTGGCTCAGTCTTTGTCCTCCGTGCTTGGCTGAGAAGTTTATTAGCTTTTGTTTTGTTGATGGGCATTGGAGCTTGTTTGTCCGGATGGGGCAAAGATGTAATGCGATAGCGAAGTAATGTTCGTCAAAGAAATCGGCTTTGTACGCGCACTGAAAAATCTTGCTGGCAAAATAAGAATTTTCTGTTCTGGATCATAAACGCACCTTGCTTTGGGATTGTTGACAAAAGCGCCTTCAGGTCGTCGTCCAGTTGTTGCTCTCCACCAGCTCGGGCGGTAGGCCTCGTTTGCGGCAGCAACGGCAGCCCAATGGACGCGCAGACGGATGGCAAGTTGATGCGTGGATCGCCCTGCCTGACGCAACATCCGGTTCTCATCCAGGCCAGATGATCCATTGCTTCGCAAGCCTGTGGTCGCTTTGCCGTTGAAAGAAGGCCCAGAAAGCCATCCAGTTTCGGCAGGCCCAGCAGCGTCGGGCGGGATCGAGGCGATCGGGTAGGCCTTGAGCCACGGCCTGGATGGTGAAGGCGTTGGTAAAGGTTGATTCCAGTGGGCCAGATGCTCCTGGCGTCCAGGTTCGGCTGTCTGTGCAGCCAGCCAGTGGCTCAGGTGTGGGATGGTGGCTGGCCAGCGGCGTAATCCACCCTGCGGCTTGATCCCATGGGCAGGCGAAGCAGGCTTGATCCAGGTGTCCGGTCGTTCATCCAGCAAGCGGCAAGCTTTCACTGGAGGCTGGCAGATTGCCGGCCTGGCCCACCAGTTTTGCTCAGCTCCGCGGTTCCCTTCCGATTCCTTCATTTGTTGACAATGGCTATTTCCGTGCCGAGCTTGTAACGGATGGCTGTGGCCTTGGCCGTAGCAGCGCCCTGTCCGCCTATCGCCATTTCTTTGACCTTGAATTGCCATCCATGGCGCATCCACCGTTTTCCGCCTCAAGTCTGTGCCACGCCTGCGTCTTCCACCCGTCAGTGTTGACCTACAGCCCTTGGTGCTTGAGGCGCTGCAGTGGGGTGCTGAACTGCTGGGGGGCGTTGGCGAATTTTGGCTTCTGGCTGGCTGGTGGCCGGTGTGGCCGCCAAGATCTGCCGCACCGTGCTGCGGGAGGTTGGCTGTCGATGAGCGGCTCTCCCGCACCTTCTCGGGCCGTGGTGAAAGGGCAATCAAGCCCCTGCGCTTGAGTCGCTGGCTCTCCACCGCGGTGTTCTGGAATCGTGATCGTGCTGGCCCTGCTGGCGGCGCTTGACCCTTGATCTGCGCTCGGTGTCGGAGCCGGTGAGTCGAAGCTGGTGAACCAGATTGTTCGCGCTACCTGCCGAATTGCTCTCGGCCGCGATTCCCTGGCCAGGTGGCCTTTTGTGCTGGCCAACGCTGGCGCGCTCGGATCGTCCGTCTTTACACAGCCAACCTGGGACTGGACGAAAAACTCTTCGACAGCAGGAGGACGACGGCACCGGCTGCGTGGATGCTGGATAGGCGAGACCGTTGCAACTTGGTCTTCTTGGCTTGATCTTCTGTTTTTCGTGCCGGCTGGTGGCTTGCGCCCTCAACCTCGGCGCCCAGATCACGCCGGTGGTGGGCCTGTTTTCGAAAGATCTGAATCGTGGGCCCTGCCGCAGCTGGTCAAAGCGCTGGCGATTTGCGGTGATCGCTGGCTTGATTCGCCAAGACCATCGCGGGGGGTCGGTGGTCCAATTTGGTGGGCCGCCAGCGGCCCGCTCGACAAGCCGGCGCCGATTTCGGGTCCTCAAACCCTGACAGGGCAACCAACGGCTCTCTGGATCGCCGGACGCTGGTCTTATGTGGTTGGTGCTGATCGCCACGGCCACCGCTGCCCTCCGATGCCTGGAGATCCCGGCGCTTTCAGGCCCGGCCACCGCTGCTGGTCCAGGTGCTGGTGAAGCCTGCCCGCCAGATCTTCACGGCTCTGCTGATCGTGGCGTGGGCCATCTTGGTGGGAGCCGCTTCTGTGGCTTGGCTTGGGTGGATCGCGTGCTTTGGCCCGGCGTCGGCTTCAACCGTCTGTTCCGTGGATTCGGCCTGCCGGGAGTACGGCAAGGCTGCCAATGCCGAGGCCAAACGACAGCATGCGTTCACCTTCGGAGCTGGTGGGTGTGGTGGCTTTTCTGGGCCATCCTGTTGTTCTCCTGCATCGCCGCCTCGAATTGCTGGCCCTGCCGGCCCTCACCGATGGTGTTCAGAGTGATTGCTGCTGGGTGTTCAGCCAGATCATGGGCCGGCTTGGTGTGTTTCGCGATCGGCTTTTACCTGGCCAATCTGGCCAGTCAGGTGGTCGTCGCTTCGTCGTCCTCTGGCCCCCAATGCTCTCCACCACTCACCGGCTGGCGATTCATCGCCTTCGCCGGCGCCATGGCCCCTGCAGCAGATCGGCGTGGCGGGGCCGATGATCGTCTTGATTGCTTTCGGTTTGCTTTTTGGGCTGCGATCGCTGTGGCCGTGGCCGTGGCCTTCGCCTGGGCGGCAAGGAGGTGGCCTCTGAGCAGTTTTGCGCGAGTGGAATCAGTTCGAATCAAAACCTCAAATGATAGAATGCTGATGGGCCATGCTCCCCTCTGAATTCTCCGCCAGCCCCACGGGGGAAGCGGATCCATGATTTGGTCCATGCGTGAGAGCTTCAACGAGGAAACTTGCTGGCAAGAACTTCAGGTTTCATCACCCACGCCTTGAAGGCAGATCCAGGCCCTTCTCATCGATCGCCGTTTGGCCAAGCCTGCCGCGGGTGGATTTTTCTGGTTGGCGGCCCTGACGGCTGCGGCGGTGGTGCTGCCAAGGCGATGGCCTACGCCACGTGGCCGGACTGCCCGTCAGTGGCCCTCTACAACGGCCCTGGTGCCGATTGGTGGTGTACCGCCCTCTTCGGTAGTTTCCCGGGCCCCTAGAGCGTCAGCACCACGACAACGCTGGCGGATCCTGGTGGCAGCGAGCTGACCGTCTCTCGCCGCTGGCCGATTCATGCCCTGATGGCGGCCAGCCCACCCTGGCCCTGCTGGTCGGGCGTGATGCCTCTGCGGCGGCGTCTCTGCTCCGCCTTGGCTTTTCCGAAATCGCCAACTTCATCTCTTGAATCGGTGCTGGTGGGGTCAAATCCGGCATCGGCCTGGTGATCGTGGTGGATCAGCTGCCAAGTTGGCTCGGTTGCATGTGGAGAAAGCGGTTTCCTTTTCGCGACCCTTTTGCGCCCTGCTCGGTTCAGAATCCCCCAGGCGTCGATTTCGCCACGGTGCTGCTCTCAGGTCCGGGCTTGTTCACTCTCTTTGGCCGAAGCGCTGGTTGCCTCGAGGCTTGCCGACCCTTGCTGCTGGTGGCCCGTGGGCGATCGCCAGTTGCGCCTGTTGGGGCTCGATCTTCGGCGGTCGAGCGGTGAGAGAGCGGTGCCGGCACGTGGCCTGCCCAGTACTCAGTTGGCCTGCCGCCAAAGCCTGGTCGGTGCTCTCCTGGCAGGGCGGCGGCGACATCGCTCATGGATGAGTTTCACCGAAAGATCGCAGCAGGCAACGGGCGTTCCGCGCCTCTCGACGAACCCGTCTCCCGGAACCCCGACCGGGGGAGCCTGCTGGCCCTGGGACGGCCCAACATCGCGGCGGCTTTTCTTTCGGATGGCAGCCGCGGTGGCACCACCCAGACCGCGGGTGAACCGCAGGCCGGCGCCCCCGCAGCCAGCATGGCCGAGCTGTCACGGCAGCGGCCGCCCTGGCCACCTGCTGCTGCTGGCCCCCTGGAATGCCCTGGATGCCCCTGGGCGCCCTGGCGTTGGTGGGATCGTTTTATTCATTCGAACTGATCGCTCCTGGCGAAGTTTCCTGGCGATCCGCCGCGTGCCGCGCCGCCGAATTCACTGGGCGTTGTGGCCTTCCTGGGCCGTGGTGTTTTTCTGGGCACCCTCAAGGGCCATCCCTGGGTGGACGCGTGAGTCCTGCTTCACTTGCTGGCCGCCTGGTCGCACAGGAGGTGAACCCGCCGTGTACGCGATCGGACGCAAGCTCGGCACCGATGTATTTCGGCCTCTCTCGCCGCGCCATCCCCCCGATGAGAAGCTGGCCGGGCTGTTGCTCCTCCGCGCCGAGGGTCGGCCTGTTTTTTTGCCAATGCCCAACGGCGTTCTCAGCCGCAATGCGCGCCGAGGTGAACCAGCACCGCCCAGGTGGGTTGTGCTGCTCGGCATGGAAGTTGGCCGTGATCGACATCGAGTACTCCGCCTCACACGCTCACCGAGAGCCGAGCAGGCGCCTGAGAAGGAGGGAACTCAGCCCTCTGGGTCTGGCGCGGCCCTCATGCGACGGGTGCTGGATCTGATCCGACGTCTCGAGCTGGGACGCGTCTGGGCGAACCGAGGAGGATGCACCCGCAACAGTGTGAACGGCGGTTGAGCGATTACCTGGCCGTAGATCCGGGCCCTGTTGCTGTGCGCAAGCCCTTACCCCTACGATGGGGGACCTAAGACACCGTCGTGATGATCTGTGCGGCTCCGTGCTGCTCTCGTCCGCCTGTCTGTCTGTGAGTCGCCCTGAAGATGGTTGACCCGGGCGGAATTAACGGCGCACAAAGGCAGTTGCGATCCAGTGGGGCCTATCCCAAGACCAGGAGAGTTCGCGAACTGATCCCGATTCGAAGACGACGCCCGGACCACCGAAGGTGTTCATCGTGCTCAGCCTCGGCTCCAGCCTGATCGCCAGCCTGGGGTTGCCTGGCCAACAGCGCCGCGGTGGTGAAGTCGGCGCGAAAGTGATCATCTGCCCCTGGATCACGCACACAGCGGGCCACGGCCTTCGGCATCCTGCTGGGCCGGTGTGAAGCTGGTTCGCTGCAGGGGCTGTTTCACCCTGTTGCTGGGCGGACGCACGTCCGGGGTTGTTCTGGTGTTTGCTGGGGCTGGCTCAGGGGGTGGGGTGATTTCGGCAGGAGGTCCAGGCCCGCACGCGCCCCGAACCCTGCTGGATCTCGGCATCGCCCTGGTGGCCGGTGGCACGCTGCCTATGCCCGGTTGCGCAGTGAGGCAGAGTGTCGTTCGCGTGAGCGGGGAAAACGCGCGATCTGCCGTGGCCCTGGTGCCGCGGTCCTGCCGCCCCTGGGGCTGCTGCTCTCCGCTAGCCATGGTCGGTGGCGCTCGCTCCGGGCTGCTGTACTCTGCACCAACTTTGATGGCAATCCTCAGGCGTTGCCGCCTGCTGGTGTTCGGCCAAAATCAGGGCCCTGGGCCTGAGAAACTCAGATGAGTCGCAAGCGGCTTGGCGCATCGCTCCAGCCTCGGCGCCTCACCGCTCTGTTGGGTGGTTGCCGCTTTCAACGGCAGAGCCGTTCCCTTCGAGTCATGGTTCGCCGCTAGCCGCGAGGAGCTGGTCCAGGCGCCAGGTGGCACACGATCCAGACCCTGCTGAACAGGTGAAACGGTGGACACTGGGTCAGGAGGCCCAGATCGCTGTTTCTCGATTCAAACTGGGATGTGAACCCGCCGATCATCCGCGTGGTGGTGCGGGCCAGCCGCCCGGGCGAGCCGACGCCCAAACAGGTGGCGGAGGTGCAACCGGCTGATCAACCAACGCGAACGCATCCCGCTTCCAGCTGGTGGTGGAGGCGCTCACCGTGGAGGTGGTGGGGTCCGGAGACGGCCCCGAATCGCGATCCCCGGAACCCGCGCAGGGTTCCGTGCTGGAGCCCGACCTGCCCACACCCGCCTGTTCTGGCTCCTGAGCCACCCGAACGCGGAGCCAAAACGTGCTCCACGCACGCCCTGCACCGGGGCCGCCCAGCGGCGGCCGCCCGGCCGGGCGAGGCCGGGATTGCAGCCCCGACCCTAGGAACTGAGGCTGTCCCCCCGCAGAGCCCGTGTCAAGTCCCAACCTCACCGCCTGTTTCTTTGTCGAGGGTGGAAGCCCGATCGGCGCTTGAAGCTGCGGGTGGATGCGCCGCCGATCCGAGCGCGGTTGGTGGGCGCATCGCTCCAGGAGCGCGCGCCACCTGTTTCCGAGGCCACCCTCTCCACCGTCATCTGGCGCCACTAAAACGGGCGCCTCTTAAGGGAGGCGCGCTTCGCGCAGCAAAACGCGATCCGCCTTTCGGTTCACCCCGATCGCGAATCACACCGCCTGGAGGCCGGCGCCACCTGCAGGACGCCGTGGTCGGGGTCGGCTGGCCAGCTCGAGATCATCGATGAAGCCGAAACGCCGGCTTTCCTGCCGTGGCATGGAGGTAGGTGGCCGCCGGCTTTCTTGCGCCGGTTTTCAATCCGGCGTGCCTGGCATTCGCTCGCCACGACCGGTTGCAGCTGGGCGATAGGGCAGCGATGGGATCGAGCCATGCGCCAGTCCTTCCCGGACGCATGTGATTGGCCGAGGGGGCAAGGTGGGCGGGCCCCGTCCGCTGAGCCGAAGGGTGTTGCGGGTCAACCGATCCGGCCAATTGCACAGCGATGCCGCGCCGGCATCGGCCAAGCCCAGAACAGGGTGATCAGGCAGCCAGCGAAGCTAGAAACGGCACGGGCAGAAAGCACAGAAGATGTGGCCATTTTCGCCGCCTCGCCCCAGCTGCCGTGCCAGGCCATGGGGGCGCGCCAGCGGTAAGGGCAGGATCGGGCCTGCCTCACGTGAGGTCGCCCGCGCGCAGGATCACCAGATCACTGGCGCAAGCGGCGCCATTCCAGACCACCCACCATCTACCCAGCCGTCGTCTCTCTGCCGTTTGCGCCCGGGCGGTGGCACCATCACCGGATACTTGACGGAACGCCCCCGGGAGCGGCGCTCAGAGCGGCGCTCGCCTGTGTCGAGGTTGATCTTTTTCGATGACCTGAGCGGAGAGTATGCCTGTTTCACTCGGTCACCGCATCACAGGCCAGCTGGCCTTCAGCCCCACCGGGAGGGATTCCGTTGGCGAATTCACAGCAAGCGCTGAGCTCCAGCAGCTCGGTGCTGAACCTCGCAACTGGCCGATCGAATGCGGCAGCGCTACAGCTCGGCCGACCGGCGACGATCCGACATCCGACTCACGCACGACGACGACAGCACTAGACCTAGGGAGGTCGTCGAAAATCGGTTGTAGTAGATCGAATCGACGACCAGCGTGCCGGCGCTACGGAATCCGTTTCTTCGAAGGCATTTGAGATGGTGGACACGAAAGCCTTCGGGGGCTGAAACCCGTCCGCGGTTTCACCGGCCACCGGGGCGCCGGATTCAGCAGCAACTCGCCGGGGGTTCCGGGCTTTGGAGCCCAGGCTTGGCGGCCCCTTTGGTCCGAATACGAAGCCGAGCGGGTTGAAACGACATCGGGCGTTCTGCAGGAACACCGCCAGTTCGGGGTGATCGCGAAGTCATGGAGGGAAGGCAAAGCGGGGAAGTTGTGCTTCTGATCCGCTTCAGTTCAGCTGTTCCGGCGCGCTGGCGTCGTAACCCACAGCCGCACCGTGCTGCGGGGCCCCCGATTTGATCCCGAAGTGACCATGCGCCGTTCGCCGTGGTGCCCGGATCGAAAGCGAGGATGGCACTTGAAGGCCTCGCCCTCCGCCAGGGTGCCCTCCATCAAGGCTCGAGCCTCTTGGTTTCAGGTGTCC
>Ga0163217_1067651_pt1 | contig 18379 bp, 22 predicted proteins | sample SynspAceP_FD_185933 | JGI IMG/M metagenome (GOLD analysis project Ga0163217, IMG submission 185933) | Saline lake microbial communities from Ace Lake in Antarctica - Synechococcus sp. Ace-P (PacBio error correction) | ecosystem: Environmental > Aquatic > Non-marine Saline and Alkaline > Saline ...
AAGAAGAGAGATGTATGTGACGTGGCACTATGGCACAATGTGGAACGGAAAATTGAATTTTGTGGGGCAAAGTTTATTTTCTGGAAACCAGCATTTTTTTTTGATGAAAACGCCACGGGAAAATCAGGAAAATGGGGAAACTTTTTTGGGTTTTTTGCCCGAAAATGCCCCCTCGTCGAATGTTGGGAAATCCCGGCCGGCAAATGCGAATGGGGTGGCAGTGGTCCGGCCGGGCTCTGGCCCCCCGACCGACCCCGCCGTATTTTCCGCCTTTTTAAAAACCCCAACACCCAGCTTGAGGAAGTTTTTTTTCGATTAAACTCAGGCGGTTTTACGCCGCGTAAGTTTCATAGCTGAGAAAATCCTAGCCCCTTCGTCCCCCTAAAGACGGCTTCCCTGGAGTTTACTTTGAAAATGCCATCCACCGCGCCCAGTGGGCGGGCCTGTCCCCGACGAATGGGCTACCCAGATCCGCTGATTGAAAATTTGGCCCACGCCGCGGCCCGCGCGGGCTTGATGCATACCAGCCAGCACCGCAAAGGCGAAAAGTCGTTTTCAGGCTTGAAACGAGGCCGCAACCGCATGCAAGAATTTTTTTTTTGGAAGCACTGGGAATTAATGACTGTTTTCTGACAACCACCAAAGGGGGAGAAGGACTTGCCGCGGTTACTTCGCGCAGGCCTTTGAATATTTGCATGCCAACTGAGATGGCCGCCTCGATATGGTGCTGCCTGATGGGGCGGGTTGTTTCGCGCCGAAGGCAAGAACGCCAGGTCCGGTGGCCGAGATCGATTATTCACCATGTGGAACGTGTTTTGCGCGGCTGATCCGCGAAGGCGATCTGGGCTTCTCGGAGGCCATATGGATGGGTGGTGGGCACCCCGGAAATTTGCAGGCGTTCAATGGACCTCGTGCATGCCGATAATGGGATGCGCTCTGGGTCGGGTTAATTCCGGCGCAAGCCTTTGTGCGCGCATTCGAGAAATTTCCGCTTCTGGTTGCAGTCAAACTCCAAAAAGCAGGCGCAAGAACATCAGCCACCATAATGATTTTAGGCAATGATTTCTACGTTTTGTGGCTCGATGATACCATGACTTATTCCATGCAACATCTTCGAGACAGGCCAAGAAAGCCACGAGGCCGCCCAAACCGCGAATATGCCAGTACGGTCGATCAAATGGGGGTGGAAACGGGCGATCAATCGTGTTAGAGATTGGCTGCGGTTTTGGCGGGTTGCGAATAATGCCGCAAAGAGCGTGGCCTGAAGGTGACCTGTCCCTGACAATAAGCCAAGAACAGTTTAAACTAGGCGTGGACGATTGAAAAGGCAGGACTTTCTGATTCATGTCGAGTTCAAGATGGGCAGGATTAACCGCGACGAAGACGGCCTTTAATGACGGGATCGCCTCGATTGAGATGTTCGAGCGGTGGGTGAAAAATATGGCCAGCCTATTTCCAGAGCGTTTCGAGACCGTTTGCGGTCCGGGGCGTCAACGCGACTTTGCAAGATCTCACCGGTGCAGGACTGTGTTCGAGCGTATCGCAAAAGAGCGTTGTTTTCATTCAGAAATACATCTTTCCCGGCGGTATGCTTCCTGGAGAACCGACTGTGCTGCGCAAAGAGACCGCACAGCGGGGCTTGAAGGTCAAAGGCCAATCGAGTTTGGCGAAAGCTAACGCCAATCTCTGCGACGCTGGGCAACGAGCGTTCAATGATCGCTGGTCTTGAGTCGAAGCGCTTGGCTTTTGATGGCGGTTCCGGCGTATGTGAACTTCTATCTGACGCTCTTGTGCGTCACCTTTCATTATGGCAATTGCGAAACTGTAAACGCAAATCCCGTCACAAGCCGTGTAGCCATGCCCCGCCACACCCATCGCCCACAGTGCCTACGCCGGACGACCTGTTGCGGCGATTGTGGTTTGGGGCCACAGGTGCGGCGGCGGCATTTGTTTGGCATTCCGACCCTGCGAGGGCAATGATCCGGGGTATTTGCTGGCGTTCTCTACCCTCGTTGGTGTGTGGTTGGGATGGCTTGATGGGCCCAAAGCCGGGTGGGGCGGTTGTCGATTGCGAATTCACCCAAGCATTGGCAACTGTTGTTGTTATGGTCGTCACGGTGATTTTTTTTTGTGGCAAGCCTGGGATCATGGTCGACGGTCCCGATGCGCTGCCGGCTATGACGGGCCGGGGGTGAGGCCGGTTTTTTTGGACACTCGCAAATCTGTTTTTTTGGGGACTACTTGCAAATGATGGTCGCCAAGCCCGCTTTAATGGGGCGCAACCAGTGCTTTAATGTGGCTGGAATTGGGGCGATTGCGGGCTCGGGTCTTGATCCAACATTGAGCGCGCATTTGAAATGACATGCTGTTTTTCCTACGGACGCTGCGCGATCTGGAACCTTCTCGATAATCCGTGGTGGGTCACAATCATGGCGCGGTCCGGTGCTGCGACACTGCCGGCTCGCGGGTCTATTGGGCTTAAGGACAATGCTTCCCCGATGGCTGTGGCCGAAGCAGGCCGCGCAAGCTGAGGGTCTCTGATCGAGGGGGTGTCCCCGCAGAGCGATCTGGACCGTCTGGACTTCCTCCTTTCCCTTTCTCTTTACGAGGGCGGCTTTGCCTATGCGACGCTTGAGGGCCGATGTGGGCGGCGCAAAAACGGCCCGCGTTTCTTTGCTCGAGCCGGGCATGTGGCAGGCGGGCGCGGCCTTGGTCTTTAAGCGATTGGCAAGCAAATGGGGGCGGTGGTCCGCGAGGGGGCCGCGCGAGGTTAATGTCGTATTATGGCCAGCTCGATGGCGCGCGTGGGCGGTATGTATCCGCGCGATCCTGTCGCGCGGCGGCAAGGCGGCCTTGACGCCAGATCCGTTGCGGCCCCTGCGCGCGCAACACGCCCCAGCAGCACCGATGTCGTCGTCCATACCGCGACACGGCCTATGCGGGGTCTTCCAATGTGGTTGAGGCAACGCTGCAATTCCCGACCTTTGGTGGGGGGGCTCAGTGCGCCGGTCCCACCGCGGCGATCTTTCCAGATGGCGACGCTGTGACGTGGTGCCCTACGATCCGGTGCGCGAACGCGTTCTGCTGATAGAACAGTTCCGGCAGCGCCGTTCATGCGCGGGTGACGCGATCCGTGGATGGATGGAACCGATTGCGGGGCGCGTGGACGCAGCCGAGGGCCTACGAGACCGCCGTGCGCGCGAGGCCGACAGAGGAAGGCGGGTTTGACCTTGCGCGCCCTACACCAGTTGCGCGCCAATACCCTTCGCGCGTGGGGGCGGGGACTGGAAAATTTCTGGTGTCCTATGTCGGATTTGCGATTTGCCGATGATGTCGTGGGCGTTTTGGTGGCCTGTCCTCGAAGGCGGAAAGATATCCCGCTCGCAATCTTAAGATTTTCGAGGTGCAAATTGGGAAATGGAGATGCGGGGCGTTTCGCGCCACACCGCTATTGATTGACGCCTCTATTGCTTGGCCCGCCACCGGGAACGTTTGCCGGGGCGCAGTAACGCCTGCTGGCTTTTGTGATCCACCGCCCGTTGCCTACACCTGAGATCAGCTTTGCGAGGGACGATCATGAACCATCCACAAGAACCTGCCCGATGCATTGGCAACACCCTGATCGCCTGAACGTCGGGTGTCCTGAGGCGACAGGATGCGAAATTCTGGTAAGGCGGAGTTTCATGAACCCGGCCAATCGGTCAAGATCGTGCGGCCTGTATATGAATCTGCCGACGCGGTTGCCCGCGCGGTGGATTTGCGCCCCGGCTTTTGCGCACGATTGTGGAAGGCACGCCGCGGCAATACCGGGATCGGTCTGGCGTTGGTGGGGGCTGCGATGGGCTTTCAAGACGGGTGATCGTAATCCCTGAGACCACAGAGCCAAGAGAAAAAGGACATGCTGCGGCTGGCAGGGGCACCCTTTCGTGCAATGCCGCAAGCACCCTTACAAGAACCCAACAACTATGTGCGCTATTCAGGTCGCTTTGGCCCGCCGCTTGGCAAAGACCGAACGCCATGGCGCGATCTGGGCCAACCAGTTTCGAAACACCCGCAACCGCCAAGCCCATATCGAAACAACTTGGCCTGAGATTTGGGACGCAGACAGATGGCAAGGTCGATGGCTTTCATCTGTGCGGTCGGCCTCCGGCGGCACGGTCGCGGGGTGGGGGGCAGCCCTTTCAGCCCAAGGGGGTGAAGGTTCCGGGCTGGTCGATCCAATGGGATCGGCGCTTCTATTCCGTCTAACACAGATGGCGTGTTGAAAATCCGAAGGCGGGTCGATTTCCGAAGGGATCGGGCCAGGGGCGTATCACCGGCAATCTCGAAGGCTTCACGCCGGATTTCGCCTGCAGGCTCTCCGACGCGGAAGCTTGCCGCTGGTCTTTGTTTGCTGGCCGAAGAGGGGATTTGGCTTGGCGGATTCGTCGGCATCAACATCGCGGGGGCCGTGCGCATGGCGCGCGATAATGGGCCGGGCCACACCGTACGAATTTTATGTTGACTACGGCTACGCGCTACCACATCCAAGCTCTACAACGTGCATTTTTTCTGCGCGAAAAGGGGCCTGCCGGTGGCCAAGCTGGCTTGATGGGCCATCCGCGGCCGGGCCATCTGTTTTCGAGGATTAAGCCATGATGTTGCGCGCACCCGTGGAGGATGCTGCGTGGGGACTTTGGCGCTGCTGTTGCTGGCGTCGGGGGGGCTGGGCAAGACCACCACGCACAGATCGATTTTTTGACCGTTGGGCGCGTTGCTGAACGGGCCGAGCGATTGTGGGAATGCCTCGCGCGCCTCGACCCCCGCGTGGAGGAATGCCGCGCGCGAGCTTGTGAATTTTCGCCACCCTGTTTTTCGACGGCAGAGACCGCCAACAGCGCGCGGGATCACATCCGTTCAGGGCAATTGGTAAGTGCTGGGCGCTTGCCCGAAGCGCAGCCGATACCTGCGCTCGATGACCCCTGCGGCAGATGCGCTGCCGGACAGGGGATCCCGCCGCCGAAGAAAGTATCGCCCGGAGACCCTGCGCCTGCATATCCCCCGTTGAGCGCCCGAGATTACCGCACGCCGCGTCCGAGCTCGGTTGCGCACTGGTTTTCGCGCAGCACCGTATTGGCGCGCCCCAAGAAGCGTTCCCGCCGCGCCGAGGGTTTTGCTCCGACGAGATCGAACGCCCTTATCCGAGACCGCCAAACAGAAGGTTGCTTGAACGCGGGCCCCACAACCCTTCATCCTACTTGCAATGGGGCGAAGCCCTCAAGCGCGCTGCAATCGACGACGGACAAGCATGTTTTTCGGAAACCTCGGGGCTGATCACTCGTCCCAACGGGCCGAATGGCGACGTGACGATGGGCTTGAGCGCTGCTGTTCTTGCTGCTGGCCATCGTTATCGTGGTTCGGGGGCGCTACTGGGGTTGGCCTGCTGACCAAATGGCTGGCACGACAAGACGTGCGCGGCCAACCGATTGCGCCTTGTTGGCGTCGCTCGGCGAAATTCTTGTGGCCAATATGTCGGCATTCCTGGCGCTGGGTGCAGCTCTGACCGCGAACGGGTCTGGTTGGGCCTGCCGGGCAGCTTCATCTCGGAATCAAGTCCCGTCTTCTTTGCCCTGATTTTCTTTTTCGGGCGCGGTGGCCTTCGGCGGCAGAGTATTCTCGCGCCCGCGCACGTATTTTGACCTCAGTGCACCGGTTTTCTTGCGCGAAGGGCGGTTCTATGCCAGATGATCGGCCTTGTGTTGGGGCTAGAGCATGTGCCTGCGCGAAATCATTTCACCTGTTGAAAGCTACGCGCCGGGTGCGGCTGCGGTGATCGAAGGCGTGTTTGATTGGCGCTGGGTGCGCTGTTTTTTTTTTCTGCGCATCGGGTTTCATTCTGCTCAACACTGCGGGCGACCCCGATGAAGCCGTCATGACGCAGACAAGAAGACGACATCCTGACCCGGAAGAGGGGTGGCGCGCCAGCCCGAACCAAGGGATTATCCGTGGGCGAGGCAGCTTGCGGCCGCTCGGTCCCGAGCGGGTCATCGGGCGCGCTTCGCGTTGGCGTTGCCATCTTCTCGCCTATTCCGGCGGCTGTGGGGTATGGCGGCGCTTTGCCCCGGCATTCCTGATCTTCCCCGATGCTGACCTCGCTTTGGGCTTTTGTGGATATTTGGGATGGGTCCTGAAGCGCCTGAGCGGCAAATCTTACGGCGCGATCCGCAAATGTCTCGCCCGAGGCAGTGCAAACCGCGCCTCCTGGCCCGATCTTATCGATGTGGTTTCTGGCTTGGCGCGCTGCCTTTATTTGTCGCTGATCTGGGGCGCGCGGGTGTTCCGGACGCTGAACCGAGTGTGGACGCGCGCTTCTTGTGGGGCGTGTCCTTCGGCGGCGCACGTAATCTTCGCCCCTCAAACTCCTGACCTTTGCAGTTGGTGTTTGCAGCGCTGTTTGTCGGCCACGCGTTTGGTCCAGGGCGCGGCTGCGGCACACCGTAATTGCCCAAGACAAAGAATCGATCCGGGCGGCGCAAGGTCGCGCTGATCTCGGGGCTTGGCTATGTCGGTGTGTTTCTTGGCGGTCCTTGGTGGCAAATAACGGCGGCCGGGATTGATCCTGAGCAACCTCGCCGCTGGTCGCAGGTGCATGTCCATCGGGCATCGGTTTTTGTTCTGCAAACAATCGTGTCGAATTCGTCGGCGGGATCATTTTGGCCTGGATCGAGCGTCCGGTGGCCGAGGGCGACTGGATCGAGGTCAAACTGGCACCATGGGCTTTGTGCGCGGACATCTCGGTGCGCTTCGACCGGATCGAAGGACGTTTGACCGCAACAGATGTGATCGTGGCCGACCGCCGATCTGATCCTCGGGCATGGTGGACAACTGGACGCGTGGCAACCTGACGGCCGGAAATCATCGTGGCTGTTGGTGTGGCCTACGGGACCCGAAACCCGGCGGTCCGAGAAGCATTTTGGCGCGAGATTGCCGAGGCCATCCTATGGTGATCCTCAAGCACGCCGCCCTCGATCCATTTCGGGGGTTTTGGGGCAGATAGCCCTCGATTTTTCGAGATCCGCGCGATCCTGCGTGACGTCAACTGGATGCTTTGCGGTGACCACGCGACATCAACACGCGATTCCCGAGCGCTTTTATCCAAAGAGGGGATCGAAATTCCGTTGCCACCGCGACGTGTGGCTGCGCCAATCCAGAGGCGCTGCAAAAGCCCGCAAAGAAGTTAATACCGAGCTGTTATCCTATTCCGCGAACGCCTATGCGCGCGCCTGCGAAACCCGAGGTGGTGGCGGTGACACCCGAGGGCGGGAATCGTGCCAGCGCCTCGTCTTCTAACCCGCGGCGGTGGGCAGCCGGGCGCTCGCGGGAACCTCCTAAACTGGGACGGTGGCGCTGCAAGACGTCGTGACCACGGTGAAGGCAGAGGGCGGATTGGCGTTTGATCTTGGCCGAGGGGCGGACGCCCCTGCGGTGGGCAAACAAAAGTTTAAGTGGAGCTGGACGGGAACCGCCACCGCTTCATCGCGCTCACGGCGCTGCATTTGCTTTCGGTGGTGATCCCGCTGCCCGTAACGGGCGGGTCGATTGGGCAGACAAGGCGGCTCGATTTCGAATGCCGAACGCGCTGGAGGACAAGGACGCGCTGGAGCGCAGCTGGCCGAGATCCATCGCGCGCGACCTGCCGTGACGAAGCTGGATCACCGATGCGCAACTCGCAGCCAACCCTAGCCTCGTGAAAACATGTCCGTAAAGCCGTCCGACGGGCCAAGGTTATGTGCGCTTGATTCCGCATCGGGGGAGGGGAGGATCAGTGATCTGCAACCCTGCGGTGGCACCCATTGGCCGCGCACAGGCGAATCGGTCCGGTCCGTTTGGGGCAAGGTCGAAATAAGGGGCGACAGAACCGAAGGGTCAGTTTGCACCTGATCTGAGGCGCGGGGGCCAAGTCGCTGAGAAAGCGCCAAAACAGCCCCTTGCCAATCCCCAATAAGGTTTCGCTAAACCGCCCCGGACGGACAGGTGGCCGGAGTGGTCGAAGGCGCACGCCTGGAAAGTGGTAGGCGGAGACCGTCTCCAGGGTTCGAAATCCTGTTCCTGTCCGCCACTTCCACATCTTCGTCATTTTTATCGGATCGCCTTGGGCGGGCCTTTTTTTTTCTTTGTTTATATGGCTAGAGCGCGCTTCGTTGTTTTGCCTTGAGTTTTCTTTCGATGATGGCCTGTATTTCATTCCTGAAGTGGTAAATGAAAGTGGGGTATTTGAAATGGCCCTGTCTTGGCAAGCTGACAAAGACAGTTGGTCGAAAACGCTTGGCGCGGGGCGTCATGGAGACGGCGGTGGGCTGTATTTGGTGTGGACCCGTCCGGTGCGCCGGACGCTTGGATTTGGTCGGTTGGTCGTCAAGGGGCCAAGAAACAAGAAGGCAGCGCACCGCTGCGAACGGACTTTGGGTTGGGTGCGCTGATGTTTGTCACGAATCAACCAAGCCGCGACCGCGCGCTGGAATATCGCCGGATGGCAAGCAGGGCCTGAAACCCGCGTTTTCAAACGCCCAGCGTGAATCCCGAAACGTTTGAAAGAGTTCCGCCAGCAAGTTCCATATCGAGCCGTATGCCGACTTGGAAGAACGCCAGCATGGCCAGCAATGGATCACACCTCCTGCACGATTATGCCTTCCCCCAGATTGGCGGATGCCGCTGGACAGTATCGACCACCCGAAGTGTGATGTGCCTCGTTGCCAATCTGGACCGAAAGCATGAAACCGCCAAACCGGTTAAGCCCAGCGGATCAAAGAACCGGCTGCTGACGTGCGCGAAAGTCGAACGGCTTCCGGTCGGCGAAAACCCGGTCCACGGGGGAATCAAAGACGCGGGCCGCGTTGCCAAGTGAAGGCCAAGGTCAAACAACATAAGCGAATGCGCTGGCAGGACGTGCCTGCTTTCTATGCCGATTTGAAGTCGCGCAATGCTATGTCTGCAAACGCCGCTTGCGTCTCACTTGTCTGACTGGATCAGCGGACCAGCGAAGTCTTGGGGATGCGGTGGGATGAACTCGCTTCGATGCGCGGCTGTGGACATGCCCAGCAAGCGGATGAAAGGTGGGGAAAAGCAATCGCGTTGCCGCGACAGATTGAAATGCTGGCTTATCATTGATCCATTGAAGGCAATGAGTCCGAATATGTGTTCGAGGGCCAGAAACGTCACAAGCCTCTGGTCCAACATATGTCGATGTTGAAGTGCTGTTGCGTCGGATGCAGGTTGAGGGCGTACGGTCCGGCCTTCCGCTCCACTTCCGCGACCTGGCGTCTGAGTGGCAAACGCCACCGCGGTGAAGTGGCTGAAATAAGTTTTGGCGCATACAGTGGGGGTCGAATGTGGAAGCGGGCCTATGCGAGGTCTGATCGTATTGGAAATAAACGGCGTGTGTTGAATGGATCGGTGGTCTAGGTTTGTTTCTAAAGTCTGCAACGGAGGGGGCAACTTGACTGAGAGAAATCACGTTTTCTGACTGAAGTGGAGTTGCCACCTCATTGCTTCATGTCCGGAAGCTGTTTGAATGGATAGCCTTTGGCGTGTTCCGCAAATGCCAGCATCAAGTTGATGATAAGAACAAGATGAAGTCGTTGATTACCGCTTTTTGGTGGCAAGCCGATGCCTGTAATTTTGAAACCGTCATTTGAGTATGCCATGGTTTGGATAGACTTGAGTTTGACAGCTTGGATTCACAGTCCCCTGAAGAATAACTTCAAAGCGGCGGAAAAGTGTCTTTTTTGGAGGATGTTTCCTAAGCCTACAAGCCGAATAACTGAGTATGAAATCAAGAACAAAAACGCTCATTGAGGCAGATGATGGCTCAGTTTAGATATTTTGGTCACTGGCTTGAAGAACTACCGTAAAAAACTGGCAACACTTTGGCCCTCTTCAAGCTTCGTTGATGAGTGAAGCATTGTTTTTTGCCGCATCAAGAGGGTTGCTTGCGCAAGCTTTCAGTTGCTGGCTTTGGGAAGATTCGAAGTCAATGCCATTCAACGGAAGCGGTGGGAACGCCTTTGGCTGAAGATGGAGAGTATAGCCGCTGGCGAAATTCGCAAGTGTTCCCGCCAAACGCTTATACATGGCCATGATTGGTTGAAGGAGAGATCGTCTTTCAGGGAACAAAACATGTCGCTTTTGCGGGTCAATCCCAAGATTACTTGGATTATCGTTCACCTTACTTTCAAACTGGAGTGGTATTGTCAGTCGAAACGCTTTGGGGCTTTTACGTTTCGTCCCAGGGCATGTTCGGACCAATACGAAAGGCTCGTCGGGGCCGTCGATATGTTGCTCGATTGGTCCCTGATCAAGTCTCATTTATCTGAGATTACTTTGCGTGCGACCTGCCAGATGGCAAAGAGAGCTGTATTTATGAACTTATCTGTCATCCGGACGGTAGTACGGCTGTTTTCTTGAACAGCTCTGTTTGAGTTTGTGGCCAGTCTTCATCGCCTGCAAGGGTGTTTTGCTGCAAGCGGACTGCGGAAGCTTGCTTGGTTGTAGAGCCAGACGTAGCGATGCAGCGTAGCTTCAGCTTCTTCCCCGCGATCGAAACGTGGTGGCTTTGGTAACCGTCCTCGTGCGACCGTTTTAAACCGCTCCAAACCATACGTTGGTCTGAGGTGGAATCTGGGCGGTGGTTAGCGGTGCTCGATGTCCAGGCCAGTGCAGAGGCCTGTTCCGAACCGTGTTTCCCGCTCCTGCGCCCGTTTGCGGCAGCCCGAAGAGACGGTCGGTGAACTCTTTATCCGTTGTCTGTAAGAATGGTGCGGATCGCATTGGGCAGGCCGCTCCAGGTCCCTCAGAAGCGACGCGCGTTCGCCGCAGTCTGTTTGGTTGTAGATGCGGATGAAAACCCAGCCGGGTGGCGCCGGTTGATGGCGACAAACAGATGCGGCGCGAAGGATTCATTCCTTCATTTTCGGTAGATATTTCAGCGTCGATGTGGATGTATCCGGGCTCATAGGCTTTGAAAAGCCGCTATGTTTAGGGCGGGCCGTCCTTGACCTTTAGATCGCGCAAGGTTTGCCCGACCCCGTGCTGCCGCCAGGCAGCGATCCAAGCCCGGAGCGCGAGACATCCGGATTCAGAACTCCCGAACCACCGCCAGCGATCATCCAGTGAACACAAGCGTGTCTTGCGCAACGCGAACGGCGACAGCTTCCTGTGCTGGAGTCAGTGTTCGTCTGCAACCGATGCGCTGTATGGCTCGGTCGAGCACGCTATCGCGGTGCCGCCACTTATAGATCGTCTGCTCCGTCGTGCCGAACCGTTCGGCCAGCACGACGCAGGCTGTCACTCGCCTGAATAGCGGCCCATACTTCGGTTGTGTCGTCGCTTGCTTGTGAGATGGATCAGCAGGCAGCACCCCGTTCTGAATGTCCCCTCAAACCGATCTGCCATGAAAAATGCAGATCGCCGAGGGTCAAGTGTGATCATCAGGGATGGAACACTTATCCGCTAATGCGAAAATGAGCTTGGAAAAGCTTCCAAGCCGAACGGCTGTTCATAAGTAATATGAAGCGCTGAGTTTGGATGCCTTGTATGCCCCAAAAAGCGTAGGCATTTAGGCAGGCCATCCGCAAGGCTTTAAGGGGGCGCGTTGTTGGGTTAACTGTTTCCATCCCGGCGATCAAACATTGACCTCGGCGGATTTGCATTTTTCATGGCAAGATGCGGTTCTGAGGGACATTCCAGAACGGGGTGCTGCCATGCTGATTCAATCTTCACAAGCAAGCGACGAAACCACACCGAAAGGTAAGGGCCTGCAATTCAGGCGAGTGACGGCCTGCGTCAGTTTCTGGCCGGAACGGTTCGGCACTACGGATGAAACAATCTATAAGTGGCGTCACGCGATAAGCGGTAACTCGACCGCAGCCACACAGCGCACCGGTTGCAAACGACACGACCTCCGGCACAAGAGGCTGTTTGCGGTTGCGCTGCGCAAGACATTGCTCGTGTCGGCTCGATGATCTACTGGCCGTGGTTCGGAGTTTGCTGAATCCGAATGCCGTACGCTACAGGGTGGATCGCTGTTTTGCGGTCGGCATGGTGTGGGCCAACCTGCGCGATCTCCAGAGAAAGGAGGCCCGCCCAAAGCACAGCGGTTTAGCTTAAATGAGCCCGGATACATTCCCACATCGAATGTGAAGTATCTGCCGAAGATGGCCGATGAATCCTCGCGCCCGGTATCTGTTTTGTCGCGAATTGAATAGGGCCACTCGCTTGGCTTCATACCGCGTCTACACAGCAAGAACAGCGGCCAATGCGCGTCGCTTTCTGCGGGACTTGGAAGCGCACCTGCCAATTCGCATCCGCAACATTTTACCGACAACGAAGGAGTTCACGCGCCGGCTCTTTGGTCTGGCGCAAACGGGCACAAAGCCGGGCAGCATGACTTCGACGCAGCTTTGGCACCCATCTGGACATCGAGCACCGCCAACACCGCCCAGATCGCCAAACCAACGGTATGGTGGACGCGGTTTAACGGTCGCATCCGAGACGTGTTACGAAGCATCACTTCCGATCCGGTGAAGAGGCTGGAGGCACGGCTGCCAGCGCTATGTCTGGCTCTACAACCAGCAGCTGCCGGTCCGCCTTGGGAGTCAAAGCCCCCCGCTTGCAGGCGATGAAAAGACTGGCACAACTCAGGCCAGAGCTTGTTCCAAGAAGCGCCATATCTTACCGTCCGGGATGTTGACAGTTAACGAGCATCATTGAAATCGACAGTGATCCTGAAGTTAACGAAACAGGATCTAGAAAATGGCCAACCTATTTTGAGCAAAATCGTACTACGTCTTGTGACGATGACTGAACATTATTGGCGACCGCGGACAAGCTGGCGAATGCGCGTCAAGCGCTGGGTCCACCGTTCTACAGTCTGGGTGCAAGATCATCTATCGCGGCGCCTTGGACCTGAAAACGCCTTTGGTCCAGGAGGCCAAGCGCGTTGATACCCGGCGAGGCGTTGAATAATGGCGCGGCGTTTCAAACACGGGGATCAGCAAGGATCGTGTCTAACGAATCAAGATGGCCGCGCGCTCACGGTCGGCGTTTCTGGAACAAACCTTCGACAATGGCACAAAGACGGTTTGCCCTCTGATCTTCAGACAAACCCCCTATCTTGTTTCGTGGCGCTGACCTTTATCGACTTTCCTCAAAAACGAGAGAAGGCCAAACAAGGTGCCAATGTGCAAAGGGCAGTTCTTTTTGCATTGGCTTGCAAAGCATCGCGCGACGCCTTCGCCAAGGGGTCTATCACCTATACAGTGCCCACAAACGGCCCGACCGGCGGGCGAGTGGGCTTTGTGCCGTCTGTTGGCGGCAAGTTGGGGCAGTTTTGCGGGCGCGCAAGTTCATTCTGATTTCCATGATTGGCGACGCCTGCCCCGCCCAGTGCTGGGGCGCAAGCCTAGTCTGACCGGCTAACATACACATGAAACTACTAACTTCGGACGTGGCCTCAGAAACCACTATTGCAGGTCTACCTCCTTCTATTCCAACGCCAACATAAGGATTTTTTGCCATGAAAAATATCGGGGACTGCAAAAACAACGAACGCCTGAGCTCGATTATCAGGAATCATTTGCGACACGCTGAAGGTTGGACCAATACGACCATCGACAAAGTGTTGACCAGCGATCCGGCAATTCGAGACAGCACAAATGCAACTTTTCCTAACCTTCAACATAGCATCAGGCGATGGTTTCAAAGATTGGCTGGACACGGCACGCAACACCCGCACGGGAAAGCGTTGTCCCATGGCCATCGATTTGGATCGACCTTGCGGGCGTGGTGCGCGAGTTCTTCCGTGCGGTCGCTGGCCAGAAGGGCTACCAGGGGCGCGATTGGTCGGAATGAACTGGGTCCTAACTTTAAACAGGCGCGCAGATGCTCGTGCGGCCCAAGCCTCTATCGCGACCCGTTCCCAGCTTGGCGCAATCGAAAGAGCATTCGACTGCCATGCCCAGCGCGCACGAGCTCCAAAAATCGCGACCGCTCGCTTGTGGCTTTTCTGACGTTGAATACAGGTGCGCGATCGGGGCGGTGGGTCCCTACGGCTCAAACATGTAGATTTGGAGGCGGCGTCAACGTCTTCCAAGATGCGGCGCGAGGTGAACAACCAAAGCCGCAAAGACCTGAAAAACACCACGTTTTTTTCCGATGGGCGACTTGGACCTGTCGCGGTTTTGGAAATGCCGCCCCAAGTTGCTCGTTTAAGCCGCCCTTCGTTTCGAAGGCGAAGGGCTTTTCCAACCCAGTGCTGAGTGCCGACGGCGTGGATTGTAGAAGCCATTAATGTATTCGAAGAATCGCCTCTCAGCTTGCGCGTGTTTTCCATGATCGCGCGCAGATCAGCTCGCCTTAATGGTGTTTGACCGAAGGTCTTCGACGCTGCATTGTCATATACAATACCCTTCCCAGACATCGACATTGAATCTCCTGTTGACGCAGGATCTTCTGATAGTCGTGAAGAACAATATTTGGGGCTGCCACGATCCGTGTGATGGATGCAGCCCTTTGGTGCGCACGGAATGCGAATGGCCATGTTTAATGCCTGACGTTCCAGAATTCGCGCTTCATAGCGGTTGCTGACCGCCCAGCCGAATGATACACGGGAATGCAAGTCCAGGATCACAGCCAAGTAAAGCCAGCCCTTCACGGTCCAAACGTAGCTGATATCGCCCGCCATTTTCAGGTTTGGCCTTCTGCCATGAGTCACGATCCAGCAGGTCGGTGCGATATTGAACTTATGATCATGTCTGTCGTGCACCTTGTGCTTACGTGTTCCTGACACTGATCTGCCGTTCCTGGCGCAATCAATCTGCCAACGCGGCGCGTGGCCTATATCCGTCCAATTTCCCTTCAGCTCTTCGGTCATTCGTGGGCGACCATAGCTGCCCAGCTGAGACGGGACTGGTTTCCTTGATTCATGCGCCAGAGTGATCATAGTCAGAGACCGCTGTCCGGCGGCTGGCCTGGATCGGGCCGCGCACAGCCGCACCCGCGCGTGCTGACACCGACAACTGTGGCAACAGGCGATTGGTCGGGGAAGTTTATCTCGATGTTCCTTCGATGAACTAAACCTCATTGGCTTTAGGCCCGCGGAAGAACTGGTGGCTTTTTTTAGGATGTCCCCTCCTCCTTGAGAATGCGGAACCTCGCGCCGAAGCCGATCATTCTCTCGGCGAGGCTCAAATCCCTTTCGACAACCATCCGTAATCTCGGTGTGCTGTGATCCACTTGTTTCAGCGTCGACATCCCGACGCCAACCTCCTCGGGAACATCGCTGCCGCGATACACTGCCGGCAATGGATCATCAGCCACTTGCTTGCGTGAAAGCCGCACTGGGTCAGTGCGATACGCACCGCATCTTGGCGGATTCGTCCGTCCGTTTTCAGTCCCATAGGTCAGTCTCGCTTTGGTGCAGTAAATGCTTCAAAGGAAAAGCGGCCATCAAACCGCGACAGGGTCAAAGCGGGTTGCGTTCTCTGAGCCATTTCTCGAATCTTCCGCCCTAGGGTCCGGACCCCCGTTTTGCATTGCGTCGACACAACCGCCTTTGTCTGCGGGAGTGGCCTATTGCCGCCAATAATTCCATCTAAGAGTTTGAATGAAATCACCGCGTAGGTCACGTCGGCAAGGTAGAGGACGTATCAATCGCTGTCGCAAAGGATCGCGCCGGACATCGGCCACAGGATCCGCCGACTTCCTAGGGTCAGAAGCGGCTGCCGTCTCGATTCGCAATTTTCCAACCGTCAGGTCTGCCTTGGCGTGCTTGCTATCGATATCGTCAGCATCAAAACAGTATCGGCAGAGCCAGCGCCAGTGCGCAGCGCGCTCGTGTCGCCGAAGGTGCTCTGGCGAAATAAATAGAGATGACACAATAAGACTTCCCGTTGCGCGCAATGGGTCCCGCCGTATCAGGTGGTAGCCCTCCTCCAGCAGGTCTTCCGCTGGTCGGCGTTCCAGGCAGATCAGCCGTGGCGATCTCCAACAGGTCCAGCTTAAGGAATGTCGCCGCGATACATGTCGACAAGCTCGCAAAAGGGCGCGTTCGACGTTGAGCTTGCGGTCCCTGCTCAGGCCTGGCGAAGCACCAATGTGCCCCACGCGCTTTGCTCTAACAGGCCTTGCTCGCCAGAGGCATCACGGCTTGCCGACCGTGGACCCTTGGGCAACGACGAAAATTCCTTGGCCGCCAATTCATTCAGCGTCGGCAGCAGCCGTTCCCCGCACCAGACCCCTCGACAGACAACCGCTGCCGAAGAATCTCGGCCACCTGAAAGATAGAGCGTGAGCGGCTTTGCGCAAAGGTCTCAATAGAGCACTTCGGGTTCTCCCATAGGGTTTCCAAGACTGCCAGCCCGTAGAAAAGTTCTGTATTAGTAATTTTAGTGTTGCGGCATGTCTCAAGGCGAATTAGTTCTAAATATAGAACCTTTTAAGCTGGGATGCAAGTTGCAGGGATATTGACTACATAATCGTCGGCATCAGGCAACGGCCTGTTGCGCCACACTTGCCAATCGGCTCAGCGCAGACGGATTCTGGCAACGTGTTCTACTGGTTGGAGGCGGGTGGCCCATGATCGTCGCTTCTGGCTCGTCCCTTGCGGCGGCTACTTCCGGTCATCTATGATCCCGCGTTTCCACACCTTTATAAGAACGGCCCGAATCCAGGCATCGCGGGGCCGACGTATGGATTGCCCGCGCGGCCGAGTTCTGGGCGGATCAAGCCTCGATCAACGGGCTGGTTTTTCATTCGTGGTCAGCATGAGGATTTTCGACGATGGGCGGCTGGGCCGCAGGGCTGGGGTTTTCGTGATGTGTTGCCCCATTTTCGCGATAGAGCTATCTCCGCACGGGGCCCTCAGCATATCGCGGAGCGCATGGCCCTCTGCATATCTCGAACTTGCGCAAACGATGACCCCACCTGCAAGGCATGGCTTGAGGCCGCAAAGCCTTGGCTTTCGCTATAATGATGAATTTCAACGGTGACTCCACCTATGGTGTCGGACGTTTACCAATTGGACCTTGAAGGCCGTTGGCGCGACCAGTGCGGCAACCGCAAATTTCTCGCACCGGCGCGCAAGCGTGGGAACCTAAGATCGCGTTGAAACGGCGGTGGACTGAGATCACCTTCACCGGCCCCACCGCGACCGGGTGCGCTTTTTGCAGAACGGTAAGTTTCAGCACTGTGCCACGCCGATGTGGAGGTGATCGTGTGGCGCAGGGGCAGTGCAAACGCCGCAAATAACTCAACTGTCCGCGTGGGGCCCCGCCGGCACTTTTGCGCGCCCCGGGGGTGCGTATCCGTCATGATGCACCAGAGGTCGGAGAAACTTCACAAGACCAACCTGCAGATGCGAACGATCGTGGAATTGTCCGGGCAAAGGCCGCATCGCCTTAAACGCACCATGTTCGGCAGTCCGGTAAAGCTGCCGAAATGGGCCTGCAAACGTGGCTTGCTGGGGGCACGCGGGCCGCTTACCGTGGGCGCGGGTCAGGTCGGCGTGGCGGTGCGAGCAAATACGCTGAAGGAGGCCGACCTGATCTGGCAATTGTTCGTGATGCCGTGTCGTGGACAAGCCTGGCCACAGCCGCTGCACCGCTAATTTCGGCTTCAACAACATCGTTCGGCAATGTCAATCCCGCAAAGCCGGGGCAGCGTGGCAGATTGGCTGCGCCGATTCCGCTGCCGATCCCGGTGATCCGGGCAAACTAACCTTTTTCGGCAGAAATGGACCGAAAGGTCAATGCAGAGGGGCCTTGCATCGTGCGCGAGGTCTACAACCAAACGGCTTTTCGGGACCGCTGGACGCGGGAGGTTACCCGGAGGCGATTGCCAGACCGACGACGAGAAGCTTCTCGGCGATCCGAAAAAATGGCCAGCACGGTATAATCATTTGGTCGGTAGCTGCAGAATGGGCAGCGACGCCAATGCCGTTGTCGCACCTGATTGGCGTGTGAACGGTGTGGACGAGCTGCGCGTGGTCGAGCCGTCGATCATGCCAAGATCACAGCCCCAAACTACCAATGCTGCCACCTAATGAATTGCCGAGAGGCCGCCGGCAATTCTGCTGGGGCAGGTTCCCCCCTAACCGCCACTCAAGCCGCCGAAGCCAGCGTCCGCAGCAGGCCTGGCCCCGTTCTGAAAAAACGCCTCCCAAACACCGTCAGGGTTGAATTAACCGTCCCCAGGTTGCCAATGGGAACCCGACAAGCAAGAGGAACCTTCCGAGTGACAGATTCTTAATCGAACTGGCCCGCATTCAGGCATGGGCGTCCGCTGCCCACCCCGCGCCCGGTCGCAAACGTCCCTTTGGGATTATGCACACCGACCAGCCGTCTTC
>Ga0163217_1103368_pt1 | contig 18373 bp, 13 predicted proteins | sample SynspAceP_FD_185933 | JGI IMG/M metagenome (GOLD analysis project Ga0163217, IMG submission 185933) | Saline lake microbial communities from Ace Lake in Antarctica - Synechococcus sp. Ace-P (PacBio error correction) | ecosystem: Environmental > Aquatic > Non-marine Saline and Alkaline > Saline ...
AAAGGAGAAGAGTATTGCTTATGGGCCTTTGGAGGTTTTTTATTTAAAAAAAAAATTTTTTATGGGGAAAATTTCTCCCGGGGGGTTTTTTTAAAGGTTGGGGGGGTTAGGAGCTGGGCCAACGGAAGGCTTTTAGCTGTTTAACTGCCCTACTGCTTTCGCCTTTTAACGGAAAAGTAAAGACTTTTGAGAGTGGTATATAAATTGTTTTAAAAATATACAACTCTCTATTCTTTCTATTATTTAATTCCCGGGTAAATTATACAAAGTAAAAGTCAAAAAATTGGTTTTAGAAATTTATCGGGAAAAGCCAAATGGTCCTAGAATTATATAAAAATTGGGAAAAAATTTATGAAATTTATTTAAAAATTATTGTTTATAGTTTTTTTGCTATTATTATGGTTAATAGGAATATTCATTGAAGAATAACTGCGACCCTTTTTGTCAATTGTGTTCCCCTAAAATAATTGGTTTCTCTAATAATCCGAGGTTTATAACCTCTTTTATAAAAAAAAAGTAAATCCTCTGAAAAATCTTTCTCAATAAGATTCTTAAATTGGGCATTTCATTTTTTTCTCAAGTCTCCAAATAAGTTTTTAATGTTTTCTATCTAGATTTTTTTATTTTAGGAATCTTGCGAGAGTTCTGGTTGAAAACTAAAACTCACTAGAGTGTTTGAGAGAGATTGTTGATCCGAAAGGAAAAAACAGGCAAAGTCCCAATTTCACCTGGCTGTTCAGGGATTTGTAATGCCGATAAGGAGATTTTCGTCGAGAGAAAAAAGTTACGACTTTTTCAGAAAAATTGGAGGTGAAAGTTTTTTCACCGAGTTTGGATTTATGTTTGATCAACCAATTAAAATTTCGTAACTCTTAGAACAACAAAATTTGACTGAGTTAACATGTAAATTTGAAAGAATGGAAAATGGTAAGTGGAGGAATGGAGCTTTGGGTGCACCATGGCGGTCTAGTGTGTTATTGGTTGTTGTCGCAATATTATTCAATTCCCGCTACAGGAACCAATAAAGGTTTGTCAACACCGTTGCTCTGGAAACTTCAGCGGTTACTACGGGAGGAAGTTTGGTTTTAGGAAGAAATGTTTTATTTATTAATGCTTCCAAATAGAATTAAAGCAGTTTAAAAAATAAAACTAAAATCTACTCTAATGAATAATACGGTTAATTCTCTAGTTTCAGTAAATGCGGTAACCTGAATTTTAGGTTTACTTTTATATGAAAGGGGTTTTTCTTTCACCAGAACCAATGCCCTTAATTTCCCAGTACAGCATTAATGGGATTCAGTTTTTAGGTATTTCCATTGAATTTTACCTCTTTATTTCTTGTACCGTCGAAAGCTTAAAGAGCCAAATAAAATTTAAGAATCTGTCAAATTACATCAACTAAAATAGTTCCCACTAAGCGTAGATAGCATCTTACGTTTTTTTTTTTAGGAATCCTGGAGCTACAGACTAAATTATTACGAAACGAAGCTGCTTATTGAGCTTGATTGAAAGGAGAAGACGGGTAGTCCGAGAGAATTGGCAGGTAAAACTGGGGCTTAAAAGAGCGAATGATCTATAATTTAAAAATTGATGATTGGGGTTTGGCATTGAATAAAGATGTGTGGTGCTACTGCAAGAACAGAAATCTTACATTTTCATAAAAAAAGTAGATTGACTGCAGGAAATTGCAGTGACCTGTATTTTTTAGCTTAGGTTTTTATTCCTCAACAAATTAAACAATTTTTTAAAACAACAAAAATTATGGCAGAGATAAGTATTGAAAAAATGGAAATGGTGAGTGGGGGATGTTCTTCCGGGAGATGGATGTTTTTTACGCAACCAGGACAGCAATACCATATGGGCCAATTGGACTCTTCTAGTGAATATTTTTGCGTATCACGCCGCTGGAGTAGGCTAACTATACTGCAAGACTCTTTGCTGTATGTAAATTTTTATGGGCGGTCAATATTAATTTGAACCGGCCTTTTGTTAAATAAAAAAAGAAACTAAATGAAGGATAAATTCTTTTCTCGTACTCATTTTATCAATTTTTTCTTTCTTTAAATAATAATTGCTTTCCTCAGAAAAAAGAATTGGATTTAAGAATGTTGGGAAATGGGAGATACTCTTTTTCCAAAAGATCTAGAAGGTAAAAGTGGTTAAAAATGAATTTTTCAGGAAAGGATTATGTTAGAGACCTTTACAAAAAAATGGACAATTTATGATTGGATCCTAATTATTTGAGGGAATGATATGGAAACGTAAATGGTATAAATGAAACCCTTGATTATACATCAATAACCTACCTTTCTTGGCAGACTATAGATGATGGTATTTAGAAAAATTTCTTCCTAGCAAGGGAATCCAAGTTCCGATATTGGGTTTTTTCTAGTGACACACTGGTATTGGGTATCCGAATGGGAAATATTAAGTTATCTACTAAAGCGAAAATAAAGATTAAAGGTTTTTTTAAAAAATCATTTTACTACCTGAGGTGATTATCTATGATTTAAAATTCAAACAAAAAAAAAAAATTCCCCATTTTTTTTTTACTCATGCATTTGTGAATGGTTTGGGGAGTATCCGTCTATCTCTCTTCACCAGCGCAAACTAAACTTCAAACTGCCCCTCCTATTTTCCCGGAAGGTGTTAAATTCGGCCAGCAGCCCATGGATAACTCCTTCAAAAGAAGGGGGTGGAATCAAAAGACCTTATTTTTGGATGGGAGAAAAAATCCAATGCAAGAAAGGTGGGAGAATTACTGGAAAGGGACTGCGAATCGAAAAATGAGGATTTTGAAGGGTGCGAAGCATATCAGCTGGAATTAAAAGCGCCTGGGGCACTGCAATGAATCTCACCGGCTTGGGCAGTAAACCTGGTCAATCGTATCTCCTTACCGGGAATGTAAATCAACACCCAGCCACGATCCGTCCTTGGTTTTTAGTTACGAGGGTGGTGGGGGAGTTTTGCGGTGGAGAGCGGAGGCGGACCTACTATTCAAAATGGCGCAGTAGAAAATCCGCTCGCGATCGATATGATAACGTTCAATTGCCTTATCACTGAGTGCAGTTGCGGTTAGAGTCATTCTAACTCTGAAGGGAAGTGGAAGACGGGTTTTTGGCTTCAAAAATCCAAAATCTATAATGAATTGGGTCTTGAATGCTTCATTCAAAAGGATCAAGTGCTTATTCCGCTTGCAAGCAAATGAACAATCCCTTCTTAGTATAACGAGCAAGTCCTGAAAAGGCAAAAGTGAGTTAACAGTGACCCTAATCGGCAAATGCAGCACCTCGGAATTGGCGTGCTGTTCGTGGCCATAGTGGATACGGCAACAATCCTCCAGTCCGAATGACCTTGCTGATCCCATTGACCTTGACAGGTAATTGGCTGGGTTTTTTTTCAAAAAAATTACGATAGAAAGGACTCGAAAACTTAACCAGAGAGGTTCTGAAACGGATACAATTACCCATGAACTTTGTTATCTGGCAAGTTTTTATAGTCCAAGCCTATTTTCCAAATCAGGATTTTTCCTATTTAGGAATCATTCTGAATAGAAAATTGCTGGGATCCTAATATCCCTAACAATCCGTTATTCAGGTCCCGATAGGCATCGAGGAGGCAATCCTGAATACTTATTCTCAGATTTTTTTATTTCAGTCAAATTCTCAGACTTAGTTTTTTTATAAATAAGAATTTTTAACTTTTGCGGATTACATCCAACTTAGCCTATTACGAAACTGAGGGGTTCCGGTATTCTGTTTATACCAAAAATTGGTAATATTTGAGATTAAATTGCTTTACATTATATATATAAAATACCTCTATCTCTCGGAAATTATTTTGAAAACCAATTTTGTCAGATCGAATTAAAGAAGGTCGATTCAAATGCCAGTGATAGTAATTCGAGCTGGTCTTAAGAATTTTGGATAGAGAAGAAAGTATAGGTTACAGCCTTTAAAACAATGCAGTTCAGGGAAGGACTTGATGAGCGGTGGAGAATTTTGATCCAAAAATACATCGGTTCAATCTTTTGCAGGCTACCAAGAAGATCCAATGGCTGAATTTAAATTAACGAATAAGTGCCGTTGACGGGATTAAGCCAATTATGGAATTACAGCTTTTTTGGGATACTTGGTCAGAGAATCAAAGCTGACAAATACTATGAAATGCTAATTTCTGCTTGTGTTGAAATTGTTCGTAATCCGACTCGAAGGAAAGGGATAACGAGAATTTCTGAAGCTGCTCGGAATGAAATCGAATCGACATAGTTATTTTTTCCTTATCGAATTTTAAACGGAAGCCTTATCGAAATTTACAGAATTTTTGCACGAGAGGTATGGATTTAAAATGAGAATAGAAGGGAAATAGAAACTTTTTGCGTAGTAAAGACTTTTCTTGTGCCCGCGCTATTTAGGTATGGATTGTGGCAAGACCCGTTATGTGTCAGGTCCCTGAATCACTATCGTGGATGTAATATTGAATCGCTTATTAAGCGATTTCAAGTGCGCGAGAGATTTGATTTTTTCAATTTCTTCTAAAGTAAGAGAAGTTATTAATATCCACTACTTAGGATAGCCCTTCGGCGTCCATAGTGGTAAAAGTATATGTCTCGAAAATTGATGAGGAAGATCTGGGAAATGCAGAATATTCCAAAACCCAAAAGCAATTATATATCAGCATATGTATGTAGATTCCTCTGCGCAACCTTTGGCGTCCATATTGCGGTAAAAAAATAATCCAAGTATCACCTATTGGAAAAGCAATACAACGCAACATCGGACAGTACCCAACATCCGGTATCCCGCGCATTCCCTACAACATTCCACCAATACGTAAAACTTCAGTACTTGCGACCTATTCCTTTACATTAAATTGGCTCAGGCAAGGTAATTGGTCAGTAATAGACCAAAAACAAATCAGAAGTAGGAAGCAAAGCGCCATTGAAACGCGGCATTGACATTGGATGTTTTTGATCTGCTCATTGAAAAAAAGTTAATATTAGCTCTCAAATTTTTCTAATTTAGAAATCCAATTCACGAACCGAAAATAGCTGGTATTCTCGAAGTTTTGAAATCCTTTGCGTCATTGCGGTTTAAATAATTTATCCATTAGTCTCTAGCTTTTAGAGAAGCAGGATAGCGAAAAAAAGTTTTCGGCTAGATTCCTGTATCTTTAATAAAAATCAAAGCCATGAAAATTCGAACGAACCAAAAAAAGAAGTAATTATCAGAATTCCTGCTACTGTTACATGTTGATGATTTGCAAGACTTGACTGATTTGATCGAATACAGGAGATTAGCCGGTAGATCGGGAAAGCTACTCAACAAGAATGTTTTGAGAGTTTGTAATGCGACGTTAAAGGAGGGCGCGTGGGAGAAAACTAAGTCTAAACTGATATTTTATGAGAATTGTTGTTTGTTCAAATAATCGAAAAAAAAAAAAAAAAAAAAAAAAAAAAAAAAAAAAAAAAAAAAATAAATTTAGTGAATTTTTGATAAGCGACAGTAAAATTGGGAGAATTATACTTCAATCTAAAATCTAGATTAAATTGTTTTATACCCAGGATCAGGCTCTTTTTGAAGAAATTGAAAATTCAATAAAGAATAAAAATAAAAGTCGCTTTCTGGTTTTCTCAGAGTATGAACTTGAAAAAAAATCATCAAACTTATTACTAAAACGAATCCGGTTTATCAACTATCAGGCTGGTTCCAAGTGAAATTATAAAAAGCCGAGAATCTACCCGGGATATTGATTATTGAACGATACAGATTCGTTTGGCTCTTGCCGAACATGAGCAAAAGCCAAACTTTGGTCAGGAGACAAAAAAAGCTTATTCAGCGGGAATTTGAAAACAGAAAAACTGGAACAATGGAATAATGAGAGAGGGAAGTTATTCAAAACTTAATTATCAAAAATAAAAGTTTATATAACAGAAAAAATAAATCTAATCGAGCCTTTCCCAATTCTTTTTCTGAGTGAGTAAAAGTCTTTCCTCCAAAGGAATTAAAAAATCCAGCTTTCTGGAAAAGCAAGACAGCAGGGAATGAAAAGATCGACTGAATGAGGGCGGAAAAATCTTTCGCCCTTACAGCTTGGGTTATTCAATTAGCAGTTTATAGAGATAAAAAAATGGGGACAATCAAACATTACCGATAGCCCTTTGACTCTTCGGACAATATTCTTCTTGACCTTTGCGCCAATCCTTTGCGTCCCATTGCGGTTAAAAAACAATCATCCAAAAGAAGCAGTCCAGCTTCCGGCGAACCAGTGCAACAGACAATCTCCAATTCTCCTCCCAATCTCTCATTCTTCTTTTCTCCCAATTCCCTCTCTACACATTCCACCGCAATAGAGACTTGAGCAGCGAAGCGAGCGATTTCTTTACTTGAAAGGTCAGGCAGGTAATTATCCGTGTATACCAAAAATAGATCGGAACTGGTTTTGAAACGCCATTGGAATCGAGCATTGAGATTGATGTTTTCGAATCTGCTCATTGTAAATTTGATAAAGGTGGTTTTAAGAAAAGCGTATTGGGTCATCGTGACGTCTCATTCTCGGACGCTACCAGCCAAAATCGGGTTGTTGCCCTCAAGGTTCTCGCAATTCGATCTGCATTGTAATTTGCCGCCATCGCATATGCCACATACGGCTTGAAAGCGATAGCCGAGGTCCGCAGTGACATTGTAGCGCAATGCCCATCTTCATAGTAGCCGCCCATTCTTGTGCTGAACGATAAGTCAGGACACTTTGTGGTTTGGAGGTGTACTCAGTCCCCCAGGCAACCACTCATGCTTCGGAACCTGTCCCGAAGCTGCTCCTCCACCAAGATTCGTTGGGATCAAACGGTCGCTGTAATTTCACAAAGTCCAAAGGCTGTTCCAAACATTAACTTACTTTGGCTTTCTCCGAGCGAATATTATAGGCTAAAAAGTAGCATTATCTGTTTTGACGCCCGTTTTTTGTTCCAAAAGAAAAGTGGCTTCCAACTCCGGCCCATGGCTTAGTATTTTCTCCGCTTTTGGGAAAAAGAAGGTAGCCCTCCCACTTGGGTTGATTTGTATATCCACGTCGAGGGACATAGCCTACTTCAGCGGTATAGCTTTCCGAGACCGTAATTCATGTTGGCCAGTTCCAAGTGAGATTTCCACTCGCATATATTCAAATTGGCTGCATGGACAAAACCGTTTCCTACATTATCTGGCCCAAAGCTTTTGAAGCACCATCGCCTTTTCCAGTCCCAAGGTTAATTTCTGGAAGCCTAAGTTGTACTCCAATCCCGCATTTTTCGATTGAATTCAAGAATAACCGGTTTGCCTTCTCTGTCGCAATCTGGATTATATCTGAAGTGGATTGCTTGTTGACAAAATCGCCTCCCGATATTAAGATCGTGCTCGCGACTTGCCGCTGTAGAGACATGACGCGTGAAGTTTTGGGAAGGCAAGCGTCCTTTTCAACTTCTGCAGTTTGCATTCGTCCATGCGCCGACTCGCCAGTCCTTTATTGAAATTCGCCCACTCACTCTCGCGGCACCATACTGGATTTGGGACGTTTTAAGCCAATTCTTCTGGAGAAAAAGGGCCGAAATCGTGGCATAGCCCGAAATTAAGCGAAGAAGGTCGCCATTTTCCAGAAAGAATTTGTCCTTCGCTTCGCGGAAAGAATAATTCGAAAGCGATCCAGATTGGTCACTTGGCGATCTACTTCAACCTGCGGAGAAATCTGGATGGACGGTTAGATCTTAAACTTAAGAAGAAGTCAAGCCGATTTTTGCATCCTACCCACCTCTCGTCGATAGACATTATCCCCATCATTTTCAAAGTCCTTGGCAACGCCTTCCCCAAACAATAAGGAATGACGGAGACATTTGCCCCGGCAGGTGGAGGTGGATTTGCCAAGCTAGAATTCCAGTATAAGGCAAGTGATGCCGAGGGGAATTGGACGTGGAACGGGAGCGCCAGCCTGATTTTTTCGTAGTCCCTTCAGATCGAGCCGAGAAAAGTTAATTCCCCCCATTCTGAAAATCCCTTTTTTGTAAGCGAATCGATTTTTGAATGGAATGGCTGCTTCAAAAGATCCACTTGTCTTCGTAGTTGGTGACTTTGGGAGTGTCATTTTATTATCCAACTAGATCCACGCTGCCGCCACTTGGACATGATACCATCGCCATTGTGCGCCGGCGGCATTTGCCCCAAAGGAAAATCCATTCGTCTGTCGTCAAAAGGATCCATGAAAAGCAGGAAGTTGTCATTTTTTTCCAAGGAGAAAATCACGTCTAAGGGACTCCAACCATATAAAGGACTCCAATCGCATGATGGAATTGATCACGATCAAGATAAAGGTGCTCTTCGTCATAGCTCATTCGTACAATCAGTTTCTCAACTGAGCAAACTGGTGTCCACGGCGTAATCATAAAGAAATCCGTAGGGCCAACATCGGCAAATCCTCCACAGGCTTTCTCATCATAATCCGCACGATATGAATCTGAGAACTCGCCTTTGTAATATTCCAGGCGATAGTCCCGCATGTTTATCTTCTGAAAGCAGAGGCAATTTCAAGAGATGAAAAATATAGATGAAGAAATAGGCTGAATTGGGTTTTTTGTCCATTTATGCTAAATTTATGCTGCCATTTCTAGAAGCAGAACATTCAATCAAATTTTTATTATAAGTAAAGGCTTTCTGGAAATCTAGTCAGTAAATTCGTCGACCTTTTTCGAATGTCCAATACTTTCCAACCCGCCGAAAAACTTCCAACCTTCCAACCTCCTGCTTCCTCTTCACCCTCCCTTGCCAACGCTTTCTACTCCTACTGCCTCAGTCGAATAGCTCATCGTCAAAGAGTTTGATCTGCCGTCGTAAACTGTGAATTTCCTTCGTTGTAAAGAAGTTTTTTCACCTTCGATATGTAAGGCGGTTTCTACGCGAATTGAAAATATATTTGCAGTCAGAATCAGATTTCCTCGCTCACCGATAATTCGTTTGCTGGCGAAGAGATCGCAGGTAGAAAATTCCTTTTGCACGCCCTGAGCAGTTTTTTGGCGCGCATCATAGTTGCCCGAACTTGGATATCCCATGCCATTCCCCAAGGGTAAAATCTGGAGCGGTTTTTGGCGGAGGAGCCAACGTAAGTTTTTGCTTGGAAATTTTTGAACTCAAATATTAACTTCGCGTTATATTCGCATGGAAGAAATTCAGATTAAATCCCGTTTTCCACCAATCATTGATTTTGTAATCGGAGCTGAATTCCCACTCCGAAAGACTTTTCTCCAGTCAAATTATATGGAGGCAGTCACTGAGAATGCCAATCGTCCATTGACCCTTCGGATTTCGCTCCGATTTTGTCGGTTGTATTTTCGGGTAAATAAACCGTGGAGGAGAGCGTCCCTTTTTTCGAAGTACTTGATATGCCCCAGTTCGAAAGCCATCCATAAACTCAGGGTTTAGGTCAGGGGGATTTCCGCTGAAAGAAATTCCGCTGATCAGAGAAAGTCACATAAGGACTCAAATCGTTGTAAAACGGTCTTCGAACCCTTCTGCTATAGCTCAATTGAAAAAGCATTTTCGCGAGAAATATTGAAAGCTCAAATGCGCACTCGAAAGAGGTTGGTGTACTGTCCTAGGATTACGCCTCATTGGTCTCAACAAGAATAGTTTCTAACATCCGTATGCTCAAAGCTCTTTAATCCTTGCTTGATAGCTCCAAATTCCCTGATTTGTTGCCCCAGATTCCATAAGGCTTGCGAGGATATTTTCATTGTAGAGAAACACATTATCAAGCCTGGAGTGGGACCAATTGGCCTGTTTTCATTTTCTTCGGAAGACTACATAGTCATTTTTTCATTTCTAACGACTGCGTTTCGCAATCCAGTTTCAAATTTCCCTTCGGTTGAAAAAAGGGCCTTCACATAGTCCAGTTGAAAGTAAATACCTGATTTTCAATACTCCATTCATTGAGTGAAGTCCTGGAGCAGATTGAGTTTGGGACAAATTTGCCGTCAAGCAAGGGGAGAAGGCAGATTCAGTAAGAGCTTGCCTGATCCGATTCGCTTCCAATAATTCAAGTAAGTGAAAGCGGTGGTGAGGTTCATGGCCTTCTGCTCAACGCTTCTTGTAACTCACGATCAACCCTCGTGAATTGGGTTCTGCTTCGGTTTTCGTCTTTGTTGACGTAGCGGAGTAGACCGAGGTAATATATATATAGACTATTCAGGTAAATCTTCATCAGCGAATGTCCGTGATTCGGCGTGCATCGGTTCTTCCAGAGGTAGGAAGGCAGTCAAGGAATGCTTTTTCATTGAAGTAATAGTCAAGACCAGCGCCGGAAATGTTATTTGTTGAAGGCTTTTGAACCAGTCCGGAATTATTCTGACTTCAAAAATTGAAAGTTTGTCATCTTCATTATACACTTCTTGATATAGCTCGCTCACATTGGGATTTGATATCTCCGAGCGAGGCTATAATTGATAAACCAGTTGATGCCTGTTTTTTTGCGATAGTTTGAGAGTTGGTAGAAAAGCCGAGATTTAGAGGCGTGCCGGTGATGACTTCAAAAGGAACACAATTGAAATCCCTTGATTGTTATCTTTTTTGAGAATGATGTTTGAATGACTCCTGCCATGCCTTCTGCTCTAAGCGTGCAGAGGGAATTAGTGAGTGACTTCCACTCGCTCGACCATATTGGCCGAGCTGTCCGTAGGCCGGCCACCCACTTTGGGAAACTGACTAGCCGGAAGGTTTGCCAAATCGATTGCAGAATCCGGACATTGCTGGAACCACGAAGCCGACATTTCCATTCCGGATCCACGGTAAGGAAGATTCATCAAAATATCTGAGGCTGTTCCTCCTGCCATTTGCCAGATCTTTTCCCGACGGTTAACAGATTCGTTTGTTCGAGCGAAAAAGCTCCATCAGCGTTTTTTTCTCCTTGGACAGTCACTTTCTGGCCAAATCTGATGCTGTAGATTCGATAAAATCTCTCCTAAAGTTGAAATTTGGCTGCTTGTGTAGAAAGCGGAGAAGTTGCCTGTTTTTATTGATATCGTAAGCCCATGAATTCAATCAATCCATAATAGGTGCCGAGGGGCAATTCGCACTTCGTAATTCTCCTTTTTCCCCGGAAAGTGGTCTCCATCATCAAGGAATCTTGGGAGGGGAGTAATGGCTAAATGCTGCCAAAAGGAAATGGGTTCCTTACTTGATTTGTCTGGATTTTCCCGCTGACTTTACCCAGGCTGTTGGTTTTTTTTGCTGCGCAAACATCCCAACCGTTTGGATGAGTAGGAAAAGGCCTGATAGGAATAGGAATCGTGAAAGGTGAAACTTTTGGCAAAAATTTTTCATGCCTGAGAAAATACGGTTTGAGTAGCTGTAGATTACCTGAATGAACCATCAGAGTAGTCTGCTAAAGCTAATAGATGCCAAATAAGTAACTGTAGCTGAAAGTGATCAGTGGTGTTTGAAAAGGATTAGAGCTTAAATTATTTGCGAAAAAAAGAGCTTTAATCTTTTCCCGTCAAAATTTCCCCACCTAATTGACCTATGTAAAATGCATACGAGTCCCGCACCATTAAAGCGGTAGCGATCCCCTGCCCAAAAATTTCCATCAAAAAACTCTCTGTTTTTGAATCTCCGAGAGTTCAATCACGTCGATTTCCCGATACCGTGGACCGAATCCCAAATCCGATAAAAGAATCCAATAATATAATTGTCAGAAATATAAACCTGAAATTGCCCAAAACTTTAAACCGGTACCAAAGACTTGAAATTGATTTGAGCGGTATCATACCAAGTTTTTAATTTTAAATGGCCTGTAAGGAATCATCTGTTCGGAATAAAATCCTTCTGCACTAAGAAAAACTCGAATCCCCAGTAAACTTTTTCTGATGAAATTTTTTTATTTCGCTTTTACTTCGCCATAAAGGAAAAATCCTCGTTTTTGCCCGGTCAGAAGAAATGCCAAAGACTTCCACCGTTTATTCCGATCTCTGGATTGGAATGCTGATATGGTGTAAAAAAGTATTCTATTCCATCCCTGAATTACAATGGTCCTCGGGTTCGAGAAATGATAACAGGGGAGATTTTGACTAGTAAAGGCTTTATCTAATTTCAAGCCGCTGCTGGCAAGGCCAGTAGTAAATACTCCTACTGAAAAAAAGTAAAAAGAAAGTCAAATCGAAGCTCTGGAAAAAATCATAAAGTCTTAATTTTAGACTAGTTTATGCATTTTGATTGTGCTTCCCACTATTAAAATCGATTACTTTTTTTCTAAAAAAAGCTAAGAAATCATCCTGCCCCAATAAAGTCGAGCCGCTCCATTGGACCAAGTAAGGTGAGCCATGGATCATTTCTAAACTGTCGAGTCGCGCTAGCTTTTTGGGTTTGGTTTGGGTAGATCAGAATGAGCTGTGACTTTTCCCAGAAGTTATGGTGTTGATTAATTCTGGGACCCGCTCTATTAGGATGATAGGATTCTTTCACCTTTTCGGCTGAGCAGGCGAGGTGAATGAGATTGTCATCGGTTTGAGGATAAAATAAAATTTTTTAGAAAAAAAGATTTCCACAATTCTCCCCAGTCTGGAAAAGGACGAAACTCCAAAGCGGATAGGGTGATTTTTTCAAGATGTCCGACATGTAAAACTTGATGTACTTTCCGGAAAGGTAAAAGATCATTTCGCGGCACCGGATTACGGGCGATTATTCCAGACTTTTCACTAACCAGAAAGGAAGCCCAGCTCAATGCCCTCCGCTCCGTTGGAGGAATAAGACCAAATGTCTTCGGTGAGTCTCAAATTGGTTTGAGTTTGCTTGTAGATGATAAGGGGGTCCGTTTCTAACTTCGGCTAAGGAGAATTTCGGTGAGATTTCCGCAAGAGCTATCGCTCATTCCTTGCTTCTCGTGAAGTCCTAGAATTAGGTCTGTGATTTTGGTTTTCGTGGATTACTACTTGTATATATTGTCAGATAATAGATATGCGAGAGAATTCATTGAGAGGAATGATCCGTAGCGAGCAAGCGCAGTTTCTCTCTGGAAGCTTTGTTTAGCGTTTTTTGAGCCTTCATTTCAGCATATGAATCTTTTGCAGATCAGGATTGATAATGACTTTCTAAGGCGTACCATTACTCGCCCTCTTTTTGGGCGATTTGGATGAGGGATGCTGAGATCTCGAGAGCGGACCGATGTTTCCCTGATTTCGAAAACTGGGATCACCAGAATTCGCTCAGGGATCTCGGAGTGGGATTGGTGTTGTCGAGCGGCGATTCGCGGCCCATTGCGAATATGTTTTGCGCCTTTGTTGAGCTTCTAGTGAAGCAATCGTGCAAGTCACGAGGATCCGAGATACGAAGGTTTCCATTCAGTATGGTTTCCGAAAGCAGTTCGGATCGGTCTCCCAATTCGATCCGTACCAAAATAGTATTGTAGCCGCTCAAAACCGCTGCCAGGTAGCTGCCGCCTGGGCGGTTGCTTAGCCCGAAGAGTTATTCTCCGCTCGGTCAATCGAAAAGTTAAAGGATTTCTGAGTGGCATAGGCGGTTCCAACCACTTAGCTAACATAGCAATCCCGTCATGAACAAAAGCAACCCAGATGGTCTCCGCCAGGCCATGTGATGAAATTCGGAAATTCCACACATGCACTCCATAAGGAAGAAGGGGATAAAGATTGCACTTGCCACACTCCACCCGATTTCATTATATGTCTCTGTGTGTATGTATGTATGTGTATTTGCAGAATTGATCGAACAATTCCCACTAGAAAGGCACCGAATGATCGCTTCTACTCATGCAGCGTCACCATTGCCGCGCCGGCAAGAAAACAAGTACTAATACCGAAAAATGAATTGGAGGAATTGTCCAGTATATTTTTTAAAAAACCAACGGCCAAACCTCGTGAAAAATAAATATAATCACTGCCTGTGCAAAAACTGCAAATGAGGAAATCAGCTTGACCCAAAAGCCAAGATTTTTACTTCACTTTTGTAGATCCGATGGAGATCGCCAAAACACCAAAGCGCCAAAGTATCTGTGATCAGGTGCCCCCAACGGTAATATTAACAGCCTCGATTTTTTGCGATCCCTATATTTTGAGATCAATGGATATGCGATCAGGGTATGGGAGGCAAACATACTCGCAGTAAAATAGACGAATCAAGTCATTTGGAAGCAAAGTAACAAGCCAGCCAAAATCCCAAGAAACATGGGGATCAAAAAAGTGAACATTCCGAAAACCAGACTTTTTTGCTGTTTTTTTTTGAAACCTGCAAATCAATCCTCCGACTGCCCAAAAACATGATGTGTAATAATCCTGCAGTTCCGGATAGAATAATGGCCACTATCACGCTCGATCAGGCTAATCCATTTGGGCCCACTAAAGCTCGGCGATGATTAATCCCAAAGTGGAGGAATTTTTAATCGGTTAAGCAGGATGGGGGCAAGCAGGACTGATCAGTAGAGAGAACAGGATTTCACAACTGGTAATTGGAAATCGTAGGTCTAAACTTGCCAATTCAATAGGAGTGTCAATCGCGTTATCTGGTTAAAAAATTTCCATACTTACCAGAATATCCGGTATATGCCAAATATAACGATAGAAAGGAGAATAGTGATTGCCATCTTTCTAGCTGATGTTTTTTTTGCCAATAAACATGGCTAAAATAAGAAAGCAGTTCCCCCCAATAAGATGTAAGGTCCATGTTAAAGGATTTCGTTGAATGCTAATGGTCCGATTAGACCACTGATTGCCTATGACCAACAGCAATTGAAATATTTGAACCGATAATATTTCCAATGGCGATGTCCTGCATTTTCCGAAGGAGCTTGCGCCTACCGAATGTGGCTAGCTCGGGTAGAAGAGAGTGCCCAGCAGCAACGATGTAAGGCCTAGTGATTTTTTCACTGATCTCCCTAAAAGTCTGAGCCACTAAACGTGCGTTATCGACCTACTAATTTACCTTCCGCCACCAATCCAGCGATCCCAATTCCGATTAGAAAACCGTTCTTAAGGTTAGAATAATCCTTATTTCTACGGTATCGGCAATTTGGATCTGATTTAAGTTGCGTCGCTACATAATACAGAAACCCACCAAATAATGCGAGTAAAATCAGGGGCGTCAATAATGGATTTTTTTGTGGCGCTTACGAAATAATTATTTGCCCAGAAAAAGCTACCCTAGTCGGCTGCATTAGGAATGAAAAAGGATTTTCCTTCCTAACTGTGCTGGATGACCCACAAGCTAGAGGAGTGGATTATCCCTGCTATGCGAGAAAATAAGGAAAGATTGAAATTATTTGAGCCACATGGATATTGGCCATAGACGATGTCTGGGGAAATTGCCTTGAGCAGCAACTGCAATTGAACTACCAACTCCGCGGAGGCGACGTTCCAAATGCCAACGATGTCAATCCGATAGCCAAATCTGAGACGTTGTGCTTCCTTGCAAGAACCGGATGCGCCATCGACTTGCCAATCTGCCTCCCTTACTAATAAGACTAATCCCGACAAGGAGTAAAATGATTTGGAACAAGTCATATTGGTTGATATCTTGGCGGTCAAAAGTTAGATGGAAATACTATTGATTTTTTTAAGAGTCAAATAAATATTTTTTTTTGACTTATTTTAGCTTCTTATTTAATTGACAAAAGAAACTTGTTTTAAATAATACTTACACTTTCAATCCATTTCTACTATAATCTGATTATTTTATGGAGAAAATACACTCTTTTCCTTTTCCTTTTGCTAGCAGCTACGCTCAGAATGAATTCATTTGCTCAAATGAACTATGCCTGAGCATTCAAAAGGCAAAATGACTTTATCCAGCCTGAACTTTGATCCTTGGGTAGGGGTGATTCCAATTGGGAAAAATTCGGCGATGCCCCTACGATCCTTCTCGGAATATAAAATAGTCCTAGATCTCTATGGGAGATAAAAGATTCAACCCCAAATACATTCTACAATCAACCGAAATCCGGCAGAACCTATAAATTTTGCATATCGCCAATGGAGTTCGCTGCTGATAAAATTAAAATAGTGGCAGTGATCCAATGGTGGGATTTTCCCTTAGTAGTAGAACCGAATGCGGCTATCAGGAAAATATGGAATCGACAATCCAAATATGATAGCGATCAAAGCGCTTGAAGAGTGGGTGTCCAAATTCTACATGTGTGACAAAGCATGTCTTTTTTTGGAAGTTTCCCGCAGCTAAGTATTACCCCCCGGAGGGAAAATAGGCCATCTCTTGCCAAAACTACTTTTGTGATGCCTGGATCAAATGGGATATAGCTACTTTGGATGTAGGAGAAAACTAATGGAAAGATTCTAGTGCTAGACTTTTAGAGAACAAGAGGCTAGAGGCTAGAGACAAGATAAAGCCAAAGATTTAGAGACTAGAGCCTAGAAATAAGGTATTGAGGTGTTGGTAATGTACTATTAGTTTCCATAAAAAGGCCCGAAAGGGCCTTTTTTTTATTTCTTTATCGTCACTCCTTTTTTGGGTCCCTGCAGATTCAATTCTTTGAGCTTATCAACCTTTCCAAATAACTTGGCAGATTCAATCCTGCATATTGAAACAGGTCGTTTGAGGCGAGGGACGGTCTTCTCATACCCTGACACAAAAAAGTTTGCGGTTGAAACTGGTTTACCCCCTTCCGTTGTTTCCAAAGAGTTCCCAAACTGTGATTTTATCAATTTTAAATATTTTTTGACTGCCTCCACTTGAGTCGTACAAGTTCTGGAAGTTTCTCTATTAATAGCAATTGGAAGGCTTGGTAAGGTTCCCCACCTGCCGCGCTGACCACTTGCTTGTAGCCTCAGCTTGCTTGTCAGAATCTTCCAAAGAATCCCTTTCCGCTCGGCTTCCATCTTTGCATAAGATGGCAAATCGCTTCGCCTTTTGCCCTGCTCTCGAATTCGTTTTTCTGCTTTATGCTTGGGCATCTATAATAGCACGTTGCCTTCGCAATTTCTGCCGGATCACGATGTTAGCATTTTGGGTGGATCGCTCCCCGCTCTGGGCTCGTGCGTTTCCCCGCTTTTTGCTCTGGCGAGGTAGGATTCCTTCCAAGGCCTTTGGCGGACTGTACTTTTTCAGAGGCAAGGGCTATTCGAAGTGCTTCGCTTCTTTTTTCCTAAGCGAAGCGCAATCTGATTGTTGCAATAGAGTTTTTGGCCTCGTTTTCTCCTTTACTTGCAATCGGCATTTGCCCTCTGAGATTTTTACACGAGTATCTCGCTGCGCTTGGCTTTCCAATACTTTTCATCCTTTTTATCGCTTCAGCAAATCACTCACTTTCTCGGTTCTTATTTGTTATCGCTATTTTCAACATCACGATCTCGCTGCGTTTTCCTGCGAATTTGTACATCCTTTTCCCGATCGGCTAGCGCTTTACCTGTTTCGCCCAATTTTTTCCTTTGGCTACCGATATTTTAGCTTCATTGAATGGCCTTTTTTTGCTGCTGCTTCTTTTCCTAAGCTTCGATATAGCCCGACTCATTCCTTGATATCAGTGACATTACGTTGATCAGTTTTGAGACCGATTTTTTTCAATTCGCTATCCAACATTTTTGGAGATACTTTCGAGAATTTATCCCGATCTGAGTTGATTTCCTCAATTGTCATCGTAGCTATCACCCAAAACGCAATTGACCTAAAACAAGAATATCCTTTGAAGCTTTCCTGGATCTGCTCATGGCTAAAGCCTAGCATCTTTTCTGCAAGCAGTATTCATGTGTCCGCATCCGTGGGAGATCGGCAAATCGGTAAATCGGCCAAGGACATCACTCGATATTTTGACGGGCTTCAGGCATTAGTCAAATTGGTTTCGATAGAGATCGGCTTCAAATCCAAATATGCAAAGTCCTGAAATTACCCGGCCAGATGAATGACAACCGCCTCCATGGATACATTTGGCAGAACTTCGCCGGTTTTCCGTAAACGACTTAGAAATCTTATCAGAAAGGGCACCTTTTTTGTATCGGATACTAATGCAGAATGGTCACAAACGTGACTATAGTCGAATACGACTATGATGGTATAATGGGTCCATAAATTATTGAGATAAAAGCTTTTCTACGATGAAAATATTGCCACTTCGATTTTTTTTTTATCCCGTACAGTGGCATTTGTTTCCGATTTTTCTCGCTGCTCGTCATCGCATCAAGCTCTCGCACGTGTATGTATATATATACTGACCATAATTTGCCTTTCGCCTTGCATTCTGCCGGGAATAGCCAGGTTAGACATCGGCCGATTTGATTGATTGTCCTTTTTCAGCTTTGAATGTATTGTCTTTCTCCCAATTTTTGAATGTTGTCGGAAATGATGAAGAAAAAGGAAATACCACACAAAAAGCAAAACCTACCAACAGACTCACCAAAAATCAA
>Ga0163217_1119179_pt1 | contig 18373 bp, 15 predicted proteins | sample SynspAceP_FD_185933 | JGI IMG/M metagenome (GOLD analysis project Ga0163217, IMG submission 185933) | Saline lake microbial communities from Ace Lake in Antarctica - Synechococcus sp. Ace-P (PacBio error correction) | ecosystem: Environmental > Aquatic > Non-marine Saline and Alkaline > Saline ...
TTCTCTCACTGCACACCTCCGAGCTACATTCAAACACGGTTGGAATCAAACCCCGAACGGTTTTTTCGGCATTTGTTGTGCCATTTAGGCAACGACAAACCCGCCAGACACTTTAATTTCCAAAGCGCCCGTCACCCATGCCCCATACTTTGTTACCCAAAATATGACGCGCGGGCCCCATTTCCGCTACCATTAATCCAAGCTTAGCGGTTTTGGTGACACTTCAAAATGATCCGCGACCCAATAGCCGACTTTTATGTCCGGGTTTTCTGTCGTGTCCCGTAAGCTCTCTCGTTAAATCACCCGTGTTGTGCCAACAGGGCATTGAAGTAGAACACAAACCACACCCGCTGCACAGGTTGGTCTATCGATGAATAATCCTAGTCTTTTTGCCAATCTCGCCAAAGCGTTCTAGATCTTTCCCAGAAGCCCGTAAATTCTGAAATCTCACGCCAGATAAACAATACGTTGGCGAAAGGACTTAAAGTTAGCCGATTTAGAAGGGCAAACGGGTTCACAGAAAACCAACAAGCACACTCAATACAGGTACAACCTGTCATTTTGCCTTTGGCAATAGGTTTCAAATTTCCACCATGCAAGTTGGCATTGTGGGAAAGAATCACATCGGGGTTGACAAGCTTTGCGGCAAACGCCCGTTTGATTTCCCACATAATGTTATAGGCTTCTTTGCCCCATTCCAGTTCCACATAAGGGCGCCTGTTTCGCCTGTGCCGTGGCTCTGCTTTTAAGAGAACCTTGGTACTTCACCGCAACTAATTGTGCCGACGTCAATCCATCAAACCGGCATAGCGACTCAACTTCTTTCGGATCATCAAGCCTTGCGTTGAAAACGAATGTAAATTGCCTTCTAGAAGCATGGCCAAACAAAATGGCCCGTCGTTGTAACCCGTGTTTTTGAACAGCCTTGCAGCTCTACAACACCGGTCTGCCCAAACTGCTCGAAGCCGGAAAGGCGGACGTCCTTCAATAATTACGGTTGGTGCCGACTGGGCGCACAGCACCAACGGCTGGAAACAAGCCTTTGCGGAAATTTTCGCAATAAAGAATCCATACAAGAACTTTTCTGGAGTGAAAATCGAATGTCGGTTGATTGCTTTCAATCCACCTAAGCGTGAGGTAACAGCCTCAAGGTTTGCAGACAATTCCTCCGCCGTGCCTGCCCGAACATCCACCAATATACCCCGTTGCTTGCGAAACCTAAGAAAGCAATTCCGGGCAAATGCCGCGGTTTGCCTTCTACGGCTTTTAAATCCTGCACGGTCAATGAAGTTCCACTGCCGAACACCTGGCGCGCTTTCAAAACGCTGTTTACCTGGGCTCTCACGCCAGTTCCATATCTGTAAAAGAAGATCATTCGCGGCGGCTTTAATAGGATGGTCCACCCAGTTTCATAGGTCTACTTCGCTGATTAAAACCAAGCGGTGCCTTCTGAGCCAACCATCAAATGCAGCAGAAATGTCGAACGGATTTTCGAAATCGGATCAAGGCTGTTTAACTGTATCCTGTGGTGTTTTTTAAACGATATTTTGTGTCTAAGTTTTATTCTGGCCAGTTTGGTATTTGTCTTTCACTGCTCTTAGACATGCGTGTCAGTTGGGGTATCTAAGTAAAATCTGCATGGGCGATTACCAACGCCAAACGGCTTGGCGTCATCAGCAGTGTCTTAATCATTGAACCATCGCGAAAAATTAAGCGCACTTTGATAATCGGTGTGATAACTGGTTTTGTCCGCCGTACCTACAGCACATGCCGCTGGCGTTATTCGCCGCGGATGTCCACAATCATACATGCAATTTGATGGACCGGATCTTGGACCGATTTTTCGTTTGAAAAATACGGCGCGATGTATTTTGATTGGGCTCGCGCGCCATATACCGGGGCTGAATGAGAAACACTATGGCATGTTATGGATTTAATAAGCCTTTCCAACTGATCGTGATAATTGCATCTAAAGTGGAATTCTGTTACCGCTTGCCCCGACAAGCTAGTCCCCCGCGGCACGGAACGTCAACAGGTAGATTGCGCTTTCCTGGCTTCTTTTAACACCAAACTGCACGTCATCTTCGGTTGTCCTACCCGCACCACGAGTTGCGGAAATTAATCGTATAGAAACTCGCATCGTCAATATCGCTAAGGTTCGAAAGTGGATTCTTGAAATCAATCGAGATCTCAATCATCGCGCCGTTTTTAAGCGTCTTTCAAGGCAAGGTATAAGAATCAACGGTAAATTGCGGCGCTGCTTTATAAGCAAAGCGAATCAATTAGCAGTTGAAGGCAGAGTTCATCAGACATTCCACGAGCGAATAGCCCTATTTCTTATTTTCAACAAAAATCTAGACAAATTGGTAAAGACGCAATTTACCTTTTTGAATACAAGGAACATAAAGAAGCCTAGAAGAAATTTTGTCAACTACTAGTTTAAGACTGACATTTCGTGCATTAGCGACAATATCAAATTGGTTTTAAACCACTTTTTTCCAAAAGTTTATACACAGAAGTCTTTGAAAGAAACTAATTTTTAAGGAAAATTTCATGGAAAACAATCAAAATTGGTCGCGTTTAAAACAACCTAAATCTCCGACACCATCATGAAGAACTCGAAAAGCATGATCGTAGAAGGCAGTTTCAGCGGCGGGGCAAAACTTCCAGCAGAGCCGGAACTGGCCGCACGATTTGACGTGTCGCGTCCGTCCGTTACGAGAAGCCATTCAAAAGCTGATCGCTCGCGGCGTATTATTTCAGTCGTCATGGCGGCGGCACTTATGTGTCGTGACAACTCGCAGTTTCTTTTGCCGATCCGCTGCAAGATTTTACCTGCGCCCACGACGAGTTCTTGTACGACCCAATTAGAGTTTTCGTGACGTCATTGGAAAGTTCTTGCCGCTTATTACGCTGCATTGCGGCAGTACAGACGCCGATAAAACCAAAACTCACACAGTGCTTTACCAGCTGGTAGAAGCCCAAACCAAAACCAAGCTTTCGCGGCTGAAGCCAAGCTCGACGTAGCAGTTTCAACATGATCAATTGCCGAAGCAGCCCATAATGTGGTCTTGTTGCCACACGCTTTACGCAGGCCTGCACGCGGTGTTGGCAAAAAAAAGCATTTCCGAAAAGGGTAATTTTAAAGAATTTATTCGAGAAAAAAAGCCGCACGGCAGCGTGTTAATGGAACAGCACACTCAACCTTTAACAAGCGCATCATTGGAAGGGAAAGCAGAAAGAGGCGGAGAGCCGCCCGCTCACACCGCAACCTTGGTAATTCTGTGAAGATAATTTTACTTAAAATGCGCCCAAGAGGAAACACGGATACCAGCGCTTCGCTAACGAAAGAAACGACACCAAAAATCCGCGTTTGAATAAGGATTACTTGGTTTTTTTTTAAACCAAAACACCTTTCTTCATATTTTGTAAAATAACACCAATATAGCGTGACCGCTCTAGCATGAACAACACAGCAAAGAAACGAAGCCCATAAACCATGATTGCCTAAGCCTTTCGTCACCCAGATGTTGAAGAAAAATACCAACAGGGAAAAATACGCCGACGACCGCAGATGAAATCATGGTATTTTGCAATCTGTTTTTACGCTGGTTTGTACCCGATGAAAATCCCAATCCAACAATAAAACGCCAAAAACCCAACAAGTGGAAAGAAAACCACACCAAGGTAGGTTACAGTGCGGCGTCGTCACGTAACGCTTTGTAAACGTTCGTTAGTAAGCCAATGATTTGGTTTTTCCGAAAAGCCAGAAAATGAACATCAAAATCAAAGAGCCAACAAAGGCCCAAATAGGTTGAAAAGCTGTATCACTTTCCTTAAAGTTAGCCTTGTCCTTTGCGGCCAATAATATTTCGCACGCACAGGCTTCTACAGAAAAACGCAAAACCGTCTAGCGCATTGGAGATGTCAAAATCAAAAAAAGTCAAGTAAAACGGCATTAGCGCAAAGAATCGAATCTCCTTGGCGTGCGCCCCTGAAGCGGTAAAAAATAACATCCAACCAACAACAAGAGAATAGTGCGCACAAATAAAGTAACGATTTCACTTGCACCAATGCCACATATTCACGCCCACTGCGCCAACGCACGCCATAGGCAGCAAATGACCCGAGAAAGCCTTCAAGCCTTATTGCCCCGCTAAAAGCCGCCACCGTCAAACGCCGAATGTTAATGCCCGCAACCACCGTCGCCCAAAGCAACGCCATCAACTGGCCATTCTAAACGCATAACGGACGGCAAATAATCAAGCGCCATGTTTAGCGACGTTGAATCACCACCAAACATCCACAGCGCTCCCTTGAATACTCACACCAACAAACCAGCCCATTAAGGCGTAACCTGCTATTACCGCTGGCGCAACATGAAAATTCGTGGCTTCAACAATAAATGCGTGCCCAAGGTTCAACATCCGCCAAACTGGGCGCCACAATGAATAAAAAGATCGATCAAAGGGGGCCGCGAAAACAGTTATCAGCATTAAACCGATGAAAACGCCCATTAAAATCGACTGCAACAAGCAACTCAAACGAACCCGTCTTAATCATCGCTTGGCCCAGAAAGCTTGAGCCGTCAATCCAGTTGACCCATCCGCCAAAACAACCAAAAAACGCCCAAAACAAAAAGCTAAACACATCGCGCAATCGCGACAGCACCAAGATGTTTGCCGTTCCCAAGTGTTCGCAACGACCGCCGTATCAAACAAACCAAGTAGGGTGTTGTGATATTTGAAATCATCGGCGCCTACGCATATGCCAAATCCTTTACGAATTCAATGGGCGTTGCACATGTGCCCCAAAAAAGAATAGAAATTAGGGATAACTTCGAAACACACGAGTCTCACTTGTGGATATTTCCAATATTTTGGTGGATAAAAATCACCGACCAACCATTCTTGCGCGTAAACGATCTGTGGAAAATCATAGCAGTTATTCACATTTTGCGTCAGACCCTTCCTAATCAATGTTGCACTTTTTTAGACAGAAGAGACCGTCATGACCATTAAAATTTCGTATTTCAACATCACTTGTCGCACATAGCAAAGAAAATAAAAAACAGTTGATATATATTCTTAAAATATTGGATAACTCAATGCCTTATTTCCACAATCTGGCTTCGCAAAATCGTCGTATAAATTTGCTAACTTGCGCTTATTTTTCATCTTCGGAGAAAAACTTATGCCAAGCAACTTAAAACCCTTTATTGAAAGGTTTTTTGGGCCGTCGGTTGTGTTTTTATAAGTAATCAACTAATGTTGTTTGGAAATTCCGTTGTACATGAGTTTTTTAAATCATCGGCGCTTTGGCCGCACTGGCGGCTATCGTAACTCCATCAAATGGAATCGTTGAAAAAAAGCGCTAAAAAAGAAACAAAATCAACCGGAACACCTTCAAGCAAGACAATAGAATAAAAATGCCGATTCTAACCCGCCCTGGTTTACGGTGAAAAGCCGATGGCAACCTTACCAAAAAGTTGGGCGGTCCCTGGCCTGGTTTGCAATCGCTGGTAAAAGCATTTTACCGCTCATGGAAAACACGCAGAAATTCCCGCCGTTAATTTGACATGCATCCAAACAACCTTTGAACTGACCATCGAAACAAAACTGGTGTCTTTTTTATCAGCTGGAATGGGCGGCGGAAAAATTATTTCCAAAGAAATAATGGGCCCTATTTAGCTTGCCTCAGCCATGCACAATCTAATCATCACTGAAAAAAGAAAAAGCCATGTGCTTAAAATTGTATGGCCGCCCGGCGCTGGACGAACTGGGTTACCAGAAGACGTAAAAGCGTACCTACTTCCAAAGCTTGAGTTTTCCCTGCTGAACGCAATTCGACAAGTCAGTGCTGCTCGGCCCCATAATGCTTAACATCTTTTAAAAACCCCTCCCTAAACGCCTCCCCTTTGAAGAATAAGGGGAGGGAACAAAAAGCCTAAAGCTACTCTCCTGTAAAGGCTCCTCCCCTGTCAAGGGGAGTTGGGAGGGGGTTAATGCACCTTAAAGTAAGCAGCATTTCCAGTACCCGAATATTAATGAGAGGGGATAAAAACCTCTAGCTTCGCAAACTTACTTTGGTGACACGAATCCCCAAGCGTTTTCGCTAATCTGCGAGGTCGCTCGATCCAATGGATAAAGTGCTGGGGCGGCTTTAGTCCAGTTTTCCCTCTGTTACTTCTAATGCTTTGGTCGAATCATGTCACGCTGGTAAGTCTCTGTTTTTTTCTCGTTAAATCGATAGGAAATCGTTAGATATTAATACGCGTCTTCGGCGTATGTTCTAATCGCAAAACGCTGTATCTTTTCTTTAATACTTTTTTCCAATTGTAACCCTGTTAAATGCCGCAGGTGAGATAACGGTAATACTCGTTGGCTTTCGTCTTTGGCGCTTTCTGCCTTTGGCAATAAGCCGCGCGCGAATCAAACAGATGCTCTAAGCTCTCGGACGTTACCAGGCAATGGTAGGTTTCTAGGCAGATTGATTGCTGATGGCGATAACGTCAGTTGCTTGCAAGCCTAATTTCGACGAAAGCGCTCAAGCAAAAAAACCCGCGAGTAGAGGAACATCACCTTGGCGATCTCGCAACGCTGCACTTTTTATAGGAAACACGCTAAGTCGATGAATAAGTCGCACGAAAACGATGCCTCCGGCAACTTCCGTTTCCAGATGTCGTTAGTGGCCGCAATGATTCGCACATCCCCACTTTGCGAAATTTGGTCTTTACCCACCGCTTGGAATTTCTTGATTTTGAATCGCTCTGAGTAATGACCCTTGTACTTCTATTGGCAGCTCACCGATTTCATCCAAAACCTAACGTGCACCCATCGGCCAATAAAAAATTTGCCTGGCGATCGCGATCGCGCCCGTAAAAGCGCCTTTTCATGACCAAAACAGCTCAACTTTCGAATGAGATGATGAGGGAATCGCCGCGCAAGTTGACATACACCAAAGGCGCATCAAAAAACGAGAGGAATGTTCGTGCAGTCACGCGCCAACCAGCTTCTTTACCAACACCGGTTTCCCCCTTCGATCAGGATGGCAAAAATCTACGGTGCAACCAAATCGATAGAACGTTTTTAAGTTCTTGTATGGCCTTACTTTGTCCAATCGATCTCGAGGTTTGTTCGCTCATACACTTTTAAACATGCTGGGCATGTTGCGACTTAATTCTCTAATTGCTCCTTAAAGATGGCGGTGTTTAAAGTCATCGCGCCCATGGTGCCAATGAATTTCTAAAAAGCGCGAGCATCTATGTATCAAAAAACACCCTTGCAGATACTGCTAACGTCACAGCAACCAATCAGTTTTTCCTTCCCAAATATAAGGGCACACCCATACAAGAATGCACTCGCAACTGCTCATCATGGCCCAGCCACCATGCCATCGTATGATTGGAAGAGGGGAATCGGCCGCAAAGCCGAACAGGATAATGCCCCGCCACAAATCGCTTTTAACCTCGGGTGCTCCGGCAATTGTAAAGCGTCGACCCATTAAGGTCTTCTGAACAAGCCTCGCTTGAAGCAATCGCGTCACCAAACCGCATTAATTATGGATCAAAATACAACCGCATCGCAAATTGATGCGTGGCAGTACGGCGTAGACTAATTTGTTCAGAAACGATTGGGTTTTGCGGTCACCGCACTGGCAAGATTCTAAAGCAAAAGCCTAAGTAGGGCGTTATGAAACCTGATTCATAATCATCAACTTATAAGAAGAAAGAACTAACCGTGGTCAATTTAGACTCTAACAATATCATATAGACTTATTATTTTGTGAGTCTTATTGACTGCTTTATCAAACATGTAAAACGTAAACCACATGATTTATAAGTTATTTTATTAGTTGGCACGTTCTTAGCAATACTGTAGATAAAAAAATTGTTATTCAATCGTTTAAAAAAGGAAACAAAAATGTTATCTAACAACATATAGACACAGTTTAAAAGTACTAATCCCACTGCCCTTGCTTCCGCAGGACCAGCGATTACTTGAGCACTTTTAACAAACGTATGTTTTTTGCACACCCCTGAGCTAAAACAAAATGTAATTTAAAACATGACACACCAAAAGACCTGGCGGTCAACCTGCGCCTTATTCAACGCCATTGCCGCTTACGCGACGCACATCGAACAATCTAGAAGTGGCCTCACCAAGCGCCGTCATGCGTAAAATCGCTCATAAGCACACCAAGCTTTAAACAATTCCAAAACCAGATCATAACGATATTGTCGGGCCATCATTTGAATCGAAACATTGCGCGAACTCGCACCAAGAATTGCTTTCAACCAAAGACGTTGAAAAAGCGTGGTTGGCAGCTACGGTTCAATTTGCAGGCATCTTTATCAAAATAGAAAGCGAACCTTTACACAAGAACGCGCGGCAAACAAGCCGGAGGTTGGACCTGATTTCCGCCGCTTTCGTGTCCCGCTCAAAAAAACACCTGAGTCTGATCTGGTTACCACTTGTATTTGGAAACCAATCGGACGGTGGTCCAGTCATTGAACTACCCCTTCCAGGCCAATACTTGGGGCATTAAAAATTACAATTCCAAAAGGCAATGAATACGATGAGACAATACCGTCAATACTCGCTATCAACCCACCAAATAAACCAGACATATGCGGCATCAGTGGGGTAAAACGCGAAGGCCAGTGGACGACATGGCCGGTGTTATGTCCAATTATCTGACACGAATCACCTAAACGTAGAAGACGAAATCGAAGCCATGCCACCAAAGCAGGTGGAACTTCTTCTTTGAAGACAAGCAAACACCCTGTCGTACTCATTTCTGGTGTGTTTGGCTTAACACCATGCAAGCCCATGCCTTGAACACATTTCGCAAAACAAAGCTAACCCCCCAGCCAGTCCATTATTTGCACGCTTGTGCAAACCAAGGTCAGCATCCCTTTAAAAAAAGCCATGTAACGGGTAAAAGGGTCTTTGGCGTTAAAACGTACACACTTGGTAAATGAAGCAAACAGACAAAAACAAGAAAGAGGCGTTTATCAAGCAACATTGCAACTGGACGTCAATCCAAAGAAGGCTTGCCGGTTTCGAATGGCAATTCTAACTTATGCGGTCCGGTTTGGTTTCATGATGTTTGTTAAACAGCAGCTGTTAACGCTTGGGGTAGAAGCAGATCGTATTCATTACGAAATTGTGGCCCCACATAAAGACGTTTGTGATTTTTAAACCCCTTCCTAACCCTCCCCTTGAAGATTAAGGGGAGGGGAATGAGATACGCACTAAATCACTGACTCCTCCCTCTGCTAAGGGGGGAATGGAAGATACGCGCTAAATCACTGACTCCTCCACCTGCTTAAGGGGGGCTGAGATAACGCGCTAAAATCAATTGGCTTCTCCCTCTGCTAAAAGGGGATGAGATACCCGCAAATCACTGGCTCCTCCCCCTGCTAGGGGGAATGAAATAACCACGCTAAATCACCGGCTCCTCCCCCCTGCTAAGGGGGATGAGAATACCCGCTAAATCAACTGGCTTTGCCCTCCCCCTGTTAAGGGGGAGGCTGGGAGGGGGTTTTACTTTCTCTTTAAAAGGCAAAAGAGCGTGAGTATCCTTGATGATACCCAACGCACTGATTCCGTTTCTTCTTCACAGAAATTACCAATCGCATCACGAAAAAACCTTCATGGGCAATGTAATGAATGCTATGACTAAAGACGGGCTCAAAGCCGCGGGCGATTTGTGGTTCCCTTGCGTGGCCCGGATCGGAAGTGCTTGTAAGCTTTTCCAAGGCAAAAATTCAATAACCTTGGTATAGCACGCTTTCAAAGTGGCAAAACAATCAACTTCTTCAAACAACCCCAATAAACGGCCGTATAATGAGTGATCGGTCGAAGAACACCATAAAGCCGCGAATCGTTTCCTCACCTCGGTAAGCTTGTAACCAAAACAATTTCTCAGGCCCATGGTGGTGCTATTGGCCGAAAACTCACGCGTTAATAACCTTGCTGGCCGCGTTTTGGGCGTAACGTCGATTGATAGCACAAGTAAAAGAAATGCGATCTCGGCCGACCGTCAGTTCATAGCCTAGTCGTTCGAAGTAAAATGAATGCCTGCTTGTAACCTGTCTCGCTCTTTACAGCGCGCTTTGCGTTTGCGGCTGGAGAAGTGAGAGTAATGTTCCATGTCCTGATAGTCACGCTTGAAACCAATGAAACTGACAGGAAATACGATGCAGAAGGTCTTTGTTGACGCGAATAAGGCGGCCCGTGTTGCTTGCTTGGTTAAATAACAGAATGCCAGCTTGAGAAACCTCGACTTGGTTTGCTTGTGTCCCATCAAAACTCCGCAGCGGCAGGTTACAAATGAGAAAACTGAACATCATCGCCTTTTGGATCGAGGCGCCGAAAAAAATTCTTGAACCTGTTACCGGGGAAGAAGGGAAATCGCCCAAAATACGTTAGGAAAATAATCTGCCGTAACGCTGGTAAGGCGTCCGCCCATGACCAATCAAAGGACAAACTCGCCTTGAGCGTGGGTTTTCAAAATAAAGTTGGGCATAGCAAGTGGAACGTCATCAATCGCCATCACCAGTAAATATTCCCTGGATACCAGCCAGTGCCATCAACCGACTTTTGCTTTTGGCTCTAAGGCTTTATGAAAGGCAAATTGCGCAAAGGGATAAACGCGTTTCTCCAATAGCCGCCCTGCCACTTGGCCTTCATCTAATTTGAATCACAGAAATTGGAACCAACATGCGCTTTCATACGGTGTCCTTTTCGTTCGCTTATTTTAACTGATCAGCCTGGCTTCCAATTTGTTTTGCGCATCAAGGCAACTAGGCTGGCGTAATCAGGACGAACCTGAACGCCATAAGATAAAACCGCTTCTGCGGCTGACCCACAAACATACCAGACCGTCTGCCTCCTTTGCCGCCATGTCATCGGCCAATTGCAGAAACACCGTGCGCTCTTTGCCGTACATCATGTCGTAACACCATGTTTTTTTCCGAGCCCGCTTAAATTCGTCTTTTAACGGTGGTAGAACTACCGGACAACTCGCCGATGTACCAATTTATTATGATATCGAATTCGCCTTTTAAAACCTTCAAAAGTCGAAGGCTAAACAATCAATGCCTCGGCCAACGCCTTGCCGTTTTTCGACCGTACGATTGCAAATGGTTGACAGATTCTGGGTTCTCAGATAAAAGAGGTCAAGCACACCACGCCACCCGCGCCGCCAGCGCTAAAATCAACAACGACGCTTGCCGGTTAAATGCTTGCCCATGATTATGCCGTTATGTCCTGATAACCATAGCCGATTACCGTCGGTTAATTGTCGCCGAAAAATGTCGCCAATTTCAACCTCATAAGCAAGGTGTTCACTCGCGCCCAGCTGTTCGCCTCTGCTTGGCTTAATACGTCCACACATGCATAAGCAAAACGTTCTTTAAACGGCATCGTAATGTTCATGCCTTTGGGCCGTCGTTGGGCAAAAAAAAAACATCTCTTACTTGGCGCTCAATTGAACATCGTCGCCTAAAAAGCGTCGAATAGATAATCTTGCTGTGTTTGCTCGGCAAAATGCTTAGTATGCTAGGCGATTTGCTGTGAGCATCGGATACCAAACGCACGGCGTAATTGATCCAAAATATGTCCTCTTATTTATTCTGTAAAACCAAATTTTCCTGTGAGCCGGATATCAATTCAAGCGCCAGCAAAGCCAATCTTTCGATGTCAAGATAATATCCGTTAACTTGGCCCTCTTCACTGCCAGGTTCAATGTGGTACTGCATACGTCCAACGTACTTCCGGCGCAGTGAACATCAAAGATGGATTTCGTACGAAACCTAAGCCGCTTTGCAAACCAAAGTGCGTAAAACCTCGGTCGAACACGCAATTAAATTCAACATAAGCGTCCCCACGACGATGCAGTTGAAAAGTCACGCTGCTTGCTCGTATAAGGGCAAGGTTTCTTACCGAACCGCTCTAAATATAGGCAATAAGCTTGTTGGTAGGCGTCGCCCACGGCTTTCATCATGCTAAAACACTGCTCCGAAGCTGCCTTCGTTAAAAGTCGTCAAAAACAAAACCGCCAACCACCACGAGGTTCACCGCGGTGTTTTTAAGAATAGAAATACTCGTCACACCATGTTTTTAAAAGCGAGAATAATAGCCTTCACCAAGGACTCAAACGGCATCGTGTGCGTTTGGTGCCAATGAACACAGTCCTTCGTCAAAGCCAATAATAAGGCGTCAGATTCAAAGCCACCGCCAAAACCAACCAAAAACCGGTGCCATCCCGTCTTTATAAACAATAAATAAACGCACATTAGCATGAGAGTGGCGCCATCGGATTATTGGGATAATACCAAAGACACACCCATGGCTTTCGAATCGGCCGCCTGCAAGCTCAGGGCGATCCGCTGTTGCGGAAGCGAAGGTTTATTCGCCCATTCACATGCGAAAAATCACCAACCTGCGCCTTTTTTCAAATGACACGCCACACCGCGATGAACACGCGTTCGTCCGCCACCCAGCCGTTTGGTCTTGTCCAAGCGTCTTCTTTAAATAAAGTATAGAAGGTTCGACCGTTTCTAAAGACGAGCAGATCGCATCTTGAAAGAGAGAGTAGGTACTGTTTAACCGCATGAATGTCTAAATCATGAGGGGAGGTGAAGCGGCTCAAGACATATCCGGCCTCCATTTAATCGAATACTAAAAGGAAATCAATGCCGTTAACTTTTTTTTATATTAATAAAGTTTTAGTGCCATCAGGCCGGCTTACGCAGCAAACTCAAAATCCACATGTACTGCTCTCAGTATGAAGTTTCATGCATGGCTTCTAATGCCTTTATTCATCACAAATAGCATCTTGAGTGTCCAAAATCGCCCGTAGAAGTTCTCAAAGCGCTGGAAAGATATGCAGTTTCAATACTTGCCTTTTTTTGCGTTATTAAAGGGCTTGAAACATCAGGGAACGATATTGCTTTTGTTAATTTTGGTTAGTTTACCAAGCTTTCAATGGTGGCTTTTTTTCAGCGCCGAAAAAAGGGCACAAAAACCGAAATGCTGTTGCTCCCTAAGATCTTCATCAGGCAGGTAAATAACCCTACGTAACCTTTTTTAAACAGATTGAAGAAAAGGTTGATGCCTGCACTTCTAGGATAAAACAACACCACGTCCGTACTGCATACGTTGGGTGTGCATCAAGCCAACGTTAATAGGGTTTTTTTGAGGTTTTCATAATGGTTGTCACTGTGTAACCAAGCGAGGCTAAACATTGAACCCGTGTAATCAATGGGAACCAGCAATGCGGCACCAAAGGTAAATGACAATTTTTCGCCTCCTATCCGGGGAAACCGCTTATCACCGCCATGATCTCATTGCGGCTTTTTTTATAACTTAATCGCTACGAACCCAAACAGTTCACCGTACGCAAAAACAAAATTGGAAGCAGCGGTTTTTCTAAAACTCTTACGTAAATGGTTTTTTCTCGCTCTTGCTTAACGACTTTTCTGAAAAACAGTGCTTGAAATATTTAAGCCGAGCACGTTTTTAACGCCCCGCTTTTTTTTCTTCATAATCAAGGAACAAACTTCGCGGCTAACTTGTCAACGAATACGAAAAAGGCCACATAAAGCCAAAACAAGCGCAAACAGCACTATCAGCCAAAGTAAGCCAAAAACCGTGGGCAAGAAAAACGCCATGCAAAACTTAGGGTTATGTAGAATTTTTATCTGATCGGTCATGTAGGTCGTTTCATTCATTTATAAACGTGAATTTTCCTATTGATAATCAGTTTAACCCAAGGAAGCCCGTTACTTTATATAGCGTCCTCTTATTTTAACGTATACCATTCTCCAATAAGAACAAGGCTCCTTTCAAAAAATTCGGCAATTACCGTCGCTTGAACCAAAACAGAGGCGCCATGGAGTGTGGCGAGAAACTGAATCGTTTGAGTTTTCGCCTGCACTTCCCTGCAAGACGCTAAGCGCAATAAAAAGCAACGTTAGCCATTCTATTTTGCATTAATATAAAATGCCGCAAGAGCCGCGCTTACTTCGTCTGGCAGGAATATGTTTATCCGCCGTCAGCAAGGGTGCAGAGGTCATATTCTGGTGGTCAACAATTTTTGGCCTTAAAGCCATTAATGAACCCCTCCAGCATAGCGTTAGGGTCGAGACTCGCTCATCATTTTGGGTTTGGTAACCTGCGCTGAGAACTCATTGATATAACGGGTCATATTACCGCCGAAAGAGCAGATCGCCCTTTGGTTTGGGATAATGGTAGTGAACACTTCACTCTTATACCGACTTCTTCCTGCAATAATCGCGGAAAAACCTAAACGCGCCAATAGCCGCCTTGGATAATTAAAACGCCTCCGCGCGTTCCTGTAATTTGTTTTTTGTATCATTTTTTCTCGGAACGGTCCATTAAGGTGGTCTCATCGCAAGATTTGTCCTTCTGGTGATAGGTATTTTAATTGACCCAACGTAAATCCACAAGTTATATTTAACCTATCCTAGTGGAATAGATAGCTTCACTCTTCCTAACAAAAAACAAATGAACGGAGTAAATAATGACATACGAATCTTGTGGTTTTAAGGCAGCGGTCCTGGCGATTTAAATGCGGCCGCCTTTTCGTGCTTGCGGATTTAGGGTTAACCCGTTGCCAATGATAAGAAACGTCATAACACCTTGGGTGGCGTTTGTCTTAATGTTGCTGCATTCCCTCAAAAGCACTTTTGGCACGTCGCCGGAAAATCCTCATGGCCGATGAACCAGCCATGGCGTGCAATTTGCCAACCAACCATCAAAATCTAGACGACTCGGCAACACAGACATCGACAGTAGACAACATTAACTGCGCCTCACAATGATGGCTAAGGGAAGGAAGGTCACCGTCCCTGCAATGGCGAAGGGAAGTTGACTCCACCCAGTTTCCAATTATTGTTACCAAAGAAGGTTTCAGAGGAAAAAGTAGAATTTAAAAATGCCCATTATTCCGTCCGTTTCTCGTGCTATTAAACCTGCTTTTGGTGCCTTACGACGACCCCAACGTATTTTAAGACTTCCACCAGCGCAGCTGCAACTCGAGCGGGAATTCCTGAAAGCACTATTAGTCCTTGGGGTGGCATTATTGGCTTGTGGAAAATGGCCACGGTTTACCAATCACCGCGCGAAATCACCGTCCGCGGAGCTTGGTGAGCAATCATGACCGGCGCCGACAAAGGAATCTCGTGCAAGTCTTCGAAGCAAGTAAACAAAGATCGTATGAACATTTTGACCCAAAGACCCCAAGTCACCAAACAACATAGAAAAGCCACAACACGAGCCTTGAATGTCAACCTCTTGCAAAGACCAAGATGGCGAACGCATCTAGCCGTAGACGCCGTACTCGTCGCTGTTGGTTCGCTCTCCCAAAATGGCAAAAGCCGCTGGAATTTCCTGAACGTCGGAGTAAAAACTAGTACGAACGCGGATTTGTATTGAATTAATGACAGGTGGTCAAACATCTGTATCTTAATATTTACGCCATTGGTGATGTTCACTCATGGCCCGATGCTAGCAACAAAGCGTCCCTCACCAAGGCCAAACGCGGCGGCGAAGTGATTTTGCGGCCACAAGGTGGACTCCTAACCGAACTGGCGAATCCCTTCCATTGCCTTATTACTTCCAGAAGTAGCTTTTGGGGTTTGGTTTGACGCCAAACCGAAGCGAAAAACAAGATATTGCCGTCAAAACCGCTGTTTTTCCCTTGGAAGTGCCAGCGTTCCGAGCCATCCGCGTCTGGCGTGACTCAGGCAAAACCACAACTCCAATACTATGATGAAAACTACCGAACGCGTCTTAGGCGCTGGCAATCGTTGGCTCTCATGCCGCGAATTACTTGGGGAACTGACTTTTTAGCCCATCGAATTCGGCGCCACAAAAACTGGAAGACATCGCTTAACGATCCATGCCCATCCAATCTTCATGAACGGTTGGCTTAGCCTGGCGGAATTTGGGTGCTGGGACGATTACCGACCTGCCGAATAAGAAAGCCGAAGAAACAACAGACTAACTAAAAAAAACATTTCTTCCATTAACGTATGAGAAAAACAAAATCCCTTTATCGTGAAAAGCGGAATAAAAGGATACTTAAAATCTGTGGCTAGCTGACATAAACAATATGTTGCCTCGTCATCAATAACTAAAAATTGAGAAACAATCTGGATTTGGTTTTCTTCAAGATGGCCAGCTAGAGACAAGATCAAAAGGGCCTTTTTCGCTTTCTTCGCGATTCTCTTAACTGCCTCTCTAGCACTTCCAAGCGATAGCGTCCTATTGGATTCATCAAAGCCATCCAATCGGCTAGAGGCCCGTCCGCACCAACTGAAATAAACCAACGAATTGGGCTTTGAATCAAAAAAAAATCGCCCGTCCTTTGTTTCCAGATAGAACAAATCCGTGAGCGGTAAAGATTCGTTCGAACCAAATACGGCTTTTCCCACTGCTGCAATAAACTGCTCTAAATAAGGCATTTTTTCCTCCAAATGAACCACATTTCAACGGCTCGATTTTAGCTGGTAAACCTCAAGTTCAACCACCTCCCTAATCCTCCCTTCGAAGACATAAGGAGAGGAGCCTGTAAGTTCTTCTCTGCCATGCCACATGAAATGAAGCAAACGCTTTTTTAAATACGTCGTCTGCACGCCAAACAGATTTTCTCCTCAAAAACAATGTTTGAACAACAATCAAACATTGAATTGAAAGCTTCTTCATTTTTCAAACTTACGATCATTGCCTACTATGGATTGCTATTAACAGTGCGATGTTAGTCTAAAGATTCAACTTATTTAATAAACCTACATCGCCAAAGCTTTGGAGTCTTATATGAAAGCAATACTAAATCTCAAGCCTAACTCTATTAAAAAAGCCATTCTTATATTGAGGCGAAGTGGGGTCGGTGTTTTTTCTAAGTCGGGTTAAGACGTTTCGATTACCAAACCCTTGCAAACGGTGAACACATTATAGACGTCGGCAGACTTAGGTGCGGAAGAAAAACAACGCTGGCGGTTGAAAGCCGCTGAAAAAGCCCAAAAAGAAATGGCAAGGCCGAACGCAAAGAACGTGGCAACTTTAATTACGTGCTGAATCAGCTGATTTTAGACACCAAAGACGACTTGGCGGACCTTGATGACATTTAGAGCAAGGCAAGCCGCTTGCTGAAGCCAAAAGGGGAAGTCGCCTTTATGGCGCGTCCTTTATTGATTGGTTTGCCACGAAGCGCGGTCGCTTGAATGGCGATGTGATTCTCCAACATTTGCCAAGACCAAGCCGCATATAACGATAACAACAACCCATTGGTGTGGTCGCCGCTATACAACCATGGAACTTTCCTATCGCAATGATCACTCGTAAGCCAGGTCCAGCGCTGGCGCGGTTGTACCCATTGTCATCAAACCCTCTGACGAAAAACGCCTTTGTGCGCGCTAGCGCTAGCGGAGACTTTGGCACATCAGCGGGTATTTCCGGCCGGTGTGTTAAACGTCGGTGGTTGGACCAAGACGCAAAAAGCCATTGGTGGCGTATTAACGGGTCATCCTACGGTGCGTAAATTGTCACCTTCACTTGGGTCAAACCGCCGGTTTGGCAAATTACTGCTATCCCAATGTCGCAAACCGTAAAACGTACCTCGATGGGAATTGGGCGGCAACGGCCTTTTCAAATTGTGTTTTGACGATGCCGACCTAGACGCCGCCGTAGAAGGCGCGATTGCGTCCAATATCCGTAACGCTGGCCAAACCTGCGTGTTGTGCAATCGCCTGCTGATTCAAGAAGGGCGTGTACGATTGCTTCGCTGAAAAAATTAGCGAAAGCGGTAGCGAACATTCAAACTGGCGACGGTTTTTCTGACGGCGTTTTTCCATTGGTCCGCTTATTAAAACTGCGGCCAAGCAAAGTCGAAAAAAAATTGGTGGCGATGGCGATTGCCAAGGGGCAAAAGTACTGCATCGCGGAAGCAAGGTTCAACAGCGGGGGGCGAGCGTTTTCTTTGAGCCAACCATTTTTGACTTGGCGTGAACAGAAACATGGACATTTTCTCTAACGAAATCTTTTGTCCTGTTGCCGCCGCTTTGGGTTTTTTTTTTTTTTTTTATTCAAAACCGAAGAAGAAGCCGTTGCCATGGCGAACAATACCCCATTTGCTTGGCGGTCTTACTTCTATCCCAAAATATTGGCGCGTAATCTGGCGTGTTTCTGAAGCCCTTGGAATACGGATGGTGGGCAATTAACGAAGCATTATTTCCAGCGAAAGTCGCGCGCATTTGGTGGTGTGAAAGAGTCAGGAGTGGCCCCGAGGTTCTCAAATAACGGTTCGACCGAAATACGTTGAAATCAAATACAGATATATG
>Ga0163217_1094197_pt1 | contig 18369 bp, 14 predicted proteins | sample SynspAceP_FD_185933 | JGI IMG/M metagenome (GOLD analysis project Ga0163217, IMG submission 185933) | Saline lake microbial communities from Ace Lake in Antarctica - Synechococcus sp. Ace-P (PacBio error correction) | ecosystem: Environmental > Aquatic > Non-marine Saline and Alkaline > Saline ...
TCCCAGAGAAAGAAGAAAACAGAATTTTCCCCCCCTTGTTTTTTTTTTTTTTAGATTAAATTCAAAAGAAATGTTGGTTTGCCCCCCAAATAGGAAACCGAAAAAAGCTCAAATAATTTAATCCATTAAAAACGTAAGAAAGTTAAAACAATAACCCACCTAGAATAAAAAAAATATTTCCTGTTAAGAATATCTTAGAAAAAGATAGTGGGTTTTTTCCCGGTTTTCCCCCCCCAAACTAGAGTTGGGTTTTTAATAGGTTTTGCCCATTGCCATATAAAAACTAATAAAACAATGTCCTAAACTTTTGAAGAGTAAAAAATTATAGTACTACGGTTCCCATCCGCCTGACTCAAAGAATGGATTGTAATCCAATTCTTTTAAATTTTTGGTCTTCGCCCATAGATTACTGTTTTGCAAAGCAAACCAGCACTTAAAAAAGAATTTGTAATTGGTTTTAGAAAATAGCTTTAAGCAAAGATGGCTCAAATGCCAGAATCCTTAATATTGTTTTTGGGATACAAAAAAAATTACCCAACAAAGCCTATTGGTCAATATATAAAAAGTGCAACCTAGAAAATACAATAGGCTACTAATATTCCATAAATAAAGATGATTGGAACTTTTTCATAATTTGTGTTTAATTGGGTTTTAATGACAACAAAATTCCAGCAAATAGAATTGATTTTGATATGCCTTAAAAATCCAACAATTGTTCTAAGGTCCATATCGCTTATGAAATTGAACTTTTTGAAATTGATGTTTCGATTTGTAATTGATATTGATAAGTGAGTGAGCTTAATTTTTTTCTTTTAAAGGATTGAATATAAATGAGGTTGTTTTTAAACCCCACTCCTCATAATTCATATTTTTGGTTTTACGTTTAAATCAAAGCTTTTCAGTAAGAAGAGTGGGTTTAGCGTTAATTCCTAGACGTTTAGACATTATCCATCTAGGGTTGTCGGTATTAAAAGGTGTTTTTTGAAATCCTCTTTTAAAATGTTGATGAAGCTTCTGCCACATAATTTGCGAATTCTTCAACTTTTATAATTATATATAAAAAAATTTATCTTGACATCAATTTCTGGCTTATTCCTGTTTTTTACTACTTTTTTTTCTTTGTGCTTTGGAAACTCTGATTTATTTGGTCGAATACCTGTAATAAACTCTTTCTATTTCTGCTAAAAACTGGATAGGTGTCACCTGTCCGCAGAAAAGATGGTTCTTTTACGCATTAAGTTCAACAAGTTAGAATTTGGTATATGCCCTCTTGCGATGTAAATAGCCTTCTTTCCAAATTGAATTTCTATATCACTATTGTTCTATAACAGAGCATACAGGTACTTTAATTAATTCGGAGAATATTAGTTACATCAATATGAAGTATTCCTGTTTTTGTAGAAATTAAGGCTGCCTTCCGGACTTGCTCCAGAAGCAAATAAACTTGGCCAAAACGCAGTCCCATAAATCCACTATCTTGTGGCCGGAGGGAAAGGAACTAACGTTCTTATAGCCCACCAAGACTGCCATGTGCCCAATTATCTTCTATTAATCCTATATTGAAACTGTCACGTTCTTCATCTGTAGGCGCCCAGGGTACATCTTTTGAGTATCTACGGCTTAGAAATATTCCAAAACCATATGACTCCCTAAAGTTCTTGAGGATTAATTCAACTGAAAATAATAGACCTACTGATCCACCTTCGGAAATGAACTAAATAAAAAAATGCCTTTCCTTGAATTTTGTAGCATCTAAAACAGCATTTGATATCGTCCATTTCGGTTCTTCCATAGTGGAATATTACAGTCGGACACGATCCTGAAAGTCCAGTACCCCCTCTTTTATCGAAAATAATTAGTCTGGCGGAAATAAAGAAAGCCTAGTTTAAAAAGGGCGGCAAGTCTTGGTTCGGCCCACATTCAATATCAATGTTGAAACCCAACCAGGGAATGTATAGGTGAACTTATGGCTATTCGTGGGGAGTCGCTTCACGCTTATATCGACTGTGAGTGTTGCGAGACGTGCGGATGAGTGCATTCACCATATATGTCGGTGTGGCGAGATACTGTTGTGATAGGTGAAGCGATGTTATCGTCATTAGGTGGTGAGGTAATGCTTGTCGTCTTCAGCAATCCTGCAAGGGCCTAATATTTCGGGGTCTGGGGACATGTCTGGCCTGCACAGCGGTGCGTGGTGAGATTGTTTCTGTCTGTGTATATCTGTGCGCACAGTGATTTAAAATAATGAATTTTCTCCTTTGAATAAGGTAAAGGACTGGAATTAATAGGCCCATGTTAGCGTTGCTTTGCAGTGCGGGACCATACTCTATGCGGACAAAGCCAATAGAACGAACTGCCGCTGTGGTGATTTGCCGGCATATTCAATCCCACCGGAGAAACGCCTTTAAAAAAAACACAAATAAAATGTAGTCGTGTATTTATGAAAACCTGGAAAAGATATGGCGAGCCTAAAGTCAGATCTGCGAACTGCTTGCGTAACCCTTGTGTCACTTGGGCGCGGCAAATTGGGTAGCTAGGTCCCTTAATAGTTGCCGGCTTAAGTTATAAATCCCAACCCATGAAGATCCTGGTCACAGGAATTTGCAAAACCGTAGGTTTTGCTGTCGCCGGCCTGATGTAAACGTTATCTGGCAACGCGCATGCTCTATAGGTTAGGGTAGCAAGAAAAGGACGGTAGGGCGAGATAGTTAATGCTCCTCTAGCTATTTTTTAGGGCAAGTGTAACCGCTAAGGGACAAATCTGATATATAAGATATTAACTAGTGTTAAATCAACTTATAGAAGATCTAAGATAACAGAGATCCCTTTGATACTATGAATCGAGGTGTGAGATTGCGACTACATGGGTGCTTACGAATGTTCGAGGACATCTAGCCGTTTAGTAGGGACTTCGTTATGGACCTGTTGAAGAAATGGTATACGCGTGTGCTGCCTCTAGTAAATCGGGTCCAATTTCTGCCACAAGACGTGTGATTCGCAAAGCTGAGTGTTGATTTAAGCTATGTGTAGCAGGGTCGATCCGTACTAGTTTGGATAGGAGTTCACCGCTTTTGCGGAGAATACGCTGGTTGTTTGTGTGCGGGAGAAAACTTCGGTGTGTTTGAAGGTGTTGGACAATATCGTTGTTTCGCTATTAGACGTGTGGAGTGGCACTTGTGTGGTAGTGAGATGCATGTATAAGTAGGATGTTCGGTCTGTGACGTAAAGTTTGTTGTTAGCGATTCACAGCCAGGAGAGAGACAAGGGGGCACGGGTGTAGACGTGCAAGCTAAACCGCGTTGGGCTGGGTAGATTCACGTTGTGGAGGTCAGTGATTGAGTTTCTTGATACGGGGCATCTTGAGGAGTATGGCTGTCGGGGGCGCACGGGGCGGGGTTGCGATCTGATGTCGCTCGGCATGCGGGTGTTGCGGGCTCTCCGGGTTATGCGCTCTGCGGGCGAGGCGGTGTCGCTTCGGCGCGGCGTGTGCGCATCGCGGTGTCGTGCATGTCTGGTCTGGGGTCGTAGATGGGGGATAGAAATCTGTATGCGGCTGGAGCGCGCAGGGGGGTGTGTGTTCGTGTTCGGCTGTGTGGCGTGTTCGATGCCTTTAGTAGCTGAGAGTACGAATGTTGACGATCTGGCTGATGTGAGTAGTGGACGTGTCGGTGTCTGAGGCTGCTGGTGTGGTTGCGTCTCTGTCGTCTGTCCCGGATTGACAGGCCGGCCGGGCGTGATCGTGCTGCGCGCGTGTGCGTCGTAGCAGTAGGTTCGTTTGCGAGCTTGTACGTCTGACGTGGAGTATGGTTGGTGCATCGCGGCGGCGCAGGCGTTTATTCGTTCTCGGATGCGGTATCTGCACAGGACTGTGTCAGGGTCACACAATCTCTTCAGCAGGATACTGCTTGTTAAGTGTACGTGAATTTTTATGGAATGAAGGGGGTCGGGTTTTACGGCCGACCCGAGTGAGTGGGGAAGCTTAATCGTTTATCTATGGCTCGTGCGTCGATGCAGTGATGTCATGATCGTCTGGCTCAGCATGTAGATCCCGTGCGGGGCTTGCGTGATCGCTGCGATGGGCCGTATATCGTTACAGATGGTTCTGTGTTGGTGCCAGGCGCGTCATGTGTGGCTGTTATAGATTGGTGTCGTGCGGCCGAGCGTCGATCCGTCTCACATAGCTGTGAGAGGCGCCTTGAGCCGAGGGTGCTTGAAATTTCGGTCGATGAGGACGGGCGTGTCTGGGTTTGTATTAATCCACCTACAGTGACTGAGGAGTTTCATGTTTGCGCTCACTAATAGGAGTAGCTACGGCTGTTTACCGCCCCCATCTGACATAGAAGTTCGGAGGTGGATTGATTGTTAGGATTTCTAAAAAATATGTACCGCATTTGGAGATATGAATATGAACAAGAAATGGGACTGTTTTTTTAGTGGGAAGATAAGCTCGAGATGCTAGCTCATCGGAAGAAATGGTAATACGAGGGGTTTATGGTCGGAAGTGCGAGATCAGACGTGCTTCGGTAAATAGACAGAGTGTCAGTTACGTGGCACCTGGTGTGCCGCTGCTATTCTTTTATAGTTGAGAAGAAATATGACACTCCAGGGAGAAGCGGGCTTAAAGTCACCTATGACATCGCAGCAAAAGAATGTTAATGCAGGCCAGAGAAAGAAAAACTATGGATACCTTTCGTAATTTGTTAAAGTAACAAATGAGGATCGAACTTGGATTAGTTCCACTTGAGCTTTTTAAAAAAAAGTTTGGGACGTCTTCGATCCAAGAAAGATTCTTAGTCAACATATTTTATGAAAGACAACAAGATCAGCAAAACGAAGATAATGATATGGTCGGCATGGTCCATAGCAGTTTTATTACCGCTGCAATTCACTTTTGCAAAGTCTTGTCAAAAAAGGGAACAGGCCCAGTAAATTCCGGTTATAGACAGATGGATATTTGGGCGGCTCTCAGTGAGTGTGGCGTTGGGGTAACAAGGTGCTTTGGTCCGAGTCCATCACGATATTCTCGAGTCAATGGTTTATCGACGTGGCTATCGCTTGATGACCTGTACCTACAGCGTGAATGGTATAGGATCAACCATAAAGCTGTACCAGATTATGAGCGGAGAAGGCCCTATTGAAACTAGAAAAACCGGATAAACAGGCAAGTGTGTTTCCCGCGCGACGGGCAAGTCTTGTGAAGTTCAGGAAAAAGTAAATACGCGCGTTGTCGAAGTTCCTTTTTGATTGCCTGGAAATGGACTAAAAATGCCGGTTTCTGTGATCCATGCCGCAGAACGCCTATGTTCGCTATCTATCTATAAGATTCCCACGCGTAGGATACTTAAAGACTATTTTCTTTTCTATAAAGCAGGCCACAGGATAATAGAGTTCTTTCTGATTTGTTTTTTAAGATTAACCAAGTACCCTGAAAAGTGTTGTATCAGAAGCGATAATGGAAGCCAGTTCATGCTAGGAAAAATGTTCGGGAATATCTTTGGACTTGATAGTTGTCCAACAGCGAAATTTACGCATGTGGCACACCTGAGGAAAACGCGCATATAGAAGCTTAATATGGCATCCTGAAGAAAGAAGTCCTTTATAAAAGAGTGGACTATAGAAATTTGGGAAATTGAGGCAGAATCTTAAAAAGATATGTGATTTTCTATAACAATACTAGGCTACATGTCGTTGGGACGCATTCGCCAATGGAAAATGGAACCCAGGAATAAACACTTGATTTTAATGAACAAATTAAACCGCAATAATTAATCTGTGTGAAAATTCGAAATAACACTCCTTGTTTTATAGGGGTCAAACAAATACATACGTTTTATTTTTTAGCTATACAAATCACATATTATATTCTATTAAGGGTGAGGAGATAACTTTTAATTTTGAGTTTCTTAAACTAACAAATGTGGATAAAGAGATTGTAAATAATATTCCATTCAACAAACCCCTTTTTATAGCAGTGAAAAGCCCTATATAAAGACGTCTTCTAATCCCCCGAAAAAGATAGCTAATCAAAACATTATTTTTTTTGTGAAATTTTGGACGTCACATTAAAATAAAAATTTCAGAACACATTATATTCTACCCAAATTTGAAAGGTTTTTTTATAATATTTACAATGTTTACTAGCATTTAATTAAATAATTAATATAAGTGGTTTGCCACAAAACTCCCTAAATAACGAAATACTTCTTAACCCCTCTTAAAAGAGGTAACCAAAAAAGCGGTTCCGGACACTATTTGAACAATATTGGGAACCCATGTTCGTAAAGGCAAATTCCTATCCTTCGTGATAGGGAGGTGCGCAGGATTATTGTGGGGGCAAGGAAATATGGATAAAATATTTGGAAACCAAAAGAGGAAAAATTAGAAGGTTACATATTTTGAGCCCATATTTTTTAGGTCCGTCCAGTTTATGGTTGTTTTAAAATAAATTTAAGGACAACTAGTTTTAAGACATTCTCATCTTAAAATATTGATACTTTTTCCCTGTGTCTAGTTTTCTGACGTTAAACCAATATAATTTAAGAAGCTACCCAAAAAGTTATAGATAAGTCTAGAGGAAGCTCTCCCCTAGATGTCAGGAAATTTTCACATTAAGTCGTATCGAAGATGCGACCAATCGAAGAAGATTGCCTTGAAATTAGGCAATATCACAAAAGGTCTGTTTGAGAATCAAGTTTCCCTTGCTTAAGGGTCCAATAAGTAAGTAATTTGGGGGATCCCTCTACATTTATTTATTTTTACGAAATTTCTTATTTTTAAGTAGTACAATAATATGACTACAATAAGCGTTTTGTGAACATTAGGAGATTGGGCTTTCTATTTACATGTTAAAATAATGTAACATTGGCATTTCAACAAGTGAGGTTTAGTTCATTATGGTTCTATAGAGATAGAGGGAAAAAAACTATAACATGCCAAGAAAAGAATTAGAAAACTGTTGGATAAGTACCTTGAGGGGTCTATTTTCTGAAAAATGAAAAAAAATCTTCGAAAATTTGAGAAAGAGCTTTTTCAGAACAACAGTTTCCACTTAAAAGCCGAGACCGACAAAAAGCAGATTAAAAATGCTTTGTGGCAGAGCGTAAGGCTTAATCCCGTTCCAGATACACGTTTTTAACATTTAAATTGGAGGGCATCCTTCTGCTGCGCAATTCTAGTTGGTTTTTTAATAGTTGGGTATTTTTTATTTCAAAATAACGCAGTCTTTACATCAAAACACACAATCCATCAAAACTCAATTCCTCAAATTCATTACTTTAGAATTGGAAGATGGTAGTACTAAAATTATTAAAGAAATGGTCAGTCACTTTAAGCAGATAAAGAGGGTGCTTATTCTTTGAAACAAAAGGATGAAAATAGTTTTAATTACTATCTGATGGCGGGTTGGATAAACTTGTGTATAATACAACTGGACAGTGCCCTTTGGTAAAAAACTTTTGAACTGCGTTTATCTGAATGGCAAACCAAAGCACGCTTAATTCAGGAATCATCGCTTAAATTTCCTGTTAAATTTTTAAAGGGACAAGATTAGAAATGTAATATATATCTGGGAAGCATTTTTAAGAAGTAGTCAAAGATTCCTCGCGGCCGTTTATTGAATACAGATAAATACTTAATGTACAGGTTTTGGGAACCACAATTAACGTTTCTGCTTATCTCAGAAGAATGAGAACTTCAAGATGTCGTCCTGGTAGAAGAGCGGTTAAGCCTGTCAATCAAAGCCTAGGGAAAAATATGACTCACAGGATGTTGTCTATTAGAGCAGGATTTAAGGGTAGTTTGAACAAGCGGAGGCAATGAATTAGCAATAGGTGAAAGTAATTACAAGTTTATACACATCTTGGATGAACGGGGAATTGTCTTCGTAATATGGCCTCAGTATATATTAATTATAAAATTGGAAAGATGATTATATGTACTTAGTGACAAGAAACGAAGAATTAGCGGCCCAAGAATTTAACGCCAATTTTGGTGATGAAGGCGCTATAGAGAAAAGTTTTGCAGGAACTTAAAATCAATTACGGAATTCCTATAACATTACCGATCAGGAAAATATAATAATCAAATAATTAACCTAACTAGAAAAATACAGCCAAATGAAAAAAGAAAACAATTGGATGAGAAAGCATCATTAGATTTAAAAAAAAAATCGAAAAATGCTCGAACACTTCCCGATTTCGTAAAAGTGAATTAAAATAAATAATTAACCACCTTAAAACAATTCAAAAAGTATGAAAAAACTCTTAATACAACTAGAAGGAGCATGTCCCATGTATTTAAATTTGACCTGAAAATGAAATTGAGTATACTATTTTTATTGGTTACCTTTTTTCGCTAAGGCCAATGATAGCTATTCACAGGTACTAAAATTACATAAAGCATTAAACAATGTTTTTCCGTAGGCAACTTATAGATGAGATTGAAGTACAACTGAATTTTCAAATTGTTTATAAGATTGAAGATGTCCAATTTGGAAACGAATCGTTTCTAATCAAATCGAAATAAACGACAAGATAATAAAATTCTAAACAAATCTTTTGGGAAAAATACCACAACAATTTTAATTTAAAACGACCGGCGAATATATTTTGTTCGCGTCGCGCCGGAAACTACTATTTCGAGCCATTAAAAGTTGACACACTGTTCCAAGCCCTACAAATGTTAATTAAAGGGACTAAATTTCGGATAAAAGAATGGTGCCCCCTTTGGCAGGGCCATATTCTCGAAGGGTACCACAAAATGGGACAACAGGCCTGAATTTTTTGATGCAATTTCTCCCTAGCTGTGGAAGATGAAAATGCATTATTGGTCGTATCTTATATATAGGGTTTAAGACGACCGGAAATTGCAAATTAAACGGACAAGCCATCTCACTATAAGAATTATAGAGGACCTGCTAAAATTGGAAGAAATTGTAGTTGTTGGAATATGGCACCCCAAGACAGGGGACCTTAACGGCTTCTGTAATCCGTTCTGGATGGCGAGAAAATAAAAAATTACCAAGTAGTTGATGTTAGTCATACCCTGTCCGGAAGGGTAGCAGGAGTACTTTGCTATTCAAAATAGTGGTGAACCAGGAAAGGGATGGGAAACTACTTTTCGTAATAAGAGGATTGGAACTACCGAAATGCTGATGCGTTGGTTATAGTTGATGGAGTGGGAAAGAGAATTAAATTCTGTTAATTCCGAGTGATATAGAATCAATGTCCTAATTCTTGGAAAGGATGCTGCCTCTGTAGCACCTTACTGGTATGAAAGGTGCAAATGGTGTGGTAACTATTACCACAAAAAGAGGAAAATCAGGAGAACTAATTTTTTCTTACATCCAACTTTTTCTTACTCAAAACCAAATTTGGACTTCCTGAATTATTAAACTCATATGATTGGCTAAAATTGAGAAAACGTTCTTTAATTAATAGTGGACAGTCCTATACGATATACCGGAAGAGGAAACTAGAGAGTTTAAAAACGGGGTCAGATCCACTCCATTAACCGCAAATCAGAGTGCAATAGATCAAACTAGTGCAATTCATTCCCATTAACAAAACACGATTTAAGTATAACTGGAGGAACAGAGAACATAAAAATTTTTATGGATCTTTAGGTATTTAGATCAGGTTCAATTTGGGGGAAATGGAGTTACTATTTTTCAAGATATAATATAAGCCAAGCGTTGAATTTTACTGGTTTCTGAAAATACCACATATCTTTAGTGTTTATGGAAAGTTATAGGAATCTCCCAATATCCTGGTACTGAAAGCCACTGCGGGGAATAAACGATTATTGTTTCCGCCAAAATCCAACCCTTCATGTCGTTTTTTCCGAATGGAAAAATCCTGCAAGGGTATTTGGAAGAAGTAAAATTTATCAATCCGTTAATCCCGAAAGTGTACAGTAATTCAATGTAAATATGAATTCTTTTTTTAACAGTCATGATAAAAAAAAATTCCTTTTATCCCTGGATTTGGCTAATTGAGGGGCATGTTACAGTCATCGAATAGATATAATGTCAAAGCACATGGAAGTTACCCTATACGTATTACGCGCAAATTAAATGCTCAGGATGGTTAATGATGAAATATGGGTAATGGTTGCTAGTCCAACGCTATCGAATCATTTGTCGAAGAAGGGATATATAGGTCAAACTGATGGGCTACTTATAACACAAGTTGGGGCAAACATAGATTAGGTACACTTATGGTTTTTTGAAGCCGAAAAATAAGTTACGGATGAGTTTGGTGCAAGTAGAAAAAATTAATGAATTTATTTATTGATGAATTGAATTGGGCAGCTCTGATCCTTGCTATAAGACAATAGCGAACTTCTGGAAAGTAAAACAAGTAGGTTATGCCTATCGCCTCCCTTATAAACTTGATAAGCAATATATGCTCGAAGACTGCAGGCCAAGGTAATGATGGGCATTATTACTTTGCCCAGGAAAAAGTTTGGCCTTTTCCTAGTGCTTCTAGCGGCATGGCGTATAGTGAAGAAGCTTTTTTTTTCATTCTAATATTATCGATAATTTAAAACTACGTGCCTCATGGAAAAATCAGGTGCTCTAGCTGGGGGGCCATTTCAGTGGGTTTGGCCCGCGTTCAAATCTTACCGGAAGCCTATCTTTTTGGCGACACTCCCTAGGTCAGCTGTTACAGAAGGAATTAGTCCAAAATCCATTGATAACAATGGGGAAAAAAGCGTAAAAAATGAAACATCGGTGTAGAGTTGGGTAATGTTTGTGCATGGTTTGGTAGACTTAGAAATTGGATGTTTTTTTATGAAAAAAAAGAGACGAATATCTAATTTACAGAATGTTATACTTCCAGTTGATATGGAAATAGCTTGCCCAAAGAAAACAAAGGTAACAATGGAGAATATAAGGAAATGACCTACTTTTAAGTTCATCAAAGGCAATTTACATAAATGATTTTAGCATGAGTGCTTAGCAAATTTAAATTTCAACGTATGCAAAAAATAAGATACTAGAAATCTCTGCAATGACGTAACCAAAAAGGCAATCTAACAGATCAAGAACAGGAAGACCCTTAGGAACCCATTTGGATTAAAATCACTTGGATATTATCAAAGTCAAGCCAGAAATAAGACACATTCACCTTAATGCTACTGCTAATAAATTTACAACCTGGAGAATGTTTATATTGGGATGTAAAACGACGACCAATGAAATAATGGAGATGATGAAATCGTATATGGAAACCCTAGATTGCCAAATACCGGTTTTTTTGGATTAGATCTAAATTTCAACACAAAAGATTTAGTCTCAACACCTATGGCAGGGATGCTTGCTGGGGCTCATGTTAATTTATTAGTGAAGGGCGGCAATACGCATTTATCAAAACAATGGATCGGCCCCTACAAAAGCTCAATTTGGACTATTGGACACCTGATAAATCCTAAACGCTAGCATTCCAAGGATTAATTCCTGTACCTGATAATAAACCAAAACAATTGGAGAACTTCTACCATTGGCTTAAAAATCAGATTACTTAAGATTAAGACGAGATACATTAAGTTATGATTTGATACTAAATTAAATTTAATAAAAAAAGGTGAGTCAATGCCTTAAAAGTATATTACACAGGGCAAAATTTGCTGACTTAAGTGGCTTCCTGCGGGAATGGATCCAGAAAAACCAATTTTCAGCTGACTACTATTGTTACATCCATTAATACACTAGTATTGGTAATATTCCTTTAATAACTAACCTAATAAATTGAATTATGAAATATATAAAAAAATAAACTACGGAATTAGCTATTTTGGTATTCAGTTTATTGTTTTCAACGGGTGTGATGAAGAATTCCTTGAAGTAAGGCAAAAGGTGTTTTTGAAAACACCTCTGTTTTAACCCTTATAGTAAATGCTAATTTAATTCTTAAACTAATCTTTATACAAAATAGATGTTGAACAACTCGTAGAGGCTGTTTTTTTTATCTTCCAGCTATATCAGATGAATCTTATGGAAACTTTTGAAACACCAACCTCCAGAAACTTGGTTTAGAACAAAAATCTTTTTGGAGCTGTTGATAACAGTTTCTTGATATATGGTCGGATAGCTATACGGCAATTAGGCAGTGCAACTTCTAAATAGAAAAATGGCAGATGCTCCGCCGATTTCTGATGAAGAAAAGAATCTTTCCTCATCGGGCAAAGCCTAAATTTCTTAGAGGACATTTTTATTGAAATGTCACAATGGTGGGGGGGGCGGTTCCTTTAAATGATAAGGTTTCTTAACAGAGATTCAGGCGAAAGATTTAGAATACGCCAGAAGTACTATGTTCAAACTATTGAAAATTCGTTAGAAAGGATATTGACTGAGGCAGCAGCACTATTGCCAAATACCTTTGGACTACACGAAAGAGGTAAGAGCTACAAAAGGAGCCGCTCTTGCAAGCTTAGAAGTGAAGCCGGAGTTGTATTCCAGTAAATTGGGGCGAATGTGTTGCCTAACCACTCAAATTAATGGACATGGATATTTATAGCATTGCTCCGGAATATGCTCCACATTCCTTCCTGAAGGAGAAGACAACGCGAGGTTAAAATATTTGATATATCGCGTTTGATGGTGCAAACAAAGCGCATGCTTTCGAATTTTTTAGTAGTCCAAGATATGAACAATAGGCTAAAAAGCGCCTATAGGTGGGGATATGCCCTTCCTACACAAAACTTGATAGATTGCCTTGAATTTAATTAGATGGGCTCCTCCGGTAAATGACCCCAATTTCGTGCCAACGACCCATATGTTTGATAGAGATAAACGTTTCTATGCCAGTATTATTTATAACCGTTCAGAAAGTGAGGGAGGTCCTATTATTACAGAGTAGACCAAGGTAATTCCTTTCCGCGCTTCTAATTATTTTGATGGGCAAAAATGGTAACTCTTGAACATCAGGGAAGCTTTAACAGGATATTATTATGAAGAAAACACTTGATGAATCAACTTGCTTCCCAGTGAAAACAGTACGGGTAAATCCTATCAATGGCACTAATATTATATTAACTAGGTATGCTGAAAATTCTGTTAAATTTTGCTGAAGCAAAAATGAAAGCTCTCAAGGGCCTAGTGAACGATATAATATGATGGCCAATAATTGAACTAAGAAGCAAGAGTGGAGTTCTCTTTTAAGTGGATTAGATCAGGTTACTTTGAGAGAGAAATTAGAAATGAAGCGCAAGAGTCCGAATTGGCTTTTGAAGGGAAGAGATATTGGATCTCCTAAGGTTGGAAAACAGCAGTTTAGTACTTTTCCACCACCGTTAGGAGCAATGAAAATAGAAGAATAATAACAACGTTTTCACATATATCTCGTCAACACTGCTTATAGAGGTAACGAACGTTTGGAAATAAAAGCAATTATCTATTCCAATACCCCAAGTAGTTTATTGATAGAAATTCAAATCACGCAAAATCCAGGATGGTAAACAGTACTTTAGTTTGGTTAGTGTTTAAAGTTTATTTAATTTATGGAATAACCCCTGAGAGCCAGTTTTTGGCTTACTTAGGGGTTAAATCCTGCTTAATGTTCTTAATCGAAATTTGGACAATAATTCGATAAAAAATAAACATTAAAGAAATTTTCTTCCTTTCTAAAGGATTTAAGGCATCTAATTGCTTAGTATTTTTTTTAAGATTCATACAATAAAATATATGTTTTTTTGGGCATTTAATTTAAAATCAAAATTATCAATTACAGTCGTGGATATTTGTTTTTAAGAAAACTTTTATTCTTCGTATTGATGGATTGTTATTTTCTTGTGGTATGGATAAAGTGCCTGATATTTATTGGCTGGAGATATTAATAAAGAATTGTTTACAATATTGGGGAACCAGTTAAGTGGTAACGAACATAACTTTGAGAACCAATTGAAGGAAAGTCTTCACATGAACGGCTTATTTTAATGAATATTTTATAATGGAGGGAGGAGTTGCAAGTTGGTGATCTGAAATGGAGATGGTTACCCGACATTTTATTTCAGCTCTAATTAAAATCCCAATAAAATATATTTAAAAGCGAAGGGAATTCTAACTTTTGAGATGTTACAGATATTTCTGGGTTAAAAGGGAATTACGGGTTTCTTTTACAGGTGTACAATGTTGGATCTAAATGGAGATGGAAGGCTTGATATTTTACGCTTGTAAATCAGGACTATTTAATGACCCAAATAAAAGGCGAAATGAACTTATAATATAAATAAAGGAAATAAACTCCCAAGGGGTCAACCAAATTTTTTGAGAAAGAGCAAAAGAATATGGACTAAGATCCCTACCTCACTATTCAAGCCTCAAAGCCTCTCTTTTTTGATTACGATAAAGACGGGGATTTGGACCATGGTTTCTTATCACTGGGATTGAACTAATGATCCCGATGTTGTAATAGGTGAAAGTATTTGAAGCGTGGAACTGATATCGGTGGTGAGCGCTTATTTAGAATGATAAGGGAACGTTTGGGGAACGTACAAACAAATGTTGGATTAAGAATAATATGAATCCGGTTTTTGGTTAGCCTTGGCAATAAGGAGACCTTAAATAATGATGGTTGGCCTGTATTTTTGGTTGGAAATGATTATCAGAAAAGGGGAACCATATGGTAAATCTTAATCAAAAGACGGGACTTTTCTAGAAGTCATTAATGAAAGTACTGGTCATATCTCCCACTTTTCCCAATGGGAAAATGAATATTTCCAGAATTTTAAAATAACGATGGCGTTGGCTTGATTTTGTTTCACTTGATATGATGTCAGAGTCCCAAAACTATGATATTAAAACTAGTATGAGTGGGAATGAATCCTGATAGATTTTAGAGCATGTAGTTGGGATTACTCATCAATATAAGTATAATACGTTGCAATTAAATAATGGCAATAGCTCACAAATAAGGGAATGCCTTTATTCTCGGATATTGCATCAGTTATCTGGAAGTTTTCAGTACAGATTGGAGTTGGCACAACTATTATATTGAATATGGAATAATGGACGGATTTAAGGATTTGTTGTTTCAATGGTATTAAACGCGGATTTTAAAAATAGATGATTTTACCTATAGAAAGGACAAAGAAAAGATATTTCAATTAAAAAAAGAAAGGGAAGAAAATTTGACCAAAAAAGCCTATGTAAGAAGATAAGTAATGGATCCATAATGCCTAAACGAGAAAGGAACTAATTATTTTTTAATAAAAACACGGGATTTAACCGTTTAGTAATAAAGTCCTTGAATGGGTAGAAAATTATGCTACAAATTCTAAGGCGCTGCATACGCTGATTTTGACAATGACGGTGATAATGGGATATTGTAGTGAATAATGTAGCAGTAGATCTTTTATATATAGAAACAATACTTCCTGAAGGCTTGGTACGGAAATTATTTAAAAGTTAAATTAAAGTGGACCTGAAACAGAATAAGATAGGTATATGGGACTAGGCTTAATAGTAGAGCAAGGTGAGAAAAAGCAGATATTAGAAGCAGTAAATTAACTAGGGGGTTTCAATCTTCAGTGCGAAGTTTTTTGCATTTTTTGGATTGGGTCAACATAAAAACTGTAAAAGGTTGTTCAACAGTATTATGCCCAGATGGGAAAATACAATTGGCTACAAAACAAATCAAATGTAAATGCAAACTATTAATATAAACTATAGCGATGCAAAAATCGAAAAATTCAAAATGATAAGACCATCAAGAAACTATTAGGGACATAACGGAATCATCTTAACAATAAAAAGTTATCAACCATAGAAAATGAATTTATGATTTTAGAAATATGAAAGTTGTTTGCCTCACAAAATGTCAAATTTGGCCCTGCGCTAGCAAATTGAGATTGTAAGATGGTGATGGCTTAGATGATTTTTATGTGGAGGAGCTAAAGGATATCCTGGAGCATTATTTATAACAGAAAAGTAATGCTACTTTTTTGAATCAAAGAATAATGTTTTGGGAATCAGATAAAAACTAGTGAGGAATAATTGGAGCCAATATTTTTTTGACGCTAACACTGACGGAATATTTGATTTAATATGTAGTGTGGGGTAGTAAATTCCGAAGTGACCCAAGTGAATTACAGACAGATTATACTTAAAATGACGGTAAGGGCAATTTTTTTTAAGAACAGAAAATTCATTGCCTCAAATGGCATCTAGTGGTCTGTTGTAAGAACCCAATGACTTTTGCAGTGATGGGATTTGAATTTATTTGGTAGCGGGTAGTTGACCCCTGGAAATACCCTTTTCCTGCAACTAAGTACTGCTATTACGAAATGATTAGTAAAGACAAGGTGATTTTACGCGATGTTAACCAATAAGATAGCTCCCGAGTTTTTAAATAATTAGGACTATTACAGATGCGGTATGGACAGATGTGACAAGGAGAATGAATCTAAAGATTTAGTGGATAGTTGGAGAATGGACACCAGTAAATGATATTTAAAAATAATAAAATAAACAGTTTTTACAAATATAACAAGTCTTCCTCTCTTGTCAGAAAATACTGGGTGGTGGTATAGTATGAAACCTCTGCTGAACATGGACAATGACGGAGATATTGGATTTAATTGCAGGAATTTAGGACTAAACTATAAGTACAAAGCTACGCAGGAAAATCCTTTTGAAATATTTGTTCAAGATTTGATAAAACAAAACAACTTGATAATTTGTGTTTGATTATTCTGGAATAAAGGAAAATAAATATCCACTTGAGGAAGAGAATGTAGCTCAATCAATGCCTTTAAAAAAAAGAAAAGTTCCCGTCTATAGCGATTTGGATCTGCTACCATTATCAGATGTTTTTTTAAAAGAAGGATTTGGAACGGCGTTGGGGGGCCCCCCCATTATAAGCTCCAATTTTGCAAGTTCCTTATATTGAATAACTTAGGGGATGGGGACATTTAAGGTTAAGTCATTACCAAAATTATGCACAATTTTCCCTTCGGTAAATAGAACTCTTATAGATGATTATAATGGATGATGGTAATTAAGATATTGTATTAATCGGGAAATATGTATGGTTCCGAAATTGAACTCCTAGAGAACGAATGCTAGTTTAGGCATGCTTATTGCTGCGGTAATGGGCAAAGGTGATTTTTGAAGCCTGTACCTTCTTATGAAAGTGGAATATATATTAAAGGAGACTCAAAAGACGCACATTTTATTTATGTCGGCGAAGAGAGAAAAAAAAGCAATTATTGTTGTTAAAAAAAATGAATAAGATTCAAATAATTAACAATTGAGGATGATAAAAGTTAAAACTAAAGGCAACAAATTGGAGATTGGTGAAATTATATAGCGAGGCAGATTATATAAATCCTTTTGCTGTCGCAAATATTTTTCCATGTATTTAATAACACTAAAAAAAATGAGAGTATTGGTGCTCAAATTCTGATTCATTTGGGTTTTCCAAATGATTGAAAAAATGCAATGTGGGATTAATTCTGAAATGTAGATGTATTGAGGGAAGGTGTAAAAGATCAGATAACGTTGGTCAGGGGGTATGGAATCTAAAAATGTTAACTCAGTTCCTAAATAGATTTGAAACAAATTTACAAGAGAGCTAAAGGGATGGTAACCCAAATGAGATTGCTGGACAACGCTGGATGGATTTTTCGGAACGATATATCCAAATTTCAGCCGTATGGTTATAATCAACATAATGTAAACCGATAGGAAAGTAAATTTGAAGATAATTAATCAATAAATTTCAATAAATGTGAAAAAAAAATATTAATAACAGTACTGTCGCTTGCCGTAATGTTGTGTAATTTGTGCGGTATTGATGGAACATCTAAAACCCAGAAATCGAACGGGTAGATTTCAGTAACCATATAAAGCTATCCTGAACAAACATTGCATTGTCTGCCAAGGGGGTGTAAAAGAAAAAGTGGAGGCTTTAGCCTATTATTGAAAATGAAGGCTTTGCGGCGACAGAATCCGGGTAAACCTGCAATAATATCCCCGTAATGCCGCCGCAAAGCCCATTTATACAACGGTTTAAAGGAAGATGACCCGGAATTGAAAGAATGCCCTAGCCAAAAAAGCGAACTTTCCAAAAAGACGAAAATAGAACTATGACTCAAATGGGTAGACCAGTGCTAAATGGGGCCAGCATTGGGCCTATACCTTTACCAAAGAAAAAGTAGAAATTCCGGAAGCAACGCAATCTGCAGGTATTTCTTCCAATGAATCGGAAGGGTTGTTATTCAGAGAATGATATCGACCACTTTATTTTGAGGACCTTGGAATAATAACGACTTGGAGCCAAGTCTTCCGCAGAAGTCCCAATATTTATAGCAAGAGGCTTGCGATGGATATTACCTACCGGACTCCCACCAAACGAATTCTTATTTTAA
>Ga0163217_1065398_pt1 | contig 18365 bp, 6 predicted proteins | sample SynspAceP_FD_185933 | JGI IMG/M metagenome (GOLD analysis project Ga0163217, IMG submission 185933) | Saline lake microbial communities from Ace Lake in Antarctica - Synechococcus sp. Ace-P (PacBio error correction) | ecosystem: Environmental > Aquatic > Non-marine Saline and Alkaline > Saline ...
TAGCCATCGGGTATATTTTCACCGTCGTCAAATGTTACGACGGAGAAAACGCGCTCACTTCCCCTTTATATGTCGCGATCTTAAAAAAGAGAACGCTTTTGCAACAAAAATATTAGACAATATGCAGAACGAGTCATGAATTTCTCATCGTTCTAACTGTATATTAAGAGGTATAAGCTCGTCACTACTTTATATCAACCCAAGGCGTCCCAACCATTCCATTCATACCATCCATGTCCGTTTCTGTCCTCCAGTGCTTATGAATACCTGAACGACGGTGGAGATACAATGGAGTACATGACTAATTTTAACATGAAGAGCCACCTGCTTTCCTCACCTTTCATGAAGTTAAGTAATGTCAGCTAGCATTGTGAGAATAAGCAGATATACATGTCAGGGCGTTTTCTAAAGAAACGCACATTTCCCATGTTTTCGAGAGAGAGAGAGGAATTTCTTACGAGTAAGTGCTAATTATGACAAAAACGCAACCTTCTCGTGCAAGCAAACAACACAACTAAGCACTTAGAGGAGTGCATGTGTTTAGTTTAGAAGACTCACTGCGTTATATATCTCTCTCTATATCGGCAAGGAGCCATGTACAGACAAATTTTCCCATAGTAAACGGCGAAGTCTGCTTGAGAATACTTTAAAATATCTCGCTTTATATCCTTCCTTGGTCTAAAGTATCGTAAATAGTATTAACTTGAAGTCCCGCAGTCGACCACAAAATATAAAGACGTAATGTCCAAGAGAAGCCTCCAGCAAACTAACTTAATATTCGATGTTCTCACGCCTATTCCAACAACATCTCGATGACCGATGGCTATTTTCTTTAATTTCAAACGTGTTACCAAGAACCTTTTCCAACACGAACACCTCAAGTCCATACTTCAACCTGATAATCTCAATAGACAAAAAAATCGTACGCTGCCAATCGCTTAAACTATAATCATAAAAGACCACCCAGGGTTCATATGCGACGACTGGAAACTCGCTATAAAAAAGACTTCGCATAACATCACTGTAGGCGTCAATCCCTCTATTAACCAAGAATCGCGTCACGCGTATGCCTTTGTTTCTTCGTCATGAAGGCGTTACAACCCCCCCACTGATAGTCCGCCAAGTAAGTCTTTCAACCGTACAATGCCAACAATTTCGCTATTCATTGACGATAACAGCAAACCTTGTGGCGCCATCCTGAACGCATTAAATCGTCTCCGAAAAGCGTTATGGTTTCGAAGAGAAGAGACGAGCTTTATCCACTTGGCTGCTCTGGTTTGATTGCGCTGGTCCCCTTTAAGCACCAATCGCAATATTCTTTTGACTCAATAAATGCCCCAATTTTAATCTAGAACTACTATTGCAAACTAAGGAAATCATTATGGGAGATCAATGATTTTCGGCTAATGACTTGCGCGCGGCGTCAATATCGAGTAGGAGAGACGCGAGTCATCGCAGCGGAAATATTGCGCGTTTCTAGTTCAATACACATTACAATAAGCTGATAAGCCCTGACTCTGCGAAAACTGCCATCTCCGCGACCGGCTTCATCATGGTATCAATATCTTCCTGTAGTAAAATTTCTCCGCTCAAGTGGCACATTAAACAAGCGCAGAAGCGTATTGGTTATACATAAACAAAATATAAACCATCGGGCGACAAAAAGGTTACCCAAAGCCATTGGCGTAACATACGAAATAGCCACCGCCTTCGGCATAAATCGCCAAACGCTTTGCAGCAAATCCAAATAAAATAACAGCGACGTCCAACGTCAGAAAAGAAAAGGTAGAAACTACTTGATCCCCAATAACGGCCGGAATACATTAAGGGTCACAACCTGAAGTAATGTAAGGGTCAGTGCTTGCCCCCCGATAATACCTGCCTCAAAGATAGCAATTGCATTAAGGCAATTTTGAAATTCATGGCAAAAAAGCACCGGGGCTTTTGCTGTAACGAAAGTCCACGCAACCGCTTTTTAACGTGCCCTCATCGGCGAGCACTCGTAGCTTTATTTTCTCGGGCGGCGGTGCCATGCCCGAGTTCAGACATAGCAAACAATTGCACCGGCAATAATCAGTAAGGGCCAATACTCAACACATCCTTCATTTTTTTCTCTCACTCATCACCGATAGGATAAAACTAAAACGCAGTTAATAGAGCCTGAAATGATATGTTCCTCACCATTTTTTTGTTAAAACTCGCAAAAAAAAGAAGAAAAAATAATAAAGGTAGCCGCATTATAGAAGGAAGTTTGGGACGATACATATGCTATTTCTCTACTTTTCGTAAGAGGAATGATGATTATTAAATTATTCTATGAAGACTAAAATAACACCAAATTCAGCGCTTACAACACAGCATTAAACGAACCGACAAGTTTCAAATTTACCAATAAGTTCCCCACTATCATTTCACTACTAACCACGCCCGAGATGTTGTGTTCGCTGCGGGTTTCGTTTATTGTTACTGGACTGGGCTTACCACCAACCCTTTTTTGACGTTCCTTGTGTTTCTTAATTATTCTACTTTTTTGACTCCATAAGCTTGAAGACGAAATTATTACTTGAGCAAATCATACTAACGTTACTAAACGTATTATACTTAATTACGACTTCATGCAGGAATCTGGCGTCGTTAGCTTTTTCTGTGCGTTTTATTTCAAATGATGTGTCCATTTTATTTAGAATATGCCCAACAAATCGCAGCTATCATTGGCGCTGAGCCTTATCTGCCTGATGTATCTCGTGTATTGTGGTCAGTTCGGAAAGATCACCATTTCAGTGAAGGGGGGCACTTAGTGAGCATCCCTACAGGTAATTTCAGTACGAACCTTTAAACAGCGAAAGCAATAGAAAAGTAGGCCTTATTATAATAGGATAGAATAGAGAGAGTAAATGACGAGAATATAGGCGGTGCTTAATTGCTCAAGTTGAACTTAAAGTCCCGCTTTCAAAGTCGAGGTACGCGAATAACCGGGAGAGAGGCGAGCTAAGTTGTTCGGATGACTAGATACTTTTTGTGTTACAAGGGACACTGGCATCCGTATAGAATATAATCGTGCCTATTTTTCGAGCGGATACGCGGGTTGATGTACACGTCAGTATTAGTTCCAATCCATTGTTTAATTGGCCAGTCGGCGATCATGTTGATCACTACTGACAGAAGGAATTTCGATTCTAATAATTTGCTTGATTAGTGCTTAGCCCTCACCGAGAAACAAATCGGTCAAAGAAATAAGGGAATAGAAACGCACCCGCTCAGGATAAAACGCATCACCCTCTCCCTGTAACCGAGTTCAAACAACGTTAGATCAATCGCTCGACCGAGGCCGACATAAGCAATGAAAGTAACTCGTCCCTATATGCTGATACCCTACGACGTTTTATCTAAATTTTGTCTTTGCCATGAAAGACATGCGCGCTTGCAACGGTTGGATTGTAATTAGTCAACTAAACCTGATCTTGATGTATAGGTAGCCAGTACTAGACTAGGAAAATATTGCGTGCACTACGAAATGGATTATCATGTTCCCTTTATAGTGCGCAATCTGCATTAGATTCTGTTCAATCCATCAGAAGAAGCCGACATAGCAACGTCGCCAATATTGGTTTCAAACATACTTTGTGCAAATCAAATTTACATCTAAAACGTACTTAAAGGTCCTATCATTAAATTCCCTTCTTTCAACTCTTTCGCCCACACTGCCTGACGCTTATACATACACAGAGCCAACATAAAACTGACTCAATGCCTCTAGTTTTTGAGTTAATTGGCCAGCTCAGAACGTAGTACTCCGCTTGTACCTCGTTCTATCACTTTAGACATTAAACGCCCTTTATAGCCAGAATCCGTTATAGTCATTAATGGCCATTCGCATGTGATAGAAAAACTAAGCACTCTGCAGTATGGCAAGTATCTTCTTCAAAACCACCCGTGCAAATCTTCTTCGCCTCAGGTGAACTAACAACATCTCAATGAATGGCATTTTCAATACTCCAACTATAAAAAACATCCTTGTTCAAAAACAGACAATTAAAATGATACTATAGTAAATTACTTTAAAGAGCAAGGCCAGCCAATCATAAGTCTAACAACTCTTCATTTCCATATGTAGCAAGGTCCTACAGCGAGCCAAGATTAAACTAGACCAAGCCAGCAAAAAGAGCGGAGGCATCAACCCAAAAACGCTAAGTGCCAAAATTGCACCTAAAAATTTCGGGCATTTACGGTTTTCTCTATTCAAGATGCTTAACTGAACTAAAAGCAGTGAATTAGAAGCTCAATGTCCAATCCAAGTGTGATCGATGTCTCATTGCGATAAATACCATTGGCAGACTGATTTGACATAAACAAGCCTTAATAAAAACCGCCGTCTTAACAGTGGCGCTTCTATTAGCCACACTGCATATTATAGTCAGTACTCAACGCTTTGGCTCATCAATTCTCGACTTCATTGGCTGTGTTAAAACAACAACTGCGCTCCAACTTCCTGTTCCCGTCGTGCAGTAGACAAATTTAAGGTTGCCAATAGTCGTCTATCACTAACTGTCCGTACCTAAGTCGTTTTCCTCTTTGCCGTGCAAACACCTTTGAATATCGCTATATTTTTGGAAAACGCCAACATAACCTCTTCGAATCGCGACGTGATCCTTACAATGCCCAACTACCGAAGGCTGTACCAAATTACCAAGTAACGCGCTTGCCAACTAAGCGCTAAAAGTCTCATGCTAGCTCGGGGCACTTTCATAATATTTCTGGATTAAAACCTATTTGTTGGTCGCTTCCAATCGAAACACTCTTTTAAAGGTCTACAGACGCCAAGTTTTCCACGATATAACACATGGTCAAACAACAACCAAATGATTAATAAAAACCAACAATTTAAGAATAATGCAATAGTCCTTGCTTAAAAACAGAGAAATACCACGCGCTTATGGCTACCAAATGGACGTTAAATTCTCCCGACACTCATCCGATCCCATTCAAACTCTCGCAAATCCCAAGGCCGATTTTCGTAAAATCGTACAAAGTAGTAATCTCTATCTACTGCGGAGCACCAACCATCGTCAAGTCTCAACATACGTTTCTCCGCCCCATTCTCAACGGAAATATGCTTACGGGCACGCCAGTAATCCGCTGAATGATCAATGGACTTCCATACGACAACACAAGCTTGGCAAGTTTAAGAGCAAGTTTTATGATTCAGATTCAGGCGATTTTTTTAAAGAAATATTCATAAATAAATTACGAAACATCAAAAAAGAAAATTATTGTAACAACGCAAGTCAGTAACAGAAAAAAGCAAATACACCTGATCCTATTTGGAAAGAATATGAACCCGACTCTATGATCCAAACTAACAAATAATAAATTTCGTCTAGATCATCAGACTTTCAGTGGGTGATATGAGCGAATTATGGATGCTGGAAAGCCACTCCTTCAAAAATGCACTTAGAAAGAGGACGTGCAAAAAAAATACCCTTGATTACCCTCATAAACCCATTCTTATCAAGAAAAAAACTGCGACTCTGTTTCTACACCTTCTCGATCGAGACCGCCCCTATTTCTACTAATCCCAACACCGTTTCACTAAGATCTTTTTGATATATTTGTGGCAACCCCATCACAAAAGAACGGTCTAGCTTCCAATTGTGATACGGGAATTTTAGTAATCGTTTTAAGTTTGAATACCCCGACTCCAAAATCATCCAATGAGATTATGAAGTGCCCATTAAATACAGATTCATGAATGACATCTCAGATTGATAGCAGAAACAACCTCCTTTGTTTTTCCCGTCACCTCAATACCAAATCAGAATGCAACAGATTATTTCTCTTTAAGGGGTCGTTTGAATCGTATGTTTTTTAAAATAATCAGAAAATTCGAAGGGCCGAGACCCGAAAATTAACCGCGATAAGAGAACCTCTATATTGCGCTAAACGGTCCATCCGCGAGATGCTGGCATGCTTGAACGCAAGAACCCATAAATCCAATGTTGCTATAAGGCCAAAACCTTCCCTTAGGCATAAAAGTCGTCTGGTGAACACAACCAAACGCCTTTACTCGTCCACCTGATAACACCGTCTTACACCCATAAAGACGACAGTCTATGCTGTTCATTTTATTTGGGGCTGTAAGTGTAACTCTCACATGCCTTGCTGCAAATCCTCACTCAACGCCTCGCCATCAAACTGGTCTTACTGAAACGACGCTTCGAAACCATCAGCGCTAATCTGAGCTCACTTTTTTGAATAGTAAGACTTAAAAGTGATTGGATCCAGAAAAGAAACGCTTCAAACGCAGACATTTACACGATAAATTCTCGATCGATCGAACGTAATAAAAAGCGGAATTGTTTGTCCCCCTACAATGCTTCTCAAACCACCTCAAATAAAAAAGCTCGCTTCTCGGCCTCTAACCAAAAGCGTCAAAAGAATGTAACCTCCCCTTTTTTGTGGTTTAATTAAAAAATTTTTTCCCCCCTTTTTTCTCCCCGCCCCCGTTTTTTTTTTTTTTTGAATAGCGTTTTTGACAGTTCATTACAGAAAACAAGTTAAATCCTTCGCATCTAACACAATTAAACTGTCATTCGTTTGTGTAACTGCCCCCAATCACCCCCTAAAATCAAACTGTCTGATCACAAGTCCAATCCTTTAGCTGCATGTTCTCGATTTAACGCTACACATCACCCACATTTGTCTTAATAGACAAAAAGATTCATCAAATATTTGCCCATTAGGCTAATTTCTGGTCAGTAAATTGCTGACAGGTTGCCATATAGGCAAAATTAAACGATAATCTTCCGATGAATATTGCCGACGTTATTAAAATTTTGCGCCTTCAACGTAAGATGACAAAACAAATCGCACTGGACAGCACATGGCCACCAGTAACGTTTCACGTATTGAAAAAGGATAAGACAACCCTCTAGAAGGTGCTTCAACGATTGGCTAAAGCACCTCAATACAAACCATCCATTTTTGTATGCTGCTAGCGAGCGACAATTCACAGACATATCAGATTTTCTGAAAAAGAAGTCGATGAAGAAAAAAATAGAGAGAAGAAGAAGAAAGAAGAGATGAGCAGTACATAACCACTACTGCTCAGCCACAAATCATCAGAGTATTCCTAAATGCTATTCATGAACTAACGCTCATAATCAAAACATTGAAATGGCTAGAACAGCTTAAACACCTGCATAGATGCAAAATAGAGTCGGTCAATAACGATTATTTTCAGTGTTAGACATTAAGCCGCCGTAATAAAATCGAAAAATGTGACTCACTGTCCCCACCACAACAAATAAATGCCCATCCCAAGCCCATAGCGCAGACCGTGAATCAATCCAAAAAAAACACACACCAATGTAATAAAGTACGCCACCTAAGCACCAGTAGGAGTAATCCCATTGGTTTTTCCATAAGGCAACAAGCGGCTTAATCGCAATCAATATAAGCCAGCCCAAAATAACATAGAGCGTAGTGGATACAGCAGGATGAAAGAGGCTTCCCAAATGCCTTTAAGACCCACTCCAACCATTTGCTAATGTCCAAAACGGCTGCAAGCCAAAGACCAGTCCCAAACACCTTCCAACAGCACCAACATAAAGGGTGTATAGTTGCCCGCAATCAATAAATATACAGGCAGTTGAATCGATCAGCCTGAAAAGACTATTTCGCCTGCTTGGGCATCGCATGATAAACCGTCGATGCAAAATAACAGCACAATCATGGTTGGCTGAAAAAATACTTACCTCCGACAATAAAACTCATATCGGCGTAATCAATGCACTCACAATAAGAAAACGGAGTACAACATATCGCAGCGACACGCCCAAACCATGATGTGATTCTGTCGCCACTCCTCCCCTAAAAGAATTGACCCACGGTTAGAAGCGCTGAAAAATACTTAATCCCATACACAGTTTTCTCCGAGTTGAATACTAGAAGCCATGGACAGGCGCCGCGGAGAGAGAACGCCCAAAGACAACGAATAAACTAAAGAAACTGAAAGCATGTTTAAATAAAACACTACTTCTTGACAACCTCTGCGCCCTGATCATCAAGGTCAACACGTAAAATAATTTGGTCCCAAAGCAATATCAGAAAAGGCTTAATCACCAAGATATTGGTGTATACGAAACCAGTTAACCTCTAACTCTGTTGTGATGTTCTTAAAAGGTATTGTTTCGGAACGCACAAGTCAGGAGTCCTGGTAAAATACGTTCAGAATAAATGGTTTCATAAAAGCAACATACTGATCCTATTGAATTTTTCTGATTAACTAAATATAGTAATCCGTCCAAAATGCGCCATGTAATATCCAGCATCGAAAGGTTAAGGATATTGGTCCAATAAGCGTGACAAAACTGCAATGTGTTCATGATGCCTTCATTGTCCGTCAATTCCTAGGACAATCCCATGTGCCCAGACCACTTTGTTACCAAGGATACAACGCCAACGCTTGCTCCATGAGAGGCAGATACAAGGTAGGTGACGCATCATTACCCATGGTCTTGATATGTATTGTAATGGGATAGTCCTCTTGTTCGTAATTCTGTCATGAACCCGCCCTACTGAGTAATATCTTCAGGGCTTGCCGCTACATTATATTGTTGAACTTGAGCTTGTTGACTCAAATTCACTTCCCACAATCCAATGAAAACCTGGGTATTTCTTTTTCATAGAGCTTCATCCAGCTCGATCGTTGGTTCAGGTTGGATAAATCCAGGTAAAGTGTCAATTGAAAGAGTGGAGATTGGGAGGTTGTCAGGTCTATTGCTCCATCATATTGGCGGCAATTAAAAAATTCATCCGTGTTGTCGGCAGCACTGGGCGTACCAGGACATTTCAGAATAATTAGGAGCAGGCGAATAGGCGGGAAGCATTTGCCCATATCATAACACATTGGCAAAAGCGAACACTTGGTCCCCTGAGATAAATAGGAATTCATCTCCTCAAAGGAATAGCGCCCCTGCCATCGAAAAGCGATAATTATATGCCTATCCACGACCGCAAGTAAAAGCTAGTCTCTCTATCAATAAGCGAGGCAGAGAACGCACCGTTAAAAGGATCTAAGGAACGAATTCCGCTGTCGAAGCCATCTGAGACACACAGGCCAGCCATAAAGTGACCAGGCACAGCAAAAGAAAAACAACGATGCATGAACAAACAATTCCACTAAGTGGGTCGTCTAAAAAGCAAACATAGGACATTACAAACATCCTTCCTATGTGTAAACCGACTTTTTGACGCGATTCATACTGTTATGGACGTGGGAGCCTTACGAACATAAAACGTAAATGCGATAAGGCTAGCAAGAAACAGCAAAAGCCGCACCAAACAACAGATGCGTAGAGGCGAGCCGAGAAAAGCCCCAAACGTAAATGTTGTCCAAAAATCCATATTATACAGTTGTTCAAATTGCCAAAGCACTCACGAATGAGACGACAAATCCACCACAAAGCAATAACTGCTCCCAGAAAACGCCTTATAATTGATAGTAAATCGTAGCCAGTAAGCGGCCATCATACGGGCAACGCAATAAGAAAGAAAACCTGCACTGGCCTTACGACTTAAGCCAGCAACAAAGCGCCGACAATCTTGAACCCAGCTCGACTGGTTCCAGGGATTAATGCAAATCCCTGAGCAAATCCTATCCATGAACGCTTTGCTTAAACTCAGATTTTCTAGCTGCTCGCACATCGCCTTTGACCCTTAATCACGTTTTCAGTAATCAAAAATATTACCGCCCACCCCACAATAAACAGGTGCCATGACAGATACAGAAAAACAACTCTTTAATTTGATGACGCAGTAAAAAGACCCACAACTAGCAACGGGTAAAAAAACAACCAAACAACCTACCCAAAGACCGAGTTTTGAAGGTAAAACGCTCTTATAATTGCCGCGACAACCGCCCAAGATAGCGGCCAATTGAATAATCACCGTTCAAACGCTTTGGTTACTTCTGTTTGTGCTCCATCCCCAACCATTGACTGGACACAGAGCAGTATGACCCTGTTTGAAGAAAAGGTAAAAACTCTGTTGCCTCCTCTACAACCCCAAAATGACACTATGCATATATTCACCTTAACCTTCCTTCTATATCATGGCGCGCAAAGCGCTAACTTATCCAAAAGAACATACGCCCGTAAATGTTAAAAAGATCTCATATATATATAATATATATATACTCTATATAAAATCATTGACTGTGACTTACCTCTAAGTTTATAATAGGCACCACGGTAACGGGAAGTATAAAGAATGTATAGATTTGTGAGAGCTGGCAAGAATATGCATTATTAAGAGCGACATTTACGCTTTTTATGAAAAAAACAGCGCCTACTTCGACAACCGTCCAAGTCGCTCAACTGGCTATCGCCTTTACACAGATAAAAGACAAAGATACCCACGAATTTTATCCTTCGCTAAAGCGTTTGGATTCACACGGCCGAAAAACAAGTCGTATAATTACTCTCCATAAAGTAAACAAAGCAACAACGCATGCGCTGTTGTATAAAGTCTAGTCGACACTAAACGATACGTAATTCGAGAAAAAAATTGCCGAACTCATTCGCTTTCAAACGTCTCTAGAGCGCCTATCGATGCCTGTTGCGGTGATAGCAGAAAGTGCCGAGCATTGCACCATACTCTGAAGCACTGGAATCTAATACAGACGATGTTCGCGCATGAACACCAATCATAATGAGGGTTCAACAGAGTTGATGGTCCTTTTTTACATAGATGACTATTGCTGAGTCAATCCGGCGACATGAAAGACCGCATTTTTATAACACAGACATTCCTACACCGGTTTAAAATAGAGCACTTCAACGAACATACTAGCGACCTTTCATGTCGCTATAATAAGAGTAGCCAATTTGGAAATGTTCATACGTACATTCGCCAACGCCGTCCTTTGTTTTCAGAATTGGCTTGGTAATTCACTAACATTAAGTGGCTGCCAATGCAAGACCATCCTTATAAATCACTGACGTCCGTTGAGAACATTATCAGAACCGCTAAAAATGCTGATGGGTTGTATCGATAATACAAAGCCATCGGAAACAAGCAAAAGTCAAGCAGAGACTTAATTAGATGCAGAAATTAAAGCGATTAAAGCCTGTACAGAGCTGACCAGAAGTGAATAAGAAAATGGGGCAAAGGTAAAGCGAACTGCCCGATAAGAAAAAAGTACGTAAAATACACCACGACTACCAAGCCAGAACCATCGTTCGATTTTGAAAAAAGGCACAGTGCGAGTCGAAAACACTCACCACAAACCAACCGCTTGATACCTAAAACAAGCCGTCGGCCAACCACTTCTGACCACTACGCGCGATCCAACCAAACCGATATTTTTTCCAGCTCTGCACCGAATACGAAGCGTTGCCGTTTTTGTATCCTCTAAGTTCATGATCACGAATGGCAAGCTTGTGCAATATCGCTGCGAGCTGACGCGTTACTCAAATAACCTGTAACCAATAAACTCAAAAAATCCAAATCAAACGGCAAAACGGTTATCGCGTTGAATTCAATCTTGTTTTTGCACCAGCACCGAACACCTTCGCCAAGAAAAATACAGCGACTATGTGATCGCCCCGCTAAACGCTACAACCTAGAACCCGCCTTATTTATGGCATCATCGAACTGAAAGTTCTTTTAAACTTACGCCGTCAGCCCAGCAAACGCTTATGGTTTATGCAATTGTGCCTTCCACTGCCGCACAGACGTGTACAACCTAAGTGAATGAAAAAAACGCCGTCAACCAAAACCAAAGAAGTGCTTTTCTCCCCTGCTAGCAACATCGATATCGCAGCGCTACCGTCTATATTTTAAAACGCGCTATTCGTCAAAGTCACCAACAAAGTAAGCCAAGAATATTCCCATGATCCTCCCGCTTACAACGGTGCACATGGCAAAACGTACGAAAACCTCGACAGCAGCAGAACAAGGCGATGGGACAAGCTAGAACAAACATCCGTAAGCAATGTTATAAAAAAACTTTTCAAAAAGAAATTTTACGGGAGGGAATAACCCCATTTTCCCTCTCTTCCCCGGGAAAAAAATCCCCCCCCCCCTGATCCGAGTGTACTTAGAAAAAAGTCACAAGGCGAAAAGATACGAACTATGAGTAGGGAGTGGTTTTTTTAATCTTCTAGATTCGGTCCAGTAAGTAATCGAAGAAAATGACATTCCTCCTCGAAACTACCGCCTACGTCGTTGGAAGTCAATTTCTTCGAGGCAAGGCCAAGAAGGTCAAGCCTTTCCCAATATCCATGATTATCAATCACTTTCAAGAGGCAATCTTTGTGATACAAAGCTGATCATCGACACTCTAAACTGGTCATCGCCTAAGTTACCGAAAGGTAAATTTGAGCATATTCGAGGGTTCCTAGCAGAAATTCAAGGTCGATTCGCGGTCTGTCAATCTGTAACTTCTAGCTTTGTGTAGGGTATGACCTTCAATTTTTTTAGTAAACAAGAAGGTGCATCGGGAAAAAAATGTAAGCAATGCAACAACCGTATTATGCCCTTTGTGTAAGACTATCTACATGTTCTAGGCGCTAATATGACGTTCGATAAGGAATAGACCAATAATTAATAAATTATCATAGTTATCGTCCTAGTGCTGAGGTCGTCTCCCAATACGAGTCTCTCAATTTTTGATCATCGGCTTCCAGTTAATAGGGATCTTTGCATAAATAGGCCGTTTGGTTGCTGAATAATACATGTCATATCATGGCCCTAAGCAAATTTTTCGAGCATCCAACATCGACCGTTACTGTATTAGAAATATGAAAAGGTGGATCTAATAGCTCAAAAATCAGACTCGTGGAGCGTTTTAAAAAACCTTAGAAACCTCACCATCAATTTGTACCTTAATTCACTGAGTTCGCGTTACATATGGTTTGAAAGTAGCTTCCCTTGATTACTTTTTTAATTCCTTAACCTGTTTATCAAATCATAACTTCTGACATTAATTTGTTGATCTTTGTAATTTGAATAGCGCTTAAGGTGTACAGTGATCTTTATTTATGTTTCCATATCAAACCGCACAAATTTTTGACAGTGACCAAACCATCAACGGCTTATCCTTCTCCTCTCTTCACTGATGCTTGGTCATTTTTCTCCTTAAATCAGCACGACTGTATTTACCCTTTTGCCTAATCCATAATTTAACATATTCTGCATTAACTATTGAATGTTTTAAAACGACTACGACTCAAACGCCTCTTGCTACAGCTAGCTTGTGCTTTAGAATTTTTAATCTTTCTGAAAACCAATTCGGTTCTGAATCAACCGCCAACTTGGCGGCCAAAAGAAGGCGGCGGATTCGGTCGACGCGTAGACGCCGACGGTTTAAAAATGTAGTCAGATTTAGTGCTAAGAAGTGAATCCATTTGGCGACAAGTTGTTGGGCGCTGAGTGTTGAAGTCCCAATCATGATTTTGCAGCGAGGGCAATGGAAGGTTGGTTCTCGTCGGCTTTGATTTCGATGCTGTTAAGGAAATGAAATGTCGTTTGCGTTTAAGCCTTTTTTGGGCCAAGAGCAATCGCAGCATGAGGCTTTCAAGGGAATTCCAGTGGCAGTTTGCCGTCGCAGCCCATTCCTAAGGTATAAAAGGGTTCAGGTAAAGTTCGCTGCGTGCATCACAAGTTGTGCCGCGCAAGGGATTTTGCTTCACTTGCGCACGCCACTCGTTGGCGCCACCTTCAATGGACCTGAAAACAGCGGGAATGACGAATTTTACCTTCTTCGTCCAATAACCAAAGAAACTGGCGGTCTCCGATACTTGTTTGAATCACGGGGCGAGAGTTCGAATGACGAGCCTGTTCCGACAAATAAACACCAACCAAATCACCATTTTGTAAAGGCGATTTGCACGACTCAGCAAAAGGCTTTGGGTTGAATAAACTCTCACCTCAAGGTATTATTCGCCCTTAGGCCATCAACTGTAAGCGTTCAGCAAGTTGTTTGCCTGCGGGGGTAGCGGCCGAACGATACGAGTATCACCGTGTACCCTCGCCTCCGCTTTTGTCCCAAAACAAGAAAAGTACGGCCAGCTTTGTCATTCTAGGTCGACCACATCTTGACAACGTGCGTTCGTTTCTACGACCCAATGTATTCTAAGGTGATTTGGCGTCTTGCATGCGGTTGGTTTTTGCGCAGCGCCATGAGAATGATCTATGGCGAGCGCGCCCTTGCTTTCCATGATCACGCTACAACTGTCCGTGTTGTTCCAAGCGGTAATCATATGCAAACGGAATGGCCGACCCGCTGACCACAGGCAGAAAGCATGTCTTTTAGCGCGTGAGCGATGATTTCACGCCGAAGACGGCATTAATAGACGAAACCCGCAAAACCAACTTGCATTTGAAAATCGCTTTCTAAGCGTTCTAATAAATAACGCGAAATGAGCCAAAAAATAACGGATCACCTCGCACAAAACACCACTCTTTGCCTTGTGCCATTCACGGCGGCGAATGGCGTTTTGCGCGCGAGGTCGTAGGCTTCATTCGCCAAAGAAGCGATCCGTCGACATGGGCAATGACGATGCAATTTGTCATTTGGTAAGCGTGCGTCACGCCAGCAAAGGCTTCCATTGGGGACGAGGGCGCTTGGGAGCCGCCTTCGTCGTTGGCAAGGTAACTCACCACGCTCGCGGCGCCTGATCCAAACGTAAATCTTTGAGTGTAAAATCAAGTTCTGATCACCAGGGCCGACCCCCACACCATGAATCCGGCCTGTTTTTGTACTGGTACGCAGAAGCCTCATTGTGCGCTTTCTATAGATTGTCTTGAATCATATGTTCTGCAAAATGCTTTTAAAAATGGTGTGAAAGGCGTTACCGGGTAAAAATTGGGGCGAAATAACGCTGCGCCGCTAAGCGTTCGCCTTTGGCAATAGACCACTGCAGGCTTATGCTCGTGCCTGCGTCTTGTGCGCTTTTCCCTCGGCACTTGAGCGTTAATGTTCTGGCATCACTGAAATTTGGTGTCTTCGTCACCGTGCGCTGACCATCAAACTGCCGGCCATCGGGCAAAGGATCCACCTTGCGCCCATTTAAGGCGCTTAATTCGCCATCAACTGGCCACCTAATGAAACTTTTGTTTGGTGCTCTTATCGACCATTATGTTGAGGAAAGCAAATTCCATCAGCACGTCGGGCGCTCTCCCGCGACGATAGGATAGATCTGCCATAACACAAAACGGTCTTGATTGGCCGTTAAGCAAGCCAGTCTTTCTGGGTGATGTTCAACTGGTCAATAATGTGACTACGCGGAATGCCAATACGCCATTTCCAACACTACGCCACCGCAACACCGCACAATGGTCCACACGGTATCGCCCCTGTTCAATATTCAATATAAGACAAAATCGCCAGCCGTCTTCTCAGCTTCGTAATCATGCCTTTGGCGTCGCCTTTGTCAGTGATAAAGGACGCCGTACGGGATGCCCCAGGCCGCTGGGATAAAAAGGGAGGTTTTGCTGGCTGGTTTTTCACGCACAATGACATTGACGGATCAAAGTCTAATGCGGTTTCAAACGCTCGCGCATTAAATGCCGTCGGCGACAAAAGAGCGGACTTTTTCCTGCTCGTAACCAAGCTTGCACCTGGTGATCTCGCTTTGATACCAAAACCCCGCTTGCACCACTCTTGAGCAATGTGTTTCGGTGACTGTTATTTGATCGGTCAAATAACACTAAAGTTGCTGTTCGACTTCAAAATGACGGCGCACACGACAATGGACGACCATTAAGGGCTGACCCGCAACATTCAACGTCTTGTAAGGACAGACCCTAAACGATGACAAGTCGCCACTTGAAATGCTTGGAACATTCGATAAAACATCAGGTTTGTCGGGTGGCAAAGTAAGCATTAACAAAGCAACACAATGCCGTAATAACAAAGATCCACGCCGACGCCAACAACCACACCTGTGGTTGCGCCTTGGGTGCCACTCGCAAAAGTCCGCCTTCTAGCTGCTTGAGCTTTGGGCAAGTCAACAACGCTGACATTATGGAAATATCGCTGGCCGCAAATGGTGTCAATGTTGACGAGGCGAACCCAGTGCACGATTGTCTTGCTCAGATAAGCTTTGCCCAATTGACGCTGCGCAGACGCATCGAGTTCCTGTCGTTCACATTTGGGTGCCAAGGCCCGATTACAATGGATGGCAATTTGTGTTTCCTGTCATTAACCTACTGTCCATTCAATGTCCGCCAACCAAAGAACGAGTACCTTGCTCATTAGAACAATCGAAAGTCTGCGCCTCCCTGCAAGGGGAGCTGGGAGGGGATCAAAAGCTATACAACTCCATCCTATTACCTTCCTTGACGATAAGGGGAGGACAAAAAAACGAGCTTATTTTCCCATCATAATACTCGTTCAAATTGCAGGCGCAACAAAGCATTACAGCTTGGCCGAGTCACCGCGCTTGCGCCGCATGCGACCCACAAAGGTAATCATTCAATGCCGAGCGTTCGTGGCGCCTTGCATAGGGCGTCTTCGACTCTGCTGCTGCGATCAACCTCGCCACTGGCAGCGATAAATGCGGGTCTTAGGCGCCATTTTCGATCATTTCACACAAGCGAAATAAGGCCCGTTGGTGCATTACCGATTAAACACCACTCTGCCCGCAAGATCGTCCTTTCACAAACTCAGCTGGCCGCATAAGAGCGGTTCACCTTTGCTTGCTAGCTCAGCGTGCGAGGGTCGTTCAAAAAACACAAAAGGTTCAACGAGTGAATCATGCGCTGGTCACGCCTTTTTGAACCATTGTCCACATCGCATAAATGGCGCAGTTGATACTAATGCGTCACGTCGCTTGGCTTTGCATTGGCGCTGAATCGCACTTGTTCGGCGCACATTCAGGCAAACCAAGCTGTGCACCACGCGCATAACCGACTTGCTGGTGCTGCTGATCTTGCTAAACCACAATCGGTGTAGTTCACGGATCTGTCTATAAACTGTCGTCTCGATGGCTTGGTGGATTGTTTTCGTATTTAATAGTCGTCTGAAGAGTCACTGTGGCTGTCTTTTGTTGTTACCTTAGAATGAGTATTGCCGTCACATCGGCTAAACAGGCTTGTAGGCAATCTTTGTGTGTCGCTGATTCTCGATCCGCGGGCTGGCAAAGTGGGTCGGTTGTGCAGCAAATCAGGAATCGAATAATTCGCGTGCCGCTTCGCAGTTTGAGTAGGTTGCAGAGCCACCGCTGTTTTACTGACGATCACATCATGCTGCTTCAACTTGAATAACTGACGTTCGTCTGCTAACCTGCAAAAGGCCCGATGGCTTTTAATCCAATCTATGTATCTGGCGAATTGCAAGATTTGGGTCTCGACGCCATTCGCCAGACAATTTCGTTCCACACTCGGCCGTTGTAAGAATTCCGTGTTAGTATAGGTTTCACTCCATCTGGCATGCGCTTAATAATGCACATGAACCATCCAATTGCGGCCGATAAGTCATCGGTCTTTCTGATAGTAATGCCCACACATCGCCGTCTTGTGCTGCAAGCAGACGATGCAAACGCCAGCAAGGAGATGCCAACAAACGCGCGCGCGTCCACGCTTTGCTGCTCATGGTTTTGCAGCGTAAGGGTGAGTGACATCGAGAATCGCGCAATCTGGTTCTCCCGTAGTATTCGCCAAACCAACTCAAATTGCGTAAAGCCGGCCGACAACAAGCTGGCAATCGACCTTTGGTACACGAACTCAAACCGCTTAGGGCTGTAAATTACGCTTCGGCCAGAATTGGCTGTCCTTGATAAAAGGCGTCCGCTACAACGCCGGCCATCGGCGGGTGCCCGGCCAAGCATACAATTTTTTCATGTATTTCACCACCGGCCAGGGCGCGGTGAGTGGGCGTGAGCCGGCTTTACCGACATAATTGCCCTTTTGCGATCAATCGTCCCAGACCTCCAATGCCATGTGTCAGGAATTATTTTCGAGCAAAGGTTAAGGCTTTGCTGCAAATAGCAATCTGGCGGAGTTCTAGCCCTGCCGAAGAGCAAAAGATAGGCTTTCCCCTCGGTGTTGGCGTTTTTCATGCGTTCTTGCAACTCTTGATCGGGCACCTAAAGTCCAACGCAGCTCTTGCTAAGGCACCAAGGGTCGATGGCTCGACACCTCGCTTGCTTCAAATCCCAGTATACCTGCGGCCAGCTTGCTGATTTTACCAGAAACCCACCGCAATACTCGAGTTTGGTTAATTGAGTCGCGTTCTTTAACGAACTGAACCCAGGTGTTTCAAAGCTTTTTAATGAGCGTGAGAGAGAGCGAGGGGCGCCGACAAAGTCAACCCATTTCAATAAGTGCAAATGTCCGTCCAGTTGCGTAATGATTTTTAT